>Ga0326727_10000390_pt1 | contig 182542 bp, 169 predicted proteins | sample MB2enrmetagenome_FD_207643 | JGI IMG/M metagenome (GOLD analysis project Ga0326727, IMG submission 207643) | Lab enriched peat soil microbial communities from McLean, Ithaca, NY, United States - MB29MY | ecosystem: Environmental > Terrestrial > Soil > Wetlands > Peat | place: USA: New York... | reverse complement strand
AGGATTACAATGAATTCAGGCCGCACAGTTCGCTGGGCGACCGGACTCCCTGTGAGTTCCGGCTAGCCCATATTGAAGCCGGGAATTTCTAAATGCGACCGCTCGGTTAGTTGGGAGGAGGTCAAATTACCCTCGGACTCTAAAGCCCCCTGTTACTGAAAACGGGGGGACGTCGAACGAATGGCAAGACTTGGAAATTATTATTAACGGGACAGACACAATCCAAAATTGGTGACGTTCCAATCGCACTGCCATCCATTTAAATATCCTTGCCCTACTCTACCGATGGTCGAAATGCCGCTGTCAGGACGACCATGCCCTGGCAGCCGGTTCAGGCAGGCCACCAGTTTTATGCGTTTTTTATATTCTGGTTTCTATCATTGGACAGTCGCTGCATGAATGCGGCCCCCCCTGTGGAGAAGACCATGAGCCTTTATATCTATCTGCTGACTCACTCGGCACAAGATAAACGGCCTTTGACATTGAAAACCGATCACACCGATGCATGGGCCCAACGTCAAAAAATATTGCTGGCAAGATATTTGGCATTTACCAAATATAAAAAAACCGGACTGCTCCAGCGATGGCGAAAATGGAGTCAACAGAATAAGGTCGCCAAATGACGGCAGCCAGATCAGGCCCTGACGGGCCTGACTCGTTCAAGGGCATGGCACGCGTTGCGCGTGCCATGCCCTGCGCGCAGCTTACATAAGTTTACATTGATGCAACCATGAAACACCGATCGAACTGATAAAATTCCCTCAGCGCATAACAAGAGCCGTCCGCAGTCCAAGCGCAACATGAGACTGGGGTGACACGGACAGGCAACAGCGCGCATGGTCTGAATTTGATCGGGGGATCTCACATGAAGCGCACGGCAATCATCAACGCAATCTTCCTGCCGATCGGTATCGCCACTCTGGGCTTACCAGCCGCCGCCGCGAGCTTCAACTGCCAGGATGCGCATACCTTGGTCGAATTCTCCGTGTGCGCCTACCCGGAACTCTCCACGCTAGATCTGCAGATCGAAAAAGCCTATCGCAAGACCCAATCGGATGGACCGGACAGCGCGGCGGAAGCCAGACGCCAACGCGATTGGCTGTCGGAGCGCAATCGCTGCACGACGCTTAACTGCCTGATGGATGTCTATGGGGAACGCGCGGCAAGTCTGCTCAATGTACATGGCCCCTATGGCGGCCAGCCGCTTGCCGGTGCCTATGAAAGCACGACGGACAGCAGCGTCGGCCGACTCGACCTGCTGCAAACCACGGTCGGCCGGGTCAAATTCCAGCTCGATTTCGTATCCGAACTGGGTAGCAGGAAGCACTTTTCCGGAGAAGCCGGTCTGGCAGAAGACACACTGACCTACAGCGATCCGCAACGCGACTGCCTCTTGGCCATGCGCGTACTGCCGGGACGCATCCTGGTCAATCAGAGCGGCAAATGCGGCTTCGCCCAGGGCGAAACCGTCTCCGGCACCTATCACCAGTCCATCGACAAAGCGCCGATCTTCCGCAATTTCTGATCCGCTCGCCGTATCCGTACTCTCCCATCCCCTCAGACCAGACCGAAACCGTAGCTGGACACCACCGTAACAGAGCCGCACGCGGATAATTAATCCCAAGCTGCAGACCGGGATCGACTTCCGGGCGCTGCGGCCCGGCCGGGGTCCGGCCGCCGGCCGGATCCTCGCGGAAGACACCAAGGGGGAGTCCATCATGTCGACCCATCGCATTACTTTGTCTGCATTCGCCTTCACCGTCCTGATCACCGCCGCAGGCGCCACCCCGCCGACCGGCAGTGAAAATGGCAAAACGAACACACCGCGCGGCGAAACATTCCTGTTTGCCGATTGCGAGCCAGGCGACATCAATCAGCGCGTCGCCGCGCTTTACAAGAAATCCCTGGTCACAGCGACCATCACCGACGCCATCTCGTCAGAAACCCACCACGAGGCCGGCATGGCCGACGACGGACGATTGGGCCATCGCAACAGAAGCTTTCTGATCAGCACCGCGCAGCAAGCGCCGTTACCACCAAACTGGGCTGATGCCTGGCATCCGGACAACAACGGAGCGCAAGTCTGGCCGACCGTCAGCGCGGGCAAGCGCGACATGGTGCCGCTCACATTCGCAGGGGGCTGCAGCTTCGGAGCCATGCAAGCATCGGCGCACCGCTGCCGCCTGACGCAAGGCACGATCCATCCGTTCAGAAACGCCTGATCTGCACCCGCAACTCGCGAAGCCCGCACAGAGAAACGCTGCCGGTGATCATGAATCCTGCCCGTCAGCACGCAACAATGCGGCGAATTCGCCGGCGGGCATGGGACGGCTGAAGAAGAATCCCTGCATCTCATCGCAATGATGCAAATGAAGAAAGTTGCGTTGCGCGTCGGTTTCCACCCCCTCGGCCACCACTTTCATGCCCAGATCGTGGCCAAGATCGATCACCATCCTGGCGATGGCTGCGTCATGCCCCGCTTGCTCGACGCCACGGACAAACGACTGATCGACCTTGAGCGTGTCGATGGGGAAATGCTTCAGATAGCTGAGACTGGCGTAGCCGGTACCGAAATCATCAAGGGCAATGCGCACGCCGATGGCCTTGAGACGTTGCAAAACACGCAGGCTCTTGTCAGGGGAAATCATCAGTGCACTTTCGGTCACCTCGAGTTCGAGTTTGCCGGGCGGCAGTGCGTAGCGGGCGATCTGGGCGCTGAGCAGGCGGTCGAGCCCATCTTGCTGCAATTGCCGTACCGACAGATTGACCGACAAGACGAAATCGGGCAGCCCGGCATCGATCCATCGCCGCAATTGCGCGCACGCGGCAGCGAAGATCCACGCACCGATAGACAGGATCAGACCGGTCTCCTCCGCCAACGGAATGAACTGCGCCGGCGCGATCAGGCCACGTTGCGGATGGTGCCAGCGGATCAGCGCCTCGGCGCCGACGATGCGCGTTCCGGCTGCATCGACCTTCGGCTGATAGTAAAGCTCGAGCTGCCCTGCCGGCACCGCGGCGCGCAGATCGTTCTCGAGTTCGAGCCGATCGAGCATGCGCGCATTCATTTCCGGTGCATAAAACTGGAACCGGTTACCTCCCAACGCCTTGGCGCGGTACATGGCCACATCGGCGTTCTTGATCAGATCGTCGGGCGACTCGCCGTCACCGGGGAAAACCGCAATGCCGATACTGCAACTCACCACGATCTGATGTTGCGTCACTTTCAACGGCCGGCTGACGGTTTCCAGCACATATTGCGCCTGTGCGGCCACCCGCTCGCGCGAACGCACATCGGTCAGCACGATCATGAACTCGTCGCCGCCGAGCCGGGCCACCGTATCGCCATCGCGGAAAATCTCCGTCAGGCGCCCGGCAATCTCGCACAGCAGCTTGTCGCCGGTCGCATGCGTCAGGCTGTCATTGATGGTCTTGAAGCGATCGAGATCCAGCAATAGCGCAGCGGCGATCCCCTGGCTGCGTTTCTCATGGGCGAGCGCCTGCTCGATACGGTCGCCGAGCAGTTGCCGATTGACGAGTCCGGTCAATTCGTCATGGGTGGCCATGTGGCGAAGCTCGGCTTCGAAGCGCTTGCGTTCGGTGATGTCGCGATAGGCGCAGAACACACCACCATCCGGCAGCCGGATTGCATTGACCTCGACCGGCATCACCTTGCCGCCGCCGGCCGCCAGGGAAAGTTCGGTCTGCGTCGCATGCGTGGCGCTCAACTGCTCGAGCATCGCCGCCATCGCATTACGCGCATCATCGGCGGCGATATCCATCAAGGCCCGCTGGCAAAGCATGTCGGCAGTGCTGCCAAGCAGCAGCTCCGCCTGCAGATTGGCGTAGGAGATACGGCCTTGCGGATCGCTCAACAACACCGCATCGGCAGCATTGTCGAGCACGCGCCGATAGCTTTCCTCGCTGCGCGCCTGCTCGCGCACCGCCGTCTGCCGTGCCAGCTCTGTCCGGATGGCCGACATGCCGAAGGCAAGATCGTCCGCAAGTTGTTCGAGCAGCACAACCTCATCCGGGCCAAAGGCCTGCGCCTCGCGTGCATAGATGGTCAACACGCCAAGCAGCGCCTCGTCTGCACACAGCGGCAAGGCAATACTGGCCTGATAACCACGCTGCAGTGCCGCTTCGCGCCACGGCGCCATGAGGGGATTGTCGAGATAGTTCTGATTGATCTGCACCGCCCGCAGCCGCAAGGCGGTGCCGGTCGGGCCCAACCCTTGCGGCTCTTCGCCCCACGAGACGCGGATATTGTCCAGATAACCGTTCTCATAGCCGGACTGGGCAATGACTTGTACCGTCTTTTCCTCGTCGTGGAGCGGCACGCCGATCCAGGCCATCAGATAGCCGCCGGACTCGACGGTCAGCCGACACACGGCGGTCAGCAGGCTTGTCTCGTCGCGTTCGTGCACCAGCACGCTATTGCATTCGCTGACCAGGCGCAGCGCGCGATTGAGCCGTTCCTGCCCCGCTTCTGCCGTTCGCAACGCGGCGATCATCTGGTTGAAACGGCGCGCGACGCGAATCAGTTCGACCGGTCCGGCCGCAGAAACGCGCAGATCGCGCCGGCCGGAGGCTGCCGCATCCACAGCGCGGGCCAGGCCGGCGAGAGACGATTGCATCTGGCGCCCGAAATGGCGCATCAACAGCAAACTGAGCAGCAGGATCGCCGCCAGCTCCAGTCCGGGCAACAGCAACTTCTGCCCCAGCGCAAGCCAGATCAGCCGCGATGGCGCCAGCACGGTGACCGTGTAGCCGGTCGTGGCCGATCGGCAAAAAGCGCCGGACCACCACACATGGCGGACAAGAACAGGTCCGGTCAATCCCGCCCCACTGCCGCGCAACGACGCACGCAACGACGCGAGACCTTCCGCATCGATGACGCCGGCCGGCTCGACCAGCGTGCCGCCCGGCGCGAGCAGCAGTACCTGGGCACCATTGATGCCGACCGTCGCTGCGGTCAGCCGGAGCCACCGGCTCGCCACCGGCACCTGGTGCCCTGCGGCGGTTTCTATATCGAATCTGGCAGACAACATCTGTGCAGTCTGCAGCGTCTGTTCGTTCAGCTGGGCCCGCTCGATGCCAAAGAGCGCACTGAGCGCGAGCACGAGGCCCAGACAGCCAGGCAGCACCATGGCAAGGAAGATCCAACGCAGACGCAACAGAAGCATGACAGGACAATTTCCGCAGGTTGAAGACAACCATTCAGAGTAAATATTTATTCAAGCAAGATATAACAATTAGGCAAACCACTCCACAAGAATGGCCGCGCCGCGCCCTACCGGCGGCGCACCAGATTGAAGCGGCGCACCAAAGCGGAACGCCGCTGCGCACCACGGCCGGAGCCCGGATGACGCCAGCCCCCGCGTGGCAGGCTCCAGGCCGCAGGCACGCAAATTGCAGCACAGCCGACAGGTCCCCCACCGGAGCTCGCTCATGCATGCCATCCACGTCCTGGACCCTTCGCACTACGACGAGATGCTGGCCGGCGACCAGGCGCCGCGTCCGTCCTATCGCCCGTTCGCCGATTGGCTGCATGGCGCGCGGCTTGACTGGTTGCGGCAGAAACAGGCCGAGGCGGACATGCTGTTCCGTCGCGTCGGCATCACCTTCGCCGTGTATGGCGACGAGGACGGCGCCGAGCGGCTCATTCCGTTCGATACCATTCCACGCATCATCTCCGCCGCGGAGTGGCAGACCATCGAGCGCGGTTGCGTGCAGCGCGTCACTGCACTCAACCGTTTCCTGCACGACATCTATCACGGCCAGGAAATCATCAAGGCCGGCCTGGTACCGGCCGAGCAGGTGCTGACCAATTCCGGCTACCAGCTCGACATGCTCGGCATCGACCTGCCGCGCGGCATCTACGCCCACATCGCCGGCATCGACATCATCCGCCACAGCGACGGCAGCTTTTACGTGCTGGAAGACAATCTGCGCTGCCCGTCCGGCGTCAGCTATATGCTGGAAAACCGCAAGATGATGATGCGGCTGTTCCCCGATCTGTTTTCCAGCCACGACATCACGCCGGTCGAACATTACCCGAAGCTGTTGCTCGACACGCTGCGCGCCGCCGCACCGGACGGCGCCGACCGGCCGACCGTGGTGGTACTGACCCCGGGGCGTTTCAACAGCGCCTATTTCGAGCATGCCTTCCTCGCCAGCCAGATGGGCGTGGAACTCGTCGAGGGACAGGATCTGTTCGTCAAGAACGGCCGTGTCCACATGCGCACCACTGCCGGCCCGCAGCAGGTCGACGTCATTTACCGCCGCATCGACGACGGCTATCTCGATCCGCTGGCCTTCAACCCGGACTCCATGCTCGGCGTGCCGGGACTGATGTCGGTCTACCGCCGCGGCGCCGTCGCGATCTGCAACGCCGTCGGCACCGGCGTCGCCGATGACAAGTCGATCTACCCCTATGTGCCGGACATGATCCGCTTCTACCTCGGCGAAGAACCGGCCCTGCACAATGTGCCGACCTGGCAGCTGCGCAAGACCGACGACCGCGCCTACGTGCTCGACCACCTGGCCGAACTGGTGGTCAAGGAGGTACATGGCGCCGGCGGCTACGGCATGCTGGTCGGCCCGGCGGCCAGTCGGCAGGAGATCGCCGACTACAAGTTGCGCATTCTCTCCGACCCGGCCAATTTCATCGCCCAGCCGACACTGTCGCTGTCTACCTGCCCGACCTTCGTCGCAGAGGGCATCGCGCCGCGCCATATCGATCTGCGCCCCTTCGTGCTCTCCGGCACGCGGGTGCAACTCGTCGCCGGCGGGCTGACCCGGGTCGCGCTGCGCGAAGGCTCGCTGGTGGTCAATTCGTCGCAAGGTGGCGGCACCAAGGACACCTGGGTATTACAGGAGCCCCACCCATGCTGAGTCGCACCGCCGATTACCTCTACTGGATGTCGCGCCATATGGAGCGCGCGGAAAACACCGCCCGGTTGCTCGACGTCAGCCTGCGCATGTCGCTGTTGCATCCGTCGTCGCAGGACGATCTGCTCGTGCCGCTCGATGTCACCGGCTGCACCGAGGCTTTCCGTGCCCGGCACGGCAGCGCCGATGCGCAACAGGTGCTGTTCTATCTGGCGCTCGACCCGGATGCGCCCGGCAGCATTTTTCATTGCGTGCGCATGGCGCGGGAAAACGCCCATGCAGTCAGGGTGAAGATCACCGCCGAAATGTGGGAGCTGCTCAACGGCACCTGGCTGGACATGCGCGAATGGCAGCGGCGCGGCCTCGATGCGCAAAGCGCCTCGCCGTTTCTCGAATGGGTGCGGGAACGCTCGCATCTGTTTCGCGGCGTCAGTTACGGCACCATGCTGCGCAACGACACGTTTCATTTCTCGCGGCTCGGCACTTTCATCGAACGCGCCGACAATACCGCCCGCATCCTCAACGTCAAACAGCGCCAGATCCGCGACAACGAACCCGAGGCGGAGAACATCCTCGATTATTACCAGTGGGCGGCACTGTTGCGTTCCGTCAGCGCTTTCGAGGCCTACCGCGACATTTACCGCGACAACATCACGCCCGAACGGGTCGCCGAACTGCTGATCCTGCGCCCCGACATGCCGCGCAGCCTGCGCGCCACCTTCGATGAAATCGTCGAAGTGCTGTCGCGGGTCGAGGGCGAGGCGGGGCGTCCGGCACGACGGCTGGCGAGCGAAATGCTCGCCCGCCTGACCTATAGCGATATCGGCGAGATTTTCGCTGCCGGTCTCGAAAATTGGCTCGATCTGCTGATCGGCGACATCCACCGTCTGGGGCGGGCCATCCACAGCAGTTATCTGGAAGCGGCCTGATCCGCTCAGCCCACGACAAGGACCACGCCATGCGACTCGCCATCAGCCACGAAACGGTCTATCGCTACGACACACCGGTACGCCTGAGCACCCAGTATCTGCGCCTGACACCATTGGACGGGGCCGGCCAGCACATCATCGACTGGCAGCTGGAACTGCCCGCCGGTGCCGAGCGCTGCGCCGATCGGTACGGCAACGTGCTGCATGTGCTGACCCTCGACTACCCTCATCAGGAAATCCGCATCCGTGCCCACGGCACGGTGGAAACCGATGCACACGCCGCCGCCGACGATCCGCTGTCGCCACTGCTGTTTCTGCGCCAGACCCGCCTGACCGAGCCGGACGCACGCCTGCAGGCATTTGCCGAGGCCTTCCGTCTGCCGGCGCCGACCATGACGCAGTTATGCGCGCTGATGAACGCCATCCGCGCCCACCTGCCGTTCCAGACCGGGGAAACCCATAGCCAGACCTCGGCCGCCGACGCATTCCGCCGCGGCGCCGGTGTCTGCCAGGACCACACCCATGTCTTTCTCGCCTGCGCACGCCATCTGGGCGTGCCGGCACGTTATGTCAGCGGCTATATCTATTCGCCCGGCCATGCCGCCCATCACGTGGCCAGCCACGCCTGGGCCGAAGCCTGGCTGGATGGCGCCTGGCGCAGTTTCGATGTCGCCAATGGCACGCGCGCCAACGACCATCATCTCAAGCTCGCCATCGGACTGGATTATCTGGATGCCTGCCCGGTGCGCGGGGTGCGCTTCGGCGGCGAAGGAGAACGGATGCAGGCGCAGGCGCGCGTCATCCTGCACGACCAACAATAAAACGGCGGCCGGACCGCCGCGCAAAGGATCCCTGCCATGACCTACTGTGTCGCCATGAACCTGGCCGACGGCATGCTGTTCGCGTCGGATTCGCGCACCAACGCCGGCGTCGATCAGGTCGCCACATTCCGCAAGATGCAACGCTTCGAGAGGCCGGGGGAGCGATTGCTGGTGCTGTTGAGCGCCGGCAACCTCGCCACCACGCAAAGCGTGGTCAGTCTGCTGCGTCAGCGGGCGCTGCGCGGCGAGGCCGCAGCCCATATCCTCGATACGCCGTCGATGTACGATGCCGCCTGCCTGGTTGGCGAAACCCTGCGCGAAATCGCCCAGCGCGACGGCGCGGCGCTCAGCCAGTCAAACATCGAGGTCGGCAGCTCCTTCCTGCTCGGCGGACAGATACGCGGCGAGCCGCCGCGGCTGTTCAACATCTATCCGCAGGGCAACTTCATCGAATCCACGGACGACACACCCTACTTCCAGCTCGGCGAGGCCAAGTACGGCAAGCCGATCATCGACCGCGTCGTCGGCTACCGCACCCCGCTCGAAGAGGCCGCCACCTGCGCGCTGATCAGCTTCGATTCGACGATGAAAAGCAATCTGTCGGTCGGCCTGCCCATCGATCTGCTGCGTTACGACCGCGATGCTTTCGATCGCGGCCGTCACAAGCGGATCACCGAACAGGACCGCTATTTCCAGGCGCTGCACCAGGGATGGGGACGGGCGCTGCGCAAGGCATTCGCCGCCCTGCCGCGCATGGATTGGGACCGCGCCGACTAGTCGATCGCATCGGCGCACAGTGCGGCGGGCGTCACGCGTCGGGCACGCAACCAGACCAGCAGTCCCGCCACGGACACCAGCAGGCCGACCGCAACGACTCCGCTCCAGCCGGCAAATTCATAGGCGGAGGCCGAAGCGAGCGATCCGGCCGCCATGCCGATGAATAGGCAGGTCATATAGGCCGATGCAAGCCGGTTGCGTGCCTCGGGGCGCAGTTGGTAGATCTCGGCCTGATTGCTGATGTGCACCACCTGTACGGCCAGATCGAGCAGGACGACGGCCGGCAACAAGGCGGCAAACGAAGCGCGCGCCCAATAAAGCACCAGCCAGGACAATAGCAAGAACCACAAGGCGATGTGCGTGGCCCGCCGCCCCTGGCCGCGATCGCCGAGCCGGCCGATCAATGGTGCGGCAAGCGCGCCGGCGGCGCCGACCAGGCCGAGAAGACCGATGACCGGACTGGAAAAACCGAACGGCGGCGCCGCCAGCAGGAATGCGATCGACGTCCACAGCACGCTGAAGCTGGCAAAGGAACAGGCGCCAAGCAAGGTGCGCTGCCGCAGCACCGGCTCATCGCGCAGCAGTTGCAGCACCGATGCCAGCAGGCGCGGATAGGACAGCCCGGCCGATTGCTGATGCGAGGGCAGACAGGTGGCCAGCAGCGCGGCCATCGCCAGCAGGCAGGCAGCGCCGGTCCAGTAGATCGTGTGCCAGCTGCCGATGCCGGCCAGCGCTCCTGCGGCGGTACGGGCGAGCAGAATGCCGAGCAAGAGACCGCTGGTCACCGTCCCGATCACCCGCCCCCGCTCGTGCGCCGGGGCCAGCGTGGCGGCGAACGGTACCAGCAGCTGCGCGACAACCGAACACACACCGGCCATGGCGGTACCGAGCAGCAGCCCGGAGAATCCGTCCGACAGCGCGCAAATCAACAGACCGCAGGCGGCAAGCAGCATCATCAGTACAATCAGCCGCCGCCTTTCGAACACATCACCCAACGGAACGATCAGCCACAGGCCCAGTGCATAGCCGGCCTGCGCAGTGGTGACGATCACGCCGGCCGCCGCGGCACTGAGCTTCATTTCGGCAGAAATGACCGGCAACAGTGGCTGGGCGTAGTAATTACCGGCAACCGCAAGTCCGGTGGCGGCCGACATCAGCCATACCAGACCGCGCGACAAGTGGCGCTGAGACGAACAGGTCATGGACACACTCCGAAAACAAGCCGTGGCCGGTTGCAGTCAGGCCAGGCAGACATGGACGCGGTCAGTATCGTCTGCCACAATCAATACGACTAATGTATTGTTTTCATATAATCAATCTCGATTAAAGATCGCAATGAATCTGCGCCAGATCGAATTTGTCCTCGCCGTCGCCGACACCGGCAGCTTCACCCGCGCGGCGGTTCGTTGCCATACCGTGCAATCGGCCCTCAGCCACCAGATCGCCCGGCTCGAAGAAGAGCTCGGTGTGCGCCTGTTCGCCCGCTCCTCCCGTCACGTTGCGCTGACGCCGGCCGGACGCGCCTTCATCGCGCATGCCGGCGAAGTACGCGAAGCCACCGAGCGCTTGCGCGCGGAGATGGCCGCCGCCGCGGGAGAAATCCGCGGCGTCTTGACCATCGGGACGATTTCACGGCTGACGCGCATCGACTTGCCGGCAGTGCTCGGCAGCTACCACAGGCGCTATCCGCAAGTGGATATCCGCCTCGGTTACGGCATGAGCAATCACATGCTGGATGCGGTCAGGGAACAAAAGATGGATGCGGCCTTTCTCGGCCTCTGGTCGGGCGAGCCGGTGGAGGGCGTCGCAGCGCGCCTGTTGAGCGAAGAGCGGCTGGCGGCGGTCATGCACCCGGCCCACCCGCTCGCCGCCGCGCAGTCGGTCCGGCTCGCCGCACTCGCCCAGACAGCCCTGGTCGACTATCCGGCCGGCAGCGCGGCACGACAGCAGACCGACCGGGCGTTTGCGGCCGCCGGCATCGAGCGCAGGGTCAAATTCGAGGTGGATCACGCCGAGCTGATCGAGAGCATTGTCCGCGAGGGACTGGCGGTCGGCATGTTGCCGCAGCCGGCGACGACGGCCTTGCACGGGCTGGCCTGCCTGCCGGTCGAGGACGCGCCGCAGCGGCGGGTCTATTTCGTCTGCGGCCACCATCCGACGCCGGCCGCCGCCGCGTTTCGCGAACTCGCGCTGCAAGACGCCGACGCTATGACCAGATGACGGAACGGTCGACGGTCTGAATATCGCGCAAGCCGCACAGCGCCATGCTGGTATCGAGTTCCCGGTGGATGATCTGCAGGCAGTCGGTCACGCCGGCTTCGCCGCGCGCGCCCAAGCCATACAGGAAGCTGCGGCCGATCAGCGTGCCGCGCGCGCCGAGCGCCACCGCCTTGAGCACATCCTGGCCGCTGCGGACCCCTCCGTCCATCCACACCTCGATGCGCGAGCCGACCTGCTCGGCGATGCGCGGCAGCACCGCAATCGACGACGGCGCGCCATCGAGCTGCCGGCCGCCATGATTGGAAACGATCAGTGCATCAGCGCCGCTGTCGGCCGCCAGGCGGGCATCCTCTCCATCCATGATGCCCTTGAGGATCAGCTTGCCGCCCCACTGCTTCTTCACCCACTCGACATCGTCCCAGCAGAGAGTCGGATCGAACTGTTCGGCAGTCCAGGTCGATAGCGAGTGCAGATCCGACACGCCATGCGCGTGGCCGATGATATTGCCGAAGCCGCGCCGCCGCGTGCCGAGCATACCCAGGCACCAGCGTGGCTTGGTGGCGAGATCGAGCAGATTTCTCAGCGTCGGTTTCGGCGGCGTGGACAGACCGTTCTTGATGTCCTTGTGACGCTGACCGAGGATCTGCAGATCCAGCGTCAGCACCAGTGCGCCGCAGCCGGCCGCACGGGCGCGTTCGATCAGTCGGGCGATGAAATCGCGGTCACGCATCATGTAGAGCTGGAACCAGAACGGTCGGGTGGTATGGGCGGCGACATCTTCGATCGAGCAGATGCTCATCGTCGACAGCGTGAACGGTACGCCGAAGCGCTCGGCGGCGCGGGCGGCGAGAATTTCGCCATCGGCATGCTGCATGCCGGTCAGCCCGGTCGGCGCCAGCGCCACCGGCATGGCGACCGGCACGCCGACCATGGTGCTCTGTGTGCTGCGGCCCTCCATATTGACCGCGACACGTTGCCGGAGACGGATCTTCTGGAAATCGGCTTCGTTGGCGCGATAGGTGGATTCGGTCCACGAACCGCTGTCGGCATAGTCGTAAAACATACGCGGCACACGCCGACGGGCAAGCACGCGCAGATCCTCGATGCAGGTCATGACTGGCACAGCGTTTCTCCTCTGGGTATCCGGCCAGTATACGCCGCAAGGTCCTGTCAGGTTATTCCGGCGGCATAGTCCTTTCGCCCACCTCCTTCGGCTCCGACCCGGCCGCCACGCACGGCGTGTGCTCGCGATAGCGGCAGGCACGCTCGAGCAGCCATTGCGTGAAGGTATGCAAGGCAGCCGAGGTGCTCTTGCGCTCAGGATAGACCAGGTAATAGCCGCGCTCGCTGGTCATTGCATGTGCGCAGGGAATGATCAGCGAGCCGGATTCGAGCTCCCCCAGCACGAAAAAGCGCGGCACCAGCGCCACACCGAGATTGGCGCGCGCCGCTTCGACCAGCATGCCGAACAATTCGTACCGTGCGCCGCGCAGCGCGTGAATGTCGTCGATACCGAGCATGGCAAACCAGTCATGCCAGGCATCGGGGCGCGATGACTGATGCAACAGTGGCAGACGGCCGAGATCGCGCGCTTCGAGCGGGCCCATGCCGGCGATCAATTCCGGGCTGCAGACCGGCACCATTTCTTCGCCGAACAGGTATTCGGCCACCGCCCCGGGCCAGATCGGATCGCCGAAGTGGATCGCAGCGTCGAACGCAGTATCGGTAAACATGAACGGTTCGGCGCGGGTGGTCAGGTTGAGGGTGATTTCAGGATGGGTACGGTTGAATTCCCCCAGGCGCGGGATCAGCCAGCGGGTTGCGAAAGTGGGGATCACCGCCAGCTCGAGCACGCCGCCCGCCCCCTGGTGCGCCATGATCGACAGGGTATCGCGTTCGAGTCTGGCCAGATCTTCACGTACCTGCTTCGCATACTGCTGACCGGCATCGGTCAGGCTGATGCGTTTCTTGATGCGGTTGAACAGCGGCACGGCGAGAAATTGCTCCAGCCCGGCGATTTGCCGGCAGACCGCGCTTTGCGTCAGCGCGAGTTCGGCCGCCGCTCGGGTAAAGCTCTGGTGGCGGGCCACCGTCTCGAAGGTGATCAGCACATCCGTACCGGGAATTTTTCGTCTCATCGCAGTTCGTTCCGAAAACGCACTATGTAGTGATTTTATATCGTTTGCCGTTAAAACATGAACCAATAAAAATGGGCACCTGCAGTGTATTCGGGTTTGCTCATACAGACTTTGTTGCACATGACGCACCAAGTTCACCTGAAGCGACCCGGGACACATAGTGTATTTGCCGGACATTCATCACAGGGAGATGTGTCATGCAAGAGACGATCGTCATCGGCGTCATCGGCTCCGACTGCCATGCAGTCGGCAACAAGATTCTGGAGAACGTGTTTTCCCGCGCCGGTTTCAACGTCATCAACCTCGGCGTCATGGTCAGCCAGGACGAATACATCGACGCCGCCATCGAAACCAACGCCCAGGCCATTCTGGTGTCATCGATCTACGGCCACGGCGAAATCGACTGCATCGGCATGCGCGACCGTTGCACCGAACGCGGCCTGGACGGCATTCCGCTCTATGTCGGCGGCAACCTGGTCATCGGCAAGCGCGAGTTCCGCGACGTCGAAGCGATTTTCATGGGCATGGGCTTTGACCGGGTGTTCCCGCCGGACAGCGATCTCGACCGCGTCTGCGCACTGTTGCACCAGGACATCGCCGCTGTCGCCATGCAGAAGGAACAACTCGGGGCCGCAGCATGAAAACCGTCTCCATCGATATCGGCTCCACCTGGACCAAGGGTGCGCTGTTCGAGGTCGGTGAGCATACGTTGACGCTGCTGCACCGCGCCGCCTGTCCGACCACGGTCGAGCATCTGGCGCACGGGTTTTTCCGCCTGCTGGGCGAGCTCCTTCCCGGCGACGATCCGATCGCGCGCATCCGCACGGAGAAGATCGGTCTCGATTATTCATCGTCCGCCAAGGGCGGCCTGGCCGTCGCGGCGCTCGGCCTCGTTCCCTCGATCACGCTCGAATCGGCGCGCACCGCCGCCTACTCGGCCGGCGCCCGGGTCGCGCGGGTGTTTTCCTACCGCATGACCCGCAGCGACATCCGCGCGCTCGAAGAGAACCCGCCCGATATCCTGCTGTTCGCCGGCGGCACCGACGGCGGGCATGTCGATCATGTGCGCGCCAACGCTTCGCTGCTGGCCGCATCGTCGCTCGACTGCTCGATCGTCTATGCCGGCAACCGCGCATTGCAGGATGAGGTGGCCGACTTGCTCGGCGACAAGGATCTGATCGTGGTCGACAACGTGCTGCCGGCACTCGACCGGCAGAATCCCGACCCGGCGCGCGCCGCCATGCGGGAGATCTTTCTGTCGCGCATCGTCAAGGGCAAGGGGCTAGACCAGATCATCGCGGCCACCGGCGCCGAGCCGCTGCCGACGCCTTATGCCGTCTACGAGTATGCCCGGCACATCCGCGCCGAAGTGGCCGGCTGGGAAGACTTCATGTTGCTCGACATGGGCGGCGCCACGACCGACGTCTACTCCGCTCACCGGCAATGTCCGGCGCCAGGCGCCGTGGCGCGCGGCCTGCCCGAGCCGGAGCTCAAGCGCACGGTCGAAGGCGACCTCGGCATGCGCGTCTCCGCCGCCGCGGTCGGCGAAAGCGGCGCGGTGCTGATCGCGACGGCGCTCGGCGGCGATGCGGCGCAACTGGCTGCGTTTCATGCCTATCTCGCCCGCATCAGCGCCAACCCCGACTATCTGCCCGACGACGCTGCCGGAAGGGCCTTCGACACCCTGCTCGCAGGCGCCTGTGCCGCACACGCCTGCGAACGGCATGCCGGACGCTCCACACAGATCTACACCTGTGACGGACCGGTCAATGTGCTGACCGGACGCGATCTCACAACGGTGCGCAAGGTCATCGGCTCGGGCGGCTGGCTGTCGCGCGCGCGCGACTTCGATCTCGGCAGCTGGCTCGGCCGCTGCCGCATCGACGACGACGGCAAGGCGGTGCTGCTGCCGGACGAAATCGACTACTACCGCGACGAACAGTACCTGTTTCCGCTGCTCGCCAACGCGGCGCGCCGTTTCCCGCACCAGGCCGCGCAGACCGGCGTCGCCCTGCTCGCGCATTCTTGATCGGACACATACATGGAATTGGCAAACAAGAAAATCGAATTGGCGGACTTTCTCGACGAGCGGGAACAGGTGCTGCTGACCTGGCCGACCGGCAAGGACGTCAAGTTCGCCGATGGCGTGAAATACCAGTCGGCGCTGCCCGAACACAAACGTTTCGCCGCGGTGCTGAAAAAGGCCGACGCGGAAGGCCGCACGCTGTCGCAACCGCGCGCCGGCGTGGCGCTGGTCGATGAACACATCGCCCTGCTGCGCGGCTTGCAGAGCGCCTGCGATCTGCTGCCCTCGACCATCGACGCCTATACCCGCCTCAACCGCTACGACGAGGCCGCACGGGGCATCGCCAAATCGCGCGAAGCCGGCACCTCGCTGCTCAACGGCTTTCCGGCCGTCAACCACGGCCTGGCCGAATGCCGTCGCGTGGTCGAGTCGGTCGACAAGCCGGTGCAGGTGAGGCATGGCACGCCCGATGCGCGCCTGCTGGCGGAGATCACCCTGGCCGGCGGGTTCAGCGCCTACGAAGGCGGCGGCATCTCTTACAACATTCCCTATGCCAAAAAAGTGCCGCTGGAAAAGTCCCTGCGCGACTGGCAGTACTGCGATCGGCTGGTCGGGCTGTACGAGGAGCACGGCGTGCGCATCAACCGCGAGCCCTTCGGCCCGCTGTCCGGCACGCTGGTGCCGCCGTTCATCTCCCATGCGGTGGCGATCATCGAGGGACTGCTGGCACTGCAGCAGGGAGTACGCTCGATCACGGTCGGCTACGGGCAGGTCGGCAACCTGGTACAGGATGTCGCCGCGATCCAGTCCTTGCGTACCCTCGCCGACGAGTATTTCCGCGCCGCCGGCTTTGACGACTTCGAGCTGAGCACGGTGTTTCACCAGTGGATGGGCGGCTTTCCGGAAAACGAGGCGATGGCCTTTTCGGTCATTTCCTGGGGAGGCGCGGTTGCCGCCCTGTCGGGGGCGACCAAGGTCATCGTCAAGACGCCGCACGAGGCGCGCGGCATTCCGACCATGGAAGCCAACCGCCAGGGGCTCAATGCCACGCGGCAGATTCTCAACATGGTGCAGGATCAGGTTTTCCCGTCGAGCACTGCGCTCGAACGCGAGGTCGAGCTGATCAAGCGCGAAGTGCGCGCAGTCATGAGCCGCGTCTTCGAACTGGGCAACGGCGACATCGCCGTCGGCACCGTACGCGCCTTCGAGGCCGGGGTCATCGACGTGCCGTTTGCGCCGGCCGCCTGCAATGCCGGCAAATTGCTGCCGGTGCGCGACAACCACGGCGCCGTGCGGGTATTCGAGGCCGGCCATGTGCCGCTGCCGGACGACGTGCTGACCTTGCACCGCGACCTGATCGCCGAGCGCGCCCGCGCCGAAGGCCGCGAGCCCTCTTTCCAGATGGTGGTGGACGATATCTACGCCATATCCAAGAGCACACTGATCGGGAGACCGACAAAATGAAGATTACACGCGCCCTGTTTGTCGCGGGCTATTCCTCTTTCTATTTCGACGACCAGCAGGCGATCAAGAACGGCGCCGGTCATGACGGCTTCAACTACACCGGCGCGCCGGTCACGGCGGGTTTCCGTACCGTGCGCCAGGCCGGCGAATGCGTATCGGTGCTGCTCGAACTGGAAAACGGCGCCATTGCCTGCGGCGACTGCGCCGCCGTGCAATACTCCGGCGCCGGCGGCCGTGATCCGCTGTTTCTCGCCAGCCAGTTCGTGCCCTTCCTGCAGCAGCATATCCGCCCGCTGCTCGAAGGCCGCGACGTTGCCGGCTTTCTCGACAACGCCTGCTTTTTCGACACGCTGGAGATCGACGGCAAACGGCTGCATACGGCGCTGCGCTACGGTCTGACGCAGGCGCTGCTCGACGCCAGCGCGCTGGCGAGCGGCCGGCTGAAGACGGAAGTCGTACGCGACGAATACGGCCTGGCGGCGATCAATGAACCGGTACCGCTGTTCGGTCAGAGCGGCGATGACCGCTATGCCGCGGTCGACAAGATGATTCTCAAGGGCGTCGACGCGCTGCCGCACGGCCTGATCAACAATGTCGACGAAAAACTCGGCCGCAGCGGCGAAAAACTGCAGGCATACGTGAAATGGCTTGCCGGCCGCGTGCACGAACTCGCGCCGGACAGCAGCTACCGTCCCTCGCTGCACATCGACGTCTACGGCACCATCGGCCAGATCTTCGCCAACGATCCGCAACGGGTCGCCGGCTATATCGCCGGGCTGGAAGACTTCGCCGGCGGACTAGAGCTGTATATCGAAGGGCCGGTCGACATGGGCGGCAAAGCGGCGCAGATCGACTGCCTCGGTCGCATCCGCAGCGCGCTCAGGCACATGGGCTCGCCGGTAAAGCTGGTCGCCGACGAGTGGTGCAATACCTACGAGGACATCGTCGAATTCACCGATGCCGCCTGCTGCGACATGGTGCAGATCAAGACGCCGGACCTCGGCAGCATCCACAACATCGTCGATGCGGTGCTCTACTGCAACCGCCACGACATGGAAGCCTATCAGGGCGGCACCTGCAACGAGACCGACGTCAGCGCGCGCACCTGCGTGCACCTGGCGCTCGCCGCGCGACCGATGCGCATGCTGGTCAAACCGGGCATGGGCTTCGATGAGGGCATGAACATCGTCTCCAACGAGATGCGCCGCACACTGGCGCTTCTGCAAGCGAAAGGAGGCACGCGATGAAACCGGCCTTCAAGATCCTGTCGCCGACGGCCATCCTCGGCTACGGCTTTCCCGAGGAAAGCTTTCGCCGCGCGATGGAAGAAAAACCGGACCTGATCGCCGTCGATGGCGGCTCTTCCGACCCCGGCCCCTACTATCTGGGCGCAGGCAAGGCATTTACCGACCGCACCGGCGTCAAGCGCGATCTGCGTTTCATGATCACCGCCGGGGTGAAAAACGGCATTCCGGTCGTGATCGGCACCGCCGGCGGTTCGGGCGCCGCACCGCATCTGGAATGGTGCCGGCAGATCATTCTGGAAATCGCTGCCGAGGAACGGCTCGACTTCCGCATGGCGGTCATTCCCACCGATGTATCGAAAGAGACCGTGCACGCCGCGCTCGACGCCGGCAAGATCGAGCCGCTCGCCTTTGTCCCGCCGCTGACGCATGAAGCGATCGACGCCACGACCAACCTGGTGGCACAGATGGGGGTCGAGCCCTTCATCGCCGCGCTGCAGGCCGGAGCCCAGGTGGTGCTCGGCGGCCGGGCCTACGATCCGTCGTGCTTCGCCGCCCTGCCGATCATGCTCGGCTACGACGAAGGGCTCGCCCTGCACTGCGGCAAGATTCTCGAATGCGCCGCGATTGCCGCCACGCCGGGCTCCGGCTCGGACTGCGCAATGGGCATCCTCGACGAAACCGGCTTCGTGCTGAAGACCTTTTCCGACGAACGCCGCTTCACACCCGAATCGGCCGCGGCGCACACGCTATACGAGAAATCCGATCCCTACCTGCTGCCGGGCCCGGGAGGCGTGCTCAATCTCAAGGGCTGCCAGTTCGAGGATGTCGGCAACGGGCAGGTACGCGTGACCGGCTCGCGCCATGAGCGCAACCGCTACCAGATCAAGCTGGAGGGCTCCCGTCCGGTCGGCTTTCGAACCGTCGCCATCGCCGGCGTGCGCGATCCGATCATGATTGCCTCGATCGAAGATATCCTGAGCGCGGTGCGCGAGCGGGTTGCAAAGAATCTGGGCGCGAGTGCCGATGCGCAGGTGTTCTTCCACATCTACGGCAAAAACGGCGTGATGGGCGATATGGAACCGGTGCGGCAATCCGCCGCCCATGAGCTGGGCATCGTCATCGAAGTGGTCGCGCCGACGCAGGAAGCCGCCGACACCGTTTGCTCGCTCACCCGCTCGACGCTGCTGCATTACGGCTACCCCGGCCGCGTCGCCACCGCCGGAAATCTGGCATTGCCCTTCTCGCCGTCCGATATCCGTGCCGGCGTCGTCTATGAATTTTCGGTCTATCACCTGATGGATCTGCCGCAGGAAGACTTCTTCCCCTTCCGGATGCAGCAGGTCAGCCCGCAAGGAGTGGTGGCATGAAACAAGGCATTCTCGATATCGCCCGCGTCGTGCGCTCGAAAAACTCCGGTCCGTACGAACTGGTGCTCGACATCATGTTCAAGGATCGCGCCAGCTACGAGACCGTGCGCGAGACGCGTCAGATCAGCAAGCCGCGCATCGCGGCCGCCTATGGGCTGGATGTGGACGATATTCACAATATCGTCTGGTTCTCTCCGGCCCATGCGGTAAAAATCGTCCTGCGTCGCCGCATCGTTTCCGGCGCGCCGGGTGACTCCGACGTTTACGGCGCACAGCAGCATGCTCCGCTGCTCGGCCTCGATTTCGAACTCTGAGCGATCTTTTAGCCTGTGGTTGGCGCGGTTCCGTGTCCCGGACCGCGCTTTTTTTATTGCGACGCAGAAACGGCAAGACATCACCATCCGTTATTGCCGAGGCCAACGACGACAGGGAAGATCTCCCCGCAAAAAGCGCGCATCTTGCTGATGCGGGTCCTGACCCGCACTTCCGATACCAAGGAAATCCAGCGCATGTTCCACACCGGAGGAGAGCCGGCCGATCCTGCTCGCCCGGGCTTTTTGGTCATGGCGCTGGCCCCATGGCGGTATCCACCATCACGGGCCATCCTCCACGGCAAAATGAAAAGGGCTGATCGCATCAGGATCAGCCCCTGGCCGACAGCCGGCACAAAACCCTCCGACTGAGGCCGTTAAGTGATGCCCGGATTACAGCGTGCTGCGTCCGGGCGAGGGGGAAGGCATGTTGGTAGACGAATGTGCCTGGTAGCACGTCTGGATTTCAGCCGCATGCTGCCGATTGCGCGCATCTCGCTCGGCGCCTTTCAAATGGGAGTAGTCGTACTTTGCCTGGACCAGGCTTGTGCACAGTGAATTGATCCGGTTATTGCGCTTGCTGATGTTGTCCGCATTCTGGCTGGCCAGCGCGGCAAACGGCAGCAGGGACAATACAAATAGCAAATGCTTCATAACAAACACTCCTTTGTGTTGTTCACGAAATGCCTTTATATCCCCCGCCTGCGGCCGATCAAATCGGCACTACACGCGAAATGAGGGGTATCGAGCACGGTAACCGGGTAGGAATCCGTTACGGATAGCGGGCGGAAGCCGGCCGGATGATGCAGAAAAAATCGGGTAAGATAGCTTGCGACGGTGGGTTGCCCCATCAACCATGCGATTACAGGCCAGTATTCATGTCCAACAAACTTTCGATTCTTGTTACCGGCGCTGCCGGTTATCTTGGCACCCATACCATGCTCGAGCTTCTGGCCGCCGGCCACGAGGTTATCGCGCTCGACAACTTCTACAACAGCAAACCCGAGGCCTTGCGCCGCGTTGCGACGATCAGCGGCAAGGAAACGGTTTTCCATCAGGTCGATTTGCTCGACAAACCGGCACTGGCGCAGGTATTCGACCGCCACAGCATCGATGCCGTGATTCATTTCGCAGCGCTCAAGGCCGTCGGGGAGTCGGTCAGCCAGCCTCTGCGTTATTATCAGAACAACCTCGGCGGTACGCTCAACCTGCTCGAATGCATGCGCGCCCGCAACGTGCACCGCATCGTGTTCAGTTCTTCGGCGACCGTTTATCAGGATGCGGCCGGCCGGCCACTGCAGGAAGACTTCCCGCTCGGACCAAGCAACCCCTACGGTCAGACCAAGCTGATGATGGAGACGGTACTGCGCGATCTCGCCGCCAGCGAACCGGGGTGGCATATTGCGCTGCTTCGTTATTTCAACCCGGTCGGCGCCCATGAAAGCGGCCTGATTGGCGAAGATCCGAACGGTCTGCCCAACAATCTCATGCCCTTCATCAGCCAGGTGGCCACTGGCCGGCGCGCCGAGCTGCAAGTATTCGGCAACGATTACCCGACCCCCGATGGCACGGGCGTGCGCGACTATATCCATGTCGTCGATCTGGCCCGCGCCCACGTCAAGGCGCTGGACGCCTTGCAGGGAGAAGCCGAGGTGATGACGTTGAACCTGGGTACGGGTCGAGGCTATTCGGTGCTGGAAATGATCAGAACCTTTGAGCGCATCAGCGGCAGGCCCATCCCCTATCGCATCGTTGGCAGGCGCAGCGGCGATCTGGCCTGCTGTTTCGCCGATCCTTCGCTGGCGCAACAACGGCTGGGCTGGAAAGCGGAGCGCACGCTGGAGGATATGTGCCGGGACGGCTGGAACTGGCAGCAGAAAAACCCGAACGGCTACGAAGACTGACAGGTCGCGGCGGCGGCAATGCATGCCGCCGCCCACAACGGGTTCAGATACGGGGTGTCGCGACCTGCACGTCGGCGCATTGGCCGCGATGGCGCAGCGCATGATCGATGAGTACCAGCGCCAGCATGGCTTCGGCAATCGGTGTCGCGCGGATGCCGACACAGGGATCGTGCCGTCCGTGCGTCTCGACGATGACCGGATTGCCGGCCTTGTCGATCGAGCGGCGCGGCGTGGCGATGCTGGACGTTGGCTTGACGGCGATCGACACCTCGATGTCTTGGCCGGTGGAAATGCCGCCGAGCACCCCCCCGGCATTGTTGCTGGCGAAGCCATCGGGCGTCAGTTCATCGCCATGCTCGCTGCCGAGCTGCGATACCGACGCAAATCCGGCGCCGATCTCGACTCCCTTGACCGCGTTGATCCCCATCATTGCATAGGCGATATCCGCATCGAGTCGGTCGTATACCGGCTCGCCCCAGCCGACCGGCACATTGTGCGCCACCACCCGCAGACGGGCGCCGACCGAATCGAGCTGCTTGCGGATCGTATCCATATACGCCTCGAGATGCGGCACGATGTCCGCATCGGCGGCAAAAAACGGATTGGTGGCGACATGCGACCAGTCGCTAAACGGAATCTCCACCTCACCGATCTGCGTCATATGGCCGCGGATCATGATGCCATAACGTTCGTGCAGCCATTTGCGCGCAATCGCTCCTGCAGCCACCCTGACCGCGGTTTCCCGTGCCGACGATCGGCCGCCGCCGCGTGGATCGCGAATACCGTATTTGTGCCAGTAGCTGTAGTCGGCATGGCCGGGGCGGAAGGTATCGGCGATGTTGCCGTAATCGCGGGAACGCTGATCGGTATTGCGGATCAGCAGCGCGATCGGCGTGCCGGTCGTCTTGCCTTCATAGACCCCGGAGAGGATTTCCACCCTGTCGTCTTCGCGCCGCTGGGTAACGTGCCGACTCGTGCCTGGCTTGCGCCGGTCGAGCTCGACCTGGATATCTGCCTCGCACAGCGACATTCCCGGCGGGCAACCATCGACCACGCAACCGATCGCCGGGCCGTGGCTCTCCCCGAACGAGGTGACGCAGAACATCGAGCCGAAACTGTTGCCTGACATGCAGATTCTCCAGGTGGTTTTCTTGCGTCGATTCTAGCATGAGAGACAGAACCTTCCGGTCCCGTCGTCAGTAATTCTCGCTGACGACGCCATGGTGGCCGGCCAGCCATTCCGCCACCAGCGGAAAATGATCGGTCACCGCATCCGGATGCGTCAGCATCGAGGCGTGATCGTAGTCGTGCAGATAGCCGGTCTCCCGCCCCAGCAGATGCAGGCGGGAACGATGCCGTCCCGACTCGTCGCGGAAGCGACGCACATCGTCCCGATGGCCGAGGCAGGGATCATCGGCGGCCGCCAGATACAGGGTCGGGGGCAACGACACGCTGCTCGCCGCAGCGGCGTAATCGAAGGCATCGTCGCTATCGATCCAGGGGGCCACCCTGGCCCAGTGCATGCATTGCGCGTGACTTTTATCACTTTCGTTATCGATGCCGATGCGCAGCGTTCGTGCCGGCAGATAGCCGGCAACGCGGATGATGAGGCGTGCAAGACGATTCCAGAACAGATCGACTTGCAGGAACTTGCTCCAGTTACGCACATGAATGCTGCGCTTGGCAGCAAAATAGACGCAGCTTTTCACCTCGGCCAACAGCTGCGGATGGCGCAGCAGACAGCTGTGCATCAGTACGCCGCCCCACGAGTGGGCCACCCAGTGCACAGGCACGTCGCCGCGCAAGTCGCGGATCGCCGCATGCGCGGCCGGCAGATCATCGCGGATGCTTTCCGTCTGGCCGTGTCGCGTCCCACGTCCGATCGGCGGTGTACTGCCGCCGCGGCCACGTAAATCGAGCACATAGACGTCGAAGCCGGCCTGGGCGAGAAAATGGGAGAGTCCCTTGCCAGAAGAAGAATAGAAGATGCGCCCGTTCGACATCGCGCCGTGCACCATCAGCACGGCATCGCCGGCACCGGCGCGATGGATACGACGCAGGTGCAGGCGTTCGTCGCCCGTCACCTGGACATGCAGATCACTTTGTTGAATTTTCACGGCAACCCCGAGATGGCATCGATCGTCGTCTGACGCGACGATTCAAACAAACGAATGAATGATCGTCGATTGATTATGCCATCGTCAAGAACGGATTGCAGCCGCCGGCATGCCCTGCCGCTCGCGCCAAAGGGTGATGGCGGCGATCAGCGCCAACGCCGCGCCGAGCAGAGTCATCCCCGCCGCCTCGCTGGCGTCGGGCGCCTCGCCAAGCTGGCACCAGGCAAGCAGCACGGCCACGGCGGGAATCGCCAGCACATTGAGGCTCGCCATGCCGGCGGACAGACGCGCCAGCAGCAGCAGCCACAGCAGCCAGCCGATTCCGGAAGCCAGCACACCGACATAGAGCAGCACGGCCCATAATTGCCAGGTCCAGTTCGGACTCGGCGCAGGCAGGGAAAAGGCAAGCGCCCCTAACGGCAGCAGGCCCCACAGCATTTGCCAGAAAGTCAGCTCGAGCGTTCCGACCCGATGGAGACATCGCAGCCGTTTGGCAATGATCGCCGACACCGCCCAGGCCAGCCCGCCGCCGATGGCGAGCAAGTCCGATAGCGGGCTGCCGTGCAGACGCCAGGGCTGCAGGATCAGCACCAACCCCGCCAGCGCAATCAGCACCGCGCACCAATGCAGGGGGTGCAAACGCTCGTCCAGATAGCGGCGCGCCAACAACAGCGTCCAGAACGGCATCGTGTAAGCCAGCACCGACACCTTGCCGGCGCCGCCGGCGAGCAAAGCCATTGTGGTCAATGCACCGAAGCCTGCCGTCTGCGTCATGCCGAGCCAGAATGTCGGCCAGAATGGCGTCGGCTTGAATGAGCCGCCGCGCACGAACAGAACGACAGCCAGCGTAAGCAGACCAAACAGGGTGCGCCAGAACGCCAGCTGCAACGGGCCGATATAGGGCAGGCCCAGTTTACTGGCCGTCCAGCTATAGCCCCACACCAGCCAAAGCCCCAGCAACAGGGCTACGCTCAGATACCGCGATTCGTTCCGCACCGCCGACTCCATTTACCAAAACAAGACGGGCGTGATCGCTCACGCCCGCCTGACTGCTCCTGCGCGGCAGGAGGCGCTGCGCTTAGGCCTGTTCGAGGTTTTTCGACACGATTTCGAACACATCCTTAGACAGCTTGCCGGCTGCCAGGCGTTCAAGCTCGGCCTTCATCAGCGCACGTCGGCCCGGCTCCAGTTTCTTCCAGCGGTTGAAGACCTGCACCAGCCGGCTCGCCACCTGCGGGTTGAAGGCATCGATGGCCAGGACCTGATCGGCCATGAAGCGGTAACCGCTGCCATCGGCGGCGTGGAAATGTTTCATGTTGCGCCCGAAGGTACCGAGCAGCGAACGCGCCTTGTTGGGATTCTTCAGCGAGAAGGCCGGGTGCGACAATGCGGCCAGCACATGGTCACGCGCGCAGGGAATCTGGCTGCCGGCGATCAGCGTGAAGTACTTGTCCATCACCAGCGCATCGTCATTCCAGCGCTCGGCGAACAGCAGCAGGCAATCGGTGCGTTCGCTGCTGTCGCGGTCGCGCAGCGCCAGCAATGCACCCATCTGATCCGTCATGTTGTCAGCCTGCAGGAACTGGTTTTTCGCATTTTCGAGCGGCCAGGCATCATCGAGCCGGCACAGCATGGCGAGCGCCAGATTCTTCAGCGCGCGCCGCCCGGCGTCTTCCGGCCGGTATTCGCGCGTCAGGTTGATGTCCAGCGTCTGACGCAACTCGCCGCGCAACGCCTGCGCCAGAGCCTTGAGCACGAAATCGCGCACGCGGTGGATGCTATCGGGCTCGGCCGCATCATACCACTCAAGCATTTCTGCCTCACCGGGCAATGACAGCATCAGCGCCTTGAAGGCAGGGTCTGCCTGGCCATCGGCCAGCACCGCAGCGTAGGCGGAGCAAAAATGCCCCGGCAATTCGAGCGTGCGACCGGCGAGATCGGCATCGATCAACGCGCGCAGCACGCGGCCGGACAGCACCTGGCCGGCCTCCCAGCGCGCAAACGGGTCGCTGTCATGCGCCATCAGGAAAGCCAGTTGCGCGTCGCTCAGGTCGATATGCAATTGCACCGGTGCGGAGAAGCCGCGCAGCAGCGACGGCACCGGCTCGCACGGCAGATCGACGAAGGTGAAGCTGCACTCTGCCTGCTTGATGTCGAGCACGCGGGTGCCGGCAACGGCAGCATCTTCACCCGCGAGACGCAGCGGCAGATCCTGGCCATCGCGGCCGATCAGCCCCATGGCAAGCGGAATGTGCAGCGGCTGCTTTTCCTGCTGCCCCGGGGTCGGCGGGCAAGATTGGCGCACATCAAGGCGATAGCTTCGTGCCACCGGATCATAGCTGCCGAGCACGTCCAGCACAGGGGTACCGGCCTGGCTGTACCAGAGCGCAAACTGTTCGAGATCGGCCCCGTTGGCATCTGCCATCGCGGCGCGGAAATCGTCGCAGGTCACGGCCTGGCCATCGTGGCGCTTGAAGTAGAGGTCCATGCCCTTGCGGAAGCCTTCGCGGCCCAGCAGGGTCTGGTACATGCGCACCACCTCGGCGCCCTTTTCATACACCGTCACGGTGTAGAAGTTGTTCATCTCGATATAACTGTCGGGCCGGATCGGATGCGCGGTCGGGCCCGCATCCTCGGGAAACTGCATCGCGCGCAACGTTTTGACGTCGTCGATGCGCTTCACCGCGCGGCTCGTCATGTCGGCCGAGAATTCCTGATCGCGAAATACCGTCAGGCCCTCTTTCAGCGACAGCTGAAACCAGTCGCGACAGGTCACGCGGTTGCCGGTCCAGTTATGGAAGTACTCGTGCGCGATCACGCCCTGTACGCCCTCGAAATCGAAGTCGGTCGCGGTTTCCTGCCGCGCCAGCACGTACTTGGTGTTGAAGATGTTGAGACCCTTGTTCTCCATCGCCCCCATATTGAAGTCGCCGACGGCGACGATCATATAGATGTCGAGATCGTACTCGAGTCCGAAACGCTCCTCGTCCCAGCGCATTGCCTGCTTCACCGACTCCATCGCGTGGCGGACCTTGTCCTGATCGGCCGGTTCGGTCCAGATTTCGAGCGCTACCTCACGCCCGCTCATGGTGACGAAGGTATCTTTCAATGCGGTCAGCCGACCGGCCACCATCGCGAACAGATAGGACGGCTTGCGGTACGGGTCGACCCACTTCACCCAGCGGCGCTTCTTGTCGACCATGCCCTCGCCGACCTTGTTGCCATTGGAAAGCAGCACCGGATACTTCAATTTGTCGGCGACGATGGTGGTGGTGAACTTGGCCATCACATCGGGTCGGTCGAGATAGAAGGTGATCTTGCGGAAACCTTCCGGCTCGCACTGGGTAAACAGGTTGCCGTTGGAGGCGTAAAGCCCCATCAGACTCGTGTTTGCCGCCGGATCGAGCGCGGTCTCGATCTCGAGGATGAAGCTGTCCGGCACGCCGAACACTGTCAGTGCGCCATCGTCGAGACGATAGCGGGCCGCGTCCAGTTTCTGGCCGTCGAGCACCACCGACACCAGCGTGGCGCTGCCGTCGAGCTTCAGATCGGCATCGGTCGCCTTGTCATTGCGCGTGATCACCATGCGCGAATGAACCTGGGTGGACGCTTCGCCGATATCGAATTTCAGGTCGACCCGATCGACCAGAAAAGCGGGCGGAAGGTAATCGTGACGGTACTTCACTTGAGCTTGCAAAGACATGTGTTCTCACCTTTTCCAGGACCATTGCCTCCGCAACGGGATCACCGCTGCGGCCAACCCGCCGCAGCGGCGGGCCGCAATTCTTCGTTCACCTCAGCGCGCAGGCCAGACACCGGCGGTTTCGCACGGCAGCAGACGGCAGGTATCGCGATCGGGCGCCTTCGGCGTCACCTCGCAGACCAGCAATTCGTCGCGGCGGAACGCATGCACGGTCACTGTGCGCCCCGGTTGCAGGCGCGCCTGCATCTTGTCCGGATCAATGGCGCGCAGGCCGTCGACGGCCACGATCAGATCACCGCCCGACAGACCGGCCGCTTGCGCGGCGCCGCCGTCGAACACCTGGGCCAGACGTACACCGGCAGGTTCGGCGGCAGCCTTGACGCCGAGCGAGGCTCGCGCCCCAGCATCCCTGGCGGCGCCGACCCCACCGCGATCGGAGCTCCCCGCAGCCTGCACCCACTCAAGCCGCACACCTTGGGTCGCCAGCAGTTCCGCCAGCGGCAACTCTTCGGTCGAGCGCAAGGCCAGATCGAAGAACGGCGCCAGATCAAGACCGGTGGTCCGGCTCGCCACGGCTTCCCATTCGTCTTCGGCAAGACCCGCGCCATCGGCGCGCCATTTATTCCACAGCGCCCGCAGCACATCGTCGAGCGACAAGGCGCCGGAAGTCCGCTCGCGGATCAGCAGATCGAGCGCCAGGGCAGCCAGCGCGCCCTTGGTGTAATAGCTGACGAGACTGTTCGGACTGTTTTCGTCCTGACGATAGTACTTGATCCAGGCATCGAAACTTGCCGCTTCGAGCGTCTGCTTGGTACGGCCATTCGCCCGCCGCACGCCGGTCATGGTTTCCGCCAGAAGACCGAGATAGCGGTCGCGGTCGATCAAGCCGCAGCGCAGCAGCGCCAGATCGTCGTAATAGGATGTAACGCCCTCGAACGCCCACAACAGTCTGGTGGTGTTCTCGCGCGTCAGGTCATAGGGCTGGAACGCGGCAGGTTTCATGCGCTTGACGTTCCAGGCATGGAAATACTCATGGCTGATCAGACCGAGCAGGCGCACATAGCCGTCACTCAGGCCTTCTTCGCCCGGCCGGGGCAGATCGTCGCGCTCGGCCATCAGCGCGGTCGAGGCACGATGTTCGAGCCCGCCGTAGATATCCTTGCCGACAAACAGCATGAACACATAGCGATCGAACGGCGCCGGCTTGCCGAACAAGTTGATATGCCACTCACATATCTTTTTTACATCACGCGCCAAACGCTTCAGATCGGCATCGAAACGGCCGGAGACGACAAATTCATGTCGAACGCCGGCTGCCTTGAAACTGACACTTTCGAACAGGCCCATTTCGACCGGGTGATCGATCAGTTCGTCGTAATCCTGCGCCCGGTAACGACCAAAACCGTGCTTTGTCTGCTTGTCCGCGCGGGCGGGCAGACTGCTTGCAACCCGCCAATCCGCATAGCGTTTGCCGCGCGGCGCTTCGATCTCAACATCGCAAGGGCTCTGCTCATAACCATCGACGGAGAGAAACACGCTCGTCGCGTTGAAAAAGCCCCGTTCGGTATCGAGATAGGCTCCGCGCACCGACAGGTCGAACGCATAAATCTGATAACGGACCGTCAGCGCACCTGACACCGGTTCAGCCTGCCAAGTGTGCTTGTCCAGTTTGTCCACCCGCACCGGCCGACCAGCCGACTCGGCACTCAATGTCACAATATGACGCGCGAATTCACGAATCATGTAACTGCCGGGGATCCATACGGGCAAAGAGAACTGCTGACCTTTCCTGGCCGGATGGCTGACGGTTACAGACACTTCGTACAGGTGGGATTCAGGGGAAATCGGACAGATCCTGTAGACAACTGGCGCAGACATACAGACAACCCTGCAAGGCGAAAAGCCAATTCTACCATCTCGACAACCATGATGCTGACTACCAAGAGAAATTGATACAGGTCAACTAATATGCGGCTCATGACATTATACTGACAAATGTTGTTGGCATCAGTTAATGTCAAAGTGCATCTCAAACAGAACTTTGCCGGAAACGGCACTTGTCGGCTCTGGTGGCACAACAGCATATGAAATTAGAATAATGCAATGTAAACGCGGGGATAAATCGCTTCGGCCACATCCGGTGGAATATTTCAGCAGAAACCATTCGCCTCCAGGCCAGCTTTTTATCTCGACAGGAAATACTCGCTGCATCGTGGCGTTTTCGTAATGGAGACCCACTGTTTCGCTGGTCGTGCAGTGACTTTTCACGTTCTGAGTTCGCAACCTTGGAGATAACCCTAAATGGAAACGCAATCCACTTATAACTATAAGGTGGTGCGCCAGTTTGCCGTGATGACCGTAGTCTGGGGCATCGTCGGCATGCTGGTGGGCGTAATCATCGCGGCGCAGATGGTATGGCCGGAGCTCAATTTCGGGCCCTGGTTCCACTTCGGCCGCCTTCGTCCGCTGCATACGAATGCGGTGATCTTTGCCTTCGGCGGCTGTGGGCTGTTTTCCACTTCGTACTACGTGGTACAGCGCACCTGCAATGTCCGGCTGATTTCGGACAAACTGGCCGCCTTCACCTTCTGGGGCTGGCAACTGGTCATCGTGCTGGCGGCAATCACCTTCCCGCTCGGCATCACTTTCGGCAAGGAATATGCCGAACTGGAATGGCCGATCAAGATCCTGATCACCATCATCTGGGTGGTCTATGCGATCGTATTCTTCGGCACGATCGCCATCCGCAAGGTAAAGCACATCTATGTCGCCAACTGGTTCTACGGCGCCTTCATCCTGGCGGTAGCGCTCCTGCACATCGTCAACAGCGCGTTCGTTCCGGTCACGCTGTGGAAGTCCTACTCGGTCTACTCCGGCGCCGTCGATGCCATGGTGCAATGGTGGTACGGCCACAATGCGGTGGGCTTCTTCCTGACGGCGGCCTTCCTCGGCATGATGTACTACTTCGTGCCCAAGCAAGCCGGCCGGCCGATCTACTCCTACCGCCTGTCGGTGGTGCACTTCTGGGCACTGATCTTCACCTATATGTGGGCGGGCCCGCACCACTTGCACTACACCGCGCTGCCTGACTGGACCCAGTCGCTCGGCATGGTGTTCTCGCTGATTCTGCTCGCACCGAGCTGGGGCGGCATGATCAACGGCATCATGACCCTGTCCGGCGCCTGGCATAAGCTGCGTACCGACCCGGTGCTGAAATTCCTCATCGTGTCGCTGTCGTTCTACGGCATGTCCACCTTCGAAGGTCCGATGATGTCCATCAAGACCGTCAATGCCCTGTCGCACTACACCGACTGGGGCATCGGCCACGTGCACTCCGGTGCGCTCGGCTGGGTCGGCTTCATCACCATCGGCTCTATCTACTACCTGATCCCGCGTCTGTGGAACCGTGAGCAGATGTACAGCGTGAAACTCATCGAAGCGCACTTCTGGATCGCGACCGTCGGCGTGGTGCTCTACATCGCCTCGATGTGGATCGCCGGGGTGACCGAAGGCCTGATGTGGCGTGCGATCAACCCGGACGGCACCCTGACCTACGCCTTCGTCGAAGTGGTCAAGGCCGTGCATCCGTACCTGATCGTCCGCACGATCGGCGGCCTGTCCTATCTGACCGGCATGCTGATCATGGGCTACAACGTGTTCCGCACCATTAATGCCGGCCAGCCGGTCGACGCCAAGATCCCGGCGTTGGCAACCCAGGGCCACTAAGCGGAAAGGTATAAGAAATGGATAAGCTTCAAAAACTTGTCGAAGAACATGTCGGCTTCCTGATCGTGTTCATCCTGATCGTGATCAGCATCGCCGGTCTGGTGGAAATCGTTCCGTTGGCATTCCAGAAGTCCACCACCCAACCGATCGCCGGGCTCAAGCCGTATACCCCGCTCGAACTGACCGGTCGGGATATCTACATCCGCGAAGGCTGTTATCTTTGCCACTCGCAGATGATCCGTCCGTTCCGTGCAGAAACCGAACGCTACGGCCACTACTCGGTTGCCGGGGAGTCGGTCTACGACCACCCGTTCCAGTGGGGTTCGAAGCGTAACGGTCCGGACCTGGCCCGTGTGGGCGGTCGCTATTCCGACGAATGGCATCGCGTGCACCTGAATAACCCGCGCGACGTCGTACCGGAATCGAACATGCCTGCCTTCCCGTGGCTGGCGAAGAATCTGGCCGATGCCGACGATATTCAGGCCAAGATGTCCGCGCTGCGCATGGTGGGTGTGCCCTACACCGACCAGGAAATCGCCAACGCCAAGTCCGAGGTAGAGGGCAAGTCCGAAATGGATGCCCTGATCGCCTACCTGCAGAGCCTCGGTCTTGCACTGAAGAATGTGCGTTGAGTCATGAACTGGACCAATTTAGCGCATGAGCTGTTTACCGTTTTCTGCTTTGTGTCGTTTTTGCTCTTCGGTTGGGTCGCCTACAGCCGACGTTCCAAAAAACGCTACGACGAGGTCGCGCAGATGATCGTCTCTGACGATGACACGCCGCACCCGGGACACGAACAACAGCCAAGCGACGGAGCGAGATAATGAGTGATTTTGTCAACGGTTTTTGGGGAATTTACATCACGGTCATCGTGGTCTGCGGTTTCGTCGGACTCGCGGTCCTGCTGATTTCCCAATCCAAAACGTCGGTCAAGCCCGGCCAGCAGGCCGAGACCATGGGCCATGTCTGGGACGAAGACCTGCAGGAGTACAACAACCCCCTGCCGCGCTGGTGGATGATGCTGTTCTACCTGACGCTGATTTTCGGCGCCGTCTACCTGGTGCTGTATCCGGGGCTCGGCACCTGGCCGGGCCTGCGCGGCTGGACCTCGGTCGGGCAATACCAGCAGGAACGTGCCGAGGCCGAAGCCAAGTATCTGCCGATGTACAACAAGTATCTGCAGATGGATCTGAAGGCGGTGGCCGCCGACTCGCAAGCACATGACATGGGTCAGCGTCTGTTCCAGACCTATTGTGTGCAGTGCCACGGCTCGGATGCGCGCGGCGCCAAGGGTTTCCCTAACCTGGTGCATCACGACTGGCAGTACGGCGGGGACCCGAAGACCATCGAGACCACCATCCTCTATGGCCGTCATGGCCAGATGCCGGCCTTCGGTGCGGCCTTCGGCGAGGACAAGGTCAAGGATGTCGCCAACTACGTGCTGTCGCTCTCCGGCCGCAAGCATGATGCGGCACGCGCAGCGCGCGGCGAGGAAACCTTCAAGACCATCTGCGCGGCCTGTCACGGTCCGGACGGTCACGGCAACCCGCAGATCGGCGCCCCCAATCTGACCCACCCGAGCGGCGTATGGCTCTATGGCGGTACCGAAAAGACCATCATCGAGACCGTCACCAACGGCCGCAACGGGCAGATGCCGACCTGGAAGGACTTCCTGGGCGAAGGCAAGGTACACCTGCTTGCCGCCTACGTATGGAGTCTGTCCAACCTGCCGCAGCAACAGAATCAGCAGTAAGCGCTGCTCCGGCCACTGCCCGCTTCGGCGGGCAGTGGCTTATGAATAGTCCCAAAAGTTATTTACTTATAACAAACAAACCACATGAGAATTATGTAAAATTCATATCGTGAACTTCACATAATTTTCTCAAGGGGAGGACCATGTCGGATTCGTTGAAGGACATTAAGGTCAAGGTCGAGCCACAGACCGAACAAGCGGTGTCCCTGTACGAGAAAACCCGTAAGCTCTACCCGCGCGATGTGCGCGGCACCTTCGCCAAATGGCGGATTTTTGTCGTTCTCGCCACGCAGTTGTTTTATCTCGGCATGCCCTGGGTGACCTGGAACGGCCGCCAGGCCCTGCTGTTCGACCTGGTCGACCGCAAGTTCTACATTTTCGGCCTGACCATCTGGCCGCAGGATTTCGTCTATCTTTCCGCATTGCTGATGTGCTGTGCGTTCGGCCTGTTCCTGTGGACAACCATCGCCGGCCGCCTGTGGTGCGGCTATGCCTGTCCACAGACTGTCTACACCGAAGTGATGCTGTGGATCGAACGGCTGATCGAGGGTGACCACAACAAGCGCATGAAGCTGGATCGCCAGCAGATGAATGCGCGCAAGCTGCTCACCAAGGTGGTCAAGCACACGGTGATGATCGTCTTCTCACTGTGGACCGGCTTTACCCTGGTCGGCTACTACACGCCGATCCGCGATCTGGTCGCGGCCGCACCCACCTTCGACTATGGCCCGTGGGAAACCTTCTGGATCTTCTTCTACGCCGGCTTCACCTATCTGTTCGCCGCCCACATGCGCGAGCAGGTATGCAAGTACATGTGCCCGTACGCCCGCTTCCAGAGCGTGATGTTCGACCGCGATACGCTGATCATTTCTTACGACGAGGCACGCGGCGAACCGCGCGGCGCGCGCAAGAAGGGCCTGGACCCGCGCGAACTCGGCAAGGGCGATTGCATCAACTGCGGCATCTGCGTCGCGGTCTGTCCGGTCGGCATCGACATCCGCAACGGTCTGCAATACGAGTGCATCGGCTGTGCCGCCTGTATCGACGGCTGCGACGAAGTGATGGACAAGATGGGCTACCCGCGCGGCCTGATCAGCTACACCACCGAAAATGTGCAGGAAGGCAAATTCGACCGTACGCAGATTCCGCGCCGCATTCTCCGCCCGCGCGTGATCATGTATTCGCTGGTGCTGCTGACAGTATTCACCACCGCCCTGGTTTCGTTCACCATGCGGCTGCCGTTCAAGGTCGACATCATCCGTGACCGCGCGTCGCTGGTGCGGGAAACCGATGACGGCAAACTGGAAAACAGCTACAGCATCCGTATCATGAACGTGACCGACAAGCCGCAGCATTTCCGACTCGGCGTCGACGGTCTGCCGGAAATGCACCTCGAAAGCGACGACAAGACGCTGGCGGTCAAACCCGGCGACAACCGGCTCTTCGGCGTACGCGTGCAGGTCGATCCGGAATACGCAACCCAGGGCAGCCACGAAATCCATTTCACGCTGACGCTGGTGGAAGATCCGGACAAGTCGACGCGCGAGAAATCGAGTTTCATCGGCGAATAAACGCCTGACCCGCGCTGCATTGCCGTATCATGACGACGCCGCCACGGCCAACAGGCCGATTGGCGGCGTTTCCGTCACCGGGGCCATCACGCCGCCCCTGCCCACCCGGAGAAAACCCATGTCAGACCGATTGGCGCGCCGCGCCGCCGTCATCACTGCCGCCCTGCTGCTCAGCGCCTGCGCCGGCAGCCGCTATCAGCCGCAGACGCTGAGCGGGACGGTCGCTACCACGACACCGCGCAGCCAGCCCGTCATCCACGTGCGCCTGCTCGACGAACCGAGCCTCGGCCGGCCGGCAGCGCTGCTGGGCGAGCAGATCATCAACCGCCCGCGCAGCCAGCCCGCGCCGTTTGCGCTGCAATATGACGGCACGGCCATCATGCCGGGCAAACAGTACGACCTCGACATCGAGATCTTCGCCAGCGGGGAGCTCGCCGAACGCGCGACCGAAACGCTGACCGCCGGCCCGACCGGACTGCCGGCGCAGCAAGAAATCCACACACAGCCGGTCGGCAAGTAATCGCCGCCAGGCAAAAAAAAGCGCCCAAGGGCGCTCAGGCTGTTGAAAAAGGTGGCTTGCGACGGTTTCGGAGGACCCGGCAAAGCCGGGCCTCAGTCCAGACTTACTGATTTCGCAGCCTGTCCATCCGCTCCCAATCCCCCCGCCCTTGCCTTGCAAGGGAGCCTCCGCTGCGCGGAGAAGGGTTGGTCAGCAAGCTGAGCGCCCAAGGGCGCTTTTTTTTCGTTCGGATCAAACCGGACGCAGCCGGGCGGTAAAATGCCGCAACAGCGGCGGTTCATACTCGAACTCCATGCCGCGCAGGGTTGCCGCGCGACGATTCAGATCGATCAGACAATCGGCGATGTAGTCCATATGGTCATTGCTATAGACCCGCCGCGGAATGGTCAGTCGCAGCAGCTCGAAGTCGGACGGCTCCTGTTCGCCGGTTTGCGGGTTGCGCCCCAGCAGCAAGGAACCGATTTCGACGCCGCGAATCCCGCCTTCGAGATAAAGCGCACAGGCGAGCGCATGGGCGGGGAATTGCCGTGACGGGATATGCGCCAGCATGCGCCGCGCATCGACGAAGACCGCATGGCCGCCGGTCGGCGTCTGGATCGGCACCCCGCCGGCAGCCAGACGTTCGCCGAGATAGGCGACCTGCCCGATGCGGTAGCCGAGATAGTCGTGATCGAGGCCCTCCTTCAAGCCGATCGCCATCGCCTCCATATCGCGCCCGGCCAACCCGCCGTAGGTCACGAACCCCTCCATCGCCACACAACGCACCTGTACCGCGCGGAACAAATCCCCGTCGTCGCGGAAACAGCACAGGCCGCCGATATTGACCAGAGCGTCTTTTTTCGCCGACATGGTGAAAATGTCGCCGTAAGAAAACATCTCGCGCACGATGTCGGCAATGCCGGCATTGGCGTAGTCACGGTCGCGATGCTTGATGAACCAGGCGTTTTCGGCAAAACGGGCGGCATCGATAACCAGCGCAATGCCATGACTGCGCGCGATGCGGCTGACTGCACGCAGATTGGCCATCGATACCGGCTGCCCGCCGGCACTGTTGCAGGTAATGGTCGCGATGATGCCGGCCACATTGTCCGCGCCGACCCGCTCAATGCTTGCCGCGAGCGCTTCGAGGTCGAAATTCCCCTTCCAGTCGTAGGCTGCCTGGGTATCGAGAGCAGCAGGCGTCAACAGGTTGACGGCACGGGCGCCGGCCAGCTCGACATGCGCCTTGGTGGTATCGAAGTGATAGTTGGAAAAGAATACCGGCGCATCGCCCTTGCAGCGGCGCACCAGCTCGGGGAACAGGATCTGCTCGGCGCCGCGCCCCTGGTGGGTCGGCAACACATGCGGATAGCCGAACAACTCGGCGACCGTCTGCTGCAAATGATGGAAATTGCGGCTGCCCGCATAGGACTCGTCACCCATCATCAGACCGGCCCACTGCCGGTCGCTCATCGCCCCCGTGCCGCTATCGGTCAGAAGATCGATATAAACCTCGTCGCCCTGCAGCAGGAAGGGATTCCAGCCGGCGCGTTCGAGCGCGGCGCGGCGGGCTTCGGGTGGAGGCAGCCGGATCGGCTCCACCATTTTGATGCGGAAAGGTTCTGGAATACGTCGTGCCATGAAGATTCTCCCGGTCGCGAGCGCGCCTCGCCGTCCGGCGCCATGCGCCGCTACGCGATATCAGAAATGATCGTTGCGAAAGGAATTCGGTACGGAGGCGCCGGGGCGCCGCGATCAGAGATGCGGGAAGTCGTCAATCAGGACGATGTCTTGCGTGTACCACTTCGGCGGGCAGACCCGGAAAAAGCGTGCATCCATCATCAGCTCTAAGTCAGGAAGTCATAGGAATGCGCTGTCAGAGCGCAACACCAGACTAATCGATGGGCACGTAAACATTCAACAAAATCATAATTTATAAAAACAAATTGCAATAAAACTGCAGCAACTGCCGCCCGCACGAGCATCTTCGGCTCTTTTTCGCCAGATTCTGTCAACTTGCATTTCGGCCAAAGGCGACCTGCATCAACAAACACCGTCACCATGACAACGAGGTTAACAATCACGTCAAAAAACCTTCATGTCAAACAAGTTTGCCGTTATCATGCGGGCCCGGTCGTGCGTACTCAGGCCGGTAACAATAAAAAAATACAGATACAAGACGTAGCTACTTCAAGTCGTCGTCGTACTAGGAAATGAGATTATGATCAAACAGGCACATCCAAAAGGGCTGTACTTGCTGTTCGTGACCGAGATGTGGGAACGCTTCAGTTATTACGGCATGCGCGCAATCTTCGTCCTCTTCATGGTCAAGGCCCTGATGATGGACAAGGCAGTCGCCTCCAACATTTACGGCAGTTATACCGGCCTCGTCTATCTGACCCCGCTGATCGGCGGCTATATCGCCGACCGCTACTGGGGCAACCGTCGCTCGATCATCCTCGGCGGCATTCTCATGGCGGCAGGCCAGTTCGCCATGTTCTTCTCGGGCAGCGTATTCAGCCACTCGCTGGCCACCGCCACCACGCTGATGTACGCAGGCCTGACCGCGCTGATCATCGGCAACGGCATGTTCAAGCCGAACATCTCCTCGATGGTGGGCCAGCTCTACCCGGCCGGCGACAAGCGCGTCGATGCCGCCTTCACCATCTTCTACATGGGCATCAACGCTGGCGCACTGCTCGCTCCGCTCGTCTGCGGCACGCTCGGCGACACCGGCAACCCGCACGATTTCAAGTGGGGCTTCTTCGCCGCCGGCATCGGCATGCTCATCAGCCTGATCATTTTCACGCTGTTCAAGAACAAGAACCTTGTCACACCGGACGGCAAGCCGATCGGCCTGCCGCCGGCACGGCACGTCGACGCATCCGGCAACGCCATCAAGCACGAACCGCTGACGCGGGTCGAAATCGAACGCCTGGTGGTGATCCTGGTCGTCTCGCTGTTCGTGATCTTCTTCTGGTCCGCTTTCGAGCAGGCCGGCGCATCGCTGACCTTCTTCGCCGAAGAACAGACCAACCGCAACCTGATGGGCTTCGTGGTACCGGCCTCCTACTTCCAGTCGATCAACCCGGTCGCCATCGTACTGTTCGCACCGGTATTCGCCTGGATCTGGACCCGCCTCGGCAACCGCGGCATCGAACCCTCGTCGCCGGCCAAGATGGCGTTCGGCCTGCTGTTCCTCGCCGTCGGCTACCTGGTGATCGCCTTCGGCGTCGACGGACTGCAACCGGGCGTCAAGGTCAGCATGATGTGGCTCGTCAGCCTCTATATGCTGCACACCTTCGGCGAGCTGAGCCTGTCGCCGATCGGCCTGTCGCTGGTGGTGAAACTGTCGCCGGTGCGCTTCACGAGCCTGATGATGGGGATCTGGTTCCTGTCGAACGCCGCCGCCAACAAGTTCGCCGGCACCCTTTCGGCGCTCTATCCGGAACCGGGCAAGCCGGCGCCGATGCTGCTCGGCCATCCGATTGCCGACCTGCACGACTTCTTCATGCTGTTCGTCGGCATGGCCGGTCTCGCGGCGGTGATCCTGTTCGTTCTGTCGCTCAAGCTGAAGAAAATGATGCACGAAGACGTGAAGGCCTGAGTCTTGCCCCTGCGCAAAACCAAAGCCGCCCCCGGGCGGCTTTTTCCATTGCCAGCGGACGAAGCATGGCGCACTGCCCGCCCGAGAACGAATCAAAGTCTGCGCATCGTGCGGCTCTGGTATAAAATCGCTGCCAGACTAATACGGCGCAGCAGACGCCACAATGGAACCGATACATGAACAAGAACCGACAGCGTGTACTGTACGTGCTGCTGGCCCTGCTGGTGATCAGACTGATCGCGATGGCATTCATCCCCCTCAACGACACCACTGAAGCCCGTTATGCCGAGATTGCCCGCAAGATGCTGGAAACCGGCAACTGGGTGACACCGCAACAAGACTACGGCGTACCGTTCTGGGCCAAGCCGCCGCTGTCGACCTGGTCGTCGGCCTTGTCCATGGCGCTGTTCGGCGTAAACGCCTTTGCCGCGCGACTGCCCGCACTGCTGTTCTCGCTCGCCACCGCCGCGTTCACCTTCATCGCCGCCAGACGCCGCCAGGGCGAAGACGCCGCCTGGGTGGCCATGCTCGCGCTGATGGGCGGCCTGCTGTTCTTCCTCTGCGCCGGCACCGTCATGACCGACCCGTCGCTGCTGTTTTGTGTGGCGGTCGCGCAAATCGCCTTCTGGTTTGCCTTGTCGGAACGTTCGCGCCCGTGGGGCTACCTGTTTTTCGCCGCCTTGGGACTCGGTCTGCTCGCCAAGGGGCCGCTCGCCATCGTGCTCGTCGGCATGCCGGCCTTCATCTGGCTCTGCGTGCGCCGGCAATGGATGCATATGTGGCGTACGCTGCCCTGGCTCGGCGGCATCGCCCTGATGCTGCTCATCGGCATTCCCTGGTATGTGCTGGCGGAAATCCGCACCCCGGGCTTCCTGCACTACTTCATCATCGGCGAACACATCGACCGCTTTCTCGACACCGGCTGGAAGGGAGACCTGTACGGCTTCGCCCACGCCACGCCGCGCGGCATGATCTGGCTGTACGCCTTTGCCGGCCTGCTGCCCTGGGCGCCGATCGCCATCGCCTGGCTCTTCAAGCGCCGCCCGGCGCCGGCCGGAGAGGCCGACGACGGCTGGATGCTCTACATCACGCTCTGGACGCTGATGACGCTGCTGTTCTTCACCCTGTCCGGCAACATCATCTTCCCGTATCCGCTGCCGATGGTGCCGGGCTTCGCGCTGCTGTTTTCCGAGCTGTGGCGCCGCCGCGGCGGCCAGAGCGGCACCCTGACCTGGCTCGGCCTCAGCTCAGGCATTCTGACCCTCGCCGTGACGGTGGTGTTCGTCTTCATGCCGGGCAGCATCGGCCGCACCCAGGTCGCGCTGGTCCAGGCCTGGAAGGCCGACCATCCGTCGGCACACAGCAGCCTGCTGTTCTGGGAGACGCGGCGCGAATTCTCCGCCGAGTTCTATTCGGCCGGCCGGGCGCGCTCCAGCCATGACGCAGCAAGCGCGCTCGCCTTGCTCGACGATGGCGAGATCGATTACATTGCCGTCCTGCAAGAAGACTACAAGACATTGCCCGCACCGGTGCAGGCCGCCTTCGGCGAAGTCGGCAGCTACCGCAACCCGGGCGAAGTGATGCTGTTGCTGAAGAAACGCCATGGAAACGCCTGAACATGACTGAAGACGATTTCGTACCGGAGTATCTGCTCAAGCTGCGCGCCGCCGAGCGCCCGGCTGACCCGCTGGTCAGCTGCATCATTCCGGCCTTCAACGAAGAGACGAACATCGTTCCGCTCCTGCAGACCCTGCATGCGCTGCTGTCCGCCGAAGGCCTGCGCCACGAACTGGTGGTGGTCGACGACGGCAGCCGCGATGGCACTGTAGAGCAAGTCCTGTCGCTCGGCGACAGCCTGCCGGTGACGCTGGTGCAGCTGTCGCGCAACTTCGGCAAGGAGCTCGCGCTCACCGCCGGCATCGACACCGTCGGCGGCGACGTTGCCGTACTGATCGACGGCGATTTCCAGCACCCGCCGGAGATGGTGCCCGAGTTCCTGCGCCAGTGGCGCAACGGCTACGACATGGTCTACAGCGTACGCGCGAGCCGCGACGGCGAAACGTTCGCCAAGCGCTGGTTCACGCGCGTGTTCTACACCCTGCTCAATTTCGGCGCCCAGATGAAGATCCCGGAAAACACCCAGGACTTCCGCGTGCTGGACCGCTGCATCCTCGACGCGCTCAGGCAGATGCCGGAACGCAATCGCTTCATGAAGGGGCTCTACAACTGGGTCGGCTTCACCCGGCTCGGACTGGAAACGCATACCAACGACCGCCGCGGCGGCAAGAGCAGCTTCAATCTGTGGCGGCTGCTCGGCCTCGGCCTGACCGGGCTGACCTCGTTTTCCAATGTGCCGCTGCGCGTCTGGACCTTCGTCGGCAGCACGATCTCGCTCACCGCGATCGCCTACGCCTTCTACGTACTGATCGAGACACTGCTGTTCGGCAACGACCAGCATGGCTGGCCGACCCTGATCGTCGCCATCATGTTCCTCGGCGGTGTGCAGCTGCTGTCGATCGGCGTGCTGGGCGAATACATCGGCCGCATCTTCACCGAGGTCAAACTGCGCCCGACCTACTTCATCAGCCGCATCACCCGTCCGGGCGAAACGGAGCACAAGCCACGGTGAAACAGTTGCACTGGTTCGGCATCGTCGGCGTCAGCGCGCTGATCGTGCATTTCGTCGTGGTGTCCTGCGTGCTCGCGCCGCTCGGCATACCGCCGCTCTGGGCCAATGTGGCCGGATTCCTCGTCGCCTTCCAGGTCAGCTATCACGGACACCGCCGACTGACGTTCGGCGCCACCGTGGTGCCTCACCGCCAATCGCTGCCGCGCTTCTTCGGCGTCGCCTGCTTGAGCTTCGCCGTCAATGAAAGCCTGTATGGCGTGCTGCTGCACCACACCGGGCTCGATTACCGCATCGCGCTGTTGATCGTGCTGTTCACCGTGGCGGTGCTGACCTTCATGCTGAGCAAACTGTGGGCATTCCGCGCCCGGGAGATGGCATGACCCGCTCGCTGATTCTGTGCGCCGACGACTTCGCCCAATCCCCCGGCATCAGCCGCGGCATTCTCGAACTGATCGACGCCGGGCGGCTGTCGGCCACCAGCGTCTTTGCCGAATCGCCCCACTGGCGCAGCCTCGCCCCCGAACTCGCCGCGCGTGCCGTCGATGTCGGCGTTCATGTCAGCCTGACCGAGCCCTTTACTCCGGGGCATCGCAGCCTGGGCTACTGGCTCGCAGCGAGCCAGTTGAGGCTCATCTCGCGCGCCAGGCTGACCGCACGGATCCTGGCCCAGATCGACGCTTTCGCCGCCGCCTTCGGCCGGCTGCCGGACTATCTCGACGGTCACCAGCATGTCCATGCGCTGCCGGTGGTGCGCGATGCGCTCACCGATGCGATCGCAGCGCGCTGGCGCGGCGCGGCCAGGCCCTATCTGCGCGCGCCGGACCGTCTGGCCGACGGCGGCGACAGCGCGTTCAAGTCACGGGTCTTGCAGCAATGCTGCCGGGGATTCGCCGCCCATGCGCACGCGCAGGGTCTGGCTGCGCCGGGCTGGTTTGCCGGCATGTATTCGCTGACACTCAAGGCGGATTTCGCTGCGCTGATGCGCCGCTGGCTCGCCGCCGCGCCGGACGGCGGGCTGATCATGTGCCATCCGGGCCGGCCCGACCCGGCTGCCGATCCGATCGCCGCCACGCGGCCGGTCGAATACGACTACCTCGCCGGCGACGCCTTCGCCGACGCGTGCAGCCGGCTGGATATCGTCATCGGCCGCTATCGCGGCTAGGCACCGCCATCCGGCCAGCGCAAGGCCTCGGGCTGCCACTGCGGCTCGGCCAGCAGACGGCGCAGGTCGTCGCCCAGAAACAACTCACCGTGCTGCGGTGTGGAGCGGAAGGCAAAACGCTCCCCCGCCAGTTCAAAACACAGATCCCATGCATGCAGATAGCCGCGATCGGCCGTCAGGCCATCCGCGCCGTGGTAGAGCGGGTCGCCGACAATGGGCGCGCCCAGACTCTTGAGCGCCACGCGCAGTTGATGGGTCTTGCCGGTCAGCGGCCGCAGGAAGAACAAACGCAAGCCGGGCGCCAGCGAAGTGGAAAGAAAGCGCGTCAGGGCCGGATTGGCGCGCCCGGTGGTGAGCCGCCAGGCGCCGTTGCGGCCCTTGACCATATCGCCGGCGACCAGCCCCTGCTTGCGCGCGGGCTTGCGGTCGCTGATGGCCAGATACAGCTTGCGCATGCGCCGCAGGGCGAGCGCCTCGGACAAGGCGCGGGCAGTAGCCGGATCGCGGGCGAACAGCAACAGACCCGAGGTCATGCGGTCGAGCCGGTGCACCGGCCAGATGTCGCCGCAGCGCTCGCGCACGGTCTCGACCAGGCCGGGCTCATCGCCCTGGCGGTGGAAACTGATACCGGGATATTTGCTGACGACCAGCAAGCGCGGGTCGTCGTGGAGCAGATCAAACATGGGCGCACCAGGCTCTAGCGGGGCGGCCATTTTAATCGCTTTGACCGTGTTTGACTTCCCGCACCTGCGCTTCGGCCTCCTTGCGCATCTTGCGGCGGATTTCGGCCTGGTGGAAACGGCGCTTTTGCACCTCGCTATCGAGCGGCAGCGGCGCCACCGGCACCGATTGGCCGTTCTCCCACGCAACCATGGTGAAATAGCAGCTGTTGGTGTGGCGTACCAGCCGCTGCTGGATGTCTTCCGCCACCACCTTGATGCCGACCTCCAGCGAGGTGCGGCCGACATGGTTGACCGCGGCGAGGAAAGTCACCAGCTCGCCGACATGGATCGGCTGCTTGAACAGCACCTGATCGACCGACAGCGTCACCACATAACAACCGGCATAGCGGCTGGCACAGGCGTAGGCGACCTGATCGAGCAGTTTGAGCAGCACGCCGCCGTGCACATTGCCGGAAAAATTAGCCATATCCGGCGTCATCAGCACCGTCATGGTCAGTTCGCGTTCCGCCATGCTTATTCCTTCGTCCAGTGGAAACCGCACCGTTGCCGGCGCGTCTGTCCGACCCCGGACAGACGGACAACAGTATGCCACCACCGGCCGCGCGGCGCGCTAGGCCTGCTGTCTGACACCGGCGGCGAGCCGCAGCCCGTTGCCGACCACCAACAGGCTGGCGCCCACATCGGCGAACACCGCCATCCACAAGGTCGCGACGCCGGCGAGCGCCAGGCCGAAGAACACCAGCTTGATGCCGAGCGCCAGGGCCAGATTGAAGTGCAATACACGCATGGTGCGCCGGGCATGGGCAAACAACGTCGCCAGCTTGTCGAGCCGGTTATCCATCAGCGCCACTGCCGCCGTTTCCAGCGCGGTATCCGAAGCTGCGCCCATGGCGATGCCGAGATCGGCGCGCGCCAACGCCGGCGCATCGTTGACGCCATCGCCGACCATGGCCACGGCTCCGTGCCGGGTCTGCAGCATGCCGATCTGTTCAAGCTTGTCCGCCGGCAACAAGGCACCCCGGGCGTCGCCGATGCCGGTGACCCGCGCAAGGCGCTCGACGACGGCGGGGTTGTCGCCGGACAGAATGGCACTGTGCACCCCCTGGGCCGCCAGGGCGCTCACCGCCGCGGCCGCTTCGCTGCGCGCCTCGTCGGCCACGGCGATCACGCCGGCGGCACGGCCGTCATCGTCGATCAGCACCAGCGTGCCGAGTCCCTGACGATCGAAATCGTCGCAACTCGCCGCGGCAGGATCGCTTGCATCCAGCAGACGCCGGCTGCCGAGCTGCCAGTGGCGGCCGTCGATGTCGCCGTCGACGCCGAAGCCGGCCTGCTCGCGCAGCGCACTGGCGGCACGCACCGCGAGCGACCGGGCGGCGGCGGCCTCGCGCAAGGCCAGCGCCAGCGGATGCGTGGAATGGGCATCGAGCGCGGCGGCCAGCGCCAGCACCCGATCGGCGTCCAGCACGCCCAGCGCGCGCACATCGGCCACTGCCGGCCGGCCGCGCGTCAGCGTGCCGGTTTTGTCGAAGGCCACCGCCCGCACCCGGGCGGCGCGTTCCAGCGCATCGCCGCCCTTGATCAACAAGCCATGGCGCGCCGCCGACGCCAGCGCGCTGACCAGCGTCACCGGCGTGGCGATGACCATCGCACACGGGCAGGCGATCACCAGCATCACCAGCGCCTGATAAAAGGCCTCGCGGGCCGGCATCAATCCGGCGAGCGGCAAGCCGACCGCGCAGGCGACGGCCAACACCACCACCAGCGGCGTATAGATGCGGGAAAAACGGTCGATGAAACGCTGCGTCGGTGCACGCGAAGCCTGCGCATCGCGCACGCTGTCGATGATGCGCGCCAGCACCGAACCGGACGCCGGAGCACTGGTCAGGATATCGACCACCCCCTCGCCATTGATGCTGCCGGCGAACACCCGCTCGCCGGGCCCCTTGTCGCGTGGCAGGCTTTCACCGGTGATCGGCGCTTCGTTGAAAGAACTGCGGCCAGACAGGATCTCGCCGTCGAGCGGCACACGCCCACCCGGGCTGACCCGCACCCGCGCCCCGATCTCAACCGCGCCGACCGGCAGCTCGCGCCACACGCCGGCGGCATCGGCCACACTGGCAGTCTGCGGCGCAAGCGACATCAACTCACGCACGGCCGCGCCGGCGCGCTGCAGGGAACGGGCTTCGAGCCGCTCGGCCAGCGCGAACAGAAACAACACCATCGCCGCCTCCGGCCATTGCCGCAGCAGCAGGGCGCCGCACACCGCCAGCGTCATCAGCACATGAATATTGAGCGTGCGCGAGCGCAGCGCGATCCAGCCCTTGCGCAAGGTCGGCAGGCCGCCCAGCAAGATCGAACCGAGCGCGAGCGCCAACACCGGCAGGCTCTGCTCGCCCCATCGCCAGGCCAGCAGCTCGGCGATGGCGGCGGCAAGACCGGCGAGCACGAAGCGCACGCCGGCGCCGCGCTCGGCGCCGAGCGGCACCGACGCCTGCCCGGCATCGACGATTTCCGCCCTCATGCCCACCCGGGCGATGGCGGCGCGCACCCGAGCGAGATCGGCATTGTCGTGCTCGACGGTCAGCACCCGCTCGAAGAAATCGAAATGCATGCCGACCACCGCCGGCAGGCCGTGCAGCGCCCTCTCGATCAAGCGCGCCTCGGTCGGGCAATCCATCGCCATGATGCGCAGCCGCGTGCGCAGGCTGCCGGCGGCGCCGACGCGCAAGGGCGAGGCTGCCGCCGCGCCGCAGCAGGCGGCGCCGTCATGGTCGTGAGCATGTTCATGCTTGTGCTCATGCTCGTGGTCGTGCTTGTGCTCGTGGTCGTGGTCGTGCTTGGGGGCGGGTGCCACGGTCAGCCGGCCGGGGGCGGCGACTGCATCATGACAAGCACAAGCGCTGCCGTGACAGCCGCTGGGGAAATCGCGCTTTGACATCAGTCTCTCCAGAAAACTCTGACTCTTCTAGCCAATTTCACACCCTGAAGCTACTATAGGGTCAAGGCAATTTTTGCAGAAAACGACCATGCAAATCGGTGAACTGGCCAAACTGGCAGGCTGCGAAGTGGAGACCATCCGCTACTACGAACGGGAAAAACTGCTCGCCGCACCGGCGCGCACCGCGTCCGGCTACCGCCAATACAGCGGCGAACAGCTTGGCGAGCTCAATTTCATCCTGCACTGCCGCTCGCTCGGCATCTCGCTGGCCGAAATACGCCAACTCGCCGAGTTTCGCGCCGACCCATCGCTGGCCTGCGAAGACATCAACCAACTCATCGACCGCCATATCGGCAGCGTGCACCAGCAACTGGAATCGCTGCGTCTGCTCGAACACCAGCTGCAAGCGCTGCGCGAGCGTTGCCAGCACGGCAGCGACGCCGCGCATTGCGGCATTCTGCAATCGCTCGTGCAGGCATCGGAAGGGGCGCCCTGCCCCTGTCATCCGGACCATGCCCAGCACGGTGACACCAAGAACAACCACTGAAGGAAAACGTATGACCCGTCTCGTCAAACCGCTGCTCATCGCACTGGCTGCCAGCTTCGCCACCACCGCCTGCACCACCGATCCGCAGACCGGCCAGAGCCAGATCAGCAAGACCGCGCTGTACGGCATCGGCGGCGCCCTCGCCTGCGGCGCGCTCGGTGCGATCAACAACGGACACGATGCGGCCAATGCGGCGCTCGCCTGCGGCGCGGTCGGCGCGGCAGTCGGCGGCTATACCGATTATCAGGAAAAGAAACTGCGCGAAAAGCTGGCCAACACGCAGATCGGCGTGCAGCGGCTGGGAGATCAGCTCAAGCTCACCCTGCCGGAAAACGTCACCTTCGACGTCGACAAGGCAGACATCAAGCCGGCGGCGCGCGGTGCGCTGGCCGACATCGGCGACATCATGGCCGCCTATCCCAACACCACCATCACCGTGCGTGGCTACACCGACAGCACCGGTTCGGCAGCGCATAACCAGTCCCTGTCGGAACGACGCGCCGAAGCGGTCACCACCATGCTCGCCACGCGCGGCGTCGATACGGTGCGCATCCGCACCATCGGCATGGGCGCGAGCAACTACATCGCCAGCAACGCGACGGCGGCCGGAAGGGCGAAAAACCGCCGGGTGGAAATTCTCATCGACCCGGCGCAGTAACACTCAGTTAAACACCCCCTGCAGCACCGCGGTGACCACCGAGGTGCTGACCACCACCTGCACCAGGTTATCGCCGACGATGCGCCATTCGCGTCCCGGCTCGGCCGGCAGATGACGCAACATCTCCGGCGGCACAGGGCGGCGGTCGATGCCGGCCGGCAGCGGTTTACCGCGCGCCAACCGCTTGGCCATGCCGGGCGGCAACGCCTTATAACCGCTCAGACCGGAATCGTGCGCCCATTGGCGTGCATGCTGCATGCTGACATTGCCGTGATCGCCGTCGGCACCCGGCTTGTGTTGCTGCATATCAGGCTGGCCCGGCTGCTTGTGTTCGGATTGGCCTGCGGCATGATGTTGCTGCGAGTCGGCGCCGCGCTTGTCCGGTTGGCCATGCTCGGCGCCTTGCGCGCCGGGGCCGTTGTCCGGCAAAGGTCCTTGCGGATCGGCCATCGCTGGCGAAACGGCCAGCGCCAGCAGGGTCGCGAGCAGCGTCACGGCGAGGTGCGATCGTGGTTGTTGCATTTCTTTTACCCTTTCCAGTTACGACAAAAAATAAAAAAATGATTTTGTTGTAATCACAGCAGGGTAAGACTGTCAGCCATCAGGCAAATTCCAATTCGAAACCTTACTTTACATCAGGGTGATGCCAAACAAACTGGCACAGTCGGGCGACCGCGCATTGGACCATGGTTTCGTGGTGGTGTTGGGCCCGCATTTCGTCCGCAGCGAGACAACGCGCATGAGGTGGTTCGGGGCCGACGCCGACGCCTTGCGCCAGCTCGAAGGAGGTCGGCGGCCCCGAGCCTCCTCCGCCAAAGACTGGGTCAACAATCAGCGCCCTCCCGTTGCGGGTGGGTGTTTTCGTTCCGAGTGTTTTGGCGACATTTTCTGATTCTGTTTGCCGTCGGCGTTTCCAGCTTGTCTTGGTATGGTGGTGCGGTTTAGGGTGTGGCCCATGTGATCGCCTTGATCACTAAAGGCGCGGGCCGGGGGTGCTTGCAACACCGCCGGCCCGCTAACCACACCAACTTGTCTGAGGAGTTAGCATGGCTAACATCGATGTTAGTGCCATTGGCACGCCTGCAGCAATTTCCCCTTACGCTCAACAGCAGTTGTTCGCACTACTCTCCACCCTGATGGCGCCGCGTGATGCGGCGCAGCCCGATGGCCTGTGCCAGTTGATCGTCGACGGCAGTCTGCCGTGGACGGTACTGCCGCGGGTCGACGGCGCTTCGTGGTGCTATCTGTCCCGGCCTGCCGTGGCGCAGCAGTACGGCAACTGCCTGTTGTTGCATTCAGCGTGAGGGGATTCAACCGGAGGGCGGGGGCCGCAAGGCCTCCGTCCTGTCCAGGCGCAGCGGACAAAAAAAGAGGGCCGGTGTTTAGACCGGCCCTAATCAACGCTCGTTATGGGACATACGGAGAAACAAATCCGTCTGCTGCCCACACAGCACACAGGGAATCTTCACTTACACAATCAGTGTTACCAGCGGAGCGGCGGCCACCATGGCGATGCCGCCCAGCATCATGATCAGACTGGCCACGACCCCTTGTTCGGGTCGGGTCTCTGCCGTAGCGCGCACCAGCTTGCTGCGCACCGGCAACAAGGCCAACATCGCTTCGCCGAGCATCACACCGCACACGCCGGTGATCACCACCGTCAGCTGCGGCACTGTGCCAAAGTGCACTGCAGCGGGCAGTGCGAACGGCGCCAGACGCTGTTGCAGCGGACCCGCCAGATGAAACAGGCGCGCCAGCGTAATCGAACTCAATACTGCGACCGGCGTCCCGACCAGCACTGCACTAAGCAGCGACAAACAGTGCTTGCGGATCAAGGCGCGATACTCGTAAACCGGCACTGCAAACGCAATCACCGCCGGGCCAAGCAGCAGCGCCGGCCAGTGGCTAACGCCGAAATACGTCGGATAAGCTCCGTTCAGCGCCTGCAGCACCGCGATCATCAGCAGCGGCAGCAACACCAGCAGCGGCGACATCCACCAGGCCCGATAATGCCGGTAAGCCCAGTTGACCGTCAGATACAGTGCGGCGCTACACACGATCCAGCTCAACACAATCATTTGCGACCTCGTCGCCATGACAATCGTGGTCAAACTCACGATCACCACAAGAATTCTCGTTCCGGCTGATATAATCAGGTCCGGCTACTCCATTCTCGCTGAAGCCAACCCGGCCAGAGTGCCGCCAACGCCGGCAAATTTCCCGGCACGCCAGCGGGCACCACTGGCAGGAACTGACTACTCAATCTGTCTGCTGCGAGCCGAACCGCAGCGGCATTCACCGACTACGGTCAAACCAACTTTCAACTGATTGAGCCACAACACAACACAGGGAGAGATCACAGTATACGCAGACAGCACACATTCAAAAAATGAATTAAAATTATAAAATCGATTCCACTTTGGAATGATATAAAATGGATATCCGTGCCCTGCGTTATTTCTGCGAGGTTGTGCGCCAGCAGAGTTTTACCCGCGCCGCCGAACAGTTGTTTGTCACCCAGCCCACCATCAGCAAGATGATGCGTCACATCGAAGACGAGCTCGGCGTGCCGCTGTTCATCCGCGAAGGTCGCGGCTTTCGGCTCACCGATGCCGGCCGCGTCGCCTATGAACGCAGCCTCGACGTGCTCGCCGCCATGTCGCGCATGAAAACCGAGCTGACCGATATCGTCGCGCTGGAAGGCGGCGAGCTGGTGGTTGGCCTGCCGCCGATGTCGGGCGGCGCCTTCCTCGCCCCGGCTGTCAGTGCTTTCCGTGAACGCTATCCAAAAATTGAACTCAAACTGGTAGAAGACGGCGCGCTCGCCATCGAGAACAGTGTCCGGACCGGACAGCTGGAAATCGGTGTCGCCGTGCTGCCGGTCGACAAACAGGCATTTGACCAGTTCGGCTTTGCGCGCGATCCTCTATGCTTGGTCGCCCCGGCCGGCTCGCCCTGGCATGGCGCTGCATCGGTCAAGCTGGAAGAGATCGCCGACTGGCCCATCGTCTTTTATCCGGAAGACTTCACCCTCAGTCGGCGGATTCTCGAAGGCTTCGCCAGGCTCGGCAAACCGATCCGCATCGCCGGCCGCAGCGCCCACTGGGACTTCATCGTCGCCATGGTCAGCGCCCGTCTCGGCATCGCGCTATTGCCGCAGTCGGTCGCCAGCCGCCTGGAGGGCCAGCCGTTCGACATCGTGCGCCTCGACGAGGAACGCATCGTCTGGAGCCTGGGACTCATCTGGCAAAAAGACGTTTATCTTTCACATGCTGCGCGTGCCTGGATCGAGGTCACGCAGCAGGTATTGGGAAAACTGACATGACACGCAAGACTTCGCTCGCCGCCCGCATCGCACTGCTGCTGTTGCCCGCCGCCCTGCTCGCCGGCTGCGCCGGGCTGACCGATCTCAAGAAACCCGAGGTGCAGATCGCCAGCATCCAGACCGGCACCAGCACCTTGCTCGAACAGGAGCTGATCGTCACGCTGCGGGTACAGAACCCCAACGACCGGGCCCTCGAGGCCAAGGGGATCTATTTCGAACTCAGCAGCCAGGGCAAGCGCATCGCCACCGGAGTGAGCAATCAGCCGATCTCGATTCCGGCCATGGGCGAAGGCCAGGTTCCGCTCACCGTGCATGCCTCGCTGCTCGACAGCCTGGCGCTGGCCAGGGCCGCCCTGCAGGGCGACCAGCCGGCGCTGCAGTACCAGCTCAGCGGCTATATAGACGGACTCAACGGTTGGGGACGGATACCGTTCAAGCGCGACGGCGAATGGAAGCTGCAGCACTGAGCCGCGTCAGCAACAAAAAAAACCGGGGTCGATGATCGACCCCGGTTTTTTTCGGCAGAGCCGATCAGGCCATGCCCTTGGACTTCAACAGCTCAAGCATCGTGCTGCCGATTTCCGCCGGGCTGCGGGTGTAGGCCATGCCGGCCTTTTCGAAGGCGCGGAACTTCTCTTCCGCCGTGCCCTTGCCACCGGAGATGATCGCACCGGCGTGGCCCATGCGCTTGCCCTTCGGCGCGGTCACGCCGGCGATATAACCGACCACCGGCTTGTTGACTTCGGACTGGATGAACTCGGCCGCTTCTTCTTCGGCCGTCCCACCGATTTCACCGATCATGACGATTGCTTCGGTTTCCGGATCGTCCTGGAACAGCTTCAGCGCGCCGACGTGATTGAGCCCCGGAATCGGGTCGCCGCCGATGCCGATGCAAGTGGTCTGGCCAAGGCCGAGCTTGGTGGTCTGCGCCACGGCTTCGTAGGTCAGCGTGCCGGAACGGGAGATGATGCCGATCTTGCCGCGGCGGTGGATATGCCCCGGCATGATGCCGATCTTGCATTCGTCCGGCGTGATGATGCCCGGGCAGTTCGGCCCGATCAGGGTGACGCCGCCAACGGTTTCGATGTAGCGCTTGGCCTTGAGCATGTCGAGGGTCGGTACGCCCTCGGTAATGCACACGATCAGCCGCACGCCCGAATCGACCGCTTCGACGATGGAGTCGAGCACGAACGGCGCCGGCACGAAAATCACCGACGCGTCGGCGCCGGTTTGCCGTACGGCTTCCTTCATGGTGTTGAACACCGGACGACCGAGGTGGTTTGCACCGCCCTTGCCCGGCGTCACGCCGCCGACGATCTGGGTGCCGTAGGCCAGGCATTGCTCGGCATGGAAAGTGCCGTTCTTGCCGGTAAAGCCCTGCACCAGCACCTTGGTGTCTTTATTAACGAGTACGCTCATTGTTCAGTCCTTTTCTGTGCTGGAGTTAGGCCTTGACGGCGGCAACGATTTTGGCGGCCGCATCGGCGAGGCCATCGGCCGGAGTCAGTTTCAGACCGGACTCGGACAGCAGCTTGGCACCCAGTTCGGCGTTGTTGCCCTCCAGGCGCACGACGACCGGTACCGTCACCTTCACTTCCTTCACGGCCGCGATGATCGCTTCGGCAATCATGTCGCAACGCACGATGCCGCCGAAGATATTGATCAGCACGCCTTCGACCGACGGATCGGCGAGGATCAGCTTGAAGGCTTCGATCACGCGTTCCTTGGTGGCGCCGCCGCCCACGTCGAGGAAGTTGGCCGGTTGGCCGCCGTAGAGCTTGATGATGTCCATGGTGGCCATCGCCAGGCCGGCGCCGTTGACCATGCAGCCGATATTGCCTTCCAGCGCCACATAGTTGAGGTCGAACTCGGAGGCCTTGAGCTCGCGTTCGTTTTCCTGGCTCTTGTCGCGTTCGGCAGCCAGCTCCGGATGACGGTAGAGCGCGTTGCTGTCCAGCCCGATCTTGGCGTCGACGCAGGCCAGTGCGCCGTTGGCGCGCAGCGCGAGCGGATTGATTTCGAACAGGGCGAAATCGTTGTCCACAAAGGCGCGGTAGGCACCGAGCATCAGCTTGGTGAACGCGCTGACCTGATCGCCCTTGAGGCCGAGGGCAAAGGCCACTTCACGCGCCTGACACGGCTGCATGCCGACTAAGGGATCGACCGTGACCTTGAGGATCTTTTCCGGAGTTTCTTCGGCGACCTTCTCGATTTCCACACCGCCCTCGGTCGAGGCCATGAAGGTCACGCGGCGGCTGCCGCGGTCGACCACCGCGCCCAGATAGAGCTCGCGTTCGACCGGATACATGTCTTCGCACACCAGTACCGCATGCACCGGCTGACCGAGCGCATCGGTCTGGTAAGTCACGAGACGGGTGCCGATCAGCGCGCCGGCAACCTCGGCGGCTTCTTCGCGGCTCTTCACCACCTTGACGCCGCCGGCCTTGCCGCGACCGCCGGCATGGACCTGGGCCTTGACCACGGCGAACTTGCCGCCGAGCTTGTCGAATGCGGCCGCCGCTTCTTCCGGCGTGCTGGCCAGCACACCTTGCTGCACCGGCAGACCGTATTTGGCCAACAGCGCTTTCGCTTGGTATTCGTGGAGGTTCATCTATGGTTTCCTTTCAAAGGGCGGCTCGCATGATGCTTGCCGATCCCGATGGTGGCTGATTTGCAGCTTCTTGCCGCAGCCGGCGGCAAGCGCCGGCTGCGGCGGTTATTTCCTTGTTAGCCGTGCAGCGCGCGCTTGTCGCAGGCCAGCGCCGCTTCGTGCACGACCTCGGTCAGGCTCGGGTGCGCATGCACGATGCGGCCGATGTCCTCGCTCGCCGCCTTGAATTCCAGCGACAGCACGCCTTCGGTGATCAGCTCGGAAGCCATCGGCCCGATCACGTGCATGCCGAGGATGCGGTCGGTTTCCGCGTCGGCGAGAATCTTCACCGTGCCCTGCGCCTGCCCCATGCCGAGCGCGCGGCCATTGGGCGCGAACGGTGCGGTGCCCTTCTTGTAGGCAATGCCGGCGGCCTTCAGCTGTTCCTCGGTCTGGCCGACCCAGGCGATTTCCGGCGAGGTGTAGATCACGTACGGAATCGAGCCGAAATCGACGTGCGGCTTCTGGCCGGCAATGCGCTCGGCCACTGCGACGGCTTCTTCCATCGCCTTGTGTGCCAGCATCGGACCGCGCACCACGTCGCCGACCGCCCAGACATTGGGCAGATTGGTGTGGCAGCTGTCGTCGACCACCACGAACCCGCGTTCGTCGACCTGCAGATTGACCGCTTCGGTGCCGAGCCCGTCGGTATTCGGCACCCGGCCGATGGCGACGATGAGCTTGTCGACCGTCAGCGTTTCCGCCTTGCCGTCCTTCTCGTATTCGACCGTCACCGCCTTGCCGTCCTTGACCGCGCCGATCTTCACGCCGGTGTGGATCGCCAGGCCGCTGTCCTTGGTCAGCGTGCGCAGCGCCTCGCGGGCGATCTGTGCGTCGGCGTTGCCGAGGAAGGTCGGCAGCGCTTCGAGAATGGTGACTTCGCTGCCCAGGCGGCTCCATACCGAGCCCATTTCCAGGCCGATCACGCCGGCGCCGATCACGCCGAGCCGCTTCGGGGTGGCCGTCAGCGCAAGCGCGCCGGTGTTGTCGAGGATGTTCTTGTTGTCGATGGCGACGCCCGGCAGCGGACGCGGCCGCGAACCGGTGGCGATGATGACATGGGTCGCTTCGACGGTTTCGCTGCGGTCGCCATCGCGCACCTCGATCTGCCAGCGCTCCTTGTCGCGGCCGAGCAGGCGGCCGACGCCATGCAGGCTCGCCACCTTGTTCTTCTTGAACAGGAAGGCCACGCCGGCGGTCAGCTTGGACACGATGCCGTCCTTGCGGGCGATCATCTGTGCAGTGTCGAAGCTCGCGCCCTTCACGGCGATGCCGTGTTCGGCGAAGTCATGCTGCAATGCATGATAGTGCTCGGACGACTGCAGCAGCGCCTTGGACGGAATGCAACCCACGTTCAGGCAGGTGCCGCCGAGCGCCGGATTGCCGTCCGCCCCCTTGAAGGCGTCGATACACGCCGTGGAAAAGCCCAGTTGGGCCGACCGGATGGCGGCGATATAGCCGCCGGGGCCGGCGCCGATCACCACTACGTCAAATTGCTGGCTCATCAAATCCCCCTGGCTGCCTTCATCAGCAGCACGCCAAAACCAATCATCAATACGGCAAACACCAGTTTGCCGTAACGAACGAACGCCCCGTCCTGCCGGCCGCGCCGCGCGCCGACGGCCGAGAGGACGATCAGGGCGATGCCGGCGAGAATGAACAGCGGGCCATACAGCGAGTCGGGAATCATCTTTGCTCCAAAAGGCCGCCCCGCAGACGGGGCGGCGCATCGATCACAGGTCGAGGATCAGTCGGGCCGGATCTTCCAGCAGGTCCTTGATGGTCACCAGCGTCAGCACCGCTTCGCGACCGTCGATGATGCGGTGGTCGTAGGACATGGCCAGATACATCATCGGCCGTACCACCACCTGGCCGTTTTCGACCACGGCGCGTTCCTTGGTGGCGTGCATGCCGAGAATGGCCGACTGCGGCGGATTGATGATCGGCGTCGACATCATCGAGCCGAAGGTGCCACCGTTGGTGATCGAGAAGGTACCGCCGGTCAGGTCTTCGAGCGCCAGCTTGCCGTCGCGCGCCTTGACCGCGAAATCGGCGATCTGCCGTTCGATCTCGGCGATCGACATCTGGTCGGCATTGCGCAGGATGGGCACCACCAGACCGCGCGGACTGCCGACGGCGATGCCGATGTCGAAGTAGCCATGGTAGATGATGTCATTGCCGTCGATCGAGGCGTTGACGACCGGGAATTTCTTCAGCGCCGCAACCGCCGCCTTGACGAAGAACGACATGAAACCGAGCTTGACGCCGTGCTCCTTCTCGAACTTTTCCTTGTACTTGGCGCGCAGATCCATCACCGGCTTCATGTTGACTTCGTTGAAGGTGGTCAGGATGGCATTGGTTTGCTGCGACATCAGCAGACGTTCGGCGACGCGCTGGCGCAGGCGCGACATCGGCACGCGCTGCTCCGGACGGTCGGCGAGCAGGTTGGCGACGTTGACCGCTTCCGGGGTCGACGCAAGCGCGGTGCCGGCGGCCGGCGCACTCTTGGCGAGCACCGGACCGGCCTGGGCCGGCGCGACGGCAGGCCGCGCGGCGGCTGCTGCCTTGACGTCTTCCTTCAGGATGCGGCCGTCGCGGCCGCTGCCGCTGACCTTGCCCAGATCGACGCCGCTTTCGGCGGCGAGCTTGGCAGCCGACGGCATGGCGGCGCCGCCGGGAGCCGCAGCGGCTGCGGGTCCTGCGGCGGCTGCCGGCGCGGCTGCCGCAGCGGGCGCGGCGACGCTGCCCGCGGCCGCCTCGGTGTCGATCACCGCCAGCAGCTGTCCGGACACCACGGTGGCGCCGTCGGCTTCGACGATCTTGACCAGCACGCCAGCTTGCTGCGACGGCAGTTCGAGCACCACCTTGTCGGTTTCCAGATCGATCAGGTTTTCATCGCGGTTGACGGGTTCGCCAACCTTCTTGTGCCAGCTCATCAGGGTGGCTTCGGACACGGACTCCGGCAGTTGCGGGACTTTTACTTCGATCAGCATCTTGCTCTCCATTTCGCGGGCCGGCGGCCCGCGATATCTCTTGTTCTGTTCGGTGGCTTACTTGGTGATGTTCATCGCTTCTTCGATGAAGGCCTTGAGCTGCGCAACATGCTTGCTCATGTAGCCGACGGCCGGCGATGCCGACGACGGCCGGCCGGCGAAGGTCAGGCTCTGCTTGCCGACCAGCAGGCCTTCGAGGCGATGGCGGATCTGATACCAGGCGCCCTGGTTGCGCGGCTCTTCCTGTACCCACAGCACTTCGCGCGCGCCGGAGAAACGGGCGAGTTCGGCGGCGACCTGTTCGGTCGGGAACGGATAGAGCTGTTCGATGCGCACGATGGCGATGTCCTTTTCCAGACCGCGGTCGCGCCGGGCATTGGCCAGGTCGTAGTAGACCTGTCCGGCGCACAAGAGCACGCGTTTGACCTTCTTCGCATCCGGCACGACGCTGTCGCCGATCACCGGGCGGAAGGAGCCCGAGGTCAGCGCATCGATCGGGCTCATCGAGTCCTTGTAGCGCAGCAGGCGCTTGGACATGAAGATGATCAGCGGCTTGCGGTACGGCCGCAGCACCTGGCGACGCAGCACGTGGAACATCTGTGCGGCCTCGGACGGCATGATGATCTGGATATTGTGTTCGGCGCACAGTTGCAGCCAGCGTTCGAGACGGGCGGAGGAGTGTTCCGGCCCCTGGCCGTCGTAGCCGTGCGGCAGGATCACGCCCAGGCCGCACAGGCGGCCCCACTTGGTTTCACCCGAGGAGATGAATTGGTCGATCGCCACCTGGGCGCCGTTGGCGAAGTCGCCGAACTGCGCTTCCCAGATCACCAGCTCGTTCGGCGCCGAGCAGGCATAGCCGTATTCATAGGCGAGCACGGCTTCTTCGTTGAGGATGGAGTCGATGACGAGGAAGTTGCCCTGCCCTTCGCCCATATTGCGCAACGGTACGTAGACGCCCTGGTCCCAGCGTTCGCGGTTCTGGTCGTGCAGCACCGAGTGGCGGTGGGCGAAGGTGCCGCGGCCGGTGTCTTCACCGGACATGCGCACCGAGTAGCCATTGCTGACCAGCGAGGCATAGGCCAGCGTTTCGGCCATGCCCCAGTCCACGTTCTGCGTGCCTTCGGCCATCGCGCGGCGGGCATTGAGCACCTTTTCCACCGTCGGGTGCAGCTTGAAGCCTTCCGGCACCGTGGTCACCTTGTCGGTCAGGCGTTGCAGATCGGCCTGCGGCAGCGAGGTGTCGGTCGGATGCGCCCAGTGGGTGCCGATGAAGCGGCTCCAGTCGTTGGCATGCTCGCGCTTGTAGTTCGACAGCACGGTCTGTTCGACATGTTCGCCCTTGTCGAGCGCGTCGCGGTAGGCGCGGATCATGTCCTCGGCCTCGGCGGCGCTCAGCACACCGTCGCCGGCCAGACGGGCCGCGTACATCGCGCGCGTCCCTTCGTGCTTGGCGATCTTCTTGTACATCATCGGCTGGGTCAGGAACGGATCGTCGCCTTCGTTGTGGCCCAGCTTGCGGTAGCAGACCATGTCGATGACCACATCCTTGTGGAAGGTCATCCGATAGTCGAGCGCAGCCTGGGTGACGTAGCAGACGGCTTCCGGATCGTCGCCGTTGACGTGGAAGATCGGCGCTTCGACCATCTTCGACACGTCGGTACAGTACAGCGTCGAGCGCACGTCGCGCGTATCCGAGGTGGTGAAGCCGACCTGGTTGTTGATCACGATGTGCACCGTGCCGCCGGTGCCGTAACCGCGGGTCTGCGACAGGTTGAACGTCCCCTGGTTGACGCCGAGACCGGAGAAGGCCGAGTCGCCGTGGATCAGTACCGGCACCACCTGGCGGCGCTCGGTGTCGCCGCGATGTTCCTGGCGTGCGCGCACCGAACCTTCAACCACCGGGTTGACGATTTCCAGGTGCGACGGGTTGAACGCCAGCGACACGTGCATCGGACCGCTCGGGGTCGGGATGTCGCTCGAGAAGCCCATATGGTATTTGACGTCGCCCGAGGCCAGGTCGGTATTCGACTTGCCCTCGAATTCGGCGAACAGGTCGCGCGGCAATTTGCCGAGCGTGTTGACCAGCACATTGAGGCGGCCGCGGTGTGCCATACCGATGATCAGTTCCTGCGTGCCATGCTGGCCGGCGAACTGGATCAGGTGGTCGAGCGCGGCGATGATGCTCTCGCCGCCTTCGAGCGAGAAGCGCTTCTGGCCGACGTATTTGGTGTGCAGATAGCGCTCGAGGGTCTCGGCGGCGGTGATCTGCTTGAGAATGCGCATCTTGTGCGCGACATCGAAGCGCGGCGTCGACAGATCGCCTTCGAAGCGCGTCTGCAGCCAGTGCTTTTCGTCGGAGTCGGTCAGGTGCATGTATTCAAGACCGATGTTGCCACAGTAGGTCTGCTTCAGCCGGGAGAGAATTTCCGACAGCGGCAGCCGCTGCGGGCCGACCAGCGAACCGACGTTGAACTGCATCGCCATGTCGGCGTCGCCGAGGCCGTGGCTGGACAGGTCGAGTTCCGGCACCTGCTTCTGGTCCATGCGCTGCAGCGGATCGAGATTGGCCTGGCGTGCCCCCAACACGCGGTAGGCCGAGATCAGCTTCAGTACGCCGACCTGTTTCTGCATCGATTCCCATTCGGCAACGGCACTCTTGCCCTGCGCGCTCGCCGGACGCTTGGCCAGCTGGATGAACGATTCCTGGATCGGCAGGTGCGGCACATCGCGCTCGCTGGCGCCGGGCGCCTGGGCGAGCTTGTCGAAATAGACGCGCCACTGTTCGTCGATACTGTTGGGATCAGCGAGGTACTGTTCGTACAGCTCCTCGATGAAAGGCGCATTCCCACCAAACAGGTAGGAATGACTGTACATGCTTTGCATCATGGTTCGGCCCTTTGTTGTCTTGAGTGCGGCGTGATAAAAGCGCTTTGGGCATGGCGACCGGCGGCGGCAGCCATGGCCACAGGACTCTCGGCGGAAAAAGCCGGAGGCCTTCCGGCCTCCGGCTTTCGTCCGTCAACGCTTGTCGACGGCGACGTAGTCGCGACGTTGCTCGCCGGTGTAGAGCTGGCGCGGCCGGCCGATCTTCTGTTGCGGATCGGACAGCATTTCGTCCCAGTGACTGATCCAGCCGACGGTACGGGCCAGCGCGAAGATCACGGTGAACATCGACACCGGGATGTTGAGCGCAGCCAGTACGATGCCGGAGTAGAAGTCGACGTTCGGGTAGAGCTTGCGTTCGACGAAGTACGGGTCGCTCAGCGCGATCTGTTCGAGCTTCATGGCCAGCTTGAACTTCGGATCGTCGTGCAGGCCGAGTTCTTCCAGTACGTCGTGGCAGGTCTCGCGCATGATGCTGGCGCGCGGATCCATGTTCTTGTAGACGCGGTGGCCGAAGCCCATCAGGCGGTAACGCTTGTCCTTCACGCCCTGGATGAATTCTTCGATATTGTCTTCCGAGCCGATCTCGTCGAGCATCTTCAGCACTGCTTCGTTGGCGCCGCCATGCGCCGGGCCCCACAGGCAGGCAATGCCGGCCGCGACGCAGGCAAACGGGTTGGCGCCGGAAGAGCCGGCCAGACGTACGGTCGAGGTCGAAGCGTTCTGCTCGTGATCGGCATGCAGGATCAGGATGCGGTCGAGCGCGCGCACCAGCACCGGGTTCGGCTCATACGGCTCGCACGGGGTGGCGAACATCATTTGCAGGAAGTTGGCGCTATAGGACAGGTTGTTGCGCGGGTACATGAACGGCGCACCGATCGAGTAGCGGAAACACATCGCTGCAATGGTCGGGATCTTGGAGATCAGGCGGAACTTGGCCACCTTGCGGTGTTCCGGATTGGAAATGTCGAGACTGTCCTGGTAGAACGCGGACAGCGCGCCCACGACACCAACCATCATCGCCATCGGATGCGAGTCGCGGCGGAAGCCCTTGAAGAAACTGGCCAGCTGCTCGTGCACCATCGTGTGATGCATGATGGTGGTGTTGAACTCTTCACGTTCGGCCGCCGTCGGCAGTTCGCCGTTCATCAGCAGGTAGCAGCATTCCAGATAGTCGGAATGCTCGGCCAGCTGTTCGATCGGGTAGCCACGGTAGTAGAGCTGGCCCTTGTCGCCGTCGATGAAGGTGATCTTGGACTCGCAGCTCGCGGTGGCGAGGAAGCCCGGGTCAAAGGTAAACATGCCGGTCTTGGCAAAATTGCGGATATCGACGACATCCGGCCCCAGGCTGCCTTCCAGCACCGGCAGGTCCAGGGTTTCGCTTCCGTCACGGTAGGTGAACGATACTTTGCGGTTGGTTTCCACAGCTTTACTCCCAGTTGTCATGATTTTGTTTTCTCTTGCAGCCCTCGGCCGCCCGCGGCAGCGGGCGGCCCTCCTCAACGCTTAGACGGCACGCAGCAGCTGCACGACCGCCATCAACGCCTGATCGTCGAGATCTGCCTTGCCGTTGACGACGTCCAGAAAGTCGTTGTCGTCGAGATCGAGCAGGCGGCGGTAGGCCACGAGCCCCTCCTCGTCGAGCGCATCGAACCCTGCGGCAAGAAAGCGTTCGAGCACGATGTCGAGCTCGAGCAGGCCGCGCCGCGAGCGCCAGCGGATACGCTTCTTTTCAACGGCATCGATGGCGTTCATACGGCTCGCTTCACCATCAGGTCCTTGATCTTGCCGATCGCGCGGGTCGGGTTCAGATGCTTGGGACAGACATCGACGCAATTCATGATGGTATGGCAGCGGAACAGGCGGTACGGATCCTCGAGATTGTCCAGCCGCTCGCTGGTGATCTCGTCGCGCGTATCGGCGATGAAGCGGTACGCGGCGAGCAGACCGGCCGGGCCGACGAACTTGTCCGGGTTCCACCAGAACGATGGGCAGGAAGTCGAACAGCAGGCGCACAGGATGCACTCGTACAGGCCGTCGAGCTCTTTTCGGTCTTCCGGCGACTGCAGCCGTTCGCGTTCCGGCGCCGGCGTGTTGTTGACCACATACGGCCGGATCGAGTGGTACTGCTTGAAGAACTGGGTCATGTCGACGATCAGGTCGCGCACCACCGGCAGACCGGGCAGCGGCCGCAGTTCGACCGGCTCGGACAGCGAGGCGATGTCGGTCAGGCACGACAGACCGTTCTTGCCGTTGATGTTCATGCCGTCGGAACCGCAGATGCCTTCGCGGCAGGAACGGCGGAACGACAGCGTGTCGTCCATGGCCTTCATCTTGGTCAGTACGTCGAGCAGCTTGATGTCCTTCGGGCCGATTTCCACCTCGTAGTCCTGCATATAGGGCTTGGCATCGGTCTCGGGGTTGTAGCGGTAGATCGAAATACGCATTGTCTTCATCATGGTCTCCGATCAGAAGGTCCGTTCTTTCGGCGGAATGTAATCCACCGTCAGCGGCTTGGTATGGACAGGCTTGTAGCGCAGGCTGCGATCGGAGCCGAAGAACAGCGAATGCTTCATCCAGTTTTCATCGTCGCGATGCGGGAAATCGTCGTGGGCGTGGGCGCCGCGGGATTCCTTGCGCGCTTCGGCGGCAACCAGCGTCGCCACCGCGATCTCGACCAGATTTTCCACTTCGAGCGCTTCGACCCGGGCGGTGTTGAAGACCTTGGACTTGTCCTTGATCTGCAGCACCTTGGCGCGTTCGGCCACCTGAGCGATCTCTTCGACGCCGAGCTTGAGGTTGGCGCCGTTGCGGAACACGCCGGCACGCGACTGGACGGTACGCTGCATTGCGGCGCGCACATCGGCCACTTCTTCACCGCCGGTCTGGCCGTCGAGGCGGGCGACACGCGCCAGCGACAGCTCGGCGGCATCGGCAGGCAGGTCCTTCCAGGTCGGCATTTCCTTGCGGATGTAGTCGATCATGCTGTTGCCGGCCGACTTGCCGAACACCACCAGGTCGAGCAGCGAATTGGTACCGAGACGGTTGGCGCCGTGCACCGAGGTACATGCGCATTCGCCGGCGGCGTAGAAGCCGTTGACGCGTGCTTCGGCATCGTCGCCGCGCGGCGCGATGACTTCGCCGTGATAATTGGTCGGGATGCCGCCCATCATGTAGTGGCAGGTCGGGATGACCGGGATCGGTTCCTTGATCGGGTCCACGCCGGCGAACTTGATGGCGATTTCACGAATGCCCGGCAGCCGTTGATTGATGATGTCGGGGCCGAGGTGATCGAGCTTGAGCAGCACGTGGTCCTTGTGGGCACCACAGCCGCGGCCTTCGAGCACCTCGAGCTCCATCGAGCGGGAAACGAAGTCGCGCGGCGCCAGATCCTTCAGGTTTGGGGCGTAGCGCTCCATGAAGCGCTCGCCGTTGGCGTTGAGCAGGATACCGCCCTCGCCGCGCACACCTTCGGTGATCAGCACGCCCGCGCCGGCCACGCCGGTCGGGTGGAATTGCCAGAATTCCATGTCTTCGAGCGGCAGTCCCGCCCGCACGCACATGCCCAGGCCATCGCCGGTATTGATGAAGGCGTTGGTGGAAGCAGCGTAGATACGCCCCGCACCGCCGGTGGCAAACAATACCGCCTTGGCGTGCAGCACGAAGATTTCGCCGGTTTCCATTTCCAGCGCGGTCACACCGACCACATCGCCATCGGCGTCGCGGATCAGATCCAGCGCCATCCATTCGACGAAGAACTGGGTATTGGCGCGCACGTTGCGCTGATACAGCGTGTGCAGCATCGCGTGACCGGTCCGGTCAGCCGCCGCACAGGCCCGCTGTACCGGCGTCTTGCCGTTATGCTGCGTATGGCCGCCGAACGGACGCTGATAGATCTTGCCGTTTTCGAGCCGGTCGAACGGCATGCCGAAGTGTTCGAGCTCGACCACCGCGTCCGGCGCGGTACGGCACATGAATTCGATCGCATCCTGGTCGCCCAGCCAGTCCGACCCCTTGACGGTGTCGTACATATGCCACTGCCAGTGATCTTCCTGGACATTGCCCAGCGATGCGGAAATCCCGCCCTGCGCAGCAACGGTATGCGAGCGGGTGGGGAAAACCTTGGAAAGGACGGCGGTCTTGAGACCAGCCTCGGAAAGTTGCAAAGCGGCACGCAAACCGGCGCCACCGCCGCCAACAATGACAGCATCGAATCGACGAACGGGTACGCCCATCACAGCCCCCAGACTACCTTAACGGAATAAATGAAACAGGACAGCAGCCACAGAATCGTGAGCACATGCAGCGTCAGACGCAGGCCCACCGGCTTTACATAGTCCATCCAGATGTCGCGCACCCCCACCCACGCATGCAGCAGCAGCGCGATAAAGGTGATTTGGGTCAGGATTTGCACCCATACACAGCCGAACAGCGACTTCCAGCCGTCGAAGCCCGACGGCGCAGCGAGCAGGAACAGCACCAGCGCAATGGTATACGCCAGCATGATCACGGCGGTCACGCGCTGCAGCAGCCAGTCGCGCAGGCCGTAGTGAGCACCGACAACGATGCGGTTTACCATAGTGCGACTCCCAGGATGACGGTCAGGGTCAGGCTCACCGCCAGCACGGTCTTGGCCGTGGCGCGCGCCGTCGCCAGTTCGAGCCCCTTGTGCATGTCAAGCAGCAGGAAACGGATGCCGGCACAGGCGTGGTGCAGGAACGCCCACAGCACACCGATCAGCAGCAGTTTGACTAGGGGATTGGAAATCACGGCACGGAAGGTGTCGAAGGTCTCGGCAGAACTCAGTGATCCTTGTAGGAGGTAGATCACTATCGGCAGCGCGAGAAACAGCGCCACCCCACTCAACCGGTGCAAGATCGAGACGATACCCGGCACCGGGAGCCTGATCTTGCCCAAGTCGAGGTGCTTGGGTCTTTGCTTCTGCATAAGGTTTTCCACTTTGTATTGAAAGCGTTGCACACCGGCCTCGCAAAGAGACCGCCCGAACGGTCCCACCACTTATTCATAAACCATGGGGGTGGTTACGTTCTACTCATCATCCACACGGCAACCCGAGTGGATATGACAATGAATTGTAACAAAGCTGGCCGGCCTACGCGCGTTTCACGCCCCGGGGCGCATCGTGTAGGCCAGCGTCGCAGTCAGGCAGATTCGTTGCCGCCACTCGACCGGCACGCCTTCGACCGAAGCCGACAGACGCAGCAGGGACAAGACCGGCACGTCCGCAGCCACGCCCAGCACCAAGGCGTCATCCCGTTCAAGCAGCACGCCGCGCAGCTGCTCCGATTGGGTGCGCGGCCGCACGCCAAACCGTCGCTGCAATGCAACATAGACGCTGCCGCCACACTGCCGGATCGTGCGTGCATCGAGATCGCCATACTCGTCGGCAGCCAACAAGGCATCGTCAAGTGCCGCCGCAATGCCGCCCAGCCGCCAGAGCTGCCGCACCCGGATCAACGGCGCCCCGCGACGCAGTTGCAGCGCGGCGGCCACTTCTTCCGAGGCGTTCGCACGCGAGCAGCCGAGAAACTCGAGCACCAGCGCATCGGGCGACTCCCCGAACAGCCCCGGCGTCAGCAGGCAGCCGGCGCCCCAGTCGTCCGCAGCTTCGGCCACAAAGGTGCCCAGCCCCTGACGACGGTACAGCACCCCTTGCGCGACCAGTTCGCCGAGCGCCTTGCGCACGGTTCCCTGACTCACATCGAGCTGCGCGGCCAACTCCCATTCGCTGGGCAATGCCAGATTGGCCGGCCACTCGCCCTCACCGATCCTGCGGAGCAAAACCGACTTGATTTGTGCATAAAGCGGCAGGCGCCGCAGCGTGTTTCTTACCATCCCGGTCTTTTTATCACTAATCAAATCAAGCGTAAAGAGTAGTCTTATATAAGATATAAGTCTTAATGGCCACATTATACGACAAACGAATGATACAGAACACGATCGTGAAATGCCGTGCTACACTCCAATGCACTGCAAGCACTGAAACGCCTCGAAAACGGACACACATAAAGGAGAAGGAATCCATGAAAGCCCCCGTACGCGTTGCTGTGACCGGCGCAGCCGGCCAGATCGGCTACAGCCTGCTGTTCCGCATTGCCAGCGGTGAAATGCTCGGCAAGGATCAGCCGGTCTTCCTGCAACTGCTCGACCTCCCGCAAGCCCAGAACGCCGTCAAGGGCGTCATGATGGAGCTGGAAGACTGTGCCTTCCCGCTCCTCGCCGGCATGCTCACCACCGACGACCCGAACGTGGCCTTCAAGGACGCTCAGGTCGCCATCCTGGTCGGCTCCCGTCCGCGCTCCAAGGGGATGGAGCGCAAGGACCTGCTCGAAGCCAACGGCGCCATCTTTACCGTGCAGGGCAAGGCGATCAACGATCATGCCGACCGCAACGTCAAGGTCCTGGTCGTCGGCAACCCGGCCAACACCAATGCCTTCATCGCGATGAAGAGCGCGCCCGATCTGAATCCGCGCCAGTTCACCGCCATGTTGCGTCTTGACCACAACCGCTCCCTGTCGCAACTGGCCGCCAAGGCGGGCAAGCCCGTATCGTCGATCAGCAAGATGGCCGTCTGGGGCAACCACTCGCCGACGATGTATGCCGACTACCGCTTCGCCACCATCGACGGCCAGAGCGTCAAGGCTCTGATCAACGACGAGGCCTGGAACCGCGACGTATTCCTGCCGACCGTCGGCAAGCGCGGCGCCGCCATCATTGAAGCGCGCGGACTCTCTTCCGCAGCGTCCGCTGCCAACGCCGCCATCGATCACATCCGCAACTGGTGGCACGGCAGCAATGGCGAGTGGGTCACGATGGGCATTCCGTCCGATGGTTCCTATGGAATTCCGGAAGGTCTGATGTACGGTTTCCCGGTGGTATGCGAAAATGGCGACTACAAGATCGTGCAAGGTCTTGAAATCGACGAATTCAGCCGTGAGCGGATGACCCTGACCCAGAACGAGCTGGAAGAAGAGCGCGCCGCGATTCTTCACCTGCTGGGTTAAGACCCGGTCGGCGCCGCATGACGGCTCCATGGCGAAGCGCACCCCCGGGGTGCGCTTTGCATTTGATGAACTATCATTGAGCCATTATCGAACTGGCACACTTATATTGGAGTAGTTGAGCATGATGGAAGCAGAGGTACTGAATCAGATCACGGCCACCATGGATGACCAGGCCGCCCGGCTGATCGACATCCGGGGGTATCTTTGACTACGCCGGCAAAAAAGACCGGCTGGAAGAAGTTGTCCGCCTGACCGAAGACCCGGAAGTCTGGAACGACCCCAAGCGTGCTCAGGACCTGGGCCGCGAACGCAAACAGCTCGAAGAAGTCGTGCTTACGCTCGAGCAGCTCGAAGCCAGCCTCAACGACAGCCGCGACCTGTTCGAAATGGCTCGCGAAGAAGGTGACGACGACACCATCGTCGCCGTGCAGGACGACCTGCAAGGCGTGGAAGCCCGCCTTGCCCAGCTCGAATTCCGCCGCATGTTCAATGATCCGATGGATCCCCGCCCCTGCTTCCTGGACATTCAGGCCGGCGCCGGTGGCACCGAAGCGCAGGACTGGGCCGGCATGCTGCTGCGTATGTATACCCGCTATGCCGAGCGCAAAGGTTTCAAGGTCGACATCCTGGAAGAGTCCGAAGGCGAAGTCGCCGGCATCACCAGCGCCACGCTGAAGATCGAGGGCGACTACGCCTACGGCCTGCTGCGCACCGAGACCGGCGTCCATCGCCTGGTGCGCGTCTCCCCCTTCGACTCGAATGCACGCCGCCACACCTCGTTCTCATCGGTATTCGTCTATCCGGAAGTCGACGACTCGATCGAAATCGACATCAATCCGGCCGATCTGCGCGTCGATACCTACCGCGCTTCGGGTGCCGGCGGGCAGCACATCAACAAGACAGACTCGGCCGTGCGCATTACCCACAACCCCACTGGCATTGTGGTACAGTGTCAGAATGACAGATCGCAGCATCGTAACCGCGACGAAGCCATGCAGATGCTGCGCGCCAAGCTTTATGAGCTTGAGCTGAAAAAGCGCAATGCCGCCAAGCAGGCGCTGGAGGACAGCAAGACCGACGTGGGTTGGGGGCACCAGATCCGCTCCTATGTGTTCGACCAGTCGCGCATCAAGGATCTGCGCACCGGACACGAAGTCGGCAATATCAAGTCCGTCATGGATGGCGATCTCGATGACTTCATCGAGGCGAGCCTCAAGCAAGGGGTCTGAGAGAACGCTGTTGATGGCGTTTAAAAAGCCGGGGATGGTCCCCGGCTGGCAGTAAGGGAAACCACAGTCCTTTCGTTACCCCCACAGCGCAAGAGACCGGTTTCCTCAAAAAAAGTAGCTAATGGAGCTTTTATGTCTGAACACGAACAAACATCTGCGATTCAGGACGAAAACCAAATCATGGCGGAACGCCGCCTGAAGCTGAAAGCAATTCGCGAAAAAGGCGTCGCCTATCCTAACGATTTCAAACGCACCGCGTTTGCCAAAGATCTGCAGGACAAACACGCTGGTAAACAGGGCGAAGCGCTGGAAGCCGAAAAGATCGAGGTCGCCGTTGCTGGTCGCATGATGCTCAAACGTGTTATGGGCAAGGCTTCTTTCGTCACCATGCAGGACTTCACCGGCGCGATCCAGCTGTTCATCGCCAGCGATGATGTCGGCACGGACAGCTACGAAGAATTCAAGCGCATGGACATCGGCGACATCCTGGGCGTTCAGGGTACGCTGTTCTTCACCAAAACCGGTGAGCTGACCGTGCGTGCGAGCTCGGTACGGTTGCTGTCCAAGGCAATCCGTCCGCTGCCGGACAAGTTCCATGGTCTTGCCGATCAGGAACAGAAGTATCGTCAGCGCTATGTCGACCTGATCATGCACGATGACTCGCGCAGCGTATTCATGAAGCGCTCGCAAATCGTGCAGGGCATTCGCCAGGTCATGATCGGTGAACGCTACCTCGAAGTGGAAACGCCGATGATGCACCCGATTCCGGGCGGTGCATCGGCGCGTCCGTTCAAGACGCACCACAACGCACTCGACATGCCGCTGTTCCTGCGCATCGCGCCGGAACTGTACCTGAAGCGCCTGGTCGTCGGCGGTTTCGAGCGTGTATTCGAGATCAACCGCAACTTCCGTAACGAGGGGATGAGCACGCGCCACAACCCCGAGTTCACCATGATGGAATTCTACGAGGCTTATTCGGACTACCATCGCATGATGGAAATGACCGAAAAGGTTATCCAGGATGCCGCCATGCGTGTCTGCGGTTCGCTGCAGATCCCGTATCAGGGCAAAACCGTCGATCTGTCGAAATTCGAGCGCCTGACCATCGTCAACGCCATCAAGAAATACAACCCGCAATACACCGACGCGCAACTCGGCGACGAAGCATGGGTGGCAGCCGAAATCGAACGCCTCGGCGGCAAACTGCCGCCGGCCAAGGGCCTCGGCAGCCTGCATCTGGCACTCTTCGAAGAATGTGCGGAAGGCAAGCTGTGGAACCCGACCTTCATCATCGACTACCCGGTGGAAGTCTCCCCGCTCGCCCGCGCCTCCGACAAGTTCGCAGGCATCACCGAACGCTTCGAACTGTTCTGCGTCGGTCGCGAACTGGCTAACGGTTACTCCGAGTTGAACGACCCGGAAGACCAGGCCAACCGCTTCCGCGAACAGGTCAAGCAGATGGAAGCCGGCGACGACGAAGCCATGCACTACGATGCGGACTATGTCCGTGCGCTGGAATACGGCCTGCCTCCGACCGGCGGCTGCGGTATCGGTATCGACCGTCTGGTGATGTTGCTGACCGACTCGGCCTCGATCCGCGACGTGGTACTGTTCCCGCACATGCGTCCAGAATAAGGTCCGCTTCACGCCGATCTTGCAACAAAGCCGCGCCCCGTAAGGTGGCGCGGCTTTTTTACATCCTGCAGCGCATCAGTGTGCCAGCGACGCGATGATTTTTTGCGCGGCGACCACCCGGTCGTCGATCGGAATATTGCGGTTCGCCAGGATCACGATACCCAGTCGCAAGGCCGGGACATACGCCACATAGGCGCCAAAGCCGTTGGTCGAGCCGGTCTTGTTGATCCAGGCATTGGCACTTGGCGCCCCGGGTGGCGTAATGGCGGTCGCCGGCTGCGTCTTATAGGCCATCGCAGAAGCGTTGCCGGCCAACAGCGTGTCGAGCGAAACCGGATACGGATACTGCTCCCAGATCAGATCCTGTGTCATCCCGCCGACACGGAAGTAGCTGCGATGCGTAGCAGCAATCGCCTGCGTCCAACGCTTGTCGACCTTGACCGACTGCATGTTGAGATTGATGAAACGCAGCATGTCGGCGGCGGTGGATTTGACGCCATAGGCTTCTTCGGCCAGCAAGGCCGGCGTGACACGTACCGGTTGATTCTGCTTCGAATATCCCTGGGCGTAATCACTCATCCTGGCCGGCGGCACATTCAGGAAACTGTCATGCAAGCCCAATGCCGGGAACAGCTGCCGCGTCATCAGTGCCGGAAAATCGCCCCCCAGACTCTTGGCCGCGATCAGGCCGAGAGAGCCGATGCCGATATTGTTGTAGGTCCGGCAGGTACCGGGCGTGCAGCTCGGGCGCCAGGCCGCCAGATACTGCAACAGCTGCGCCTCGCTATGGATGGTCTCGGGCAGCTGCAGCGGCAGTACGCCCGGCGTATGCGTGTCGAGGTTCAACAGCGACACCCTGCCGAACGGTTTGCCTTGCAGTGCGGGCCAGTACTTGTCGACCGCATCGCTCAGCGCCAGACGACCATTGCTCTGCGCCCAGCCAACCAGCGTCGCCGTGAATGTTTTCGATACCGAGCCGAGTTCGAACAACGTCCGGTCGTCGACCGGGTGCAGGCTCTGCCTCGATTTCACCCCGTAATTGAACACCCAGTTCTTGCCGTCGACAGTCACGCCGACTGCCATGCCGGGGACATCGTCTTTCGCCATCAGCGGCCGGATCACCGCATTCACGGTCCTCTGCAGCGACTCGGGGGGCACTTCGGCGGCCCGACAGCCGGCCCCCACAGCACAGAGCGAGCCGGCAGCAAGCAGCACACGCAATAACTGACCGCGACGAATCGTTGGCATTTTCCTACCTTTCAGAGCAGCTAACGCATGACATGCGTAAAGGCTGAAAGTATAGACAGCCAACAGCAAGGACTCGACCAAGAACCGCCGATTCATTCCGACAGACAGATATATCACTGCCGAAAGAAATCCACAGACAGACGCAGTTGCTCGGCCAGTTCGCGTAATTTCCGCGCTGCATCGGCATTGTCGGTCGACGCCGTCTTGCCCAGTTCGGTCTTGGCGACAATATCGGCGACATGGGTGGCGATGGCGTCTACCGTACGCACCTGCACTTCGCTCGCCTCGGCGACCATGGTCGCATTGCGCAGCGAATCCTCCGCTTCGCGCTGGATATCAGCCAGTACCACCGCCGCCTCTTTCGCCAGCGTCTGCCCCTCAAGCACCCGCGGTGCAGTTCCGTCCATCGCATCCACCGCCGAGCCGGTTTCACTCAGCATCTCGCCAATGGTCTGGGCGATCTCGGTCGTCGCGTCACTGGTGCGTTCAGCCAGACGGCGCACTTCGTCGGCCACCACGGCAAAGCCGCGGCCAGCCTCGCCCGCACGCGCCGCCTCGATGGCGGCGTTGAGCGCCAACAGATTGGTCTGATCGGCAATCTCGTTGATGACCTGGGTAATCTTGCCGACCTCTTGCGCGCGGCCAAGCAGGGACTGGATCAGCGTCGTCGCTCCGGCCACGGCCTGAGCGATCTTCTCGATTTCCTGGTTAACCTGGGCAATGACATCCCCCCCCTTGTTGACCAGCGAGACCGTCTGACCGGAGTTTTCCTCGGTCTCTTGGGCGATCCGCGCCACGTCGTGGATGCTGCTTGTCAGCTGCTCAACCAGCGTTGCGGTCGAAGCACTGGATTTCACCTGGCTCTGCGCCGCATCGCTGATGCCATGCGACGAGGCCGATAAGGACTGCGACTGGCCGACCAGATCGGCGGTACTGCGCCGCAGCGTGTCGGCGACCCCGGCCAGCCTTTGCTGCAACAGGGCGAGCGAGCCGAGCACATTGCCTGGCCGGCTGCTTTTCGGTTCGATACGCACGGCCAGGTCACCGGCTGACAAACGCTCGACGAGCCAGGCGGCCTCCGCAGGCTCGCCGCCGATCGACGCCATGACACTGCGGATGATCGACCAGCCAAGCAGGCCGATGCCCGCCATCAACAGCGCCATGAACAGCAGCGAGCCCAGCATCGCATGGTAGAACTCGGCATCGACATCCTGGATATACACGCCGGTTCCCAGCCACCAGCCCCATGGCGCAAACACCTTGGCATAAGACACCTTGGGCTGCGCCACGCTTTCGCCCGGCTTGGGAAACAGATAATCCATATCCGCCTGCCCCTGTGCCTGCAACAGGGTGATCCACTGGCGGATATAGGGCTTGCCGCTTGGATCGGAAGTATTGATGAAGTTCTTGTTCTCGCGCGCGCGTTTGGCGCCGTGCATCAGATTGGTGCCGGAAAAATCGTAGATGAAGAAATAATCGGCACCGCCGTTGTAATGGCTTTTGCGCAAGATATCCTTGGCCTGACGCTGTGCATCGGCCAGCGACAGCTTGCCGGCCTGATACAGCTCATAGCGCTGTTCGATCACCCCGATCCCGGCATCGACCAGCTCATGCATCGCAATGCGTTTCTGTTCGATGATATGCGCGCGCAACTGCCAGACGGACCAGGCGCCGAACAACACAAGCCCCAGCAGCATGCAAGCCAGCTGCAGCAGCATCCGGCGACGTATCGACAAACCGCGGTCAGGAGTCATCGTTATTCCCTGCTTGTAAAAATCACGAAGGCAATGAAACCGCCACCGTGCGCTACGCGTCGCTTTCCGGCGGGTAACCGACACGGAAGCCGCCCCAGTGACGCCCCTTGATGAATATCGGCACCGACAGGTCATGCATGACCTCGCCGGTATCCCGCTGATAGGTCTGGATCAGCACGCTATCGGTATGCGCGCCACAGCGGGCACCGGTCGCGTCGTTGAACAGCCGCTTGGTACGGTTGCCGACCAGATCGCGCGCCGCATCCCCGGTCAGCGGTTGACAGAAGCGGTTGTTGTGCGTCGGCACATAGCCGCGCAGATCGCAGCTGATGGCGAAAACCGTCCCGGGGTTACGCTGCAGGAACGGCTCCTGCAATGGTGGTAGCAGCCGGTCGGCAAGCTTGTCGAACGGCGAAGTATATTTCTGCGGGGAGGTGCCGACGATCGGCTGATAACGGTCGGAAAACAGATCGGCAAGCGAGATCTCCCCCCGTTCCACTGCCGTCTCGAAAACGGCGGCCACCTCGTCGGCGGTCTTTCTCGCATCGGTATACAGCCGCGTATGGATGGAATCCATGCCCAGCGTCACCAAGGTCTTGAACACCTGCTCGCCGGGCGAATACGACATGCGCGCGGCTTCGGTCAGATCGGTGCGGAAGCCTTCCATGCGCCGAAAGCTCTCCTCGGCCAGCGTGACGATGGTGCCGGCCTTCTCCACGGTCTGCTGCGCGTCGGACACGATCGTCTTGAGCCGGCTTTCCGAAGTGACGGCATCGCCCAGTATCGTCTGCAGCTGCGTACCAACCGACCGGGCGATACCAGCCACCGTCTCGGACTCGCTGGCCAACAGGCGGATCGTGTCCACCGATGCGCCGGTCTGCTCCTGGATGCGCTGCACCGTCTGCGAGATCTCGCTGGAGGCCACCATGGTGGAGCTGGCCAGCTTGCGCACCTCGTCGGCCACCACGGTGAAACTGCGCCCCTGCTCGCCGGCTCTGGCCGCTTCGATCGCCGCATTGAGCGCAAGCAGATTTGTCTGCTTGGCAATATCCTGAATTCCGGCAGACGCAGACTCGATACGGCCGATCTCCTCCGCCAACCGGCTGGTCGACTCGGCGGCAGCATGCACGCGCAGCAACATCGCCTCGATATTTTCCACCACCTGCATCAGCGCCGTGCTGCCGTGCTCCGATCCTTCCCGGGTGCGAACCGCGGCCTGCACCGCCACGTCGGCATGGCCGACCACCGAATCGGCCATCGATTTGATCTGCGCCGACTCCCCGGCCATGCTGCTCGCCTGCGCGGCCGCATGCTGCGACTCACGGGTCAGCCCTGCCAGCTTGTGGCAGACCTTGGCCAGGCTTACCCCCATGTTTTGCAGCGCGGTGCCGAATTTGCCATCGAGCTCTGCAGCCGAAGCAGGAGTGGCAGATGGCACGTCTTCGATCTGTGACGAACTGCGTCCCCAAAATCTCATCGCTGATCTCTCCCCACGGAACCGATCTGTTATTATTAAGTCATTCTAGTAAATTATTTTATTCAGGTTGCTCACAGTTTTATTGTTCCCCATATGGGTAAAACGTAAACATGGCAACACTCAAGCTCCGGCCGTCATGATTCCCTTTACGCTACACGAAGAAGACATCGAATTCAGTGCCATCCGTGCCCAGGGCGCCGGAGGCCAGAATGTCAACAAGGTCTCTTCCGCCGTGCACTTGCGCTTCGACGTGCGGGCCTCATCGCTACCCGAATTGCTGAAAGAACGCCTGCTGCGGCTTGCCGACCACCGCATCAGCAACGATGGCGTCATCATCATCAAGGCCCAGCAATCCCGCAGCCAGGAGCAAAACCGCCATGAAGCACGGCGACGCCTGCTGGAAATGATCGAACGCGCGGCGCATATTCCCGCCATTCGTCGCGTCACCCGCCCCTCCCTCGGTGCACAAAAGCGCCGTCTGGACGCCAAACGGCGCCAAAGTCTGCTCAAGGCCTCGCGCGGCCGCATCGGGGAATAGCCATGCTCGCGAAGACAGCGCCCGCACGTGTCACGCGCCCTCTCGTCCCCCCTCGCTGCTGCGCCGCGCTCATCATGTGGCCGTCCTTCCCCGCATTGTGGCTTTGTCATTCCGGCTGAAGCCAAAGCACGAAATTGTCATCATTACCGTTTAATTTACGTCGTGATCACGCATGTTGTTGTTTTGTGCCACTAGCCAGCGCCAGACCCGCGTCCACAGCCCCGCGAGCAGCGCTATCGGAGAAAAAACATGACCGACAAACCGTTCGACGCTGTAGAACCGACCACCGACCAACCTGCCGACCCATCGCGTCGCCGCCTGTTTGAAACCGCAGCAGCCCTCGGCGTGGCAACCGTACTGCCGGGCCTGGGCGAAACAGCCGCCGCGGCACCGCTGCCGAGCGGCCTCACCGGCCATGCGCTCGACGAACAACTGCGGGCGCACGTCAAACATATCGTGGTCATTTACCTGGAAAACCGCAGCTTCAACAATCTGTTTGCCAATTTCCCCGGCGTACGCGAACCTCTCGCGGCACTGGCGCCGGAACGCTGCCGCCAGCTCGACCGCAACGGTCAGCCGTTCTCGACCCTGCCGAAAATCTGGGGAGGGCTGGTACAGAAGGGACAAACGGTAGGCGGCAAGTACTACTACATCATGGAAGACAAAATCACCGGTCTCGCCAATGCGCCGTTCGCATTGCACGACGCCGAGGGCGAACCGCTGCCGGAAGGCGTGGTCACCCGCGACCTTTGGCATGTGTTCTATCAAAACCAGATGCAGATCAACGATGGCCGTAATGACGGCTTCGCCGCCTGGGCCGACTCCGGCGGGCTGGTGATGGGCCACTACGGCCAGACCGAGCAACATCTCAACCAGTGGCAGATCGCCCGCCGCTACACGCTGTGCGACAACTTCTTCATGGCAGCCTTCGGCGGCTCCTTCCTCAACCACCAGTTCCTCGCCGCCGCGCGGGCGCCCTTCTACCCGGATGCAGCAACGAGCCCGGCCAAAGGCAAGATCGCAGTCCTGGAAGATGGACCGACCGGCAGAAAACTGAAAACGGCGCCGGACTGTCCGGCCTCGGCCATGGATGGCGTGCCGAAATTCGTCAACAACGGCGCCATTTCGCCGGACGGCTACGCGGTCAACACCATGGCTCCGCCGTATCAGCCAAGCTATATCCGCCCGGCAAGCGGCGGCGATCAGGCGCTGGCCAACCCCGCTGACCCGAACACCCTGCCGCCGCAAACCCATGCCACCATCGGCGATCTGCTCTCCGACCGCGGCGTCAGCTGGGCCTGGTATTCCGGTGCCTGGCAGGCGGCACTCGACGGCCGGGGCGGTCCGGATGTGCCGAACTTCCAGTACCATCACCAGCCATTCAATTATTTCGCCCGCTATGCGCCCGGCACCACGGCTCGTGCGACGCATCTGCGCGACGGCGGCCTGGGTGACAGTCCGATCTCCAACCACTTTCTCGCCGATATCGAAAGCGGCAAGCTGCCGGCGGTGACCTTCTACAAGCCGCAGGGCAATCTCAACTTGCACGCCGGCTATTCCGATGTCGAGTCGGGAGACCGCCACGTGGCCAATGTGCTCGCCTACCTGGAAAGAAGTCCGCAGTGGAAAAACATGGTGGTGGTGATCACCTATGATGAAAACGGCGGCTGGTGGGATCACGTCGCCCCGCCGAAGGGCGACCGCTGGGGCCCTGGCTCGCGCATCCCGGCCATCATCGCCTCGCCGTTCGCGCGCCGCGGGCATGTGGAACACACCTTCTACGACACCACCTCGGCATTGCGTCTGATCAGCCGTGTCTTCGATCTGCCCAAACTCGACGGCATCCGCGAGCGCGATCAGGCGTTTGCCGCACACGGCACGCCCGGACCGGGCGACCTGACCCAAACGCTGATATTCTCCTGAGCCGGACGATCGGATAATGGCAACAACCGGATGCTGCAGAGGCGCTGCGCCATCCGGTTTTTCTTTGCCCATTCATGACAACAAAATGGGAATGACTATAGTTATAAGCAGACCTATGGGCGACCCTTGCTACCATGTCCGATCACGAAACCACAGCCGGCGCCGAAGCGCCCCCCGCCTCACCAACCGCGTCAGCGGCGATGTCCGTGGTGCTGATCCTCGCCGCCGACACGACGCAGGGGGAGGCGTGGGCCGCCGCGCTCGCTCCGGCCGGCCATGCGACGACCGTGGTCGGCACAGACCGTGGCATGCAACTGACGCGCGCATTGCAGCCCGGGCTGTTGCTGGTCGACGGCGCATTGTCCGATGCCGAGATAGAGCGGCTGCGGCATGCGCTCGCGCAAGACCAGAACACAGCGGCCATACCGATGCTGATGATCACGGCGCCCGGCCATCGCCACCAACAGGACGCTGCACGCCATGCCAGCCTGCTGCAGGCTCTGCCCTGCGGCGTGATCCTGATCCGTGCCGCCGACAGCCGAATCGTCGAGGTCAATGAGGCCTTTCTGACCATGACAGGCTACTGCTGGCCGGACATCATCGGCCGCAGTGGAGCAGAAGCGGGACTTTGGCCGGAGCCAGCCTATCAGGCACTCGCGGCGCAGCTGCGTCACAACGGCACCGTCTGCGACCAGCCGCTACGGCTGCAGGGAAAAAACGGTGCCGCTCTCGACGGCAAGCTGAACGGGGAGACACTGCGCATCGATGGCGAACACCATCTGTTGCTGGTCTTCGTCCAGGCACAGCCGCCAACCGCAGCGCAGGACGAGGCACGGCACCGGCTCGTCGAGGCCAGGAGCGCCTGGCTCGCCGGCATGAGCCATGGGATCCGCACCCCGCTCAATGGCATGCTCGGCATGGCACAGATCGGGGTCAGGGAAACGGCGGATCCGCGAGCGCGCACATTGTTCCAGCGCATCATCAACGCCGGCCGGCTGCTCTCGGCCGTGCTGAACGACATTCTCGATCTCGCCTCGCTGGATACCGGCGAAATGCAAGTCAAATTGCAGCCGGTCGACTTGCACACATGTCTGGACGAACTGTGCGACCGCATGCAACCGGCGGCCCGTGACCGTCAGCTGACACTGCAGTGCGACAAGCAAGCCGATTTGCCCGTCTACTGCCTGATCGATCCGATCAGATTGCAACAGATCCTGTTGAACCTGCTGGGCAACGCCATCCGGACCGGTACCGAGGGCCGCATCACTCTCGAGGCAGGGCTGAGCGGCTCAACGCTGCGCTTTGCCGTCGACGCCCCCGGAGCCAATCTGCCGGCGGATACGCGCGCCCACCTGTTCGACACCGTCCCTCAGGACAAGACGGCAAGCCGATTCGATGGCGACTCCGGGCTGGGCTTGGCCATCGCCAAGCAGTTGGTCGATCTGATGCATGGCGACATCACGGCGCAGAACCGCTCGGGCGGCGGCTGTCGCATCGAAGTGCAACTGCCCTATATGGCGGCGACGCCGGTGGTACAGACTGCAGCACGACCGCAGACGGTTCGGCGGCTGCAGGGGATGTCGGTGCTGGTGGTCGAGGACAGCCGGATCAATCAGATGGTGTTGGAGGACAGTCTGCAGGCCGAGGGGGCGCGCGTCACGCTGAGCGACAACGGCAAGGATGCAATCGAGCAGATCGAGCGCTGCGACACCGGCCATTTTGATGTGGTGCTGATGGATATTCAGATGCCGCTCATGGATGGCTACGAAGCGACGCGCAAAATCCGTTTGCTGCGGCCGGAGCTGCCGGTCATCGGTCAGACCGCGCATACCTTGCAGGAAGAGTACGAAAAAGGCCGCGCGGCCGGCATGGTCGAACACATCGCCAAGCCGATCGACCTGGAGCTGCTGGTCGATACCCTGACGCGTTACAACCGCCGGCCGCGACCGACCGCCGAGGCCAGCAGCGGAGCGGATCCGGACTGGCAGATGCTCAGCGCACGCTATGCCGGCCGGCAGGACTTCCTGCAACGCCTGCTCACCGCCTTTCTCGACAGCCACACAGGACTCGCCGAACGGTTGCGCTCAGCCGCAGACACCGATGATGCGGACACGGCAACCGGACTTGCCCATGGCGTAAAGGGCATGGCCGGCAGCGTGGCATCCGAAGCATTGCGCGCGCAAGCGCTCGTCTGCGAGCAGACCGCCCGGCAACGCAGCAGCGGCTGGCAGAAAGAAACAACGCGGCTGGCCGACCGGCTCGAAGCGCTCATGGCGGAGATCCGGCGCCACCTCGACGCTTGATCCCGCACACACGGAGCATATCCATGCCAAGCACCGAAGGAACGCCAACAGGCGCAGGGCTCGACCCGCAGCAACAGGCATTGCTGTTCCGGGCACTCGCCGAGCATTCGCGCAACGTGGTCGGCATCAAGGATCTCGAGGGGCGCTATCTGTTCGTCAATCGGGAATACCAGCGGCTGTTCCACCATGACACGGTGGCATTCATCGGCCATCGCGACATCGAGCTGTTCCCGCCGGAAACCGCAGCCGTGTTGCGCAAAAACGATCTGGTGGTGCAGGAGCGAGGCGATACGCTGGCAGTGGAAGAGTCGGTGCCGGTCGACGGCATCCCGCGCCAGTTCATGTCCATCAAATTTCCGATTCGCGATACCTCGGGCGCGATCATCGCCACCGCGATCATCGCCACCGACATCACGGCCAAGCGCGAATCCGAACGACGCCTGTGGACCAGCGAGGCGCTGTTTCGCCAGGCCTTCGATCACGCCACGGTCGGCATGATCGTACTCGATCCGACCGGCATCGTGCTGCGCGCCAATCCGCGCTTCTGCCGGATGCTCGGCTATACCCGGGAAACGGTCGAAGGCCGCAATATCTCCGAATTCACCCACGAGGAAGACCGCACGATCGGCAACGCCTTTCGCGCCAGGGCGCTTGATGGCGGACCGGTCAGCGCAGAATTCGACAAGCGGCTGTTGACACTTCGCGGCGAAACGCTCTATTGCCGCGTGGCGATTTCACTGGTGCGCGACGATAACGACCTGCCGGCCTTCTTCGTATCGCATGTCAACGACGTGACCGAAAGCCGCCGGATCGAGGCCGAACTGGTGCGACTGGCCAATACCGATCCGCTGACCGGGGTGGCCAACCGCCGCCCCTTTCTCAGCCGGCTGCATGAAGAACTGGCACGCGTGCGCCGCTATGGCACACAGGCGAGTTGCCTGATGCTGGATTTCGACCATTTCAAACAGGTCAACGATCGCTGGGGACACAGCAGCGGCGATGCGCTGTTGCAACACTTCAGCCAGCTATGTGCGGAACGGCTGAGGATCACGGATCTGCTCGGCCGGCTCGGCGGCGAGGAGTTCGCCATTCTGATGCCCGAGACCGCCCAGGCAGGCGCCGTCGCCCTCGCCGAGCAGCTGCGCGAGTGGGTCACGTCCCATCCGCTGCAACTCGGCGCGCAGCGCATACCGTTCAGCATCAGCATCGGCGTCACCGAACTCACGGCTTCGGACGACAGTCCCGACCAGGTGCTCGCCCGCGTCGATGCGGCGCTGTATCACGCCAAGGCGCTGGGCCGCAACCGGGTCGAGGTATCGGGCTAGTGCCGGGCACAGCTTGCATGGCAGGCAGGAAATCCGGCGCCGTGCGGCTAGGTGGGCGCAAGCAGAACCTCGCACGGCAGCCAGCCCTCTTCGCCGCGCTCGTTGCGACACCAGAGCCAGCCAAGTTGGGCTTCGGCAGCCCATACGGTCTCGCCGACCGCCACCGTCAGTTCGGCCGCAGAGTAATCGATGCAGGCAAATGTCCCGCCGGCGCCGACCGCCACGGTCTGCGGCGGAATCCAGCCCTCGCGGCCATCCGGTCCGATCGCCCATACCCAGCGGTGCCCGTGCCAGTCGTCTTCGCGACCGGTAAGCTGCACGGCCTCGCCGCGGCGGAAGGCGATCGGATGCGCATAGCTGCGCCGGTGTGCGGCAATCGCCCGCATCGGCGACTGCGCTGCCGGCGGCATCAGACCCCATCCTTCTCGGGCGGCAGCAGAACGCCGACGGACAACAGTTTGGCGAATTCCACCGCCGGCATGGGTCTGGCGAGCAGATAGCCCTGCACCAGGTCACAGCCTTCAGCGAGCAAGAATTGCCACTGCTCGACGGTTTCCACCCCCTCGGCCACCACCTTCATGTTCAAGGTCTGGGCGATATTGATCACCGCCTTGGCAATGGCACTGTCGTCGGCATCGTTCGGGATGTCCTCGACAAAGGAGCGGTCAATCTTCAACTTGTCTGCCTTGAAGCGTTTCAGGTACGACAGCGATGAATAACCGGTACCGAAATCGTCGATCGACAACTGCGGCCCCATGCGTTTGATCGCATCGATCATCTGAACCGTGGCATCGACATCTTCCATCACCACGCTCTCGGTCACCTCGATATCCAGCGCGCTGCCGGGCAGGCCATTGGCGGACAGTGCGCGCTCGATCGTGCTGACCAGATCCTGCTGGCGGAACTGCAATGCGGAGAGATTGATGGCAAGCAGAATCTGCGGCAGACCGGCGGCATTCCACGCCGCCAGCTGTCGGCAGGCCTCGCGGATGACCCAGTTGCCGAGTTGGACGATAAAACCGCGCTCTTCTGCCACATCGATGAAACGGTTCGGACCGAGCAGGCCCAGCGCCGGATGATTCCAGCGGATCAGCGCCTCGGCGCCGACAATGCGCCCGGTCGCCATTTCCACCTGCGGCTGGTAATGCAACACGAACTCGTTGCGGTCGAGCGCAAAGCGCAGCTGGCTCTCGATGGCGAGGATTTCGTGGGCGCGCGCATTGAGGTCGGCGGTATAAAACTTGAAACTGTTGCGGCCGAACGATTTGGCGTGATACATCGCCGCATCGGCATTGCGCACCAACATGTCGAAGTCGCGGCCATCTTCCGGATAGATGCTGATACCGATCGACGGGGTGATGCTGATGGTGTGGTTATGCAGATCAACCGGCGGGGCGAACGCATGCAGGATACGCTCGGCCACCATGGCGGCCTCGCCCGGATCGGAAATCGCCGGCAGAAGGATGATGAACTCGTCCCCCCCCTGGCGCGCCACCATCTGCCCTGGCGCCAGCACCGACTTGATGCGATCGGCGGCGACCTGCAGCAGGGTATCGCCGGCAGAATGGCCGAGCGACTCGTTGATGGTTTTGAAGCGGTCCAGATCAAGCAGCAGCAAGCCGAGATGCAGGTTGTCGCGCGCCGAAGCCTGGATGGCGAGCTCGGTACGGTCCTGCATGTGAGAGCGGTTCGGCAGACCGGTCAACACATCGAAATGGGCCAGGAACTGGATGCGCTCGTCTGCGGCGCGCCGCTCCGACTGGTCGCTGAAAATCGCCACGTAATGCGAGACCTCGCCGACCGGATTCTTGACCGCATTGATGGCGAGCCAGCAGGGAAACACTTCGCCGTTCTTGCGCCGGTTCCACAGTTCTCCCTGCCAGAAACCCTGCCCGTTGAGCTGCTGCCACATCTGCGCATAAAAGACCGGATCGTGCCGTCCGGAGGCAAGGATGCTCGGCCGCTGGCCCAGCACTTCCTGCTGGCTGTAGCCGGTGATGTCGCCGAAAGCACGGTTGACGCTCCGGATGCGCGAGTCGGCATCGGTGATCATGATGCCTTCAGTGGTGTTATCGAACACCTTGGCCGCAAGCTGCGTCCGCTCCTCGGCACTCCGCCGCTCGGAGATATCGCGCACCATGCGCCACACGGCGTTGATGCGGCCGGACGGATCGCGCATCGCGACCGTCTTGACGCTCACCGGCACCGGATTGCCGAAACGGTTCAGATAGGAGGCCTCGAACTCGTCGCAGTAGCCGAAGCGTAACACCTTGTTGTCGAGGTTGTAGCGTTCCAGCGCCTCGCTGTCGGGGCCGACCAGCGACCAGAAGTTCTGCAATTTCAGCTGGTCGAGGTTGTAACACATCAGATTGAGAAATGCCGGATTGGCATCGATCACCTGGCCGTCGAGCGAGCTGATGACCACCCCGTCGAGATTGGACCAGAACAGCTCGCGGTATTTGTTTTCCGAACGGCGCAGGGCATCTTCCATTTCGCGCCGGCGCTCGATATCGGCTTCGAGGGCGATGGTTTTGGCGCGCAGCTCATCGAACAGGCGCTTCAGCTCCGAGCGCGTCCATTCGAGATGTCGGCCAAGCCGGCCGATTTCGTCGCGGCGCGCCCAGTGGAACGAACCTTCCAGTTTGAGCTCGGCAAGCTGTGTCGCCTGGTGGGTCAGCTCGCGGATCGGGCGCAGGAACCGCGAGTGCAGGATCGCCATGATCAACAGCATCGACAGGATGATCTGTGCCGCCAGCGTCAGCAGCATGCGTTGCAGGTCGGCCTTGAGCCGGTTGGCCAGATGCTCGGTGTCGAACTCGACCGTCACCAGGCCGATTTCTTCGCCGCGATAGATCACCGACTTCTGCACGATGGACACCGCACCGATGCGCCGGTCACTGCGTAGCGCAGACAGAAACACTGTATTGGATTGGGTATCGGTAACGCGAATGGATACGACACGAGGATCGTCCATCACCGACTCGATCAGCGGCGCTCCCGATTGACGGCTCAGATTCCACAACGGCTCCTGCATGCCGAGCGAAACAATGTCAAGCAGACGCCGTTGGTCGGTCTGCAAATCGGAAGTGGCCGTTTCCCGCTGCAAATTAAGCGTAAGCGCACCGATCAGGGCCGCGGGAATCAGGACGCCAAGCAAAACTGCGATGAGAAAAACAACCCGCAGAGACAATGCGGAAGCAGCACCACCCTTTTCATTCGTCAGTGCCATGCGATTTCAATCCGTTTTCATTCAGTCGGAATCGGCCAGAATGGTTGAAATTAAGGTTGATGTCTCTTCTTAATCAAACCAAGTATACACGTTCATCATTATTTCTTGCTGGCCCGCTTGCTAAATAATATTTCATATTCATAGTGATTGTACTTAGCCCACTTACCGACCTTTCGAATTGCTGATTGCATGTAAAAACTCGTATGCCTAAAATTCTTCAATTTCCTAATCCGGATGTGAAGAATGGCGCAGAATAAATATGATCTAGTCATAACGGCCCGATGGATGATCACGGTCGAAGCCGACAATGAAGTACTGGAAAACCATGCCCTGGCGATCAAGAACGGCAAGATCGAAGCCATTCTGCCGGCTGCCCAGGCCGCGGCACTACCCGCCGATCGACATGTCCGGCTCGACAGCCACGTTCTCATGCCGGGTCTCGTCAACCTGCACGGCCATTCGGCCATGACGCTGCTGCGCGGCATGGCCGACGATCTTGCGCTGATGGATTGGCTCAACAACCATATCTGGCCGGCCGAAGGACGCCATGTGCGCGAAGATTTCGTCTTCGACGGCGCACGGCTCGCCATGGCGGAAATGATCCGCTGCGGCACCACCACCATCAACGACATGTATTTCTTCCACAGCGCCATGGCACGTGCCGGCATCGCCGCGGGGATGCGCACCTTTGTCGGTTGTTCGATTCTCGAATTCCCGACCAACTATGGCCTCAACGCAGACGATTACATCAGCAAGGGCCTGGCCGAGCGGCGCGAATTCCTCGGCGAGGAACTGGTCACGTTCACCCTGGCGCCGCATGCCCCTTACACGGTCAGCGACGAAACCTTCCAGAAGGTGGTGACGATTGCCGAACAGGAAGACATGCTGATCCACTGCCACATCCATGAAACCGGCGTCGAGGTAGAAAACAGCGTCAACGAGCATCGCCAGCGCCCATTGGCACGCCTGAAAGCGCTCGGCCTGCTGTCGCCACGCCTGATCGCCGCGCATATGGTGCACTTGTCGGCAGAAGAAATTGAACTTGCGGCGCGGCACGGCGTGTCGATCGCCCACAATCCGTCGTCGAACATGAAACTTGCATCCGGCATCGCTCCGGTTCCACAACTGCTGGCAGCCGGCGTCAATGTCGGCATCGGTACCGACGGCGCCGCATCGAACAACAAGCTCGACATGCTGGCCGAGACACGCCTCGCCGCCCTGCTCGCCAAGGCAGGCTCGCTCGACCCCACCGCAGTGCCGGCCGCAACGGCGATCCGCATGGCAACGCAGAACGGCGCGGATGCACTCGGACTCGGAGACAAGATCGGCAGCCTGAAGGCCGGCAAGGATGCCGATGTAATCGCCATCGATCTGGCCTCGGTCGAAACCGCACCGGTATTCGACCCGGTGTCTCACGTGGTGTACGCTGCAGGGCGTGAACAAGTCAGCCATGTTTGGGTCAAAGGCCGTGAACTGATGCACGAGCGCGCCCTCGGCACGCTCGACCTCCCGGCCCTGAAGGCACGCGCCGAAGACTGGCGCCTGCGCATCCTTAAGCGAGATGAAGCATGACCGTCAACGTCGACGAAAGCGAACTGGAAAAATTCAGCGAACTGGCCCACAAATGGTGGGACAAGGACAGCGAGTTCAAACCGCTGCACGACATCAATCCGCTCAGACTGGACTTCATCGACCGCCACGCCGGCCTCGCCGGCAAACGGGTGGTCGATGTCGGCTGCGGCGGAGGCATTCTGGCCGAGAGCATGGCGGCACGCGGTGCGCAGGTCACCGGCATCGATCTGGCAAAAAAATCACTCAAGGTTGCACAACTGCATAGCCTGGAATCCGGTGTTGCGGTTGATTACCGCGCCGTTGCCGTCGAAGCACTGGCGGAGGAAGGGCCCGGGGCCTGGGATGCGGTCACCTGCCTGGAGATGCTGGAGCATGTTCCGGATCCGGAAAGTGTCGTCGCCGCCTGTGCTCGTCTCGTCCGTCCCGGCGGCATGGTCTTTTTCTCCACCATCAACCGCAACCAGACCGCCTACCTGCAGGCGATCATAGCCGCCGAATACCTGCTCGGCATGCTGCCGCGCGGTACGCACGATTTCGCCCGTTTCCTCAAACCGTCGGAGTTGTCGCGCATGCTGCGCACGCATGGACTCACGCTGGTCGACATCACCGGCATGCACTACAACCCGCTGTCGCGCCGTTACTCGCTTGGCGGCAACACCGACGTCAACTACCTGATCGCGGCCGTCCGTAGCGACGGCTGATCCTCTCCTCACCCGTGGGGCCGTCCGCACCGGCGGCTCCACGCGGTCGTGCGCCACAATCTGCCCGAATATTGATCGCACACGATGTTTCCCGGCATCATGATTCTATAAAATACACATATTCAATGTTAAAAGAGTAGAATAACCAACTATTGTTGGACTGCCGGACAAAGGCCAGCCCCACCCGTCCGACTCGTGAATCACGCATCACAGGATCGACGCTGCCATGCAGGAGTCTCTCATGACGTTCAAGGCGAACGACTCACTGACCGAACAAATTGCCCAGTACCTGGAACAACGCATCATCCTGGGAGAAATGAAACCGAGCGAGCGCATCCAGGAATTGCGCATCGCCGCGGAACTGGAGGTCAGTCGGGGCTCGGTGCGCGAGGCGCTGCTGATCCTGCAGCGCCGGCATCTGGTCGATATCTACCCGCGCCGCGGCGCGGTGGTTGCCAGCATCACGGCAGACGACGTCAGGGACTTCTTCGAGTTGTGGCTGCTGCTGCTCGACCGGGTGGTCACGACCTTGGCCAAAAACTGGAAGAACGAGGATCTGGCGCGTTTCTTCGACCTGCTCACGCAAATGGACGACTGTCAGCGCAAGAGTGACCTGCAAGGTTTCTACGAGCATGGCATGGCGTTTCTGCATGCGCTCTACAGCCACGCCGAAAACCGCTATCTGACCGATGCGCTCGATGACCTGTTTCCGCTCACCCAGCGCTGCCTGTACGCGATCATGCGCGCAGGGCAGACGCAGATCACGCGCACACACCGTTTCCTCGAAGATCTGCTGAAAGTGCTCATCGAACGCGACATCAACCGTCTGCACCGGATGGTGTTCGAATTCGGCGCCGGCTACAGCCAGCTTGCCCAGGATTCGGCCGAAGCCCTGCAAGGACGGGCGGCATTGTAGGCACGGGTTCAGGATGCAAAAACGGCAGCGCAAGGCTGCCGTTTTTTTTACTCCGCTTCGTCCGGCACGCTATCGCGTGCGGCGGTACTCGACGAAGGCGTAGTGCAGCCCCTCGGCGCTGACCTGCAACTCGCGCCCCACTTCCTGCCAGTCGGTCGACGCAAACGCGGGGAACCAGGCATCGCCGTCGACGTGCAAGTCAAGCTCGGTCAACAACAGCCGGTCGGCATGCGGCAACGCCTGCGCGTAGAGTTCGGCGCCGCCGATCAGACACACTTCATCGACTTCTCCGGCCAGACTGAGCGCCGCTTCGATGCCGCCGGCGCATTCGACACCGTCCGCACTCCAGGCCGGATTGCGCGTGACGACGATATTGCGCCGCCCGGGCAATGGCCTGCCGATAGACTCATAGGTCTTGCGTCCCATGATGACCGGCTTGCCGAGCGTGACGGACTTGAAATGCCGCAAATCCTCGGGCAAATGCCAGGGCAGGCGATTATCGATGCCGATCACGCGCCCGGCGGCCATTGCCGCCACCAGGGTCAGAACGGGTTTCTTCATACCGCCACCGCGGCCTTGATATGCGGGTGCGGATCGTAGCCTTCGAGAGTGAAATCCTCGAAACGGAAGTCGAACAGATCGCGCACGTCGGGATTGAGATGCATGGTCGGCAACGCGCGCGGCGCACGGGCGAGCTGTTCGCGCGCCTGCTCGAGATGGTTGCTGTACAGATGGGCATCGCCGAGGGTATGCACGAAGTCACCGGGCGCGAGGTCGCAGACCTGGGCAACCATCAGCGTCAGCAGTGCATAGGAGGCAATATTGAACGGCACGCCGAGAAAGATATCGGCCGAACGCTGATAGAGCTGGCAAGACAGCCGCCCATCCGCCACATAGAACTGGAACAGCGAATGGCATGGCGGCAGGGCCATCTCGTCCACCAGCGCCGGATTCCAGGCCGATACGATGAGGCGACGCGAATCCGGCGTCTTGCGGATCATTTCGAGCAGATTGGCGATCTGGTCGATCTTGCCGCCGTCCGGCGCCGGCCAGCTGCGCCATTGGTAACCGTACACCGGCCCCAAGTCGCCGTTTTCATCCGCCCAGTCGTCCCAGATCGACACACCGTTTTCCTTCAGATAACGGATATTGGTATCGCCGGACAGAAACCACAGCAGTTCATGGATAATGGATTTCAGGTGCAGTTTTTTGGTCGTTACAAGCGGAAAGCCTGCCGACAGATCAAAACGCATCTGATAGCCGAAAACCGAGCGGGTGCCGGTACCGGTACGGTCGGTTTTGACATGGCCGTGTTCGAGCACGTGCCGCATGAGGTCGAGGTATTGTTTCATGATGTCTCGCGAAGAGAATCGTCCATCAGCCGTCTGACGGCGCATAAAACGGCAAAAAAAGCATTGTACCCCACAAGTTCCTGTGCTGCCGACCTGTTTCATGTCTATAAGATGTAGCTACGTACAACCCAAATACGCTAACATCCGGGAATAATCTGACGGACGTTTGCAGGCGCCGTTAACAGTCACGAGTGACAAGATGGCAGAAGACTCCGATCTCGAACGCACAGAACCAGCGTCAGCCAAGCGACTGGAACAGGCACGCGCCCAAGGCAACATCCCGCGTTCACGCGAGTTGTCCACCTTTGCCGTGACCATGACCGGCGTGGCGATGCTGATGAACGTCGGTGGCGCGATGTCGGACCAGATCATGGAAATCACCCGCCGCACGCTGACTTTCGATCAGGCCACCGTGCACAACAACGACGCGGTGCTGACCCGCTTCCGCGACGCCGTCTTCGGCACACTGTGGTCTCTCACTCCGCTTCTGGCTGCGCTTTTCCTGGTTGCCCTGTTCGTGCCGATGCTCGTCGGCGGCTGGAACCTGACCAGCCAGGCGCTCGAACCCAATTTCGGCAAACTCAATCCGCTGCCCGGCATCAAGCGTATCTTTTCGTTAAGCGCGTTGACCGAGGGCGGCAAGGCCATGCTCAAGTCGTTCATGATCGGCGGCGTCGCCACCCTGGCCATCTGGCAGGAACGGCAGGACATCATCGGCCTTGGTCAGATGCCGCTCGAATCGGGATTGATGAAACTCATCTCCCTGCTGATGCACACGATGCTGATCGTGGTGAGCGGCATGTTGCTGCTGGTGGCAATCGACGTGCCCTACCAGTTGTGGAGCTACCACAAGAAGCTGCGCATGACCAAGGAGGAGCTCAAGCAGGAATTCAAGGAGCAGGAAGGCTCGCCGGAAGTCAAGGGCCGCATCCGCCGCATGCAGCGCGAAGCGGCGCGGCGCCGCATGATGCAGGAAGTCCCCAACGCCAACGTGATCGTCACCAACCCTACTCACTATGCCGTGGCAATACAATACAAGGACGGCATGCGGGCTCCTAAGGTCGTGGCCAAGGGAGCGCTGATCCTCGCCGAACGGATCATGGAAAGCGGCCGCGAACACAAGGTGGCCATCATGCGCGTACCGAGTTTCGCCCGCGCACTGTATTTCCACGCGGAGCTCGACCAGGAGATTCCGTCCCGGCTCTACGCTGCGGCAGCCCAGGTGCTGGCGTATGTCTATCAATTGAAGCTTTATGAGGTAAATGGCGGCCTTGCACCCATCTATCCGGACAAGATCGAAGTACCCGCCGATCTTGACCCGCTGAACAAACCGACGCATGATGCGGCGCCGAAGGCGGATTCGTAAGCGAGCATGGATAAATTCCTCGACATCTTAAAGCGGTTTAACGTCACCAGCCTGGCTGGTCCGATACTCATCATCCTCATTCTGACGATGATGGTGCTGCCGTTGCCGCCGGTCTTGCTCGACATCTTTTTCACCTTCAACATCGCGGTTTCGATCATTGTGCTGCTGGTCGGCATCAATGTGCGCAAGCCGCTGGATTTTTCCGCCTTCCCGTCGATTCTGCTGATCACCACCCTGTTGCGCCTGTCGCTCAACGTGGCGTCGAGCCGGGTGATCCTGCTCAACGGCCATACCGGCGCAGCGGCGGCCGGGCACGTGATCGAAGCCTTCTCGCACTTTCTGGTCGGCGGCAATGTGGCGATCGGGCTGGTGGTGTTCGTCATTCTGACCATCATCAACTTCGTCGTGATCACCAAAGGCGCCGGCCGTATCGCCGAAGTCAGCGCCCGCTTCACCCTCGATGCGATGCCCGGCAAGCAGATGGCCATCGACGCCGATCTCAACGCCGGTCTGATCGGCGAAGACGAGGCCAGGCGGCGCCGCGCCACCATCGCCGAGGAAGCGAACTTCTTCGGCGCCATGGACGGTGCGTCGAAATTCGTCCGCGGCGATGCGATGGCCGGCATCATGATCATCCTGATCAACATCATCGGCGGCCTGATCGTCGGGGTGGTGCAACACGACCTGGCCGTCAGCGACGCCGCCACCACCTATACGCTGCTGACCATTGGTGACGGGCTGGTGGCGCAGATCCCCGGGCTGATCATCTCGACCTCGGCCGGTATCGTGGTATCGCGGGTCGGCACCGAGAAAGACCTGTCCGAGATGCTGCTCGGACAGCTGTTCACCAGTCCGCGCGTACTCAATGTCACCGCCGGCGTGATCGGCGTGATCGGCATCATTCCCAATATGCCGCACATGGCCTTCCTGCTGATCGCCTCCCTGCTCGCCGGACTCGGACGACTGATGATGACCCGCTCGCGCCGCGAAGAGGAAGAGACCAAGAAGGCCGAGGCGGCAAGCAAGGTCGCCCGTGCACAGCCGGTGGCCGAAGTGAGCTGGAACGATGTTCAGCATGTCGACCAGCTGGGACTCGAAGTGGGCTACCGGCTGATCCCGCTCGTCGACCGCAATCAGGACGGCGAACTGCTGCGCCGCATCCGCGGCATCCGCAAGAAGATCGCCCAGGAGCTCGGCTTCCTCGTGCCGCCGGTACATATCCGCGACAACCTGGAGATCAAGCCCAACGCCTACCGCATCCTGCTCAAGGGGGTCGAACTCGGCAAGGGCGAGGCCTATATCAACCAGATGCTGGCCATCAATCCGGGCAAGGTGCTCGGCGAGATGCAGGGACTGTCGACGACCGATCCGGCCTTCGGTCTGCCGGCCGTGTGGATCGACAACGGCAAGCGCGAAGAGGCCCAGGCGCTCGGCTATACCGTGGTCGACACCAGCACCGTGGTCGCGACCCATATTTCCAACCTGCTGCATTCGCATGCCGCCGAGTTGCTCGGCCGCGAAGAAGTCCAGGCTCTCATCAACCACCTGGCGAAGGAATCGCCGAAGCTGGTCGAAGACCTGGTGCCGAAGGTGGTTCCGCTCGGCGTCTTGCAGAAGGTATTGCAGCAGTTGCTGGTCGAAGGCATCCATATCCGCGACATGCGCTCGATCGTCGAGACGCTGGCCGACCATATCGCCACCACTCAGGATGTCGACGAACTGAGCTCGGCGGTGCGCACCGCGCTGGGGCGCGTGATCGTGCAGCAGCTGTTCCCGGGCGAAAACGAGCTGCCGCTCTTGACGCTCGACCCGGCACTGGAAAATGTGCTGATGCAGGCGGTGCAATCAAAGGGCGGCGGCGGCCTGGAACCCGGTCTCGCCGAGAACCTGTTGGCCAGCGCGGCACAGGAATCGGAACAAGTGGAAGTTCAGGGGTACAATCCGGTTTTGCTCACGCCGCCGGCCTTACGACCGCTGTTGGCGCGTTTTTTGCGACGACCCCTGCCACAGTTGCGGGTTATTTCGCATAATGAGATACCAGATAATAAATCGATTCGTATAATTGCCGTAATTGGGGGCAGCAGGGGCTAATAGCAGATGGTGGTGAAAAAGTACTTCGGGAAAACCACACGTGATGCGCTGAGACAGGTCCGCGAGGAACTCGGCGCGGACGCCCTTATCCTGTCCAACCGCCCGACCCAGGGCGGCGGGGTGGAGATCATGGCCGTCGCCGACGCGGACGTCGCCAACCTCGCCTCGACCCTGTCGACGTCGTCAAGCCGCCATCCGCCCCGCAACGCCCCCTCCCCGGCCAACGGCACCGCCGTCAACCGGGCGCTGGCGCGTACCTATGCAATGCCGGTCGAGCCGCTTGCCACACCGGTGCCGCCGCCCGTGGTGCGCATGGAAGCGCCTGCCGCACCGCGCCAGCCGGCCCCCGCCGAACTGCGCCCCGCTCCGCGCCCGCCACGCATCGAACCATCGCTGACCCAGGCATCGCAGGCGGCATACAGCGAACCGCCGCCGACAATCCAGCCGGCACGGGAGCGCGGCTTCGTCGCGCCGCCAGCCGAACCGGCGGTCATGGCCAGCGAACTGAAGGAAATCGGCGACGAGATCAAACTGTTGCGCAGCCTGCTGCAAAGCCAGCTTGCCAACTTCGCCTGGACCGATATGGAGGGCAAGTCGCCCAACCGCATCGAGCTGTTCAAGCACCTGCTCGCCACCGGGCTCAGCTCGACCCTGATCCGCCAGCTGATCGAAAAACTCCCCGGTCAATACAGCGGCGAAACCGCGCTGCGCTGGGCACGCTCTGCGCTGCTGCACAATCTGCGCTGCATCGACGCTGACGCCGATCTCATGGATCGTGGCGGCATCTTCGCACTGGTCGGCCCGACCGGTGTCGGCAAAACGACTACCGTCGCCAAGCTCGCCGCCCGCGCGACGATGAAATTCGGCCCGCAGCATGTCGCGCTGATCACCACCGACAGCTACCGGATCGGTGCCCAGGACCAACTGCGCATCTATGGCAAAATTCTTGGCGTGCCGGTGTTCTCCATCCAGAACGAAGGCGATCTGCAGTTGACGCTGGCGGACCTGGCCAGCCGGCACATCATCTTTGTCGACACGGTCGGCATGGGCCAACGCGATGCACGCGTCGCGGCGCAGATCAATATGTTCGATGCGATCGACCGCCCGGTAAACCGCGTGCTCGTCATGGCCGCCAATGCCGACGGCCACACGCTAGAGGATGTGGTGCGCAACTACCAGGGACACGGGCTCTCGGGTTGTATCCTGTCGAAGATCGATGAAAGCGTGTCGCTCGGCGCAAGCCTCGACATCGTGATTCGCAACCGGCTCAAGGTCTGCTATGTGACCAATGGCCAACGGGTGCCGGAAGACCTGCACATCGCGCACGGCACCTTTCTGGTCGACCGGGCGCTCAAGGCTCCGCACGCAACCTCGCCGTTCGCGCTCGCCGGCGATGAAATACAGATCATGAACTCGGCGCAGGCGGGCTGGCTATGAATTTTGCACAAGATCAGGCAGCAAGCCTGCGCATCCTCAACGCGACGCCGCCTCGGGCGCCGAGTTTCGCCTTCATCGGCACCGAAGGATCGGGTACAAGCACGCTGGTCACCGAGCTGGCCGTCGCAACCTCGTTCGCCGGCGGCCTGCCGCTGGTGGTCGACTGCTGTCAGGGCCAGCACATTGCAAAGCGTCTCGGTGTACCGACCACCGCCACCCTGGAAACCCAGGTCATCAGCATGGCCGGGCTGGAAGAGATGACGGTGCGTTCGCGCCAGGGCGTCACGCTGGTCAATCTGTTTGCACGGCCCGAAGAGCGGGCGTTGTTCTCCTCCCAGCTGTGGCTGCGGCTCGGCAGCGAATTCGGCGCGCTGGAGCGCGAAGCTTCATTACTGCTCATCGATGCGCCCAACCCGGCCATCGATCCCGTTCCGGCCTATGTGGCCGACAATCTGGTGCTGGTACTCACGCCGCAGGCCGAATCGCTGACCAACGCCTACGCCGCCATCAAGCGGCTGGCAAGCCAATACGGCCGGCAATGTTTCAATGTGCTGGTCAACCGGGCCCGTCACCTCGAAGAGGCGCGCGAGCTGTTTGCCCGCCTGTCGTCGGTGACCAGCGAATTTCTCACCGTCGCACTGCGCTGGGTCGGCTTTGTGCCTGAAGATCAGGTCGTGCGCCGCAGCAGCGTCTTGCACCGGCCGACCGTCGAGGCCTTTCCTCATAGCGAGTCGAGCACGGCCTTCGCCCAGCTCGCCGCCGTACTGCCGCAATGGCACACGGTGGAAACGCAGCATGTCGGCACCGGCTTCATGGACATGCTGATCGCTGCCTCGCGCGATTGGGCAGAAAGCGAGGGGGCCGTCTGATGGGGAAATCTTCCCAGCCGTCGAAAGTAGCCGCCGGCTATCACCCGGCAGCCCACGGTACCGAGCTCAGGCTCGACATCACCCAGTACGCACCGATGGTGAAGAAGATCGCCGGCATTCTGATCGCCCGTCTGCCAGCCTCGATCGAACTCGACGACCTGATCCAGGTCGGCATCATCGGTCTGATCGACGCCGCACGGCAATTCGATCCCACCCAGGGGGTGCAATTCGAGACCTTCGCCAGCCAGCGCGTGCGCGGCGCGATGCTCGACGAGCTGCGGCGCGAAGATTGGCTGCCGCGCCAGACCCGCCGCCAGGCAAAACAGATCGAAGAAGCCATCGCCGTGCTCGAACAGCGGCTCGGCCGCAGCCCGCTCGAGTCGGAAATCGCCGAACAGCTTGAGCTGCCGCTGGCCGACTATCAGGCGCTGCTCGGCGAATGCAAGGGGCTGGCCCTGCTGCATTACGAAGACTTTGCCGACGATGAGGGCGACAGCCTGCATGGCCTGTCCAACCTGGTCGATCACGACTCGCCGGACCCGCTGGCCACCCTTTCTGACGGCAATTTCCGCCAATCACTGATCGAAGCGATCAAGGCTTTACCGGAACGCGACCAGCTTGTGATGGCGCTGTATTACGAACAAGAACTCAACCTAAAAGAAATCGGCGCAGTACTCGGCGTAACCGAGTCGCGCGTCAGCCAGTTGCACAGTCAGGCCATTGCGCGCCTGCGAGCAAGGATGAAAGACTGGCTTTAAGCATCTGTTTAGGGTAAAAACACGGCAACACTGAACAATAACGGACGGTGCAAGTGGATAAGATCAGCGTCATAGCGATTATCGGGGGGTTTTCCGCCATTCTGGCCGGGCAGGCGCTCGAAGGGGGGCAGATCGGCTCCCTGCTGCAGCTCACCGCCTTCATGATCGTCATCGGCGGCACGGTCAGCGCCACCATGCTCCAGAGTACGCCCAAGCAGTTCATGACCGGGCTGCGCATGTTCCGCTGGGTGTTCTTCCCGCCGGCATTCAATCACGAAAGCATGATCCGCGAGGTCGTCAACTGGAGTCAGAGCGCCCGTCGTGGCGGTCTGCTGTCGCTCGAAGGCTTTGTCAACATGCAACGCGACCCATTCACCCGCAAGGCGCTGCAGATGCTGGTCGACGGCGGCGAGCCCGATACCTTGCGCGCGGTGATGGAAGTGGAAATCACCATGTTCGAACATGCGCGACGGCAGGCGGCGCGCATCTGGGAATCCGCCGGCGGCTATTCGCCGACCATGGGGATTCTCGGCGCCGTACTCGGCCTGATTCACGTCATGGAAAACCTCGCAGACCCTTCCAAGTTGGGTGCCGGTATCGCGGTGGCCTTCGTCGCCACCGTCTACGGTCTGGTTGCCGCCAACCTGCTGTTTTTGCCGATCGGCAACAAACTGAAGAACATCATCGCCTCCGAAGTTGCGATGAAGGAGCTGGTGGTCGAAGGGATCGTCGCCATCGCCAACGGCGAAAACCCGCGCATCATCGAAACGCGCCTGCGCGGCTTCCTCGCCATGCACGAATAAGCCTTTCCAAGACAAAAAAAGGCAGACCGACGGGTCTGCCTTTTTTCATTCCCGGCCGCCTCACGGCATGACGGCATCGAGCGCCAACAAGCGGGTATTCGGCACCGGCTTGCGGAAGCAGGCCGCGAGCAGCTTGCACAGATCGGGGTCGAACAATACCGGCCCCTCGAGCGGAGCTTCCGCGGAGACACGGCTGCCGAGATAACACCAGGCCTCGAAGACATGTTCGCAGCTGCGCCCCGACACCGGGTCGTGCTCGACGATGGCCAAAGCACCGGTAACCGGCCAGTCGGCAAGCCGCAGACGCTCCATTGCCGCCTGCAGGCGGCGGTTGTGCGCACTCGGCGTTTCGAGTCCGATGCAGGCGCCCTGGCAGCGACCGCTGCCACGCCCGGCGCATGGATGCCCGTTGCGGCTGGTCATGCGTTCGATTCCCAGCACCCATTGACACAGCCCCTCCGCTTCGGCGAGCTGCTTGAGCGCCCGCTTTGCCTCGCGCGGCGAGCGGAACAAGCCGTAACAGCCACCGGCCGGCCGGACCGCCAATACACCGGCGGCGACGATCTGCGGCCGCAGGAAACCATCGTCCGAGTCGGCAAGTCGCAAGGCGCACACCTCCGACGCCAGGCGTCCCTTCGGATTGAGACGTGGCCGCAGTGTCTTGAGCGCCACAATTTCCTCCAGCGCAGCGCCGAACTCGCCGACCGTTTCATGCCATTCGACTCGGCCGGCCTCGTCGGCCAATTGCACTGCCCGGCCCTTGCCTGGCACGTAATGCGCCAGCACGCCGCGCATGATATTGCCGTCGCGGCCGACATAGAGCGGCAGACCGCCGCGATCGTAGATGCAATACACCCCCGGCACATCCGGCAACGCCTCGAACGTGTCCGCATCCATGCCGCGCGGAGGCGCATGCTGGGCTATCAGGCCTTCTGCCGCCTGCCAGAGCGCCAGCTCGCCGAGCTCCGCACCGGCCGCCAGCAGAAAGCGGTAAACACCTTCGGCGTCCGCCATCGCGCGGTGGCGCTCGGGGAGGACGATGCCGTGCCGTTCGATAACCGCGTCCAGATTGTGCTTGTAAAACTGCGGGTAGAGCTTGCGCGACAGCTTGACCGTACACAGCGTACGGGCGCGGAACACGGTGCCGATGCGGCGGAACTCATTCTTCAGCACGCCGTAGTCGAAGCGGACATTGTGGGCGATCAGCAGCCGTCCCTGCAGGCGCTCGAACAGCATCGGCGCCAGTTCGGCAAACGGCGGCGCAGTGGCGACCATCGCATCGTCGATGCCGGTCATGCCGCTGATGAAGGCGGGAATCGGTCGTCCCGGATTGACCAGCGCACTGAAACGCTCGACGCGCTCTCCGTCGACGAGAATCAGTCCGACCTCGGTGATGCGATCTTGCGCCAGATTGCCGCCGGTGGTTTCCAGATCGACAATAGCCAGAGGATGAGAAAATAACATGCGGTCAGTCAGAGAGATGAGACATCGAAATTCTGCAAAATAGCGCAACAGTTTACGCGCTTTACGCTCATGATGAGAATATTCGGAGATTTCTTGACACAAGATCGCAACACACCTAGAATGTCCCTCTCTTACAGCGCACCCGTAGCTCAGTTGGATAGAGTATCTGGCTACGAACCAGAGGGTCGGGCGTTCGAATCGCTCCGGGTGCGCCACAATTCAGTCCCTATAGTTTAGCGGTTAGAACACTGCCCTTTCACGGCGGCGGCCGGGGTTCGATTCCCCGTGGGGACGCCAGTTATATGCACCCGTAGCTCAGTTGGATAGAGTATCTGGCTACGAACCAGAGGGTCGGGCGTTCGAATCGCTCCGGGTGCGCCACAATTCAGTCCCTATAGTTTAGCGGTTAGAACACTGCCCTTTCACGGCGGCGGCCGGGGTTCGATTCCCCGTGGGGACGCCAGAATACAAAAAGGCTTCGGCACTGCGCCGAAGCCTTTTTCATTTCCCTGCACCCTTTCCCGCAATGCAAGCCTTTTCTCTCGCCCATTTAATATAAGTCAAAACTTATAAAAACCCGTATCGATAATTCAACAACACTGTATTTATCTTTGCATAGTCGGCGAGTAGCCTAATCCATAAACATTGAAGAGAGCATATGAGTAGTTAAAAAGCATATGCACTACCCCTCTGCTTCAAGACGGCGATCGAACCGCTCACCAAGTCTATGGAGGAAAGCCATGTCTTCGAGTCCTGCCCTGCCCTGCCTTTTCGTCGACCTTGCCAAAATCCGGCACAACACCCGAACCATGAGCGCGCGCTGCAGAGCGGCGGGCATTCAGACCGTCGGCGTGATCAAACTGATGCGCGGGGCACCGGAGGTCGCCAGGGCCATGATTGAAAGCGGCGTCGAAGTCCTGGCCGATTCGCGCATTCCCAATCTGAAGAAACTTGCCGATTGCAATGTACCGCGCTTGTTGCTGCGCATCCCTCAGCTCAGCCAAGTAGAAGAAGTCGTCGATCACTGCGAGATCTCGCTCAACTCGGAAGAAGCCGTGTTGCGAGCCTTGTCGGCCGCGGCGGTTTCGCGCCACCGCCCGCATCGCGTCATCGTCATGCAAGATTTGGGGGACCTGCGCGAAGGCTGTTTCAACGAGGAGGAAACCCTGCATCTTGCGCGGCTGGCTCACACGCTGCCCGGCCTGACGCTTGAGGGCATCGGCGCCAACCTCGCCTGTTACGGCGGCGTCGCGCCATCGGTCAAGAACCAGACACGGCTGTGCCAGATCGCCGACCGCATCCGCAATGCGCTCGACGTGAACTTCAAAATCGTTTCAGGTTGCAACTCGGCGGCCACCTCCATGTTGCTCGACGGCAGCCTGCCCGCCGGAATCACCCAGCTGCGACTTGGCGCCTCGCTATTAATGGGCATCGGACTGAACGACGATCCTATCCCCGGTCTGCGCCAAGATACGATGACCCTGGAAGCGGAAATCATCGAACTCAAGGAAAAACCTTCGGTACCGGAAGATTCGACCGCCCTGGACGCCTTCGGCCACAAACCGGTCTTCGAGGATTTCGGCATCCGCAAACGCGCCCTGTGCGCACTCGGCAAGCAGGATGTCTATTTTTCCGAGATCACACCGCTGGACAATGGCATCCGCATCATCGGCGGCAGCAGCGACCACCTGATCCTCGACGTCACAGCCGGCCATCACGCCTATCAGATCGGAGATCGCGTCACGTTCTCGCTCAGCTATGGCGGCGCGCTGCAATGCATGACCTCCGACTACATCAGCAAGCAGTACCTCAGCTGACACGACCCGTTTGATCCGCAGTAGCAATCCTTGGCCCGGGCACCTCTCCCCGGGCATTTTTTACCCGTGTCAGCTTGCCGCTTGGGTCAGACGGGTATCTCATCTATAATTCATTAAATTCTAATTTTCATGTATTCCGCACCGGCTTTGCCCCAAAAAAAACGAGCGCCCAATCATGCATCTCGATAACTTCGATATCCGACTCCTGCGACTCTTTGTCACCATCGTGGAAAGCGGCGGTTTTTCTGCCGCGCAGAGAAAACTCGGGGTTTACCAGTCGGCCATCAGCAACAAGATGCACGATCTGGAGACACGGCTGGGCATGAAACTGTGCCAGCGCGGGCGCAAGGGCTTTCAGCTCACGCCAGAGGGAAAACAGGTTTACGATGCGACGCTCAACCTGCTCAAGCTAATCGATCAATACGAAGATGAAATCGGCAACATCAAGCATGTAATCTTCGGCCACATCCGCATTGGCCTGTCGGACAACATAGCCACTCACCCGGATTGCCGTCTCAACGAGAGCCTGCGCAACTTCAGCCGCAAATGCCCGAATGTCAGTCTTGGCGTGGAAATCTACGATGCCGCGCAGATCGAGACACTGCTGCTTCAAGGCCAGCTGGACATCGGCGTTACTTCGTCGGAAAAGGAAATCCCCGGGCTGAGCTACCAGCACCTGTTCACCGAGACACAGTGTCTGTACGCCGCGGCCAATCATCCGATCTTTCTCAACGCACCCGACCTGCTCACCGGCAAGAAGATTCTCGAATATGCGATCGCCGGACGCGGCAAGGCCCACCCGGTCACGCCCTTATGCCAGTCGATGGGTTTGAAGTCGCGCGCGGTCTCGACCCATATGGAAGGTACCCTGCACCTGCTGCTATCGGGCGAATTCATCGGCTATCTGCCCGACCATTACGCGCGCCTGTGGGTGGAGCGCGGCGAACTGCGCCAGATACCGACGCCAGACCTGAACTACACGGCGCCGTTCTGTCTGACACTCGCCCGTTACGGCGTCCGCTCGCACGCGAGCGACATGCTGATCGGCGAAATCCTCGCCAGTCACTCGGTACTCAACACGCTCAGCAGCGATAGCTGAGCGTCGTCATCAGCCGCGAACTGAGCTTCATCAGCCCACGCACGGGCAAAGGCAGCCGCGCCGCGCCGTAGTCGTGCGCCATCTGTGCATGACGCTGCTCGTCGTCTCGCATCTGGGCCACGATGGCGCGACTCCTGGCGTCGGAGTCCGGCAACTTTGCCAGATGGCTGTCGAGATGCGCAGTGACCTGCTCCTCGGTCTCCTCGAGGAATCCGAGATTCCACTTATCGCCCAGTACGCCGGCAGCGACGCCGAGAGCGAGCGAACCGCCATACCAGAGCGGGTTGAGCACACTGGGTCGCCCGCCGAGTTCGCGAATGCGCCGTGCGGTCCAGGCCAAATGTTCGACCTCTTCAAAGGCGGCCGCCCGCAGCGCCTCGCGCGACGCCGGGTTGCGCGCGGTGAGTGCCTGCCCCTGATAGAGCGCCTGAGCGCAGACCTCGCCGCAATGATTGACGCGCATCAGACCGAGCGCGTGGCGTTTTTCCGTCTCATCGAGCGTCGCTTCGGCCACGTCGGCATCAGGATGCGGCCGTGCGCTGTGCGCCGTGGCAAAAAGGGTGCGCAAACCTTTGTCGAATTCGATGATGAGATCTTCCAGCTTCACGAAACAGTCCTTTCCTTCAATCATGACGGCAGTATACCGCAGCCCGTACCGATAAATTTCGTCCGCAGCGCGCTTCCGGGAAAAACCTTGGTTATAATCGGGCAATACTCCGATTGTGCAACGCTTCCCAAAAAAGGATTGAGTCCGATGGATCTGAAAAAACTGCCTGCCGGCAAGGACATGCCGAACGACTTCAACGTGGTTATCGAGATTTCCGCCAACGGCGCGCCGATCAAATACGAATTCGACAAAGAGTGTGGCGGGATTTTCGTCGACCGCTTCATGGGCACCTCCATGTTCTACCCGGCCAACTACGGCTTCGTCCCCAACACCTTGTCCGGTGACGGCGACCCGGTCGACGTACTGGTCGTCACCCCGTTCCCGCTGCCGCCGGGCGTCGTCGTCCGCTGTCGCGCACTCGGCATGATCAAGATGGAAGACGAGTCCGGCATCGATGCCAAGGTCGTCGCCGTGCCAGTGGAAAAACTGTGCCCGATGTACAAGGCCATCCAGAAGCTGGAAGACCTGCCGGAACTGCTGCGCAACCAGATGGTGCACTTCTTCGAGCACTACAAGGATCTGGAAAAGGGCAAGTGGGTCAAGGTGCAAGGCTGGGGGACGCTGGAAGATGCGACCACCGAGCTCAAGAGCGGCGTGGCCAATTTCAAGGGCTAAGCCCCCTTCACCGCTTGCGCATAAAAAACAGCCGGTCGGACCGGCTGTTTTTTTGCCCGGAATCCATGTCGACAGCGCTTGCGACGGAATTATCTGTTACGCTCAGAACATCCCACCTGCCTGCCACAATCTGCGCGCTGACACGTGAACATCACCCTGCTGGGCTCGGCCCCCCATCTGCAATGGTTCGCCAGACGACTGTCCGACCATGGCTTCGCTATTACTGAAGCGCAGATCCCGCCGTATTCGCTGATGGAACGCATGGGACAAGGCTGGCAAAGCGGCATTCTGTTTGATGATCTGCTGATCGATACCGGCCCCACTCCCCTGACCGGCAGGGTCGACCGCGCCCACGCGTGCAGGGCGGCAGGACTTGCCTATGCGGAGCTGGCCGGTCACTGGCTCGAACCGGGAACGGAATTAGGCTTCGCAGTCTTTGCCGGTGCAACGTCCGCCGACCGCGACCGTCTACGGCCCTTACTCGACGCACTGGCGCCACGTGCCGGCGCCTGGCTGTTTTGCGGCCCGCCAGGAGGCGGCTGCTATGCCGCGCACACCTTCGATGCACTGACTTCGGCTGCAGCACTGGCCATGCAGGCCGGCTGGACCTGCCCCGGCACACCCCTTCAACCACCGGACTGGGGGGCTTTTTTCCGTCAACAAGAAGAGCTGGCCACCCGCTTGCTCGGCTGGGCACGGCTTTATCTGACACTCTATCCGGACCTGCCCGAGCTAGATCCATGGGCCCAGCTCGCACGTTTCAGCGCACCTCCGACGGCGCAGGCCCACTTCTCTGCCAACCTCGCCCGGCTGATCGTGCTCGCCCTGGGTCAGGGCTTCGCACAACAGGAAATTTTGCAGACCCTGCTGCCGCTCAGCCCGGCGGCAGTAAAATAGAAAAAGCCACGACACTGTCGTGGCTTTTTTCTGACTGGAACAGCACCAGATCAGCTTGCGCTGGAGGTAGCGGCCGGCTTCTTGGTGGTGCGAGCCACGGCGGCGGAAGCAGCCTTGGCGGAGTTGGTTGCAGCTTGCACGCCGGCTTCGGCGATTTCGGCGCCAACCTTCTTGGCGGTCTTCGACACGCTTTCGAATGCAGCGCTCGACTGATTGACCAGGGTCTTCAGTGCGGTCACGGCGATGTCGGAACCGGCCGGAGCGTTTTTCGCCAGACGATCGAGATTGCTGATCAGCGTCTTATTGTTTTCGGCGACTTGCTCTTCGATGAAGGCCGACAGTTCGTTCTGCGTTGCGACAGCCGCATCGTAGACGTTACGGGCAACGGCAAAAGCCTGATCGATGGACGGCTGGGCCAGATTGCTCTGAAATTCGATCAGACCCTTCGGATCCTTGATTTCGGACAGCGCCTTGAAACTCTGAGCCTGGTCGGCAAGCAGCTTGCGAGTCAGATCGAGCTGCAAGGTGGCCAGACGCTCGGCACCGGTCAGTACGATGGAAGACAAGCGTACAGCTTGGTCGAACTGCGCTTGCCCAATTGCGGAAATTTCCTGTGTGTTGAAGGACATGAATAACTCCTACTTAAAATATGGGATAACTTGGCAGCTACGAGACGGTATGCTAGCTATGTTGCACCGCACAATCGCAATGTACTCAACAGATTAGGTCGCGTCAAGAAGATATTGCGGCGCATCATCCGACACAGCGGCAATGCCGCATCATTTTCGCCACACAAACATTCCAATATCATTACATGACCATCGATCTTGCATTCCCGTACCAAAGGTCAGTTTTTTACAGCCTGCACACTGACGGGAATATAGGAATATTCCTCATCGCATGACGAGCTGCGATTGAAACCCCAGTCGCAACACAGTACACTGCCCCCCATAGAAGAAATCTATCTCATAGGCACCATGAGCCAAACGGCATCTAATCCATTCGACATCAAATCAGCCAGCCTCGACTTATTGGCACTGATACTCAAAACATCCGACTTCGACCTGCTGTCGCGGGCGTTGGCGCAACGCTTTGGCGCCGCCGGCAAGACCGCGGCAGTCGAAGGCTTCGTCATCGATATCGAAGCCATCGAACATCCGGAGGACCTGGACTTCGCACGGCTCATCCCGCTGCTGCTACAGCACGGCATCTATCCGCTCGGCCTGCGCCATCCGGACCCGGCCGTCGCAGCACAGGCCGCCCGCAACCAGCTGCCCTACCTGCCGGAAACACCGCGCGCCGTTCACGGCGCAACCAGTGCGGCAGAGGAAAGCACCGCACCGCAGCACAAGGCAGCTCCAGCTCCGCAGCCGCAACCGGCGCGCCCTGCGGCAGAACCGGCACTCCTGCCGAGCATGATCATCGATCGGCCGGTACGTGCCGGCCAGCAGATCTACGCCAAGGGCGCAAGCCTCGTCGTGCTCGACATGGTCAGCGCGGGAGCGGAAATCATTGCCGACGGCGACATCCATGTTTACGCGCCGTTGCGCGGCCGGGCGCTCGCCGGTGCGCGCGGCAACACCTCGGCTCGCATTTTTGCGCGCAGCATGGAAGCGGAGCTCGTATCGATCGCCGGTGTGTACCGCACGCTTGAGCAAGTGCTGCCGGACAGTATCCGCGGCAAATCGACGCAGGTTTTCCTGGAGAACGAGCGACTGGTGATGACCGCGCTCGGCCAATAAACGAACAACTTCTTCAATAGGAACTTTCACGTGGCAAAAATAATCGTCGTGACCTCTGGAAAAGGCGGCGTCGGCAAGACCACCACCAGTGCCAGCTTTGCCTCCGGCCTGGCGCTGAACGGCCACAAGACGGTGGTGATCGATTTCGACGTCGGCCTGCGCAACCTCGACCTGATCATGGGCTGCGAACGGCGTGTCGTGTATGACCTCATCAACGTCGTCAACAAGGAAGCCACGCTCAACCAGGCGTTGATCAAGGACAAGAACTGCGACAACCTGTACGTTCTCCCCGCCTCGCAAACGCGCGACAAAGACGCGCTGACCGAAGAAGGCGTGGAGCTGGTGCTCAAGGAACTCGCGGAGATGAATTTCGAATACATCGTCTGTGACTCGCCGGCCGGCATCGAAAAGGGCGCGCTGATGGCGCTCTATTTCGCCGACGAAGCACTGATCGTCACCAACCCGGAAGTATCCTCGGTACGCGACTCTGACCGCATCCTCGGCATTCTGTCGGCCAAGTCGAAGCGTGCACTCGAAGGCCGCGAGCCGGTCAAGGAGCACCTGCTCCTGACCCGCTATTCACCCAACAGGGTCGAAAAGGGCGAAATGCTGTCGGTTGACGACGTGAAGGAAATCCTGCGCGTGCCGCTCATCGGCGTGATTCCGGAATCCCAGGTGGTGCTGCAGGCCTCCAACTCAGGTACGCCGGCCATCCACATGAAGGGAACCGATGTCGCCGAAGCCTATTCCGATGTCGTGGCCCGCTTCCTGGGCAGAGACTGCCCGATGCGCTTCCTCGACGCGCCGAAGGCCGGTCTCCTCAAGCGCTTGTTCGGGGGCTAAGGCATGACGCTCATCGAAAGAATTTTCGGCAAACGGCAGAAATCGGCAGACATTGCCCGCGAACGGCTGCAGATCATTCTCGCACACGAACGCAGCGGCCGCAGCGCCGACGCCAAGCCGGATTATTTGCCTGCCCTGCAACGCGAACTGGTGGAGGTGATCTCCAAGTATGTCGCGATCAATCAGGACGACATCAAGGTCCAACTGGAACGCCAGGACAACTTCGAAGTATTGGAAGTCAACATCGTGCTGCCGGAAAAGAATCGTTAAAACACCATGACGCTCACCGAACTGCGCTATATCGTTGCCGTGGCGCGCGAGCGCCACTTCGGCCGCGCGGCCAACAGCTGCTTCGTCAGTCAGCCGACGCTGTCGATCGCCATCAAGAAGCTGGAAGACGAACTGGGCATCACGCTGTTCGAGCGTGGCGGACAAGAAGTCTCGGTTACCGAAATCGGCGAGCGCGTGGTCGAACAGGCGCAGCGGGTGCTGGAAGAAGCCGACACCATCAAGCGCCTCGCCGGCGAGCATCAGAACGAGCTCGTCGGACCGCTGAAACTTGGGGTGATCTTCACCATCGGCCCCTACCTGCTGCCACGGCTCATCCCGGCACTGCGCGAACTTGCGCCGGAAATGCCGCTGATCATCGAAGAAAACTACACCGCGCGCCTGGCCGAAATGCTCAAGCGCGGCGAAGTGGACGCGGTGATCGTCGCCGACCCCTTCGAAGAACCCGGCACGATGGCCTGGCCGCTCTATGACGAGCCGTTTGTCGTGGCAACGCCGAAAGGTCACCCATGGGAACGACTGGCGGAAGTCGAAGCCGGTCAGCTGGCCCAGCAGAGCGTGCTGTTGCTGACCCAGGGCAACTGTTTCCGCGATCAGGTGCTGCAGGCCTGCAGCGACATCGCCAGCCGCCAGCACCACGGTCATGGCATCGCGGGCATGCTGCAAGGCAGCTCGCTCAATACCATCCGTCACATGGTGGCGAGCGGCATCGGCATCACGGTCATGCCCGCCACTTCGGTCGGCCCATCCGATGAGCCACTGCTATCGGTGCGGCCGTTCAAGGCACCGGTGCCGCATCGGCGCGTCTTGCTGGTCACGCGCAAGCAGTTTTTCCGCCGCAAGGCAATCGAAACCCTGCAGCAGGCGGTATTTCACTCCGGACTACAGAACGTCACCATGCTGGAAGCGCTCGCGGAGACCCAGTCGCAATAGCGAGACCTGCACCACGCCATCTTCCGGCCAACGGCAAGCCCCGACACAGGGGTCTTGCCGTTTTTCATGGCTCGCCGCAGTCGGCGAACACTTCAGCCAGACGGGCGATACCCTCGTCGATGCGCTCCGGTGTCGCGTGGCTGAAATTGAGGCGGATATGCCCAAGCCCGGCATCCGGCTGCGGATAGAAGGCTTCGCCGGGCATGAACAATACCTGGCGCGAGAGCGCCTGCTGCAGCCGCTCGCGCGTATCGCAGCGTCGCTTGAGACGCAGCCAGAAAAACAGCCCTCCGCGCGGTAGCTGCCAGTCGGCCAGGGTGGAGAAATGCCGCTCCAGCGCCTGTTGCATTGCATCGCGACGCGCCCGGTAGCCGGCGCGCAGCCGGTCGAGCCGCTCGACATACGCCCCGCCTTCCAGCCAGTTGCTGACCAGCCATTGCCCGGGTCGATTGCTGTGCAAATCAACCGCCTGCTTCAACCGCAGAAGCGGAGTGAACAACTGCGGCGAAGCAATCAGGAACCCCAGCCGCAGACCCGGCGCCAGAGTCTTGGAGAACGAGCCGCAATACACCCACGGCGCTTTTTGCAGATTGGCGACCAAGGGCGCCGGCGCCGGCCCTTCGAATGATAATTCCCGATACGGATCGTCCTCGACCACCACGGCGGAAGAACGGTCAAGCACCGCAGCCAGCTGCTTGCGCAGCCGCGCATCGTAACAGGCGCCGGACGGATTCTGGAAACTCGGAATCAGATACGCCAGACGCGCCTGGTGCGTTTGCAACGCCGACTCGAGTGCATCCGGGTCGAGAACTCCATCCTGTTGCGCCACACCGTGGATCTCGGCTCCGAACAGATTGAAGACCTGCAGCGCCGCCAGATAGGTCGGCGCCTCGGTGACGATCGGCGTCTGTTCATCGATGAATAGCTTGGCAGTCAAGTCCAGCGCCTGCTGCGAACCGGAAAGGATCAGCACCTGATCAGCCTGGCAGCTCAGACCGAGGCCGCGCGCATAGCGCGCCACCAGCGCACGCAGGCGCGGCTCGCCTTCGCTGGCGCCGTATTGCGCCAATTCTCCCGGCATGCCTTCCAGATCGAGCCGCGGCAGCGCGGCTGACGCCGGCAGGCCACCGGCAAAGGAAATCACGTCTGCCTGCTGAGCGACGGCGAGGATTTCCCTGATCAAGGAGCCCGTCAGGCGTTCGGTGCGCTTCGAAAACATGGTAATCTCCCTGATGGCATTACAAACTAGTCAAGTATATTGACCAAATTATCCGGATCACTACCCCCTGTCAATATGTCCAGCCAAATCAACACTGAACTACGCACGGCAATGGAAGCCTTCTTCCAGGCCTATCGCGCCTTCACGCGCAAACCGGACGAAATCCTGGCAACACTGGGTCTGGCGCGCGTGCATCATCGCATCCTGTTTTTCGTCGCCAACCGCCCGGGAATGAGCGTGAAGGAGTTGCTCGCCGTGCTCGGCGTCTCCAAGCAGGCGATCAACGTGCCGCTACGGCAATTGGTGGAAATGGACCTGGTCGACCCGCGCACCGATGCGCAGGACAAACGCGTCAAGCGCTTGCAACTGACAGAAGAAGGCGCACGGCTGGAGTCGGCGCTGCACGCGCAACAGTTGCAGCTGCTCGAGACTGCCTTCGGGCATATCGACATGGCGGCGGTAGAGGGATGGCTGATCGTCAACCGGGCGCTGCAGCAGCTCGGCCAGGATGAGTCGCGGGAAAAGCGGGCTGCGGAGAAAAACCCGCCCGCCTGAGGTGAATCATTCGATGTGTTCGTAGCGGACTTCGAGAATCTCGATATCTTCGTTGCCTTCGGGACCACGGAAAACCACCGAATCGCCTTCGCGCGCCTTGAGCAGACAACGGGCAATCGGCGACACCCAACTGATGTGATTGCGCGTCAGGTCGGTTTCATCGACGCCGACAATGCGCAGCAATTGCTCCTGCCCACTACCACGCAGGATCAGCACCGTGGCGGAGAAAAAGATCTGGTCAGTCGGCTCTCGCAGCTCCGGATCGACCACTTCGGCAATTTCGAGCCGCTTGGTGAGAAACCGGATACGGCGATCGATTTCGCGCAAGCGCCGCTTGCCGTAGATATAGTCACCGTTTTCCGAGCGATCACCATTGCTGGCCGCCCAGTTGACGACCTGCACCACCTCGGGCCGTTCGCGATGCACCAGGTGATAGAGCTCTTCTTTCAGACGGCGCCAGCCTCCTGGGGTCAGATAGTTTTTCGTGCTGGCGGGAAGACGCTGCTCGGCTGGCAGATCATCATCGGCATCGTCATCGTTTTCCCGCGTAAAAGCCTTGTTCATGAATTCCCCGACTCGGAAAGAAAAGCCCCCAGGAAGCATAAGGTATGCGCCTGGAGGCCGTATTTCAAGCGTGAGACAGTGTGTCTAGCGACGCGACTGACCGCCGGTCAGCGTCAGGTGCGACCACTTCATCACCGCGGCCACCTCAACCTCGTTGAGTTCGTAGAACTGGCCGCGCTTGAGGCGCGACGGCAGCGCGACCTGGCCGAAGCGCACGCGCATCAGCCGGCTGACCTGCAGGTCGAAATGCTCGAACATGCGCCGCACTTCACGGTTGCGCCCCTCGCGCAGCACCACCCGATACCAGTGATTGGCACCTTCGCCCCCTTGGTCGGCAATGCGTTCGAACCTGGCAGGACCATCTTCGAGCATGATCTCGCGGCACATTTCGCGCTTCTGCTCGTCGGTCAATTCACCCAGCACGCGCACCGCATACTCGCGCTCGACCTCGAAACTGGGGTGCATCAATGTATTGGCGAGTTCGCCGCTGGTGGTCAGAATCAGCAGCCCGCTGGTATTGACGTCGAGACGGCCGATGGCCACCCAGCGACTGCTGCGCGCCACCGGCAGCCGGTCGAAGATCGTTACCCGGCCCTGCGGGTCGTCGCGGGAAACGATTTCCCCTTCCTGCTTGTGGTAGAGAATCACTCGCGGCAAACGGTCGGCCCACTTCAGCTTGATGCTGTTGCCCTTGACCGTCACCCGGTCGTCCGGGCTCACCTTGTCGCCGAGCGTCGCCTTCTTGCCGTTGATCAGCACGAAACCGGCCTCGATCCAGGTTTCCATCTCGCGACGCGAGCCGACGCCCGATTGGGCCAGCGCCTTCTGCAGGCGCACCGGAGGGATGCGGTCGTGATCGACACGGGTTTCACGCAAACGCTTGGCACGGTCCATGACTTGCTGCCCCGGTTCGCGCACAATCATTTTCTTGGCGCGCGTCGCCTTGGGTGAGGCACCGCGCGACGGCTCGCCGGCCGGGATGCGCGTATCCGCGGCGCGCCCCTGCGGCCCGCGCGGATTGCGCGGCATGGATTCGTCCGGCCGCGGCGCATGCGCATTCCGGCCCTGTGGCTTGCGCGCGTCTCGCGACATCGGCTCGGCCGGTCGCTGCGCATCCGCGCCGCGCCCCTGCGGCTTGCGCGCATCTCGCGGCGCAGTTTCAGCGGCAGATGGCTGGCCGAAATCGGGTTTGCGGCGCTTGGAGCCCGGCTTGCCAGACCCCGGCGGCAGTTGCGCCGGGCGGGATTTGATGAATGACGAGCCTCCCGGCTTGCCGCTGCCAGCCGGATTGCGCGGCTGGCTCGTCTCGCGGCCCTTGACACGCGACACCGGCTGGCGCGCGTTCTGGTGTTGTCCTTTAGACATGATGATTCCCGTAAGTGGATAAGTGGAGCGTGTCCCCACGCCCAATTGCCCGGTCAGTCCGCCAGGGGCGGTTCGTCCGGGCCTGCCGCGACCGCGGAATCCGGCAGCACGAGTGCGCCCAGATCCGCCAACGGCGGCAGATCGCGCAAGGAACTCAAACCAAGGTCGTCGAGAAACTTGCGCGTTGTAGCATACAGGCCGGGTCTGCCCGGCACTTCCTTGTGCCTGATCACTTCGATCCAGGCGCGTTCCAGCAGGGTCTGCATGACCCCGGTGGAAACCGACACACCGCGGATCGCCTCGATATCGCCGCGGGTGACAGGTTGCTTATAGGCGATAATCGCCAGGGTTTCCATCACGGCACGCGAATAGCGCGGCGGCTTTTCCGGGTTCAGCCGTGCCAGATAGGGGGTAAATTCCGCCCTGGCGCGAAAGCGCCAGCCGGAAGCAAGCCGCACCAGCTCAACGCCGCGGCCAACCCAGTCCTGCTGCAGTGCATCCAGCAGATCGTTGATCAGCGAGGCTTGCAGCTCCTCGGCGAACAGCTTTTTGAGCTGGGAGACGCTCATCGGCTCGGTCGCGGTCAGCAGCGCGGTTTCCAGAACTGTCTTGAAATATTTCAGATCGCCCGTCATGGACTCTTCGACATCGTGCAGATCGCAGGAAGCTGCGGATTTTACACGAAAAAAAGGCAAAGGGAAAAACTGCTACACGTCTTCCCTGCCGGCCAGGCGAACGTAGATCGGCTGATAGGCCGCTTCCTGGCTGACGCACACCATTCCTTCCTTCACCAGTTCGAGAATGGCGATGAAATTCACCACCAGCCACGACACGCCGCGCCCCTCCCCGAACAAGGTGGAGAACGCAACATAATCGCGTCCTTCGAGCTGGCGCAGGACCCAGGACATCTGTTCGCGCACCGACAGTTCGTCGGTGGTGACCTGATGGTGACGGCTGCGGCTCGCGCGCGACAGGATGGCCAGCCAGGCCTGGCGCAGATCGACCGGGCTGACATCGGGCAGGCGCGCCTCGGCGCTCTGTTCGATCAGCACCGCCAGCCAGGCGAAATCGCGCTCGGCCTGCGGCAACTGATCCAGCGCGAGCCCGGCGAGCTTCATCTGCTCATATTCGAGCAGACGGCGTGCAAGTTCGGCGCGCGGATCTTCGACCTCGCCGTCATCTTCGCGCGGCGGACGCGGCAGCAGCAGGCGCGACTTGATCTCGATCAGCAGCGCGGCCATGAGCAGGTATTCGGCCGCCATCTCCAGCCGCTCCTGCTGCATCGCATCGATATAGGCCATGTACTGGGCGGTAATCGGCGCCATCGGGATGTCGAGCACGTTGAGGTTTTGCTTGCGGATCAGGTAGAGCAACAGATCGAGGGGCCCCTCGAAACTCTCCAGAATCACCTGCAGCGCATCGGGAGGAATGAAGAGATCCTGCGGCAGTTCGAGCACCGGCTGCCCGAACACATGTGCCAGCGGCACGCCAGCCGGCAACACCGGCGCTTCAAGCGCAAAATCCCCGAGCGCTTCCGTCATGGTCAGAGCAGCAGCTGCAACAGCGCGCCGCCAAGATTCATCAACGGGGTGAGCAGCAGACCGAGAATATCGATCTGGAACAGGGTACCGGCGGCAATCAGACCGATCAGCACCCACATGCCGTACGGTTCGAGACGCGAATACTGCCAGGCCAGCCGGCGCGGCAACACGCTCTCGACGATGCGCCCGCCGTCGAGCGGCAGGATGGGCAGCAGATTCAGCGCCATCAGCATCAGGTTGATGGCAATGCCCGCCTTGCTCATCAGCAGCAGAGGCAGGCTGTAATCGTTCTGCATCATGATCGCCAGCTTGAGCAGCAGGGTCCAGAGGATGCCCATCAGCAGATTCGACAGCGGCCCGGCTGCAGCGACGAGCGCACCGTGCAGGCGTGGCTTGCGCAGCATGCCGAAATTGACCGGCACCGGTCGCGCCCAGCCGAAGATGAACCCGCCGAGCAGCAGGCAGACAAGCGGCAGCAACACCGTGCCGACCAGGTCGATGTGGCGCAAGGGATTGAGCGTCATGCGGCCGACCACAAAGGCGGTCGGATCACCGAAACGCTTCGCGGCAAAGGCATGCGCCGCCTCGTGCACGGTAATCGCCAGCAAGACCGGCAACGCGTAGACCGAAATTTTCTGCAACAGACTCAATGTATCCATGAACGCTCTATCTTGATTGTACGGTTAAGCAGTTTGGAGCTTTGCCAGCCGGTTTTGTTCACCGCGCGTGTCAGCCAAGTCCGAACAGAGAGGGGTCACCCTTGCCGTGCCGGATCAGTTCCACGCCATCGGTCAGGTCGATCACCGTGGTCGGTTCGCTGCCGCACCAACCGCCATCGAGAATCAAATCGACCTGATGCTCGAGCCGGTCGCGGATATCGTAGGGGTCGCACAGCGGCTCATTGTCCTCCGGCAGCATCAGCGTCGAAGACAGGATAGGCTCGCCAAGCTCTTCGAGAATCGCCAGAGCGATGCGATGGTCTGGAACCCGCAGTCCGATGGTCGACCGTTTCGGATGCAGCGTGCGCCGCGGCACTTCACGCGTCGCCTGCAGGATGAAAGTGAAACTGCCCGGCGTCGCCGCCTTGAGCAGGCGGAATTGCGCATTGTCGACCTTGGCATAGTTGGCAAGCTCGGACAGGTTGTGACACACCAGCGTCAGGTGATGCTTGAGATCGACGTGCCGGATCGACAGGATGCGCTCCATGGCGGCTTTTTCGCCAAGCTTGCAGCCCAACGCATAACAAGAGTCGGTGGGATAGACGATCACACCGCCTTCCTGCAGGATTTTCACCGCTTCGCGAATCAGCCGCTGCTGCGGGTTTTCGGGGTGAACGACAAAAAACTGAGCCATGATCCCTTCCGTTATTCTGTCAAGGCCGGACGGAGAATCCGCTCGGCCAGACGATCCCACACAGGACGGCAGATCGGCGGCAGATCCTCGGTGCGCCCTACGTCGCGGCAACCTTCACCGGGCGCATGGAAATCGCTGCCGGCGCTGCTCCACAGATCGAAGCGCTGGGCGAGCAGCGCGAACTTGTGCATGTCATCGAGACTGTGGCTGCCGCTGGCAACCTCGATCGCCTCGCCACCGGCATCCTTGAAGTCGACGATCAAGCGCTCCATCAGCGTCCGCCCCAGATCATAGCGGCCCGGATGGGCGATGACCGCCACACCGCCTGCGGCGACGATCCAGCCGACCGCATCGGAAAGCGTCGCCCACTGGTGCGCGACATAGCCGGGCTTGCCCGGGGTCAGATACTTGCGGAACACCGTCCGCACGTCTTTCACCCGCCCGCTTTCGACCAGAAAGCGGGCGAAGTGCGTCCGGCTGATCAACTCCGGGTTGTGACACCAGGCCATCGCACCGTCGAAGGCGCCGTCTATACCGACGCGCGCCAGCTGTTCCGCCATTTCCCGGGCACGATCGATGCGCCCCTGGCGTACGCACGCCAACCCGTCCACCAGCGCCGGATGCGCCGGATCGATGCCAAGGCCGACGATATGCACCGTCTGCCCCTTGTTGCCCCAGCTCACCGAGGCCTCGACGCCGTTGAGAAAGCCGACGCCGAGGCGGGCGGCCGTCTCTGCCGCCTCGCCCAGACCACGCAGGCAGTCGTGGTCGGTCAGCGCCACGAGTGTCGCTTCGCGCTCGTGCGCGCGGCCGATCACTTCCGCCGGCGTCAACGCGCCATCGGAGGCCCGCGAGTGGAAATGCAAATCGATGCTAGCCATGGTCATTCTCCGGCGCGGCATGACGCGCCTCCCACTCGGCCCGGGCGATGCGCCAGGCCGCCAGATCGGCGAAATACACCGTCCAGACACAATTTTCGCAACCGCTGCCGCAGCACATGCTGTCGTCGGGCCGCAGCGGTTCCTCGGGCGGCAAATCGTCCACCGTCTCAGCCGCGCGGCGCGGCAACCTCGATAACGAAACCCGCACCGCTGACTTTCTGGCCCGCGCGAATCTTGCAGGTCTTGCGCAACTCTTGCTGCCCGTCGACGCTGATCACGCCTTCAGCCACCAGATGCTTGGCGGCGCCACCGCTATCGGCAACGCCGCAAACCTTGAGCAGATCGCACAAAGCGATATATTCACCGGTTAATTCGAAGGTTTTGTTCATTTCTTCACATCCATCCTGAACAGGGCTGTGGGCGAGCAGTGGAAAACTGCCTCAACACCTTAATCCTGCAGGTATTTTCATGGCTGCCCATTTTTTGGGCAACTTGGTTCAACTATCCACTTCTACGCGGGACAGTGCTGTGAACCCATTGTGGACAAGCGAGGCAAACGGCTGAATCACCAGTGTTTTTCCCCGGCGATTAAATTTTAGGCAACTCAGCTAACGTTCGCGCCAACGCATTCCATGCCATTTCTTCACGCGCATCCCCATTGCCGTAAATTTCCACGGCCTGCACACCGGCAGCCGTCAAAGCGCAGCGGTAGCGCTGCAGCAGCATGTCGCGTGCCTGTGGATGCTCGCGCAGCGGGTCGGGCGCCCAGGGAATGTCGGGGCGGGGCAACAGGGTCAGGCCATAGTTGCGCGGACGGCAGAGGCCAGCAAGCTCGGGGGCCACGACACCAAACGCCACCTCGGACCAGACCAGGCAGGTCAGCACCGTACTGTCGCACAACAGCACACGGCAGCCGGCCTGCGCTGCGCGCCGCTCTGCCGCCAACTGCCCGTGGGCGATGGCCAGCACGTCTGCCGGCGTCGGGTGATAGGCGCGCTGTGCATAGTATTCACGCGCATACTCCTCCACCACGGCCGCGCCGATACCGGCCGACCCCAGCCGCGCGGCCAGTGCGACCGCCAACGTCGTCTTGCCGCATGATTCCGGCCCGACAATGGCTATGCGCAGCACTGAAGACATAGCAAAAAACGCGCCTTAAAGAGATGCATTATAAGCTGCCCACAAGCTTATGCGTAAATTCTCACAGAAGACGGGGACAGCACTGTGAACCGCCTGTGGATAGTTACAGCAAGCCGATGATGTGGCGGGACATTCTTCTCGCCGCTTATTTTTTAGACAAGGGCGGTCACTTGTCCCCCCCTCCCGTGGAGAGAGTTGTGAGCCGATTGTGGACAAGCGACACAAGTCTCTGAGCTAGCGTAAAAAAAACCGGCTGCATATTTTTTAGGCACCAAGACCAACAAAAAAGGGGCCAGAGCCCCTCGCCGTCACCAACCCCGCTCAACAACCCGGCCCTGCACGCGACTCCCCGATCAGATCGACGGCCAGCAGCGCCTGCCGCGCGCGCGCATCGCCCGGCGCCGACAGCAACCAGTAAAGCTTTGCGATGGCAGCCTCCGGCGTAAGATCGCGTCCAGGCAGCGCGCCGGCCAGCACCAACGGCTGGCTGGCGGCGTAAGCGCCCGGTTCGACCGCGCCGACCAGCGACTGGGTGATATTGAGCACGATGACGCCGCGTGCGGAAGCCTCGCGCACACCATCCAGCAGCCCGGCATCTTCCGGTGTATTGCCATTGCCGTAGCTCATCAGCACCGCCCCGGACAGCGCGGCCGAATGCAGCGTTTGCCCGATCAACCCGGCCCCCGCCCCCGGCGTCAGAAAAAACGCCGCAATGGCGAGTTGCTCGTCGATCCGCCGTACCGAGAAAGGTCCGGCCGGCGTCAACCAACGCTCCGGATACCAGCGCGGAGCGATACCGAACTCCGCCAGCACCGGCGCATTCGGGCTGTCGAAGCCATGAAATCCCTCCGCATTGACTTTGCGGGCACGGCAACCGCGCAGCATGACGCGATCGAACACAATCACCACCTCACGCAAATCGGGGTGAGCGGCGGCTTCTAAAGCATCGGCGAGGTTGTTCCAGCCGTCGCTGCGCGCCCGGACCAGCGGCAGTTGCGAGCCGGTCAGAACCACCGGCTTGCCGAGCCCCTGCAGTGCAAACGCCAGCACGGACGCGGTATAGGCCATGGTATCGGTGCCATGCACCACGATGAACCCATCGAAATCGTCGCACCGTGCGGCGATATCCTCGATGATGCGATTCCAGTGCGCCGGGGTGACAGCCGAGGAATCGATCAGCGGCGCGTACTCCAATACCTCGACTGCAAAACGCTGGTCACCAAGCCCCTCGATCTGGCGCGGCAACAGCCCCGGCATCGGCGCGAGCCCTTGCGGCGTGTCGTCCATACCGATCGTTCCGCCGGTGTAAAGCACAAGAATCCGTCTGGTCATTATGTAATCTCCCGAGCAAGCCAAGCGCAGATATTACCGTAAAGGTAGCTGGCATTCGCCGCAAATCCGTACCGAAAATCCTCCCTGGCATCGCCGATGCAAGACATGAGCGGGCGCCGATGAACAGCGCAGGGTATGGCGGACAGGCGACAAGGACGGGCCCAAGGAGGGTAAAAGCACTGTCGGCGCCGGGTAACGCTGGCATAATGGGCGCCAAGCGGAATAATCGCTGTACTGATTTTCTATTCTAATAACGAACCAGGCATTTCCGACGCGAAGGAGGCAGTAATGCAGTCGGCTCCGAAAAGCACCGATACCGAACTTCAGCACGCGAGCGCCGCGCTCGAGCGCGGCGACATCGAACACGCCGAAACCTTGTGCATGCAGATTCTGGCAAAAACCCCGGATCATGCCGAAGCATTGCATCTGGGCAGTCTGCTGCTCTTCCGGCAAGGCAAGATGATCGGGGCCATCGAGCGCATGATGCACGCCATCGAACTGGAGCCTGCCCGCGCCGACTGGCTCAACGATCTTGGCAACCTGCTCGCCGCGCATGGGCAGCCCGAGCAGGCCGTGAAGTTTTTTCAGCACGCGCTATTGCTTGCCCCCGACAATGCGGTGGTGTGGAACAATCTCGGCGCGATGCGCGTCAAGCTCGGCGAGTCCGAGCTGGCTGGCGAAGCTTTCGAACACGCGGTGGCGCTCGATGAGACGCTGGTCGACGCCTGGGCCAACTATGCCAACTGGTTGACCTCGCAGGGGCGGGACAGCGATGCGGCAGAATGCGTATTGCGTGCGTTTGTCGCCGCGCCCGCCAACGGCCAGCCGCTGGTGATGCGCGGCATGGCACTGGCCCGCCTCGGCCGCGCGGAAGAAGCCGCCGATTGCTACCGCAGCCATCTCGCGCAGCATCCGGCCGACCCGACCGCCCTGCACCTTTATCACGCCTGCACCCACGACAGCGTGCCTGAGCGTGCCTCGAACGCCTATATCGAGGCGAAATACGACGAATACGCCGACAGTTTCGACGGCCATCAGGCGGAAATGGGTTATCGCGGCCATACCATGATCGCAGAAATTGTCCGTCAGGCATGCCCGAGCGGGATCGTCGCGCTCGACGCCGGTTGCGGCTCGGGACTGGTCGGCAGGGCAATCTCCCACCAATGTGCGCGACTGATCGGCGTCGACCTGTCGGACAAGATGCTGGCGCATGCCCGCGCACACAATATCTACGATGCGCTCGAGCGGGCGGAAATAACCGCCTACATGTCGGCCCACCCCGCAGCGCACGATCTGGTCGCCGCAGCCGATCTGCTGATCTACTTCGGCGATCTCACGCCGTTCCTGCGCGCCGTCGCCGCCACACTGCGCCCGGGAGGCCGTCTGGTCGCCACCCTGGAGGCCCAGGACGAGGAACCGGACGGCTATACGCTGCAAAGCAACGGCCGTTATCGTCACGGTGAACGCTATCTCGACCGCATCCTTGCCGACAGCGGCTTCGATCAGATCGACATCATCCCGGAGACGCTCCGCGTCGAAGGCGGCCAGCGCGTTGCCTGCTGGCTTGTCACCGCCCGCCACTCCTGAACGGAAGCGCAGGCAGAAAGGCCGGACAGTCCCCTGTCCGGCCTTTTGCACATTATCCCCATGGCATTAACCTTGCGACATATCAATCCATCTACTGCCGAGCAGCGCTAGAGTGGAACCATTCGCAGTTCGCTTAAGGAGACCAACATGATGTACAAGCGGATCTTCGTTCCGATCGACAACAGTTCGCCATCCGACCAGGCATTCACCGAAGCCATGCGCCTGGCGAAATCCCTCAAATCGGCACTGATCATCGCCCACAGCGTGGATGTTCCGGTCTATGGCCGCGGCAACCCCGAACTGCTAGACAGCGTCGCACTTGAGCGCCCGTTGCTTGACACCGGCCGCAATCTGCTGAAAACCGCTGCGGCCCGTGCCCGCGACGCAGGCATCGACACCGAGGAGTGCCTGCTGGAAAACCGTGGCGACCCCATTGCCGACGTCCTCTTGCAGGCTGCGCGCGACACCTCCGCCGATGTAATCATCATGGGAACCCATGGCCGCAGCGGCATCATGCACCTGCTGCTGGGCAGCGTCGCCGAAGGCGTCCTGCGCCAGGCCGATTTGCCGGTCTTGCTTGTGCGAGGCGACTGAGCGGCAGCGGACATGAAAAAGGGATGCCGCGGCATCCCTTTTTTGCGTGCAGACCACTATTTACGCCAGCGTGAAACGTGCGGTCAGCTGATGCAGATCCTTCGACAAGCTCGACAGTTGGCTTGAAGTCGTCGCCAACTCTTCCACCGTCGCGCTGTTGCTATCCGACATCTGCGACATTTGTTCCATGCGCTGGGCGAGATCGGAACTGGCGCTGCGCTGCTCGCCGAGCGCGGCATTGATCGATGCGATCGATTGATTGACTTCGCCGGTACGCGCCTCGATATCCTGCATCGTGCGTGCGGCCTGCTCGGCTCGCTGGCTGACCTCGCGCACGCTATCCAGATTGCCGTTCATCTGCTCGACCGCGCCCCCGACCCCCCCCTGGATCGAGTTGATCATGGCGGTGATTTCCTGTGCCGAGCTTGCGGTGCGCTCGGCAAGTTTGCGGACCTCGTCGGCCACCACGGCGAAGCCACGGCCGGCTTCGCCGGCACGCGCCGCTTCGATCGCCGCGTTGAGCGCCAGCAGATTGGTCTGATCGGCAACCTCCTTGATCACCGTCACGATCGAATCGATCTCGTTGACCTGCTGCGACAGCGCATGCATGCGTTCGGTCGTCGCCGACACCTGCTCGGAGACGGACTCGATCTGGGTTGCCGACTGCGCCGCCTCCTCTCCGCCCTGATGGGCAAAACTGCCCGCCTGTTCGGCGCGCGCATCGACCTCGCTGGCGCTATCGGCCACCTGATTGATGCTGACGGTCAGCTGTTCGATGGTGGCCGCGGCCGAACTCGTTGCTGCCGCCTGCTGCTGGCTGCTGGTGGCGACGAACTGTGTCATGCCGGACAGCTCATGGGCGCTATCGGAAACTTCCTGCGCACTTTGCTGGATATGCAGCAGCAGTTCGCGCAATCGCACGCGCATCATGGCCAGGTGCCGCTGCAGTTCAAGCGCCTCGTCACGACTCTCGACCGGCACCTCGACCTCACCGGCCAGATTGCCGTCCTCGATTTCGCCGATCATCGCCATCGCCCGGCGCAAAGGGGCGACAAAGCGCCCCGACAACAGATAAGCCAGCCCCCAGCCGATGACAAAGGCCACGGCCAACCCGGCCAGCAACTCGATATAGCTGCTGCGCGCCAGCGCTTCGGACTGCTGCTTGCTGGAGGTCATCTGTTCCGTCTCATACTTCGCCAGCGCCCTCATCGCATCGAGCAAAGCCGTATTGGCGGGAATGAACGATCCGTTCAGATTACCGACCGCAGCCTGGCGACTGGTATCGTCGACCGCAGCGAGCGCCAGCGGCTCAAGGCGGACGCTCGCACCATCGACAGCCTGTACGGCCTGTTGGGCGGCAGCGATCAATGCTTGCTCGCTATCGTCGAGCGCCCCCTGGCCAAACTGGCCGAGCAGCGTGTGGATATGCGTCCGGTCGGCGGCTTCACGGGCAAGCCAGCGGCTCTTTTCCGCCGGATCGCGCGTCAACAGTGAGCTGCGCATCGCAAGCCCGGCATCGAGTGTTCGTTCTACCACCTGGTTGGAGATCAAGACTTTCGGATATTCGCTGTTGGCCATCGCGTCCGATTGGTCGCGCATCTCGCCTATTTTGACCAGAGCCAGACCCACGACCACCACCATCAGAACGATGACGGTGCCGAAGCCGGCCAGCAGCTTCTGCCGCAATGACATGCTGGATTCCATTTTTTCCTCTCAATTCGGAATAACAATCACTTGCCGAACGTCCGGCATCGGAATGGCTAACGCATCACTGCCGGTCTGGCCGGAAGTGATGAGCAGGTCGTCGGGAACGGTGCCGGGCGGGGGTAGATAGTGAAATTGTGAAACAATGCGACAATCTTTAACAGCAAATAACCATTAACCTTTATCAACAACCTGGCAATCAACGCCACTTCAATGCTCACAGCCAGTTGATTTACCTGGCATATTTGGATATGCAGTTTTTTTACACACAGAACAACGACAGGCCGCACCGAACGGAAGAAGCGCCGGCCACGATCCTGCATTACACTGTCCTGGCCGCCTTTTATCCAGCAGAACGCCGCCATGACCGTCAAACAATTCTGGAACGACCCCTACCAAACCAATCACGACACCCGCATCGCCACCGTTGACGGCCAGCGCATCCAGGTCGAATCGACGATCTTCTATGCCGAGAGCGGCGGGCAGGAAAGCGACCGGGGGCACATTGCCGGACGGCGGGTACTCGAGGCCCGCAAGGATGGCCGCGACATCGTCTACACCCTGGATGACGCAAGCGGCCTCGCCCCGGGCATGCCTGTATCCATGCAGATCGACTGGCCACGGCGCCACGCGCTGATGCGTCTGCACTTTGCGGCCGAACTGGTGCTGGAGCTGGTCTATCAGCGATTCCCGGGCAAGGAAAAGATCGGCGCGCACATCGCCGCCGACAAGGCGCGCATCGATTTTCTGCATCCGCAAAGCATTGCAGAGGAACTGCCGGCACTGGCCGGGGAGGTGGCACGCATCGTCGCGGCCGATCTGCCCATTATCAGTGCATTCAGCGACGAAGCCGCCGAACGCCGTTTCTGGCAAATCGACGGCTTCGCCCGCGTGCCATGCGGCGGTACGCACCTGCGGCGGACCGGCGAAGTCGGTGCCATCCGGCTCAAACGCAAAAATATCGGACAGGGCAAGGAACGGATCGAAATCGTCTTCGCCGCGCCAGGCACGGCTCAGGCGGCGTAACGCGCGCCGACGGGAGCCGTGGCGAGGAATTCGAGCATCGCCGCCACCGCGGGATCGCCCTCGGCCGGCGACCAGGCGGCGAGATCCGCCGCCTCGGCTTTACGGTAAGGGCCTTCCTTCACTTCGAGCACCACGCTGCCAGCAGTCAGCGACAGCACGGAATGCCAGGTTCCTGCCGGCATTTCCAGCACGGCCGCCCCCCCTTCACCCAGGCGCAGCCGGCTACAGACGACACCCGCTTCGTCGAACACCACCACCTCGAACGCCCCGGCAAGCGGACAGAGCAGCTCCCAGCTTTGGCAGTGCCGGTGGGGACGCACATAGGTACCGGGCTCCATGGCGATGGCCAGTCGCTGCACCGCTGCATCGAGCGTTTCGTGCAGATTATGGTTGGCGCGCAGTCGCGCCGCATCGGCAGCCCGGCTGGACAGAGAGGCGAGATCGATGCGATTTAACGTTTTCATGCTATTCCTCGTGAAATTTTCTCAATGGGCTACGTTTGTGCTTTCCAGGCATGATGGTTATCATGTCAGACTTTGGTGATATACCCACTCCAACCATCACGACACATCCCATACTCCAGCCTGAGATGACCTATTACTCATTCGACACGACCGCAACGCCAACCCGGCACGTCTGGTTTGCCTGGCTCCTGTTCACGGTCGTCTGGTTTGTTTCGATCGGCCACAACCCGCTGATACACCCGGATGAAGGCCGCTACGCTACCATTTCGCTCGGCATGCTGCAAAGCGGCGACTGGATTACCCCACGCCTCAACGGTTTGCTGTATTTCGAAAAACCGGCACTGCCCTACTGGCTCGGCGCGATCTTTTTCCATCTGCTCGGCCCGACCGAGCTCGCCGCCCGGCTCTGGCCCGCGCTGGCAGGTTTCCTGTCCATCGTCGCCGTTGCCCTGACGGCACGGCGACTCTGGGGCCCGGAGGCAGGTCATTACGCCGGTTTCGTGATGGGCAGCAGTTGCTGGGTCATGGCCAACAGCCATTTTCTCAATCTCGACACAAGCCTGACCTTTTTCATGACGCTCGCCCTGTGCGGCTTCCTGCTTGCCCAGCGCGAAGACGCCGGGCTGGCCGCACGGCGCAACTGGATGTGGGTCTGCTGGGCGGCAATGGCCGCAGCGGTGCTGAGCAAGGGGCTGATCGGCATCGTGATTCCTGGCGCCGTACTGGTAATCTACAGTCTGATCCTGCGGCAGTTCTTCTTCTGGCGCCGCCTGCACCTGCTCAGCGGCACCGTGCTGTTTCTCGTGTTGTGCGCCCCCTGGTTCGTGCTGGTCTCGATGCGCAACCCGGGCTTCGCTCACTTTTTCTTCATCCATGAGCACTTCGAACGCTTCCTGACCACCGAGCACCACCGTGCAGGCCCGTGGTGGTACTTTGTACCGCTGCTGCTGGCCGGCTTCCTCCCGTGGACAACGCTGCTGGCACCGCTGCTGCTGCAGGGCCTGCGCCGCGAAGGACGCAGCGCGCTGTTGCAGATCGACCGTCTGCTGTTGATCTGGGCGGTATTCGTCTTTGCCTTCTTCAGCGCGTCCGGCTCGAAGCTGCCGTCGTACATACTGCCCATGTTCCCGGCGCTGGCCTTGCTCGCCGGTCATTATCTGGTCCACGTCCGCCCCGGCACTTTTGCACGCCATCTGATCCTGCCGGCACTGACCTGGGTCACCTTGTTCGTGCTCGACTCCTTCGTGTCGCATTGGCAATCGCCCGACGTGCCGCTGGCCGTATTGCGCCATCTGGCGGGTTACACCGCGATCGGCGCACTCGTCTTCATGCTGGGCACCGCCTGCGCCTGGCGCTTCCTCGCTCTGGAACGCAAGCTGCCGGCGGTGATTGCCGTGTCGCTGGCAAGCCTCGTCGCCCTGACCCTCGTCCTCGACGGCTATGCGCCCTATGCCGAGTTGAAGAGCGCACGCAACATCGTTGCGACGCTCCACCCCGATGCCGACACCGAAGTCTTCTCGGTACGTTTCTACGACCAGACCCTGCCGTTCTATCTCGGTCGCAACGTAACGCTGGTCGACTATGTCGACGAGTTCCAGCTCGGCGAGCAAACCGAGCCCCAGCGCTGGATTCCGACCCTCGATGGCTTCATCACCCGCTGGCGCGCCGCACACAAGGCACAGGCCATCATGGGCGAAGACACCTACAACGAACTCAAACAGCGCGGCCTGCCGATGACGGTGGTCTATCACGATCCGCGCCGCATGATTGTCGCCAAACCATGAAACTGATCGAATTCGCCCTCATTCTGTCCGGCGTGCTGCTCAATGCGGCGGCCCAGCTCTGCCTCAAGGCGGGTGTGCGCCAGATTGGTCATTTCGATTTCGCGCCGGCCAACATCCTGCCGATCGGCTGGAAGCTCGCGACCAACCTGCCGATCTTCGGCGGCCTGTCCTGCTACGTGGTCAGCGTGGTGGTGTGGATTCTCGCGCTGTCGCGCGTCGAGGTCAGCGTCGCGTATCCGATGCTCTCCATCGGCTATGTCGTCAACGCGCTGCTGGCATGGTGGCTGTTCGGCGAAATGATCACTGCACAACGCATGGCCGGTATCGCAGTCATCATCATCGGGGTGGTGATGGTCGCACGTAGCTGACCCTATCGAGGAATAGCCATGGAATTTTTGCCCTTTACCCGTCCGGATATCGACGAGGCAACCATTGCCGCCGTCGGTGAAGTGCTGCGCTCGGGATGGCTCGCCACGGGGCCGCGCTGCAAGGCATTCGAAGCCCGTTTGTCAGAATGGGCCGGCGGTCGCCCGGTGCGCGTGGTCACTTCCGCCACCGCCGCACTGCAGATGGCGCTGCAAATCGCCGGCATCGGCAACGGCGACGAAGTCATCACCACGCCGCTGTCGTGGATCGCAACCGCCAACGTCATTCTCGCCGTCGGCGCCACGCCGGTGTTCGTCGACGTCGACCCGGTCACGCGCAACATCGACCTGGCGCGCATCGAGGCGGCGATCACACCGCGTACCCGTGCGCTGATTCCGGTCGACCTCGCCGGCCTGCCGGTCGATCGCGACCGGCTCTACGACATCGCGCGCCGCCACCGGCTGCGCGTGATAGAGGATGCGGCGCAATCGATGGGCGCGAACTGGCAAGGACGCCGCATCGGTATGGACGGCGATCTGGTATCGTTCAGCTTTCACCCGAACAAGAACATGACCAGCGGCGAAGGCGGCTGCCTGGTCATGAACGACGAAAACGAGGCGCGGCTGTTCGAGAAACTGCGCCTGCAGGGCGTGACCCGCCTGCCGGATGGCACGATGGACGTCGACGTGCTCGGCGGCAAGGCCAATCTGACCGATATCGCCGCCGCCATCGGCCTGGGCCAGCTCGAGCGGCTCGATGCCTTCAACGCACGACGGCGCGAACTGGCCGCACGCTATTTCACCCGCCTCGACCCGGCGCTCGGCTTGCAGTTGCCGCCGGCCGACGACGGCCAGAGCAACTGGCACATGTTCCAGCCGCTGCTGCCTCTCGACCGCATGCGGATCGACCGCGGCGGCTTCATCGAGGCGATGAAGCAACAGGGCATCGGCATCGGCGTCCATTACCCGGCCATGCACCTGTTCAGCCTGTTTCGCGCGCGCGGCTTCGTGCCCGGCGATTTTCCGACCGCCGAAGACATCGGCCGACGCACCGTGACTTTGCCGCTCTTCCCGGCCATGCGCGACGAGGACGTCGACCGCGTCTGCGAGACGCTCGCGCGCGTACTGCAACCTGTATTGAATTGATAGATTTATGTCTGAAACCATCAACCTGTCCGTGGTGATCCCGGTCTACAACGAGGAAGCGGTGCTCGAGGCGCTGTTCGCCCGGCTCTATCCTGCGCTCGACGCGCTCGGCGTCAGCTATGAGATCGTGTTCGTCAACGACGGTAGCCGCGATCGATCCGCGGCCCTGCTCGCCGACCAGTTCCACAAACGCGAAGACGTGACTCGTGTCGTGCTCTTCAACGGCAACTTCGGCCAGCATCGTGCCATTCTCGCCGGTTTCGAGCACAGCCGCGGCGAGCGCATCGTGACGCTCGATGCCGACTTGCAGAACCCGCCCGAGGATATCTGCCTGCTGCTTGCCGAAATGGACAAGGGATTCGATTACGTCGGCTCCATCCGCCGCCAACGCAACGACAGCCTGTGGCGCCATGTGGCATCGCGGATGATGAACCGGCTGCGCGAAAGGATTACCCGCATCAAGATGACCGACCAGGGTTGCATGATGCGCGCCTACAGCCGCCGCATCGTCGATACCATCAACCAGTGCAACGAGCTGCATACCTTCATTCCCGCACTCGCCTATCAGTTCGCGCAACGCCCGACCGAGGTGATCGTCGGCCATGAGGAACGGTTCGCTGGCAACTCGAAATACTCGCTCTACGCGCTCATCCGGCTCAATTTCGACCTCATGACCGGCTTTTCGCTTGTGCCGCTACAGCTGTTTTCCTTTCTCGGCATTTGCGTATCGCTGTTCTCGACCGTGCTGGTCATCTATATGGGCATGCGCAGACTGATTATCGGACCGGAAGAAGGCGGGCTGTTCACCCTGTTCGCCATCGCCTTTCTGCTCATCGGCGTGGCCCTGTTCGGCATCGGCCTGCTCGGCGAGTATATCGGCCGCATCTATCAAGAAGTGCGCAAGCGCCCGCGCTACCTGATCAGCGGTGTGCTGGAGAAAAAGCAATGACCCGCGCCGTGGTATTCGCCTATCACAATGTAGGCGTGCGCTGCCTGAAGGCCCTGATCGGTGCCGGCGTCGATGTCGCACTGGTGGTCACGCACGAAGACAACCCGCGCGAAACGATCTGGTTCGACAGCGTCGCGGAGCTGGCACGCGAGTTCGGCATCGAGGTCATCACCCCCGAGGATCCGAACAGCGACGCGGTGGTGGACAAGATCCGCGCGCTCGGCCCGGATTTTCTGTTTTCGTTCTACTACCGCAAGATGCTCAAGGAGGCGCTGCTGTCGATCCCGCGCCGCGGCGCCTACAATATGCATGGTTCGCTGCTGCCGAAATACCGTGGTCGCGTGCCGATCAACTGGGCCGTACTGCATGGGGAGCGCGAAACCGGCGCGACCCTGCACGTGATGAACATCAAACCGGACAACGGCCCGCTGGTCGACCAGTTCGCCGTTCCCATCCTGCCGGACGACACTGCGGCCGAAGTCTTCGCCAAGGTGACGGTTGCGGCGGAAATCGTGCTGTGGCGCAGCCTGCCGGCGCTGATTGCCGGCACGGCGGAACTACGGCAGCAGGATCTGAGTCAGGGCGCCTACTTCGGCGGTCGCGGCCCGCAGGACGGTCTCATCGACCCGCTCGCCGGCACCGAGGCGCTGCATGACTTCGTGCGCGCCCTGTCCCGCCCCTACCCCGGCGCTTTCGCCGATCTGCCCGCGGGTCGGCTCATCGTGTGGAAAACCCGTCGCCTGGCCCCGGCCGGCAGCGCAGCACCGATCGCGGCCGCCCGCCTGCGTGTCGACGACACCTTGTTGCGTCTGGATTGCGCCGATGGCGGCGCGCTGGCCGTTCTCGACGCCGAGCTGGACGGCAAGCCCCTGAATGCCGCAACATTCGCCGCATATTGCGGCGAGTGTGCATCGCTTATCATCGAAAATTAAATCACCCCGCATGACGGGAGGACGCTGACATCATGAAAAAAGTACTGATCCTCGGTGTGAACGGCTTTATCGGCCATCACCTGACCAAACGCATCATCGACACCACCGACTGGGAAGTGTACGGCATGGACATGCATGCCGACCGGGTGCAGGAGTGGCGCGACAACCCGCGATTCCATTTCTTCGAAGGCGACATCACCATCAATCAGGAGTGGATCGAATATCACGTGAAGAAGTGCGACGTGGTGCTGCCGCTGGTGGCGATCGCCACGCCGGCCACCTACGTGCAAGCGCCGCTGCGCGTGTTCGAACTCGACTTCGAAGCCAACCTGCCGATCATCAAGTGGTGCGTGAAATACAAGAAACGCGTGGTATTCCCGTCGACGTCCGAAGTCTACGGCAAGAGCAGCGACGCCGAGTTCGACCCGGAAAACTCCGACCTGGTCTACGGCCCGATCAACAAGCCGCGCTGGATCTATGCCTGCTCCAAGCAGCTGATGGACCGCGTCATCGCCGCCTACGGCCAGCAGGAAGGTCTGGACTACACGCTGTTCCGCCCGTTCAACTGGATCGGTGCCGGCCTCGACAGCATCCATACGCCGAAGGAAGGCTCGAGCCGCGTCATCACCCAGTTCCTCGGCCACATCGTGCGCGGGGAGCCGATCCATCTGGTCGACGGCGGTCATCAGAAGCGTGCCTTCACCTATATCGACGACGGCATCAGCGCGCTGGTCAAAATCATCGAAAACCGTGACGGCAAGGCATCGGGCCAGATCTACAACATCGGCAACCCGGGCAACAATTTCTCGATCCGCGATCTCGCCGACATGATGCTCAAGCTCGCCCAAGCCTATCCGGAATACCGCGACAATGCCGCCCGCGTCGAACTGAAGGAAACCACCTCCGGCGTCTACTACGGCAAGGGCTATCAGGACGTGCAAAACCGCGTGCCGAAGATCACCAACACCAAGGCAGATCTCGACTGGGCACCGCAGGTCAGCATGGCCGACGCACTGAAGGGCATTTTCGACTTCTACCGCGATCAGGCCGTCTCGGCTCGCGACCTGGCAGACGAATAAGCCATGCCGCTGTTGGCGCTCAAGGTAGACATCGACACCTGGCTGGGTACGCGCGAAGGCGTGCCTCGCCTGGTCGAGCTGCTGCGCCGGCATGATGCCGGCGCCACCTTCCTGTTCAGCCTGGGCCCCGACCATACCGGCCGCGCGATCCGCCGCGTATTCCGCAAGGGATTCCTGCAAAAGGTATCGCGCACATCGGTCGTCGAACATTACGGCATCCGTACCCTGCTCTACGGCACGCTGTTGCCGGGGCCCGATATCGGCCGCCGCGAGGCTGCGCTGATGCGCGGTGTGCGCGATGCGGGCTTCGAGGTCGGCATCCACACCTGGGACCATATCCGCTGGCAGGATTTCGTCGCCGGCAAGGATGCCGCCTGGACAGAACGGGAAATGGAAAAGGCCGCGCGCCGCTTCGAGCAGATCTTCGCTACGCCGCCGCACACGCACGGCGCAGCCGGCTGGCAGATGAACCGCGCCGCGTATGCATATGAAGCCCGGCTCGGTCTGGACTATGCATCGGACGGGCGTGGCCGCCATCCGTTTCAGCCGGTCGACGAACACGGCCAGGATCTCGGCGTACCGCAGTTGCCGACCACCTTGCCAACGCTCGACGAGCTCATCGGGCTCGACGGACTCGCGGCAGAAAACGTACATGGCCACATTCTGCAGATGACGGCCGAGCCGCCGCCCACCGGGCACGTCTATACCCTTCACGCCGAACTTGAAGGCAAGAACTTTCTCGCCACGTTCGAGCGCCTGCTCGAGGGATGGAAGCGGCAGGGCTACCGCCTGGTCAGCTGCGGCGAACTGTTCGCCACGCTCGACCCTGCGACTTTGCCGCGCTGCCCGGTCCGCATGGGCAGCATTCCCGGCCGCAGCGGTACGCTGGCGCTGCAAGGCTGACGACTGAGGCGGCTCGCGTGCTCATCATCACGCGCGCCGCATCCCGCACAGCCGCCGTTTCTCCCCCGAACAATCATCCTCCGCCCGTGGGCGTATCCATCTTCCGGTCAGCTGCTGCCGCGCGCCATCAGCCTGAAGCCCAGGTCGAGTGCGCACGGCGCGGCCTGCCTGTCGATCGCCGCGCACAGCATGCGCGCCGCCTGGCGGCCGATGTCGTAGCGCGGCGTAGCAATTGAAGTCAGCCCCGGATGCATCCAGGCCGATGCGGCAAGGTCGTTGAACCCGCCGATGGCCAGGCGCGCCGGCACGGCGATGCCGCGCCGCTGGCATTCGTAGAGCATGCCCTGCGCCAGATCGTCATTACAGCAGAACACTGCATCGCAATCGGGATGGGCGACCAGTAGCTCGGCCAACAATGCCGACCCCAATCCTACCGATGACGGCGTATCCCGCCACAGTTCTCGCGCAGCGAGACCCGCCTCGGCCAGCGCGGCGCGATAGCCGTCGGCGCGCTGTCGCGTACGCGGATCGCCTTGCGCGGCAACGTAGGCGATACGGCGATAGCCGCGCGCGATCAGGTGTTGCGTCATGGCCTGTCCGGCCGCACGCTGCGACAGCCCGACAGAGCGACTGTCGGGCGCACTATCCAGTTCCATCATGGTGACAGCAGGCAGCCCGCTTTCCGTCAGCAGCGCCTGCGTGCGCGGACTGTGATCGAGACCGGAAAGCAGAATGCCGTCCGGCGCATGGCCGAGAAAAGCCTCCAGCTGCTGCTCTTCCTCGCACGGCGAGTAATGGGTGTTGCCGATCAGGATTTGCATGCCGCGCGGCTGCAGTTCGTCGTGGATACCGCCCAGCACGTCGACGAACACCTCGTTGGTCAGCGACGGCACCAGCACCAGCACATTGCCGGAACGGGCGGTGGCCAGTGCGCGTGCGGCCTGGTTGGGCCGATAGCCGAGCTGGAGCACGGCCTGGGCGATGCGTTCGCGCAACATGGGCGAGACGCGCTCCGGGGTCTTGAGCGCGCGTGAAACAGTAATGGCGCTGATATTGAGCGACTGCGCCACATCGGCGAGGGTGATGCGGCCGGAGGCGCTATTGCGGGGTTTGCGTTCTGCCATAGCGCGGATTTTACCGGAATGCCGTCGCGACGGTGCAATGCATCAAAGAATCTGCTTTGCAACCCTTTATGTTAGCGCTAACATCTGACACGTTTATTTCAACGAACCGGGCTCTCCCGGTCTTCATCCGATGGCAAACACGATGACTGCTCAATGTTTTCTGGTGATGGGGGTATGCGGCAGCGGTAAAAGCGAGATCGGCGCGCGCCTGGCGGCGCAGCTGGGATGCCGCTTTATCGAGGGCGACGATTTTCACCCGCAGACCAATCTCGACAAAATGCACGCCGGTATCCCGCTCAACGACGACGACCGTCGCGACTGGCTTGCGAGCCTGGCCGGCGAGCTGGCGCAGGCGGCCGCCCACGGCACGAGCGCGGTATTGGCCTGCTCGGCGCTCAAGCGCCGCTACCGCGACCAATTGCGCCAGGGTGCGCCGGGCTTGCGACTGGTGTATCTGCGGGCGGAGCCGGCGCAAGTCATCGCGCGCATGCAGGCTCGCCAGGGACATTTCATGCCGGTAGGACTGGTGGATAGCCAGTTTGCCGACCTGGAGCCGCCCCAGGCCGATGAAGGCGCGCAGGTCTGTCAGATCATGGAAACACCTGAGCGCATCGTCGACACGATTCTGGCGGCGCTGGCCGATTGACGGCAGCGCCGTTTTCACGACACAAGGAGAGAGAGATGAATCAGGGCAATCCGACGGCGATCCCGCGGCTACGCTGGGGGATCGGCGCCTTGCTGGGCATCGGCGTGCTGATCAACTACCTGGATCGCATCAGCGTATCGGTCGCCGGGCCACAGCTGCAGGCGACATTCGGCTTGAGCAATCAGTCGCTCGGCCTGTTGTTCAGCGCCTTCTTCTGGACCTACGCCATGCTGCAGATTCCAGTCGGCATGATCCTGGACAAATTCGGCGTCACTCGCATCGGACGCTGGGGGGCCCTGTTATGGGTCGTCGCCTCGAGCATTACCGCGCTGGCAGGTGGCTTCGGCGGCCTGTTCGCGGCGCGCGCGCTGCTCGGCATCGCCGAAGCGCCCGGCTTTCCCGCCAGCTCCAAGGCAACCGGCTACTGGTTTCCACGCCGCGAGCGCGCGTTGGCCACGGCGCTGTTCGATGCAGCGGCCAAATTTTCCAGCGTGATCGGCGTGCCGCTGGTGGCCTATGCGGTGGTGACGCTCGGCTGGCGCTGGGGCTTCGGCGTGACGGCGGTATTGAGCTTTGGCTATTTCATCGCCTACTGGCTGATCTATCGCGATCCGAGCCAACACCCGCGCCTGTCGGCGGCCGAATATGACTACATCCGCCAGGGCGGTGCAGCGATGGAGGGCGAAAGTCAAAGCGGTACGCTCGCCACCCTCGGTTATTTGCTGCGCCAACGCAAGCTGTGGGGCTTGACCATCGGCTTCGCCGCCTATGGCTATTCGTTCTATCTCTTTCTGACCTGGTTGCCGGGTTTCCTGGTGCAGAGCATGCACATGAGCATTCTCAAATCGGCCGGCTTTGCCGCCGTGCCGTGGATGTGCGCCACGGTTTCCGATTTGCTGGTTGGCGGCTGGCTGATCGACAGCCTGGTGCAGCGCGGTCTGGACGAGACACGGGTACGCAAGACCGTGCTGGTGGTCGGCATGCTGTTCGGCCTGTTCGTATTCGGCGCGGTATGGACGCACGATCCATACTGGGCCATTGTCTGGATCTCGCTCGCGCTGTCCGGACTGGCCGCCGCGGCACCGGTCGGCTGGTCGCTGCCGTCGCTGATCGCGCCCAAGGGAGCGACCGGTACCGTGGGGGGCATCATGAACTTCGCCAACAACATGATGGGGGTTATCGCGCCGATCGCGACCGGATACATCGTCGGCGCCTCGCACTCGTTCACCAACGCATTCCTGGTGGCCGGCGTGGTGCTGCTCGTCGGCGTGTTCTCCTTTGTGGTGCTGCTTGGCCGAATCGAGCCGATTCCCGAACCCTGAGACACAACAACGCCGCTGCGCGCATGACGCAGCGGCCCTTCCCGCCCCTGCTACGCGTGCGGAGCAGCCCGATACAGCGCCTGCCGTGCCAGCATCCAGCCGGGGTACTCTTCCGGCAGGCGGCTGACCAGATCGAGCTGCGCCAGCTCGTCCGTCGACAGTTCCACCGTGCTGGCGGCAATGTTGTCCTGCAACTGCGCCGTACTGCGCGCACCGATGATCACCGAACTCACCGCCTGCTGGGCAAGCAGCCAGGCCAGCGCGATCTGCGCCACCGACACGCCGCGCGCGTCGGCCATCGGCCGCATCGCGTCGATGCAATCGAAGGCGCGCGCCTTGTCGACCAGCGGAAAATCGAAGCTGGTACGGCGTGCACCGGCCGGACCACTGCCATCACGGGCATACTTGCCGCTCAGCAAACCTCCCGCCAGGGGGCTCCATACCATCAGCCCCAGTTGCTGATCACGCACCAGCGGCAGCAATTCACGCTCGAGATCACGGCCGGCGATGGTGTAGTAGGCCTGCAGGCTGACCCAGCGCGCGTAATCGTGCCGGTCGCTGGTGGCCAGCCCCTTCATCAACTGCCAGGCGGCCATATTGCACACGCCGATATAACGCACCTTGCCGGAACGCACCAGATCGTCGAGCGCGGCAAGAGACTCTTCGAACGGTGTGAGCGGGTCGAAGCCGTGCAGTTGATACAGATCGATATGATCGAGTTGCAGGCGGCGCAGGCTTGCATCGACCTGGTTGAACAAATGGTAGCGCGACTGGCCCCGGTCGTTGGGCGTGTGCTCGTTCATGATGCCGGTCGCCTTGGTCGCGACAACCAACTCGTCGCGCGGCAGGCCGAGATCGCGGATTGCCTGCCCGACGCGCACTTCCGACTGGCCTAGCGAATAGACGTTGGCGGTATCGATGAAATTGATGCCGTGATCGAAAGCGGCCTTCACCTGTTCATTGACCGCCGCCTGCTCCAGCCCGCCCATGACTTTCCAGAAGCCATCGCTGCCATAGGTCATGGTACCCAGGCACAACTCGGACACATAAAGCCCCGTCCGCCCCAACAAACGATACTTCATGCCGCTCTCCCCGAATGAATTCAGACATGCGCGGACCCGCGTCATGCGTGCCCGCACTCCGCTGAAGTATGCTCTTGAGATTAGATCTTTGCGTTAAATAATGATACAGCCCGATCAGGGGCTGGATTTGCCGGCAATGACCCGCAAGCTGCCATCCTTGCGCATCGCCGCGAGCGCATTGTTGAGCTGCGCGATCAGCTCCGGCTTCACGCCGCGGTTGCAGGCCAGATACTGCTCATTGCGTCCGATCACCAGCAGCGGTCGCAGGCCCTTGAGCCCCAGACTGTCGATCAACTGCTGCGCCCGCCCCGTCGCTGCGATCCACAGATCGAGATGGCCGGCCGCCAGCTTGCGCGCATTGGTCTCCTCGTCGGCGACAAGCTCAAGCCGGGAAAACCCCTGCGCACGCAGGTAATCGGATTTTGCGTCGCGCAAGGTTCCGCCGATGCGATAAGGCCGGGCATCATCGAGCGAGTTCAGGTGTCCGGTGAATTGCGGACCGCCATACAGCACCCATTGATTCACCGCGATCGGCCCCACCCACTGAAACAGCGGTCCGCGCTCTGCCGAACGCACGATGGGATAGACGCAGGTATCGGCTTGCTGTTGGCTGAGCACATAGGCACGCGCCCAGGGCAGCTGGCTGAATTGGCCATCGATATGCGCGCGCTTGAGCATTTCGCTAATGATTGCGGTTGCAATGCCGCCGACCTGACCATGCTCGACGGTGCTCAGCGGCGGCTGATTCTCGGTCAGGAACTGCAGTGCGGGTGTCGCGTCGGCCACGACGTGCCACAACGAACAGATCAACAGACATGCGCAAATGCCTGACCCCCTCCCCCTTTGCCTCAGACTCACGGGTCTTCCTTATATTTTTGTTGGACGCCTGCAGGACTTTATATAACAAAGCGCAGCGGGGCCATTTGATGTCGGTCACACAATTTATGCCCATGACATTAAATGGCGGCAACCATGAAAAAACCGCAGGCACGCCTGCGGTTTCCTGGAAAGCTGCAATCAGGGTCAGACTTGCTGCGCAGCCGCCTCGCGATGCTTCTGGCCAAGGCCGAACAACTTGTAGCACACCGACACAATCGCCAGCAGCACGGTGCCGACAATCAGCGACACGCGCGTATCCGGATTGATCATCATGCCGATGAGCACGCAGATCAGGAACGCGATGGTCAGATAGTTTGCCAGCGGGAACAGCTTCGACTTGAACGGGTGATCCTTCATCGCGGCCGCATTGGCACGGCGGAAACGTCCCTGGCACACCAGCACGACGAACCAGGGCACCATGCCGGGCAGCACGCTCGCGCTATAAACATAGACGAACACGCGCTCCGGATTCGGGATCACGTAGTTCAGCCCGGAACCGATCAGCAGGCAGGCGATGGTCACCCAGATCGCGTAGACCGGAACACCGCCGGCAGAAACCCGCGACAGGAAGGCCGGCAGCTGACGGTTCTTCGACAGGGTATAGAGCATGCGGCCGCAGCTATAGATGCCGCTGTTGCAACCCGACAATGCCGCGGTCAGCACCACGAAGTTGATGATGCCGGCAGCGGTCGTCACGCCGATCTTGGAGAAGGTCAGCACGAACGGGCTGCCGGTGGTGCCGATCTCGTTCCACGGGTAGATCGTCACGATCACGAAGATCGCGCCAATGTAGAAGATCAGGATACGCCACACGATGTTGTTCACCGCGCGCTTCAGGGTCACTTGCGGATTCTTCGCCTCACCGGCGGTGATACCGACCAATTCCACCCCCTGATAGGCGGCGACCACCAGACACAGGGCAAACAGGAACCCCTTCCAACCGCCGGCAAAGAAGCCGCCGTGAGTGGTCAAATTGGCGAGACCGGTCGCAGGCATTGTCGAGCTGCCGAAGAAGATCAGTTTCGCACCGACAGCGATCATCACCAGAATGGTCGAAATCTTGATCAGGCCGAACCAGAATTCGAATTCGCCATACAGACGCACGGCGAGCAGGTTGGAGACGGCCAATATGCCGACAAAGGCGATGGCCGGCACCCACTGCGGCAGTCCCGGGAACCAGTACTGCATGTAAACCCCGGCGGCGGTAATTTCCGAAATTCCGACCGTGATCCACATCAGCCAGTACCCCCAGGCGGTCAGATAACCGAAATAAGGGTGCAGGTACTTGTGCGCATACATGGCGAACGAGCCGGTGACCGGCTCGGTATAAAGCATTTCGCCCATGATGCGCATGATGAAGAAGATGAACAGGCCGGCAATGGCATAAGCAAGCAGCACAGAAGGGCCGGCCCAGTGCAGGGTGCTTGCCGAACCCATGAACAGGCCGACACCGATGGTGCCGCCTAGCGCGATGAGTTCGATATGGCGGGATTCCAATCCCCTATGTAGTTTTTTATCTTCTTGGTCTTGTTGCATGTCTATTTTCCAGCGTGGTGATCAGTAAAGTCCATCGTCGTTTTAAGATGTGAAGTGCGGACGTGTCAAGAAACTTACCACTAACCAAGGAAAACGCGACAAATCCGAGAGAGACTTTTCCATTATGTAAAAGTCTTAAATGTAGAAGTGGCGGGCCATTGCACGCCTATCGATGACAAAAAGATAAAAGAACCAGCGTAACCAAAATGCCACGCTTGTTTTATCTGCAAGAACAACGAAATAGACGGTCTTGCGCTACCGTATTTTTCCTACAAGGTAAATTTCACTGCAATAACGCGATTAGCCAGGTAAAAAAACAAACCGCTTTACTTGAAGACTTCCATCACCAAACGCCTTCCGTGACGCAGCAGCCATCCCGGCTATTGCATCAGCTGAAACGACAGTCCGATGTAGATTATTCATAGCGACATGCAGAAACATCATGGCGGGATACGCCGGACCGACTAGGATAAGGCGATCTTCCTGATCCGGCATGAAGCCCCCGACAACGCGCCCCTGTCTTCGCACTGTTATTTCATGCCGTCACCATCGTTTTTACGGCGAACAATGCGTTACATCATGCCGGCACACGTAATAACCGATACAATCGACACAAACATAATAACTACATGCAGTCTTTCTCCCTCATGAGTCAAAGCACGCATTCAAGCGATCACGGGAAAGGACTCGCGCCTCCGAGCGAGACGGACACACGCACATATGGGCAATCTAGGTTCAAAAGTCGTCGATGCTGCGTCGTTGCCAAGCGACAGCAGCGATATCAAATTGGGCGTCGGTGCACTCACCCTGCTAGTCGTCGGATCGATGATCGGCTCCGGTATCTTCTCCCTGCCGCAGACACTCAGCAGCGCCTCCGGTCCGGCCGGCATCCTGGTCGGTTGGGGAATTTCGATTTTCGGCATGCTGATGATGGTGCTGGTCTTTCGCAATCTCTCACGCCGCCGGCGCGACATCGGCGACGGCATCTACGGCTATGCCCGCATCGGTTTCGGCCACTACATGGGCTTCAACGCCGCCTGGGGTCATGGCGTGGCCGATGCGGTCGGCAATGGCGCCTATCTGGTGATCATCTTTTCCGCGCTTGGCGCGTTCCGCCCACTGGCATTTTTCGGCGAAGGAAATACGCTGCCATCGCTGATTGGTTCGTCATTGCTGTTATGGTTTCTGACCTACCTGGTATTGCGCGGCGTGCGGCTGTCATCTCTGCTCAACAACATCACGACAGTCGCCAAGGTCCTGCCGCTCGTCGTCTTCGGCGTCGTCGCGCTGTTCGCCTTCCGTGGCGAAACCTTCCTCACCGATGTCTGGGGCGCGACGCGACACGTATCGCTTTTCGGCCAGGTACGCGGCGTCATGATGATTACCGTCTGGGCCTTCATCGGCTGCGAAAGCGCAACCATCTTCGCCTCGCGGGCACGCAATCTCGACGACGTGGCAAAGGCATCGGTGCTGGGCTTTCTGATTGCTGCGCTGCTCATGGTGGCCGTATCGGTGCTGTCGCTCGGCATTCTGTCGCCGGACGAAGCGGCCACACTGCATAACCCGTCGCTGGCCGGCATCCTGGAACACATTGTCGGAGAATGGGGCGGGGCGATGGTGAACTTCTGCCTGATCCTCACCGTACTCGGCGCTCTCTTGGCCTGGATCATGCTGTGTTCCGAATACATTTACCTGACCGGCCGCGGTCGCATTGCCGATCCGGCAATCGCCGTCGTCAATGCCCACGGCGCGCCGAAAAACGCCTTGTTCCTGACCTCAGGGATTACGCAATTGATGGTGGTGATGGCGTATTTCTACCAGGCGGGCTATCTGGCGCTGCTGTCCTTCGCCACCTCTCTGGTACTGATCCCCTATCTGCTGACGGCACTGTTTCAGGTACGCATCGCACTCGGTCTCAGTAGCGGCGACACTTATTTCGGCGACAACGCCCGCTATCGCAGCAAGGATCTGACCATCGGCATACTCGCATCCAGTTACTGCATGTGGCTGATCTATGCAGCAGGTTTGAAATACCTGTTACTCGGCATGCTGCTCTATCTGCCCGGGATGGTGATTTTCTTGCGCGGCCAGAAATACTACGGTCGGCCTTCGTTCAGCCGCTGGGAACGGCTCGTGGTGGTACTGATCGTCGCGGCGGCACTGCTCGCCGTCGCCGGGATGGCACAAGGCTGGCTGACGGCCAACTGACGTGGTGCGCCTAGCGCGCGCCCGGACGCAGGATACCGATCGGATTGTGCGACTGCGCCTTGGCCAGCGCGCGCCGCGCGCGCTCCATCACCCGCTCGGGCGCATCGCCCGGCACCATCTGCGACAACCCGACACTGATCTGCAACTGGCCGATATTGGGGAACTCCACCGTCGCCATATGTTCGAGGAAATCGGCGAACGCGACTTCCGCCTGGTGCGACGCCAGCGCCGGCTGCAGCACGGCAAACTCTTCGCTCTCCAGACAATAGATCTGCGCCGCGCCGCCAAAGCGCTCCGTCAGTTCCCTGGCCAGACGCCGCAGGATTTCGTCGCCGAACAGCTGCCCGTAGCACTGAACGATGTCGATGAAATGATCGATCGACACCAGCACCAGGCAATAGCCGCACCCCTGGGCCGACTCGTGCGGAGTGATATCAGACAGCACATGGCGCATCGCAGGATCGAGCAGGTGCGGCCGGAGCGCGCCGGTGAGCGGATCGGCATCGCTGCTGTCCAGCCAATGCACATAGTTGATGTACATGGCGATGAAGCTGCTGATCAGCGTGTCTTCATCCGGATAGGGGCGGTGGTTTTCCTTCAGTTCGACGATGCTGTGCACCTTGCCGTGCACCGAAACCGGATAGAAACAATGATGCAAGCCCGAGGACGACTCCAGCTTGCGTACCGGGGCATGCTGTTTGACCGCCCGCTGCATCAGCGGATGGTCTGACAATAATTCGGCCGCCACGGTCCACTCTTCGCCGCCGGCCGCGCTCGTGGTCCAGTAGACACCGTTGGCGTCGACTTGCGATGACACGATAACCAGCGTTTCACCATCCAGTTCGACCAGCGTGTGTATGCGCACGAACTGCGCACGCGTCATCGCATAGATCGCACTGGCGATGCTGGTTTCGAGCTCTCGGCGACTGCGTCCCCGCCCAGCGCGGTCAAGGTGTGAGTTCAAGGTACTGCTCCACTGTTTGATCGGGCCTGTCAACGGGCGACATCGCCCGTCCGCCTTGTTCCCCGGTCCGCCCGGCCGACATGTCATGTGTCATGTGTCAGGGTCGTCCATAACTGTTGCAAAAGGGGATTGTTGTTTTCGCGTGCCCGGTAGGCGCGGATTTCGATCTCCGTCACCCAATGCTCGTCGCCTGCCGCCACCAACCTTCCCGAGGCAAGATCCTCCTGCACCAGGCTCTCCGGCAGCCATGCCATGCCGTGGCCCAGCTGCGCCATCTTGCGCAGCAACAGCGAAACGGCCGTCTCGTAGCAAGCGTCGAGAAAGCATGGCTGCTGGTTTCGCGCCAGAATGATCTTCACCACCCGGTGCATGAAGGTTTCATCCGAATAGCTCAGGAAGCGGACAGGACGCCCGTTACGCCCCGGAAGCGCATGCATCGGCAGTCCTGCATCGTTCGGAGCAGAAACCGGCAGCATCGATTCGCGTCCGAGGGTAAGGAAATCGTATTGCAGCGCATCGAGCATGATCGGCGCCTGCGGATGGTAATAGCACAGCACCAGATCGGTATCATGCGCGGCAAGAGAGGCGATTGCATCGCGCACATCCGTCGAACCGACGCGCGAATTGAAGCTGCCGATCTTCTGATGCATGGTATGCAGCCATACCGGCAGAAAGGACGACGCCAGCGAATGGCTGGAAGTGATTTTCAGGAAGCGCTCACCGCCAGGATTGTCGTCATGCAGCAGATTCTTCAACTGCTGCAGTGACTGGAGAATGTCCGGCGCCCGCTCGTAAAACGTCTGACCGGCTCGCGTCAGGGTAAACGGATGCGTAGAGCGGTCGACCAGGGCTGCGTCCAGCCACTCCTCCAGCGACTGAATGCGGCGCGACAGGGCCGGCTGGGTGATGTTGCGGATCTCAGAGGCGCGCGAAAAACTCAGCGTGTCCGCCAGGGCGATAAAATCTTCGATCCATTTGATATGCATGCTGTACGCCGGATATCACCGGCCCTCCCTCTGGGCACGGGAAACGACAGCAATAGCGGGCACCCGGAGCAAGCTCATCATGCAAACCAGTCTTCATACAAAATCTTGACTGGATGGACTTTAGCATGGGGCCGGCAGCCCGCACAGCAAAGGCCGGCAACAGTTGACACGCATCAAGATTGCCGGCCCCAAGACGGCAGGGCCGACACAGCAGCCCGGCCGGTATTCATTTGCCTTCGTCGAACTGCGTCGATACCCGATCGAGCAATTGTTTCGATTCGGCATGCAAGCCAATCTGCCCCGCTCGCTCACGCAATGTCTGATAGCGGCGCTTGAGGGCATTTTCGTCGTCCCCGCCCGTCGCAACCGACCGGGGGGCGGTTAGCGACAGCACATAAGGCGAAACCGCCTGGCTGCCACCGTATTTGCGCAACAGTTTGCGTGTCGTCACCAGATTGTCGGCCAGCACGGCCACCGAGCGATTGTGCTGACGAGCGGCGGCACCTGCACGCGGCCGGCCATTTTGCAGGATCGCCTGGTTGAGCATATCGCTTTGCAAACCAGCCAGCGCCGCAAGCCAATCCACTTCGGCCGGCGATGGCACTCCGCTCACAGCCGTATCGACCTCGCGCGCACCAGGGGACGCAATCCGTCCTGGCGCATGCAGGGCCGCAGCCAGCGGCGCAGACCTGGCCACAATCTCCTGCGGCATCGGTGCTGGCTTGGGCACGGACCTGGCAGCACCCCGGCGCGATACCGGTGGCACGGGATTGACGGTGCTTGGCAGCGGTGTCGACGCAACTGGCTGGCCAGCGGCAACCGGTCGCGGATGGGCGGGATAAACGGCAACGGCAGGCAGCTTTCTCGCCACCGCGGCGGGCGGCGCCAACCACCGGGAAGGCGCCACCGGCGGCGCGGCATGCGGCGGCATCGATACAGCCGGAGCAGGAGCCGGACTGTCTCCTGCCCGGCCCTTGTGCCATCCGGCATGGCACAACCACAGCAAGGCGGCCGCGAGCAGCAGCGACACGAGCCGGGGCATGAGTCGGCGCCGGACCGGCGTGCCGGATGCAGGAGCCGTTGTTTCCAGGAGGAGCACGGAAGATGCAGCCGGTGCCGCGACGGGGGCAAAACGGAAGCCACGGCACGCGTCGCGCCGACGTGAGCCGCCGACAAGCCGTCCCCCAGGCTCGATCGTCAGGGCCGCGGCATGCGCAATACCATGGAGCTCGCCGCACGGCATGATCAGCACGTGATCGGCTGCACACAGACCTCGCACCCGTCCGGCGACATGAATGCCGTCGGCCACCACATCGCCATCGACCTCTCCACCGTCCTCAATGTACAGGCGCCCTTCGGTCAACACGATATCGCCACGGACTCGCCCGCCGACACGGACATCGCCGCTACGCAGGATGATACCGTCCAGTACGCCGCCTGGCGCGACGACGAGCGCCGGGATTCGAACATCCGGATGCATGTTTCAGCCTCGGAGAGTCGATCAGTCCGCCGAGCCGGACGCGACCGGATCGGCAGAACACGACACATCGACGTCTTCCGGTTCCTGCAGGACATCGGCCACGACACCGGCCGCATATGCGGCCGGCACGTCCTCGGCCTGCCCGACGAAGTAGCCGCCAGTACGGATGGAGAAGCGCCCCGACTGCACAATACCGTCCAGCCGGCCATGCTCGAGAATTTCCACCGACTCGGCGATGCAACGGCCACGCACCTCACCGTCGAGCAGAATCTGCGGCGCGGTGATGTCGCCTTCAATCTTGCCGGAGCGCATCACCCTGACGCAGCCGGTCTCGACGACGATATTGCCGAGCACCAGACCGCGCACCTGCACGTCGCAGCGGGTGGAGATATTACCGGTGAATTGGGTTTCTGCCGCGATCACGGTCGACGGCTTTTGCGTCGCCTCGCTACGTGCAGCGTCTTCGGCCACGGGGGATGCGGCAGACTGGGCGACCGTCCCGGTCACCGGTTTGCGCTTCAAATTGTCGAACATGCTCGATTCCCTTTTTGTGCGATCACTGTGCACGGCAGCTCGCCTGCCGCGCATCGATTCGCTCATTCTGGCAATCGGGTCATCCTGCTTTAATAGGATCAGTCCGAAATAATGATGAAAATATGCACAATCTTTGAGTAAGAGAACCAGAAATTACTGGTTCTGCGTCAGAATTTACTCGCAATAATCAGAATAGTTCCAGTTCACCACCAGCACTTTTCTGACTGTCCGGGTTGAAATGGAAATCGAAGGTGCCGCCACGCGTCAGACTCAGGCAGACCAGGAAACGAAAACAGGCCTCGTTGCCGAGACGAACCTCGCGACCGGAAACATAATCTGCCTGCAGCAAATCCAGATGCGCGAGGCAGTGCGAGGACAGAAACAACGGCGTCGACATGCCGACATGAAGGAAAACCTGGGCGAGCCCGCGGTTAATCGCGCCGCAGATCCGGTTGGACAGCTCGCCGCAACCATCGGCAAAAGCGGCACCTTCAAACGGCGCAGGGCGTTGCAATACCGAGGCCAGCCCGGACCGCATCGCCGGCGTGTCTTCCAGGCAGAGCAGTCCCGCCAGCCGGAATTGGTAGGACGCAATATGCAGCAGCACCGGATCGGCAACCGAAGCCCGGGCAAGATCGACGGCCGACAGCGTCACGATCCTGGCTTCGGCGCAGAGCTCGCGCAACGCATGCTCGATCAGGACATCGAGCGCCTGATAGGCGGCCGGCGAGCTCATGCCGAGGCCTCCAGCTGCGCATAGAGACGGTCGCAGGTACTGCGCAGTCCCGACACGGCAGTGCGGACCAGATTGCCGCAAGCCTGCAGATCCTGGAAAGTCGAGGTCGTGACCAGATCGTTGCGGTCCAGATTCTTCTTGTACTCGCCCGACAGTTCACCGGCATTGAGCGCCAGCTGGCGCACACCGTCGGCCACCACAGCAAAACCACGCCCATGCTCGCCGGCACGCGCCGCTTCGATCGCGGCATTGAGCGCCAGCATCACCACGCTCTTGACAATGGTGGCGAAACTCTCGTTCTGCTCTTTGAGCCGACGATTATTGGTCAGGATGACCTGCATCTCGTCGTGCCAGCGCTCGACGGTCTGCACCAGCCCGAGCAGCAGTTCGACATCGCGGGCAAGTGCGGCCTGCTCCCGACCGAGCGAAGCACGCAAGCCGTCGAGCTCGCCGCTGAAGCGCGACCACGCTTCTTCGCGCCCGCGGTGATAGGCCTGCTCGCTCTGCTCGCGCGCCAGCGCCTGTGCTGCCAGCTGTGCGGCCTGCCAAGCGGCTTCGCGTTCGGCATGCTCGGCATGCAGTGCGTCGAGCGCCGCGCTGAGGCGCGAATCGACCTCTGCCGGCGACAGATGGCCGGCAACACCGGCCAGGCGGTCATCGAGTCCGGCAATGGCGAACGCATGGCTACGCGCCATACGTCCCTGTCGCCAGAGCAGAAAAAGAGACAGCGCCAGAAATGGCGCCCCACCCAAAAGACTTGCGGTCAACACACCCATCATTCTTTGACTATCTGTAGATCGTTCCGACGCGGAGCGCGCCGCAATACCGGATCAACCGGCGGCCAGTTTCTTGAAGGTCGACAACACCGCCGCACCGTTGAACGGCTTGACGATCCAGCCCTTGATGCCGGCTGCCTTGCCGCGTTCCTTCATCGCCGGGCTATTTTCGGTCGTCAGCATGATGACGTGCACCGCAGCGTTATTCAGTTCATGACGGATCTTTTCCGCCATGGTTAACCCATCCATATTCGGCATATTGACGTCGCTGACCACCAGCTTGATGCCAGGATCGGCACGGAGTTTTTCCAATCCGTCACGGCCATCCACGGCCGGCACCACCGTCAGGCCGTTGGCCTTGAGAAAATCGCACACCTCGTTACGCACGGTGCTCGAATCATCCACCATCAGTACTTGAGCCATTTCTCGCTTACTCCTGCAAAAAGATCGGAATCAAAACAGTTCGAGTTCACCGGCCTCGACCAGCGACTCGACCGAAGGATTTTCCCGGAACGCATCAGGCGCCCAGAACAGATTGAAAACCAGCCGTTGCACCAACACAGCCGCCGGCGCGGCCGGATTGTCCTGGCGGCGCAACAGATACTTGAGGCACAGCTGCGGGTCATCGGAACCGAACGAGATATGCCGCCGCTCGTGGTTGACGACGATCGGCACCTGGGTCCGCGCCTCGCCCGGCACGGCAACGTCGAGTGCCGCGTAGCGGTTGCGGAAAGCGCCCCAGACCCGGTTGGTCGCCTCGCCAAGCCGGCTCGCCAACTCGCGGAACGCCAGGGCGTCCGCCTCGCGGCGGTCCAGCAACGGCGCGAATGCCGCCTCCTCGACCTGCAGCATCATGTAGCCACGGCACCAGGCGCTCTCGATGGCGATCAGGGTGAACATTTCGCCATAGACAGTCCTGTCCTTCACCGCCAGGCAAGGCGTCTGCGGGTCGACCTCGCAACCGGGAAAAAGGTCGGCAAGCGCTTCGCGCGTCATCACCGCAAGGGTGCGCACGAACGCGTTCGGGTAGTAGCGGCTGAAGATGGCCGCGTCGAGCGCCTGAGCCAGAGGCGCAAGGTCCGGCAACGCATAGGCGCAGCAGAACATCGCCGCGTCGCGCTCGGCCAATCCGGCCAGCGAGGCGGTCATGGCGCGACGCAGAAAGATCGGCAGCTCGGGGCGCGCGGCATGAATGTCGCGTGCAAGCGCCAGGCCCTGCCCTTCGCCGCCGAAATGTTCGAACAGCATGATGCCGCCCAGATCGACGTTGGAGCGCAGAACCGCCATGATGTCGGCCGCCGAAGCATTCGGCTGGGGCCGGATGCCGATCAGGCCATGGTCGCGGCAAAACGGCTTCAGGCAACCGGCGTAGGCCGACTGCAGATCGAGCATCAACACCTTGCTGTACAGCACGGCGGGGTCGAGTCTGTCCATCGCCGGCCTCACACTTCTTCGTTCTGGTCGATGGCCGTCGGATGCACCTGCGGCAGTTCGAGGCTGACCGCCAGCGGCGCCGGCAACAACAACACGGTTTCGAAACGGCGGAAATCGGCGCCCTCGTTCTCGTCGAGGAAACGCAGTTCGATACTGCCGCCTTCGCGCCGGGCGAAGGCGCTGACCGCGTCCATGCCGACGCCGCGTCCGGAGATCTCCGACACCGCCGATGCGGTCGAGAACCCGGGGCGGAAAATCAGCTGGGCCGTATCGCGATCGGACGGCGTGGCGTCGCTGCCGATCAGTCCGGCCGCGCGGGCACGGTCACGGATGCGCGCCAGCGCCAGGCCCCGGCCGTCGTCGTGCAGATGAATCTCCAGCCGGCCGTTGTGCAGCAGCAGCCCTATCGACACGGTTCCCGCGGCGGCCTTGCCGGCTTGCTGGCGGGTTGCCGCGTCTTCCAGTCCGTGGTCCATCGCATTGCGCATCAGGTGCATGAAAATGTTCTTGACCGTACCGGCCGCCTGGTTGCGCAACACGATGCCGTTGTCGTCGATGCGCACGACCGGCGCGGGTTTGTCGAGCTCGGCGGCCAGCGACGGCAAGGAGTCGAGTACGCCGGCCAGCATGTCGCCCAGCGGCTCGGTACCCATCAGATGCAGGATACGGTGCACCGCATCGCGGGCGGCGATCAGTTCGTGCAGATTGCCGGTATTGACCGTCTCGAGACGGCGGATGGTGTCACGCACCAGTTCGCGGTCGACCAACAGGTAGCGATCGCCGCTGCTGCCCGGCCCCTTGCGGCCCAGACTGACTTCGTTGATGCGCGCATAGTGCTCGATCTCTTCCCGCACTTCGGTCAACTCGGCCAGCAACACGCCTTGGTCCCAGGCGATGTCCGGTTTCGTCTTGCGCAGTTCGTCGTAGCTTTGCTCGGCCTGATGCACGATGTGCGTCAGCAGCGTGAGCCCGTAGGTGCGGGCATTGCCCTTGATGGTGTGCATATTGCGGAACAGCTGGCCGATCGCCTCTGCGTTGCCGCGGGGATGCTGGCGAATCAGGTTTTCGTTCTCGCCAAGCAGACGCAGCGCGCTGGCGATGAAATCGTGGAACTTCTCCTGGCTGACGGCGAGGATTTCGCCGATCATCGCCAACTCGCGTTTCTGTTCGTTGGCTTCGGCAGCCAGCGCACGCAATTCGGTCACGTCGCGCAGGCACAGCATCAGCCGCACCACACAGTCTTCTTCATCGAGAATCGGTGACCAATTCAGATCCAGCACCTTGACCCGGCCATCGGGCAGGCGGCGCTCGATCTCTCCGACCAGCAGGTGGCGGTTGAATTCGTAGTTCATCGCGTCTTCGCCAATGCAGCTGGCGATGGCGGCTTCGAGCTGCGACAGCGTGTCGGCACCGAGATTGCTGTCGGCAAAGACGAGCCGCATGATGTCGCAGCCGGCAATCTCGTGCGTTTCGAGAATGGTTTCGAGCCAGGCAGAATACTCGTGGTGCACCAGGCCTCCATCGACCAGCGTCAGGATGCCCTGCGGGATGTTCTGCAACATGGTCTGGATATCGTTGGTCTTCTGCCGCAGCTGCGCCGCGCTTTCCTCGATACGCGCCACCATGCAGTTGAAAGCCAGGACCGACTTGCCGATTTCATCCTCGCGATCCACCGGCACACGACGCGAGAAGTCCTGGCTGTCGGCAATCGCGCTCATCGTCGCCTGCATTCGGCTGATCGGATGCACGATGCGACGGTAGAGCAAACCGCCGAGCACTCCGAGCACCAGGAGCATGAGCACCGTCGTCACCGACAGGGTCGCTGCCGTACCGGACAGGCTGCGGTTGAGCGCGCCGATCGCATCGTCCTTGCTGCGGTTTTTCTCTACCCGCAGGGTCGTGACGATCTGCTGCAGATTGTCCTGATACTGCTGCACGCTGGCCGCAAAAGTGGCGTTCGCCATGTCGTTCTGGCCGGCGAGCTTGAAACGCGCCGTATCGCCGATCGCGGAAAAATAGCTATCGAGCACATCGGCCGCCTGCAGAACCAGTCCGCGTTGCACGTCTCCGCTGGCAAACCGTGTCTGCAATGCAAGTTGCCCCTTCAACTGCCGCTCACTGTCTTCCAGCTGACCGCGCGCCTGGTCGGCAAGCCGCGCGTCCGTCGCGGCGAGCAGGTTCATGGTCGCCAATTGCACATCCTTCAACGAGGAAACCAGGTCGGCAGAGGCCAGCGCGCTCGGGACAGCCCCTTCGGTCACCGAGCGGACCTCGCGCGCATTGGCCGCCGATTGCCAGATGGCATAACCACCGACCGCCAGAATGGCGAAAATGCCGGCCAGGACCAGCAAGGTAATCTGATGTCTGATATTCACGATGCGCCTTTGCGAGAATCGAATTTTCAGCAATGGCACGGCAAACGCCGGCCGATTGGAAAGGGATTCTTTCAAAAGCACATGGCAGGAATATGACGGGACCGTGATGGATTGATGATGACCGGCTCACGCCGGCCGTCATCGTGCGGGGACGGACAATGCTTGGCCGGGCATGGTCGACGGGGCGGCGGACAACGCATCCGCCGCGTCATGATCATAGGCACGCTGCGCCGCAAGTACCGCGTCGATATGCGTTTCCGCCCAGGAAGACAGTGATGCGATGGTGTCGGACAGGGTGCGGCCGAGCTCGGTCAGCGAATACTCGACGGTCACCGGCACCGTCGCGAACACCTGCCGGGCGATCAGCCCGTCGCGCTCGAGCTTCTTCAACGTCTGCGACAGAACCTTCTGCGAAATGCCGTCGATTTCACGCCGCAAGCGGTTGAAACGCACCCGGCCATTGCACAGGCGACCGATGATCAATAGCGACCATTTGTCGGCCAGCCGGTCGAGCACCATGCGGGCAGGACAATTGCGGCTGTAGACATCGTAATCGGCCACATTGCACTCCGGGGCGGGCATCATGCGGTTACCTCCAGGTAATCAGGTGAGTCAAAGGTGCCTTCTTGTCACCAAGTATATATTGGATACCATGCATGCCATGGCCCGTTCATCAACCGGCAGATCAAAAACCAGGAGAACCCCAATCATGAGTAAGAACGTCGTCGTCTATTTTTCCGGCTATGGCCACACTCGCCGTATTGCAGAAGTCGCCGCCGAAGGCGCCCGCGCCACGCTGATCGAAATCGATGCCGAAGGCAATATCCCGGAATCGGCCTGGGAAACATTGGCCGCGGCAGACGCCATCCTGTTCGGCGCACCGACCTATATGGGCTCGGCCCCCTGGCAGTTCAAGAAATTTGCCGATGCAAGCTCGAAGGTCTGGTTTACGCGTGGCTGGCAGGACAAGGTATTCGGTGGCTTCACCAATAGCGCGAGCCTCAACGGCGACAAGCAGGTCACTCTCATCTGGCTGCAGACGCTGGCGGCACAGCATGGCGGGATCTGGGTCAGCCTAGGCATGCTGCCGGCCAACGGCAAGGCGGCACAGCGCAGCGACGTCAACAATCTCGGGGGGTCGGCCGGCGCGCTGGTTCAGACCCCGTCCGACGCGGGCGTGGAAGAAGTGCCGGTCGGCGACCTGGAAACCGTCCGCCGCTATGCCGCACGCGTGGCGGATGTGGCCGCCCGCCTGCACGCCTGACCCTTGCCCCTTGCACCAAAAAGAGCGCCGCGGCGCTCTTTTTGGTGGCGGGCTCATCCGTCCGGGCCAACATCCGGCTGATAGCAGACGATACGCCGCCGCCCACCGGACTTCGCATCGTACATCGCTGCATCGGCAAAGCGCATCAGCGCTTCGGCGCTGCCCCCGTGCTCTGGGTAGATGCTGACGCCGATACTGGCGCCGATATGCACAGAGAGGCCATCAATCTCAAGCGGCGATTCGAGCGCATGCACAATGCGTCTGGCCACTTTTGCCGCCCGTTCCCCGATGGTCGGACCTTCCAACAATACGGTAAATTCGTCCCCGCCCAACCTCGCGACCGTATCTCCGTCACGAACGATGTGACGCAGATGATCGGCTACCGCCAGCAAAACGCGATCGCCGAACGCATGGCCGTGGCGATCGTTGACCTGCTTGAAATAATCGAGGTCGACAAACAACACCGCCAGCTGTCGCCCCGGTATCTTCTCTGTCTGCAGCGCCTGTTCAAGCAAGAGGAAAAACCGGTTGCGATTTGGCAAGCCGGTCAGTGGGTCGTTGTGCGCCAGCCGTTCGAGCTCGCCCTCTGCAACCTTGCGGCGCGTAATGTCGATATGGGTGCCGAGAATACGCACGGCACTCCCATCGGCGGCGCGTTCGACGACCCGGCCATGGTCCCACAGCCAGGTGATCTCGCCGTCGGGGCCGATGGTACGATACTCGGCCTCGTAACAGGCGCTGCGCCCGGCCAGATGGGCGTGGTAATTGGCGAGCACGGCATCGCGGTCTTCCGGGTGCAGTTTGGCAAGCCAGCGGTCGAAATTCGGCGCCATGTCACCGGGTTTGAACGCTTGCAGGTTGAACACGGTCAGCTCGCCGCTTTGCGGCTGGCCCTGCCAAAGACAGATACCGGTACCGTCCAGCGCGGCAGCCAGTTTTTCCTGCAGGTCACGGTTCTGCGCCCTGGCTTCTGCCAGCTGTGACCGCAGCCGGGCGATTTCTCCGTTCAGCGCGTCGTCTTGCACGCGGGCTCGCTCTTCATGGATCGTGCTCCTGCGCGCCGACTCGCGCGCACATCTTATCAAGCAAAAATATTATATTTTTTTATCATAAAACATACCGCGTGGCGACACACTGCAAGATCGGTATCAGGCAGTATTTGCTACCGGCAAGCGGCGCCATTCCAGCCTGCCTCTCCCCCGTTGCCTGGCTGCAGGTGTTTTACACAACACCAATTCTTGTTCCAAACAGGTTTGTAACCGAGATCAACAACACGACGATATAATATTTTTTCTTAAAATTTAGTCTGGAACGCGAATGGCGACATGGGGATTGGGTTTGCGTGCGAAAGCGATGCTGGCGCTTGCACTCGCCTGCCTGTTGGCGGTTGTACCGGCAGGGTTGATCGGCTGGCGGGTGTTGGGCAGTGCCCGCGATCACTTCGGTCAGGCCTATGTCGTCAATTTCACCCTGCTCAAGCGGCAGCAAATCCTCGCGCCGGTATCGCGCGAGCTGGCACTCGCCCGCAGGCTCGCGGGCTCGGTGCTGACGCGTCAGTGGATGCTGGCAGAAAACGATCCGCAAAAGCGTGCACTGTTTTTTGCCGAGGCGGAAAGCTACCGCAAGGATTTATTCGAACAGACCTATTTTTTCGCCAGCGCCCTGAGCCGGCACTATTACACCAATGATCGCCACCTGCCCTACAGCGAAGCGCCACGCTACACGCTGGAGCCGACCCGCGCCGAAGACAGCTGGTTTTTCAGTACCCTGCGCCAGCCAAGCACATCGAATATCAATGTCGATCAGAATGCCCACCTCGGCGTCGTACGGGTCTGGCTCAATGTCGGCGTCTACGACGGCACGCGCAAGATCGGCATCGCCGGCACCGGCATCGACCTGAGCGCGTTCACCAACGACTTCATCGCCACCCGCGAAGCCGGCTTCACGCCGATGATTCTCGGCGACGATGGTGCGATTCAGGCGCACCGCAACCGTTCGCTGATCGCCACCAATCTGGCCGGGCACCGCGCAAGCGTACAACAGACGCTGGCAGGCCATTTGCAGAACGCAGCCGACCGGAGCGCGCTTGCGGCCGCCATGGCCCGCGCCCGGGCCGAGCCGTCCACCGTCGCGACGCTGAAGGTCAACCTCGACGGCCGGCAGCAGTTTCTGGCGCTGGGCTACATTCCCGAGTTGAAGTGGTTCATCGCCACGGCGGTCGACTTGAATGCCGCCCAGGTCATCAATCGCGACTGGCTGCACATGGCGATCGCCGCGCTGGCGCTGTTGACCATCGTGCTGCTGCTGAGCTTCGCCTATGCGGTCGAGCGCCTGGTGCTGCGGCCGCTCGGCAAATTGCAGACCTCGGCAACCGCACTGGCAGGCGGACAATTCGATGTCTCCTTGCCGCCGCCAAGCCGTGACGAGCTCGGCGATCTGAGCCGCGCATTCGGCGTGATGGCCGAACAGCTGCGCAACAATACCGAAGAACTGGAACGCAAGGTGCGTCAGCGCACACAGGAACTGGAAGACGCCAATCGCGACATCCGCCGAGCCAACCAGAAAATCAGCGACTCGATCGATTATGCCAGCCTGATCCAGCGCGCGATTCTGCCGGACCAGAAGCTCAAGCAGTGGCTCGGACCGCGTCACTTTGTGCTGTGGCGTCCGCGCGATGTGGTCGGCGGCGATTTCTACGTGTTCCGCGCCGAGGGTGCCCAGTATCTGATCGGCGTGGCGGATTGCGCCGGCCATGGTGTGCCGGGGGCGCTGATGACCATGTTGGCGCGTTCGGCACTGGAAATCTCCATGGATCAGGCCGGCATCGGCGCACCGGCCGAAATTCTGTCACTGACCGACAGTAATATGCGGGCCATGCTGCAGCAGAGCGAACTGCCGCGCGCCATTGCCACCAATATGGATGCCGGGCTCGCCTGGGTCGACAGCGAGGCGCGCATCCTGCGCTTCTCCGGCGCCAAGATCGGACTCTACTGGAGCGATGGCGTCGAGGTGGGCGAGATAAAGGGTGGCCGGCGGGCCATCGGCGACCGGCACCGCGGCAGCTACGAAAGTACCGAAGTCGCGCTGCGTCCCGGAGCCACCTACTACCTGGCCACCGATGGTTTTCTCGATCAGGCCGGCGGCGATCAGGGCTTCAGCCTGGGCAACAGCCATTTCGCCCGGCTGCTGCAACGCAATGCACGCCTGCCGATGGCGGAGCAAGCGGCCGCACTGGATCGCGCACTGGATGCATATCGGGGGGAATACCAGCAACGCGATGATATTACGATATTATCTTTCCGTTTCAACTGAACAGGGATGACTATGGAATCGATAGACCTGCTCGAGCTACGCACGCATTTCAATCGCGGCGGCATCCTGCTCTGCTTCAACGGCCCCATCTCCCGCAGCTTGATTGAAGAAATCGGCAATGCGCTGAAGACCTATTTACAGGCCGACAACCTGCAGCCTTCTGCGGCGATGGATGTGTTCGGCATCTACGTCGAGATGACGCAGAACATCCGCCATTACGCGAAAGCACACGACTACGACGAGGCAAGCAGCTCCGCCACCGTAGTGGTGGCGCGCGACGGCAGCGGCCATTATGTGATTCAAGCCGGCAATCTGGTCGAAAAGACCGACGGCGAGATCCTGCTTGCGCGGATCAACGCGCTCGCAGCCATGGACAAGGCGGCACTCAAGGCCGCATACAAAACCCAATTGCACCAACCGCGCGACAAAAACGCAATGAGTGGAGCCGGTCTCGGACTGATCGACATCGCCCGCAAATCGACCGCGCCACTGCAGGCGAACCTGGCTCACGTCGACGACGAACATGCATTTTTCGTCTTGCGTGCAGCCATCTGAATGATTAGGTAGCGAACAATGAAGTCATTGAATATTCAAGGAACGCAAACTACACCCGCCATTTCCGCCGATTGGGAACAGGGGTGCCTGACCATGCAGGGGGACTCCTACCCCGAAAACTCCTTCGAGTTTTTCAACCCGGTCATCGACTGGATCGACCGCTTTATCAAGCAGTCGCAAGCCCCTCTGCATCTCGAGCTGCACCTGTTGTACCTGAACACCAGCTCGGTCAAGGCAATGATGGACATCTTCGACATGATGGAAGAAGCGCACGGGGCCGGCCGCAAGCTTAGCGTGCGCTGGTCTTATGATCTGCGTAACGAACGGGTGATGGAGTTGGCGGAAGAATTCCGCGAGGACTGCAGCTTCGAGTTTCTGGTCACCGCCGATGAGTGACGCACCCAAGCTGCCACTGGAACAGGCCGATTTGCTGGCGCAGATCGCAGTACTCCTGGCCGACCCGGCCGAGCAGGACAATGCCATGCGAGAGCCGTTGCAGCAGTTGCTGCAGCACTGCCAGCAACAGCATCAGCGATTGGAGCGGCTGGTCAAGATTTCCGACGGCTATCATTCGATGTCCCGCACCCAGACGCTGACGCTGGAAAAGCTTTACGACCGACAATTGCGCCGGGTAGAAAAGTTGATGCGCATCTCCGACGGTTATCAGAACAGCTTGCGCGAGGCCAGTGAGGCCTTGCGCCATGCCGCATTGCAAGACCCGCTGACCGGGCTCGGCAACCGCCGCTATCTGATGGAGCAGCTGGCCGAACTCCCCCGGCCGGGAGCGCAGCGACCCGCCGATTATTCGCTGGGCATTCTGGACGTGGATTTTTTCAAGTCGATCAACGACCGTTTCGGTCACGATATCGGCGACTTGGCCCTGATCGCCATTGCCAGGACCATCCGTGCCGCACTGCCGGCACACGGGCTCTGCGGACGTTGGGGGGGTGAGGAATTCTTGTTGATCATGCCCGAGACCCCGCTCGACTCGGCAAAGCGGATAAGCGCCGCCATGCTCGACGGCATACGTTCGCTAGAACTCGAGTCCTGCACCGAAAAAATCACGGCCAGCGTAGGATTGACCGTGCTGCGTTCGGACGAAGCGTTCTCCGACACTTTGCGGCGCGCCGATGCCGCCTTGCGCCAGGCCAAACGGAATGGCCGGGATCAGATTGCCACACTGACGGATGGCAGCTGACCAGGCGCCGACGGCATCCGGCAACCGTTTCTGGTCGCCGACACCGTTCGGGCCGGCACAATGCATCTTGCGCCAAGTCATGAAACACGCACTTGCGACCAACAATTCCACGTTGGCGACATTTTATTATGCCAAAATGTCGCCAGGCAGCAATTATCACGCACGCGCCCCTACACGGGCGTATCAGACAGCTCTCATCAGCCGTTCCTTCCAGTGAAATTCGCATCGCCCCCGCCCCCTTACCGGGAGGGCGGTAGATTCTTTTTTGATCAGGAGAAAAAAGTGCAGAAGAAAATCACGACGTTGGCCATCATCAGCCTGCTGACCGCATCGGCCAGCGTACTGGCCGGCGATCTGAAACAGATTCGTTTCGGCGTTGAAGCCAGCTATGCACCGTTCGAATACAAACAGGCCAGCGGGAAACTGGTCGGTTTCGACATCGACCTCGGCAATGAAATCTGCAAGCGCCTCAATGCCAAATGTGTCTGGGTGGAAAACGACTTCGACGGTCTGATCCCCGCACTCAAGGCGAAGAAATTCGACGGCATCCTCTCTTCGATGTCGGTCACCGAAGCACGCATGAAGCAAATCGATTTCTCCAGCAAGCTCTTCAATACCCCGACGCGCATGATCGCCAAGCAGGGCTCCGGACTGCAACCGACCGTCGCTTCGCTCAAGGGTAAGCGCATCGGCGTACAGCAAGGCACCATCCAGGAAGCCTACGCCAAGGCTCACTGGGCACCGGCCGGCATCGAAGTCGTTCCTTACCAGGCGCAGACCCAGGTCCAGGCCGACTTGAAGAACGGCCGCCTCGACGCTTCGCTGCAAGATGCCGTCGAAGCCGATATGGGCTTCCTGCAAAAACCGGACGGCAAGGGCTTTGCTTTCGCAGGCCCGGCGCTGGTCGACAGCAAGACGCTCGGGGTTGGTTCCGCAATCGGCTTGCGCAAGGATGACGTGGCGCTGAAGGCCGAACTCAACAAGGCTATCGCAGCCATGCTGAAAGACGGCACTTATAAGAAGATCGAAGCCAAATACTTCTCGTTTGACGTTTACGGCAAGTAATATCCCCTCCCCGCCGGCTCGCGCCGGCGGGGGACGCCACGGCACGGCGATTGCCACAACATGCCATCCGCCCCCCCATCGAGGCACCCTGCTTGGCCCCCCTCCCGATCGCAAGACAAGACTGAAGTTGTCACTGTACTTTCTACCTGGGCTGGTAAAATCAGATTGATTGCCGCACCATTACACCTTTCGCTTTTTTTAAGCACAGCTTTTGTAGAGAACTGAACATGAAACTGAGTCGAGTCTGGTACGCTTCCTGTATGGCCGCTTTCTATGCTTCCCAGGCAGCAGGCTCCCCCATTCCGCCGCTGGCCTCCGCCTCAGCCATCGTCGGATCGCCCACCAATCCGCATATCTTTCTTGCCAAGGAATCGAATCGGGCGTTTTCGGTCGCCTCGCTGTCCAAGCTGATGTCGGCCATGGTCGTGCTGGATGCCAATCAGGACCCGTCGGCGAAGATCACCATTACCCAGGACGATGTCGACACGATGCGGCATAGCAAATCGCACCTGCTCGTCGGTTCGACGCTGCCACGGGGAGAATTGCTGCAACTGGCGCTGATGGCATCGGAAAACCGCGCCACCCATGCCCTGGCGCGCACCTATCCGGGCGGGATCAAGGCTTTCGTGGCCGCAATGAACCGCAAGGCTACGCATCTGCATCTGGCCAACACCCATTTCGTCGAACCGACCGGTCTGAGCACGCAAAACATTTCGAGCGCCGCCGACATGCTGCGCATCGTCGCCACCGCGACGACATACCCGGCGATCCGGGCGGCCACCACCACCAGCAGCCGGGATATCGCCCTGACCGCTCGTTACGCGCACCACTTCATCAATACCGATGCACTGGTACGCACGCACCAATGGCCGATCCTGCTGTCGAAGACCGGCTATATCAAGGAGTCAGGCCATTGCCTGGCCATCGAGACCGAAATCAACCATCAGCCCGTCATCATGGTCTTCCTCAACAGCCAGGGAGAAGCTTCCTCGCTGGGCGATGCGTCACGGGTGCGGCAATGGCTGAGTAAAAGAGTCTGAAGAGAGCGCTGCCCGCAACGGGCCTATTGTTTCCGCAGCAAGTAAAAGAAATGGCCGCGAGCCTGACGGGCGCGCGGCCTTTGACTTGGCACCGCGTTCAGTGGCTGGCGGCCAGCCGGGCAAGACATCGAGGACCTGGTCCGGCTTTTATGCAAGCCTGCCGATGACATCAAAGACGCCCCGACCCCTTCGGCAGACGACAGCCGAGCCATCCGGCCACGCCCCCGGCTGCAGCACGGCACCGGGGCACGGGTCGTGGTTATCCGTCTGGATATTGCCCCAGAGCTCAATGGCAGCCTGATTAACACTTCGCAACCTTACTTCGCCTTGCCAAAACCGGTAAAAACGGCTAAATTTGTCGACCTTACGCGAAGCAGCGCGGGTGTAGCTCAATGGTAGAGCAGAAGCTTCCCAAGCTTACGACGAGGGTTCGATTCCCTTCACCCGCTCCAGTGACCCATGCTAACCAGTCCCGTTAGTAGATTCAGATTCCGCAGCGAAATATGAACTGGAATTCCGGCCGGCTCTGGTTGCGCATCATTGTCTACGGTTCCCTCGCCTTATTGACGATGGGCATCATCACCCAAAGCCTGATTTTCTGGCAGTTCGACGAAAATGCCGTGCGGCATTCGATCGTCGACGCCCTGCACGACACAGGTCGACAAGTCGAAGTCGAAGGCTCGATCACGCCGCGGGTATTTCCTTTCCCCGGCATCGACGTCAACCGCATCGTCATCACCCAGCCGCATAGCCGGACACCGTTCGCGCGCATCGAACGCATGGAAGCGCGCCTGGCCTGGTGGCCGCTGCTGTTCGGCCACCGCGAGGTCCGCTCGCTGGTGCTCTACGCACCCGATGCTGCCATCGAACGGCACGGCGACGGCACGCTGTCGATCGCAGATCTGTTTTCGCGCCGCGAACAGCGCGGATTCAATATCGACCTCAACACACTGGTCATCCGCGACGGCCGTATCCGTTATCACGACGACGAAAGCGGCAGCGACCAGCAACTCGACTCGATCAGCCTGGACGCCGACGGACTGAAGAGCAGCGCGCAGATTTCCGCTGCGGCCGTACTGGCGCACGACGGCAGCCCGATCCGCATGGCGATCGACACTCCGCTCGTCATCCTCGACAACCAATTGCATTTCAGCCAGGTCGATGCGATCGCACAAAGCCAGACGACGGAATTCGGCCAGCTGCAGCTGCATGCCACGGGCGACTATCTGTTCGACCTCAATACGCTGACGGCCAAGGGCGAGGGACTTGCCTTCGAATTCACCGGCGAGCGGCCGCAAAGCGCCGCCAAACTCTCGGTGCCCAACATGACGGCATCGTTCAGCAGTATCAGCATCCCGAACAGCCATCTGAGCACCAGCATCCAGTATGACCGCAGCCATTATGGCCTCGACGCCAATCTGGAAAACCTCAGTCTGGACCGCGACACCCTGCAGGCGAGCCGGTTTGGCGGCGAGTTCAACTGGCAGGTCGGCAACAACCGCGTCAAGCTGGTGCTGGACGCGCCTTTCACGCTTTCGCATCTCAAGGATCTGACGCTCACGCCGCTGCACCTGAGCGCGCAGGCCATCACCCCGCTGCTGCCGCGCGGTCAGCTGATCGCCAATATGCAGGGACAGTTGACCGGCGATCTCGACAACGAGCGCCTGGATCTGCATGGCAAGGGCACCATCGACGGTTCGTCGATCTCGCTCGATGTGACCCAATATGGCTTCATCCGGCCACGCCACGAGGCATCGCTGTCGATAGGGGCTCTCGATCTCAACCGCTACCTGCCGGAAGCCAAGGGCGAAGCGGTGGCGATCTTCCAGAACAAGGATCCGATTCCGCTCGACTGGATGGATTTCTTCGACCTGAACGGCAAGATCAGCGCCGGCGAACTGTCGGTGGGGCGTTTCCGCATGAAGGACGTCTCGGCGGGCATACGCGTCAATCCGCAGGAACTCGAGGTCAACGATATCTCGGCCAATATCTATGCCGGTCAATTGAAGGGTGATGCGCAGCTCAAGCGCAATCCGCAGGGCGCCCGCCTCGCGGTGCACCAGACGCTGGCAGGCATGAACATCCGTCCGCTGCTCGTCGACCTGTTCAGTTTCGGCCAGCTGGACGGCAAGGGCAGCGGTCAGGTTTCGGTTGCGGCGCAAGGACAGTCATTCGTCGATCTGCGCAACAGCCTGAGCGGCGACGTCCAGATGAGTCTCAATCAGGGTGCGCTCAGCGGCATCGATCTGGTCGCCGCCTTGAAGAACCTGCCGGCCGAGCTGAAGGAAATGAATGCACCGGCGCGCGCCAACCAGAAAACCACGTTCTCGACGTTGTCGGCCGGTTTCCATTTCGAACAGGGCGTCGGCCGCAATCAGGATCTGAAGCTCGCTTCGCAACTGGTCAATGTCAACGGCGGCGGCAAACTCGACCTCAAGCACAGCATCATCGATTACAACATGAACGTGCAGGCCAATCCGCGTGAATTCGCCACGCTCAAGGGCATGAGCATTCCGCTCAAGATCACCGGCCCGCTCAACGCGCCGGTCTATGCGCTGAATTTCAATGCCCTGGTCAAAGGCAAGAAGACCGAGAACGAAAAGCAGCAGGCGCTGAAACAGGAACTGAAAAAGCAGATCACCACGATTCTGCCCTGATGAAAAAAGCAGGCCGAGGCCTGCTTTTTTCATGCTTGCTGCCCAGGTTCATGCACCGGTCAGTATCAGCGACTCGGCCTGGGCAAGCTGCTTGGCATTGCCGAGCAACACCAGCACATCCCCTTCTCCCAGCATGAAACCGGCATCGGGTCCGAAATGTCGCCGGTGCCGACTACGCACCGATTTGACCTCGACTTCGAAGCGGGCCAGATCGAGTACGCCAAGCGCCTTGCCGATCGCGTAGGCGCCTTCGCACAGCACAACACTCTGCAGCCGCTGGACCACCGCCTCATCGAGCGAGTCGCTGTCGTCCATGCCGCGGAAGAAGCCGCGAAACAAGCCATAGCGTTCTTCGCGCACGCGCCGGATACGGCGCAGTACGCGCGGTAGCGGCACGCCGGCCTCCATCAGGGCCTGCGACGCCAGCATCAGGCTGCCTTCCAGCAATTCCGGCACCACTTCGGCGGCCCCCGCAGCGCGCAGTTTCTCGATATCACTGTCGTCGAGCGTGCGCACCACCACCGGCAAATCGGGGCGGAGCCCCTGCACACGATGCAGAATGCGGCAGGCGGCTTCGGTATCGGCAAAGCTGATCACCATCACCCGCGCCCGCTGAATGCCGGCAGCGAGCAGCACCTCGGTCTTGCAGGCGTCGCCAAACACAACCGGATCGCCCGCCTCGGCGGCTTCCTGCACCCGCGCCGGATCCATGTCGAGCGCGAACACCGGAATATCCTCCGCCTGCAGCAGCCGGGCCAGCGACTGACCGCTGCGGCCATAGCCGCAAATGAGCACGTGCTCGTTCTTCGACATGCTTTCGACCAGCACATGGTGCAAATCGAAAGCCTGCAGCGTCCAGTCCTGCCGAACCAGGCGGCGGGCGATCTTCTCGCTGTTGAGAATCAGGAACGGAGCCACCAGCATTGACAACAGCACGGCAGCCACGGCGGCCTGCGCCACCGGATCGGCGACCAGGCCCAGCCGCGAAGACAGCGCGAGCAGCACGAAACCGAATTCGCCCCCCTGGGCCAATGCGAGTGCGCCGCGCATCGCATCCATGCCGCGGTGGCCGAGAGCGCGGCCGATACCGTACACCGCAGCAAGTTTCAACGGCACGAGCAGCAGCAGGAACAGCAATACAAGACCGAGTTTGTCCACCAGTACCGGCAAGGACAGCCGCATGCCGACCGTGATGAAAAAGAAACCGAGCAGCAGATCGCGGAACGGGCGGATATCTTCCTCGACCTGATAACGGTATTCGGTTTCCGAAATCAGCATGCCGGCGACGAAAGCCCCCAGCGCGAGCGACAGCCCGGACAGCTCGGTCAACAGCGCCACGCCCAACGTCACGAGCAGCACATTGATCATGAACAGTTCGCTCGACCGTTGCCGCGCTACCAGGTGGAACCAGGGGCGCACCAGGCGCTGTCCGAGCACCAGCAGCAGGGACAGCACCACGGCCACCTTGATGCCGGCAAGGATCAGATCGCCCCACATATGGGCCCGGTCACCGGCAAAGGCCGGCAGCAGGATCAGCAAGGGCACCACGGCCAGATCCTGCAACAGCAGCACGCCGATGGCGATCTGACCATGCGGCTGCCCCAGCTCGCGCTGCTCGGTCAGCAAGCGGCTGACGATGGCCGTGGACGACAGCGCCAATGCGCCGCCAAGCGCGAAACCACTGAGTACGCTGCCAGTCAGCCAGGCACAGACGGCGCCGATACCGACGACGCAAAGCAGCATCTGCACAAGACCGAGGCCGAACACGAGGTGTTGCATGGCCTTGAGCTTGGCCAGGGAAAACTCGAGTCCGATCGTGAACATCAGAAACACAATGCCGATCTCGGCAATCAGTTCGATCCCGTCGCCCTGCGGCATCAGATCAGCTGCCGCTGGCCCGGCAAGGAAACCGATCAGCAGATAGGCCAACAGCGACGGTACGCGCAAACGGCGACAGACGGTGATGGCCACCACTGACAGCAGCAGGATGAGGACGATGACGGCGAGAGAATGCATTGTGGCGATGTGTCTCCGTGTGTTGTAAGTGATACGGCAAGGATGGTCCCGGAGGGAGGACAATGCAGCGGGCTGCGAGCGGTAAAATTATAACCTTGATATACTTCAGCCCTATGGAAACCCAAAATTATACTAGCCGCCTCGAATGTGCGCGGGAAGTATTGCGCACCGAGGCAGAGGCCATCGAGGCATTGGCTTCTCGACTCAATGGTGCATTCTCGCAAGCAATCGACATGATTCTGGCCTGCAAGGGCCGATTGGTCATCACCGGCATGGGGAAATCCGGCCATGTGGCGCGCAAAATCGCGGCCACACTGGCCAGCACAGGCACCCCGGCCTTTTTCGTCCATCCGGCCGAGGCCGTGCACGGCGATCTGGGCATGATCATGCGCGATGATGTTCTGCTCGCGCTGTCGAACTCCGGAGAGAGCGACGAAGTGCTCGCCATGTGGCCGGCACTCAAGCGCAAGGGCGTACGTACCATCGCGATGACCGGGCGCGACACCTCGACCATGGCCCGACTGGCCGACATTCATCTGGATGCACATGTCGATCGCGAGGCCTGCCCGCTCGGTCTGGCGCCGACGACCAGCACCACGGCGCAAATGGCGCTTGGCGATGCGCTCGCCGTCACGCTGATGTCCGATCGCAGTTTCCGCGAAGAGGACTTCGCCATGTCGCACCCGGCCGGCAGCCTCGGGCGGCGCCTGCTCGTGCGCGTTGCGGACATCATGCATCAAGGCGACGAGCTGCCATGTGTTCGCGACGATGCATCGCTCAAGGACGCGTTGCTGGAAATCTCCAAAAAAGGACTGGGCCTGACTGCCGTGGTCGATAAACAGGGTATGCTCGTCGGCGTCTTCACCGACGGTGATCTGCGCCGTACGCTCGACCGCACTCAGGATCTGTCCGGCGTGCGCATCGCCGAAGTCATGACCCGCTCGCCGCGCACGATCACGGCCGACGCACTGGCCACCGAAGCCGTGGAACAGATGGAGTCCGCGCATATCCTGTGCCTGCTCGTGCTGGATGCACAGGGGCAGTTGGCTGGCGCGCTCAACATGCATGACCTGTTCCGCGCAGGCGTGGTGTAATTTTTCAGCCGGATCGCATGGCGACCCGGACAGCAAGGACAAGCATGCAATTCACAAGCGATCTGGCACGTGACATCCGCCTGTTGATCATGGATGTTGACGGTGTCCTGACCGATGGACGCATTTTCATCACCGCCACCGGCGAGGAACTCAAGGCGTTCAACACGCTCGACGGACATGGACTGAAAATGCTGCAGTCGACCGGCGTCAAACTCGCCATCATCACCGGACGTGATGCAAGCTGCGTCGCCCATCGCGCGCGCGGACTCGGCATCGATTACTACTATGCCGGCATCAGCGACAAGCGCGCCGCCTTCGCCGAGTTGTTGCGAGAGACCGGGCTAGAAGCCGAAGCTTGTGCCTACATCGGCGACGATGTGGTCGACTTGCCGGTCATGCGCCGTGTCGCACTGGCCATTTCGGTGCCAGAAGCGCCGAGCGTGGTACGCCAGCACGCCCACTATGTAACCGGGCGCCCGGCGGGCCAGGGCGCAGTGCGAGAAGCCTGCGAACTGATCATGCAGGCGCAGGGCACGCTTGACGCGCTGATTGCGGGATATCTGGCATGATATTGCGCAGCAACCGCTTGTTCCCCGTGACGCTGGTTCTGCTGATGGCGCTCGTCACCATCTGGCTCAACCAGATTTCGCAGCTCGGCAGTTTCGGACATGATCTGAACCCGTCCAAGCCGGAATTCGTGTCCGAACAGGTCACTGCTACCCGCTTCGATACTCAGGGCAACATCCTGCAGCGTCTGACCGCTGACCGGCTCTGGCAATACCCGAACCGGCACAATCTGTACTTCGACAACGGCGATGTGCATGTCTATAAGCTGGGCCGGCTCGACTATCGGGTACAAGGACAAAACGGTTACTACAACACGCGCACCAAACAGGCCTTTTTCGATCGTGCGGCGCATCTGACGAAGCCGGCGGAAGGAACCCAGCCCGACATCGAGGTTCTGACCAGCGAACTGTCGGTCGATACGGTCAAACGCTACGCAAGCTCGCCCAGCCCGACCACGTTCCATTACGGCAAGAGCGTCGGCAACTCGGTGGGCTTCAACTACGACTACAATGCCGGGACAATCAATCTGCTCGCCTCGGCGAGGGTAACTTATGTTAAATAACCGCTTTCTGGCCCTGGCGCTGCTGCTGGGGCTCGCAGCCCCGCTCGCCCATGCGGAAAAGGCGGACCGCGACAAACCGATCCAGATCACGGCCAACAAGGGCTTTCTCGACCAGATCAAGGGCGTGACCGAATGGGACGGCGATGTCGTGATCGTCCAGGGCACGCTGTTGATTCACGCCGACCATGTGCGCGTCACGCAGGATGCCAAAGGCAATCAGGTGATGGTCGGTACCGGCCGCATCGTCACATTCCGTCAGAAGGCGGACGACACACCGGATCACAAGAACGTCTGGATCGAAGGACAGGCAAGCCGGATCGACTACAACACGATCGACCATACCGCCGTGCTGACTTCCAATGCACGGGTCAAGAAGGGAACCGACCTGTTGATCGGCGATGTCATCACCTACAACACCGAAACCCAGATCTACCAAAGCCAGGGCGGCGGCGCCAACACGGTCAACAAGGGCCGGGTCACGGTGATCCTGCAGCCGCAAAAACAGAAAGCCAGCGACGGGAGCAGTAACAAGCCATGATGGAAAGCCTGCTGACGGTTGAACGACTGAAGAAGCGTTACAAGAAACGTACCGTGGTCAAGGATGTCTCCCTTGGCATCAAGAGCGGCGAAGTGGTCGGTTTGCTGGGGCCGAACGGCGCCGGCAAGACGACGAGCTTTTATATGATCGTCGGGCTCGTCAGCGCCGACGACGGCGATATCATACTCAACGGCAAGAGCATCACTCACCTGCCGATTCACCGTCGCGCGCACATGGGACTAGGCTATCTGCCGCAGGAAGCATCGATCTTTCGCAAGATGACGGTCGATGAGAACATCCGTGCCATTCTCGAAATCTCCGGTTTGCACAAGGAAGAGCTGGAAAAGCAGCTCGACCTGTTGCTGGACGATCTGAATATCGCCCATCTGCGCAACAGCAGCGCCCTGTCGCTGTCGGGCGGCGAGCGGCGGCGGGTGGAAATCGCCCGCGTGCTGGCCACGCGGCCGCGTTTCATCCTGCTCGACGAACCGTTTGCCGGGGTCGACCCGATCGCGGTCATCGACATCCAGAAGATCATTTCCTTCCTGAAGGAGCGTGGAATCGGCATCCTGATCACCGATCACAATGTGCGGGAAACGCTGCGCATCTGCGACCGGGCCTACATCATCAACGATGGCGCGGTGCTCGCATCCGGCGAACCCGAGGAGCTCGTCAACAACGAGCGTGTACGCAAGGTCTATCTGGGAGAGCATTTCCACCTGTAACCGCCATGAAGCAGACACTCCAGCTCAAAGTATCACAGCAGCTCACTCTCACGCCGCAACTGCAACAGTCGATCAAGCTATTGCAGATGTCCACCGTCGACCTGCAGACGGAGGTCGAGCGCTTTCTGCTGGACAACCCCATGCTTGAACGCGGAGATGAACCGGCGGGAGATGCCGGACGGGACAGCGCGCCGCAGGCCGAAACGCAGGAAGCGCCGACCGAGACGACAGACAGCGCACCCGCGACCGAAAGCCTGCAAGACTGGGGTTCCGGCAGCGGCGGCGGCAGTCATGCAGATGACGATTTCGACCCCTTTTACAATGTCCCCTGCCACCAGACCCTGCGTGAACTGCTGCTCGCGCAGTTGGGCGAGATCGCTCTCGGAGCACGCGATCATGCATTGGTGCAATTGCTGATCGAAGAACTCGACGACGATGGCTATCTCGGGACAGGACTCGACGAGCTGGCGCAAAACCTGCCTTCGGAACTGGAAATCGACGAGGAAGAACTCGCCGTCGGTCTGACACTGCTGCAACAGTTCGACCCGCCCGGTGTTGGGGCACGGTCGCTATCGGAATCGCTGACACTGCAACTGGCACGCTTGCCAGAAACTGCGCCGGGCTATGCGCTCGCGCAACGCATCATCGATACCCATCTGTCCTTGCTCGGTTCGCGCGACTACACCCGGTTGCGCAAATTGCTGGGGGCCGGCGACGACGAACTGCGCGCAGCCCAATCGCTGATCGCAAGTCTGAACCCTCGTCCGGCATCGGGTCATAGCAGCGAAGACACCCACTACATCACGCCGGATGTTACGGTCAGAAAACGCAAAAATCGCTGGGTAGCCGAGCTGAATACGGCGGCCATCCCCCATCTCCGCGTCAACCAGATGTACGCCCGCCTGCTATCGGAAAATCGCCAGGGTGCCGGCGACCTTTCGGCCCGGCTGCAAGAGGCTCGCTGGCTGGTAAAGAACATTCAGCAACGATTTGACACTATCCTGAAAGTATCGGAAGCTATAGTCGACAAGCAGCAAGCGTTCTTTGAACAAGGCGAAGTGGGCATGCGCCCGATGATTCTGCGTGACATCGCCGACGAACTCGGGCTGCATGAATCCACCGTATCAAGAGTCACCACGCAGAAATATCTGCTGTGCCCGCGGGGACTGTTCGAGCTGAAATATTTCTTTGGCAGCGCACTGGAGACAGACAGCGGCCAGGAATGCTCGGCGACCGCAATCAAGGCGCATATCCGCAGGCTGCTTGAAGTGGAAAATCCCGCCAAACCCCTTTCCGACAGTGCCATCGCCGAAGAACTCGCCCGTCAGGGAATTCAGGTTGCAAGGCGTACCGTTGCGAAGTATCGTGAAGCCATGCAGATACCGCCAGTCAATCAGCGAAAGGCACTCTAGGAAAACTACCGCATCCGTCTGCTCGGCCCGCTTGGCCGGACATTCATCATGGCAACAAAGTAAGGAGTAAGGGTTATGAACATCAAAGTGACTGGTCTTCACCTCGAGATCACCCCGTCCCTGCGCGACTATATCGAAAGCAAGCTCGAACGCATCAGCCGCCACGTCGACGATCTCATCGATGTCTCCGTCACCCTTTCTGTGGACAAGCTGGTCCAGAAGGCTGAGGTCAATGTACATCTGTCCGGCAAGGACATTCACGTCGAAACGATCGAATCTGATATGTACGCGGCCATCGACCTCGTGATGGACAAGCTCGACCGCCAGGTATTGAAGGTCAAGGAAAAGCAGACCACTCACCGCGGTGCACAACCGGAAGCGTCCGTATAGCTGCCTGAGCCGCTAAGCCGGGAACCTTCGGGTTCCCGTTTTTGTTTTCCCGGCTTTTCGCACCCCGGCGACTGCCCATTACGTTGCATAACGCTATGAAACAGATCGGAAAAATCCTCTCCCGCGAGCACATTCTGCTGGACCTCGACGTCAGCAGCAAAAAACGAGTCTTCGAACAGGTCGGACTACTGATGGAAAACACCTGCGGCATTGCCCGCAGCGAAGTATTCGATTGTCTGTTCGCCCGAGAAAAACTTGGCTCGACGGGCCTCGGCCAGGGAGTGGCCATCCCGCACGGACGGGCCGAGGGGCTGAAGGAAGCTGCCGCGGTATTCATTCGCCTCAAGGCGCCGATTCCGTTTGATGCGCCGGATGGCAAGCCGGTGCAAAGCCTGTTCATCCTTCTGGTGCCGGAGCAGGCCACCGATTTGCACTTGCAGGTACTGTCCGAACTGGCCCAGCTGTTCTCGAGCCGGTCGTTGCGCGAAGCGCTGCTGGCCGCCGGCAGTACCGATGAAATCTATGCGCTCCTGTCAGAGTGGTCGACCCATGCCTAGTATCACCGTCCGCAAGCTCTACCAGGAAAACCAGCAGAAGCTCAATCTGACCTGGGTCGTTGGCACGGCTGGCGCTGACAACATCATCGGCATCGACGAGCAACGGCCGACTCTCGCCCTCGTCGGCCACCTCAACTTCATTCACCCGAACCGCGTACAGGTGCTGGGCCTGGCCGAGGTAGATTATCTGAACCGGCTGGAGCAATCGGCCGCAAAAACCGCGCTCGACCAGTTGTTTCACAAAAGCATGTCGGTCGTGATGGTGGCCAACGGTCAGCCAGTGCCGAAGCTGCTACGCGACTACTGCCACTCGCACAGCGTACCGCTGATGTCGACGCCGCTGGAAAGCCCCTACCTGATGGATGTGCTGCGCATCTATCTGGCGCGTGCGCTCGCCGTCTCGACCGTATTGCACGGCGTATTTCTCGATGTATTGGAAATCGGCGTGCTCATCATGGGCGACTCGGCGATGGGCAAGAGCGAGCTGGCGCTCGATCTGATTTCGCGCGGCCACGGCCTGGTCGCCGACGATGCGGTCGAACTCTACCGCATCGGTCCGGAAACGCTGGAAGGTCGCTGTCCACCGCTATTGCGCGACTTTCTCGAAGTACGCGGTCTCGGCATCCTGAATATCCGCACCATTTTCGGCGAAACCGCCGTGCGACCGAAAAAGGTGCTCAAGCTGATCATCCATCTGGTCAAGGCCAACGATCAGGCCATGCAGGCGCTGGACCGGCTCAACATCCAATCGGAAACCCAGGACATTCTGGGGGTGACGGTGCGCAAGGTGGTCTTGCCGGTCGCAGCCGGCCGCAACCTGGCGGTGCTGGTCGAAGCCGCCGTGCGCAACTACATCCTGCAGCTGCGCGGCATCGACAGCACGCGCGAATTCATCGAACGGCACACCAACTTCCTCAGGGACCAGGAGCATGCAGCTGATATTGATTAGCGGGCTCTCCGGCTCGGGCAAATCGATTGCGCTTCGTGCACTGGAGGACTCCGGCTATTACTGCGCGGACAACTTGCCGGCAACCATGCTGAGCGAGGCGATGGCGCTCTATCAGGATTACGGTTTCGATCGTATCGGCATCAGCGTCGATGTGCGCTCGAGCCCGTCGCTCGGCGCGCTACCGCACGAAATGGACAAATTGCGTGCCCAGGGTGTTGACGTACGTCTGCTGTTTCTCGAAGCGCAGGACGACACGCTCGTCAAACGCTTCTCCGAAACCCGCCGACGCCATCCGCTGGCCGGCAATGGCCACCTGACCATCCAGGAATGCATCGCCGAAGAGAAAAACATGCTCGGCGTCATCCAGGAACTCGGCGCACGTCTCGACACCACCAGCCTCGTACCCAATACGCTACGCACCTGGATCAAGGATCTGGTCGCCGCCGACAGCAGCCGGCTGACGCTGGTTTTCCAATCGTTCGGCTTCAAGCATGGCGTACCGCTAGACCTCGACTTTGCCTTCGACGTACGCTGCCTGCCCAACCCCTATTACGATCAAACGCTGCGCCCGCTCACCGGCCTTGATCAACCTATCGTCGATTTCTTCCTCAAAACGCCTGAAGTGGCGGAAATGATCGAAGACATACGTCGCATGATCTCGCGCTGGCTACCGGTCTTTGCGCAGGAAAGCCGCAGTTACCTGACGGTGGCGATCGGTTGTACTGGTGGGCAACACCGCTCGGTCTATATTGCAGAACAGCTTGCGCGCGCGTTTCCCGACCAGCAGGTCATGATCCGGCACCGTCAGCTGTAACGCTCCTCGGGACAACCCGGCCGGCTTGCAGCCGGCAAGCAAAGAAAGCGCGATATGCGTGCAGTCAACACCGTCACCGTCGCCCTGACCGGTGCGTCGGGCATCCCCTACGGGCTCCGGCTGATCGACAGCCTCGTCGCCGCCGGCGTGCGCGTCTGGGTTCTCTATTCACAGGCGGCACAGGTGGTCGCCCAGCAGGAAATGCAACTCACGCTGCCCGGCAGGGCCAGCGAGGCAGCGGAGTTTCTGCGCGGCCGCAGCGGCGCAAGCGAAGAGCAGCTCAAGGTCTTCGGCCGCGAAGAGTGGTTTGCACCGGTCGCTTCCGGCTCGAATCCGGCCGATGCGATGGTCGTCTGTCCCTGTTCGATGGGCACACTGGCTGCCATTGCCCATGGCCTGTCCGATAATCTGATCGAACGCGCGGCAGACGTCAGCATCAAGGAAGGGCGCAAGCTGATTCTGGTGCCACGCGAGACACCGCTGTCGGCGCTGCACCTGGAAAACATGTTGAAGCTCGCCCGACTGGGTGCCGTCATTTTGCCGCCGGCGCCGGGCTTCTATCACCACCCGCACAGTATCGACGACATGGTCGACTTCGTTGTCGCGCGCATCCTGGACCAGCTCGGTGTTGCGCATGCCCTGACGGCTCGCTGGGGGGAGGATCGTACATGAGCACTGCCATCTATACCCTGGAAGCACTACGGGCGCTCGAAGCGCGCGCCGACGCGGCCGGTCTCGACCTGATGGCGCGTGCCGGCGAAGCTGCCGCCAACTGGATCGCCGCCCGGCTGCCCGTCGGCGCACGGGTACTGGTCGCAGCAGGCCCCGGCAACAACGGCGGCGATGCGCTCATCGCTGCCGCAGCACTGCTGCGCAATCGCTATCAGGTGGACGTGCTGCAGCCGGCCGCGCCGAAAAGCCCGGCCGCACAACAGGCGCTGCAGACCTGGCTCGCCGCCGGAGGCCGCGTGCAGCGATCACTGACGGCTGATTGGTCGCGTCCGGAGCTGATCGTGGACGGATTGTTCGGCATCGGTGTCGACCGCCCCTTCAGCGAGCCCTGGGCAGAACTGATTGCACGCCTGAACGAAAGCGGCGCACCGATTCTCGCCCTAGACACCCCGTCCGGACTCGATGCCTGGAGCGGGCGCGCACTCAACGCGGCAGTGCATGCCGACGCAACCCTGACCTTTCTCTGCCATAAGCCCGGTCTGTTCACAGGCAATGGCGCCGATCTCGCCGGAAAGGTGTTTCTCGATACGCTGCAGCACCCGGGCTGGGCTGGCCACGAACCGGAGGGCGCACTCAACCACGCCGGGGCAGCCGCATCGCTCCGCCGGCGCCGCAACAGCCACAAGGGCAGTCACGGCACGGTCGTCATCGCTGGCGGTGCACCCGGCATGCTGGGCGCGGCACTGCTCGCCGGACGCGCAGCCCTTTCTGCCGGGGCAGGCAAGGTGCTGGTCGCCGCGCTCGACGACCGCCTCGCCGTCGATCCGCTCACTCCGGAACTGATGCTGCGCCCGGCAGATACATTGCCGGAAGGCAGGGTGACCGCGATCGGCCCCGGCCTGGGCCAGGAAAGCGCGGCACGCGTGCTGCTCGCTCAGGCGCTTGCGCGCACCGGCCCGCTGGTGCTCGATGCCGACGCACTCAACCTGCTCGCCGCCGATGCGTCGCTGGCGACGAAGCTTGCCGAACGGCAGGCTCCGGCGGTATTGACGCCGCATCCGGCAGAAGCCGCACGTCTGCTCGATACCGATACCGCCGCGGTACAGAACGATAGACTGCATGCGGCCCGTGCACTCGCCGAGCGGCTCAACGCGGTCGTGGTGCTCAAGGGAGCCGGCAGCCTGATCGTCGGGCCGGACGGTTATTATCACGTCAACACTACCGGCGGTCCGGCGCTCGCCGCCGCCGGCCAGGGCGATGTGCTGACCGGCATCATCGCCGCCCTGCTCGGCCAGGGGCTCGATGCCTTCGCAGCAGCTTCGCTGGCCGTCTGGGCGCACGGCCGCGCCGGCGACCTGCACCCAGGCGTGCTCGGCCTCAGCGCTTCGGCCACGGCAGCACGGATTCCCGCCATTCTCAACCCGCTGATTCCTCCGCCCGGAAAGGGACTCGTCCTTGGACCGGCAACGTAAAGCCTACACGGCAGGGCTTGCCGCCGTACTCGCCTGGTCGACCGTGGCGACCGCCTTCAAGATCAGCCTGCGCCATCTGACGCCGGCTCAGTTGCTGCTCGTTTCGAGTATCGTGTCGTTGGCCGTGCTGCTGATCATTCTGGCCGTGCAGGGCCGCATCGCCGCGCTCGGCGCATCGTGCGCCGCCCACTGGCGCCGCTCGCTGCTGTTCGGCGCCATCAACCCCTTCGTCTACTATCTGGTGCTGTTCCAGGCCTATGCGCTGCTGCCGGCACAGGAGGCGCAGGCGATCAACTACACCTGGGCACTGACACTGACCTTGATGTCGGTACCGGTGCTCGGCCACGCCCTGCGACCGCAGGATGCGGTCGCGGCACTGATCTGCTATCTCGGCGTGCTGGTGATCGCCACCCACGGTGACGTGTTCGGACTGCATTTCGCCAGCATGACAGGCGTCGGGCTGGCCTTGCTCTCCACCCTGCTCTGGGCCGGCTACTGGCTGCTCAACACGCGAGACAAACGCGACCCCATCATCGGGCTCACGCTGAATTTCGCCTTTTCCCTGCCGCTTACCCTGCTGTGGTGCCTTTGGCGCGGAGAACTTGCGTCCATCGACGGCGCCGGACTCGCGGGAGCCGCCTGGGTCGGCGTGTTTGAAATGGGCCTGACCTTCGTCCTCTGGCTCACCGCGCTCAAACTGACTGCGCGCACGGCCAGTATCGCCAACCTGATCTTCCTGTCTCCGCTGGTCTCGCTGCTGCTGATCCATTTCATCGTGGGCGAGCCGATTCTGCCGTCGACGGGGGGCGGACTATTGCTCATTCTGCTGGGTCTGGCGATACAGAAACTGCACTTTCGTCGTCCACCGGATGGCATTACCGCATCAAGCCAGTCGTCATGATTGATTTTTGCATTTTCAACCCGCCTTATTTACGATGAAAGGGAATGAGGAAAGCTTCATCATGATGAAAAGCATCAAGGCCCAACTGACCATCTGGCTGATTGTCGGCATCACCATCATCCTCTCGTTGATGGGGTATGTGTCGTTCAACAACAGCAAGGCTCAGGGGGAAGCGGACTACCTCGCATTGCGCAGTGCGCTCAAGGAGCGCCTGGCACTGTCCCTGCCGCATGGCGTGTGGCAGCTCGATGACCAATATATCCAGCTGACGCTTGACGCCGAACTCGGCTGGCAATCGCTGATCGCAATCCGCATCAAGGGCGATGCCGGTCTCAATATCGGGCGCATTCGCGACAGTCACGGCCTGCGCGACATGACCCCCACCGAAGAACCGGCGGCCGACGACCGCATCAATATCCCGATCGTCTATCAGGGCAAGGAAAAACTCGGCACCGCGACAGTCTATCTGTCGCGTCACGATCTCGAGGTCAAGCTGCGCGACCGTCTGATCGAAAGCCTGATCCAGATCGTCGCGCTCGATCTGCTGATCGTCATCATGATGAGCTATGCGCTGCGCCATTTTGTGTTCCACCCGCTCAAGGATCTGCAAGACGCGCTCGACAACGCCGCCAGTAGCAGCGAAGTCGAGGCGGCAACCATCCGGGTCAAACAGCAAAACGAATTCGGCGATGTGATGCGCAGTTACAACCGTATCGTCGAACGCATCACCGATGATCTGCGGATGCGGACCCGGGCAGAAGCAACCGCCCGGGAAGAGAAGGAAAAAGCGCAGGACGCATACCAGCGGCTGGTGCAGGCGCAGCAGACGCTGGTCGAGTCGGAAAAGCTGGCATCACTCGGCGGGCTGGTCGCTGGCGTCGCACACGAAATCAACACCCCGGTCGGCGTTACGCTCACCGCAGCCTCGCATCTCGCGGCAGTCACACACCAGATGCAGGACGACGTCGAAGCCGGAGGAATCAAGAAGAGCGACTTCCAGAATTATCTGCACACGGCACTGGAAAGCAGTGATCTGATCCTGTCCAACGCCGAGCGGGCCGCCAATCTGATCCATAGTTTCAAGCAGGTTGCAGTCGACCAGACCAGCGAAGCACGACGAGATTTCCAGCTGCAGGATTATCTGCAGGAAATCATTACCAGCCTCAGACCGAAGTTCAAGCGCACCCAGATCGAGGTCGAAGTCGACTGCGAGAGCGACCTGCTGATGGACAGTTATCCGGGGGCCCTGTCGCAAGTGATCACCAATCTGCTGGTCAACGCCGTCACACATGCGTTCGACGACGGCCAGGGCGGCAAGATCGCCATCAACGCGAGCAGGATTGAGGACGGCCAACTGGCGTTATCGGTCAGCGACAACGGCAAGGGCATCGCGCCGGAGCATATGGGCAAGATCTTTCAGCCGTTCTTTACCACCCGGCGCAGCAGCGGCGGCAGCGGCCTTGGGCTGCATATCGTTTACAACATTGTGCGTCAGCGTCTCGGCGGCACGATCGACGTTGCAAGTACACCAGGGAAGGGCACGACCTTCTCGATGCACCTGCCTTGCGTCGCGCCGGACCTCGCTCCCAAGGAGGCATCTTGATGACAGACCATAGCCAAGTTCCCAGTGACGATGACAACTGGCTGCTCGACGATGAGGAACAGGACACACAAGAAATCAAGCTGTCGCCGCGCAAACGCCCCTGGCAGGTGCTGGTCGTCGACGACGAGAAAGACGTGCATACCGCAACGCGTCTGGCGATCCAGGATATCCGCTACAAGGATAAGGGCCTGGAACTGCTCTACGCCAGCTCGGCAGCAGAAGGTTTCGAGGCGGTGCGCACCCACCCCGAACTGTCGCTGATTCTCCTCGACGTGGTGATGGAGACCGACGACGCCGGTCTGAAACTGGTGCATCGCATCCGCAACGAACTGGACAATCAGGTCGTGCGCATCGTGTTGCGCACCGGACAGCCCGGTCAGGCGCCGGAGCAGGAAGTCATCCTCGACTACGACATCAACGACTACAAGACCAAGACCGAGCTGACGGTGCAAAAGCTGTTCACGACCGTCATCGCTTCGCTGCGTGCCTACGAGAACCTGCTCACCATCGAGAAGAACCGCCAGGGGCTGGCGAAAATCCTCGAGGGCGCTAGTGACCTCTACCAGCTGCATTCGCTGAAGGAGTTCGCCTCCGGCGTGCTCAAACAAGTCAGCACCTTGCTCGATATCGGCATGGACGGTATCTTGTGCGCGGAAAACAGCAACGAGAAAACCAGCAGGCGGGAAGTCGAAGTCATCGCCGCCACCGGCTCGTACGAATACCTGACCCACTCCAATGATTTCAGCGCCCTGCCCGACCTTGCAATGGCGATACGCGATGCCTTCACACAGAAAAAGAGCGTCTACCGCCATCCCTACGACGTGCTCTACATCACGTCGCAGAACGATCGCGAATTCGTCGTGCATTTCAACCCACCCTGGCCGCTGGAAGATGTCGAGCGCAATCTGCTCGAGGTGTTCTGCCAGCGGATCTCGGCCGCCTACGACAACCTCTACCTCTACCGGCAGCTGCGCAAATCGCAGGAAGCAACCGTGGTCGCCCTCGCCGACCTGGCCGAATTCCGCGACTCGGACACCGGTCAGCATGTGCTGCGGGTGCAGAAACTGACCGATGCGATCGCCGCCGAGCTCAAGCACAAACGGCTCTACGGCCACGATCTGACTACCGAGTTCATGGAAATGATCGGCATGGCCAGCATCCTCCATGACATCGGCAAGGTAGGCACGCCGGACAATATTCTGCTCAAGCCCGGCCGTCTCGATCCGGACGAACGCACCATCATGGAACAGCATGCGATCATCGGCGCACAGATCCTGCAGAAAGCCAGCGCCATGGTCGAAGGCAAGAGCTATCTGTCGTTCGGCAGCGAAATTGCCGGCGGCCATCACGAGCATTTCGATGGGCAGGGCTACCCGCAGCAGAAGATCGGCGAAGACATTCCGCTATCCGCGCGCATCGTCGCCGTGGTCGACGTGTTCGACGCGCTGTTGCACAAGCGTCCCTACAAGGAACCATGGCCACTGAGTGAAACGATGGATTACATCAGACAACGCGCGGGCAGCCAGTTCGATCCGAACGTCGTGACGGCACTGTGTACATTGGTAGAAGAAGACCGCCTACCGTTTCCGGTCGAATGCAAATAACGCGGGACGATGAAAAAAACCGGCGCCTGGCGCCGGTTTTTTTCATACGTAGAACATGACGCAGACAAACTGGCAGACGCTGCCCGCCAGCACGAACAGATGCCAGATGCCATGACCATGGCGAATCTTTTCGTCATTGATAAACCAGTAAATGCCGACACTGTAGAAAATACCGCCGAGCGCAAGCCAGACGAGACCGGCCGCGGCCAGCGACAGCACCAGCGGCTTGATCGCCACCAGTACCATCCACCCCATCAGCACATACAACACCATGGACAGGATGCGCGTGCGCCGGCCCAGGGTCAGCTCCTGCAAAATGCCGAACAGCGCGAGCCCCCAGCTGATGCCAAACAGCGTCCAGCCCCAGGCGCCACGCAAGGTCACCAGTGCAAACGGCGTGTAACTGCCGGCGATGAGCAGATAAATGGCCGAATGATCGCACTTCTGCAAAATTGCTTTCGCCCGGCCGCGCACGCTGTGATACAGCGTGGACACCAGGTAGAGAATGACCAAGGTGCTGCCGTACAGGCTGAAGCTGACCACCCGCCAAGGGTCGCCCTCGATGCCCGCCCGCGTCACCAGCACGGCAAGCCCGGTAATGGCCAACAAGGTGCCGACCAGATGGGAGATGCCATTGAAGCGTTCTCCGTAATACATTCCATTCTCCATTCAGGCAAAACCGACGTCCATCTCAAGCATTGTACAGCCATCGCGAAAGACAAGGATGAATTGACTGTTAAATTGGGCTTACTCCATAGATATCAAGCCATTAGAAGACCTTCTCGGCGCACGCCCCGTGCAAAACCGCCGCTCCGGGCCGCGTGCCGGCCTGCTCGGGCAACGCGATTCCAGATGCAAAAACGCCGTGTTCGCAAAGAACACGGCGTAGCCATATCGGCAGCCGCCGCACGTCACAACCGGGCGGCGCTGTCTGCGGGATCAGGCGCCAAGCGCCTTGAACACGGCGTCGCGCACCGACTCGACCGCCTGCGTACCATCAACCTTGACGTACTTCGGCGCATGCTGGTCTCCGGCAGCAGCCTGCTGCGAATAATACGACACCAGCACTTCCGTCTGTTCGTGATACACGGCCAGACGCTTTTTCACCGTTTCTTCCTTGTCGTCGTCGCGCTGAATCAGCGCTTCGCCGCTCACGTCGTCGATGCCAGCCTGCTTCGGCGGATTGTACTTGACGTGATAGGTACGCCCGGACGCCACGTGCACACGACGGCCGGACATGCGATCGACGATCAACGCATCGGGCACGTCGATCTCGACCACGTAGTCGATCTCGACGCCGGCTTCCTTCATTGCTTCGGCTTGCGGAATGGTGCGCGGGAAACCGTCGAACAGAAAACCGTTGGCGCAGTCGGCCGCGGTGATGCGCTCCTTGACCAGGCCGATGATGATGTCGTCGCGCACCAGACCACCTTCGTCCATGATTTTCTTCGCCGCAAGGCCGAGCTCGGTACCCGCCTTGACCGCTGCGCGCAGCATGTCTCCGGTGGAGATTTGCGGAATGCCGTACTTCTCTTTGATGAAGTTTGCCTGGGTGCCCTTGCCGGCGCCCGGGGCGCCCAACAGAATCAGTCTCATGTGTCAGCTCCTGAAATCAGTTTTTTGATCGTTGTATCGGTTCAGATGAAGCATTGCCGTACCCGCTCGAGGTCTTCCGGCGTATCGACGCCGGGGGCGGGAATCTCGTTGACCGTAGCCACGGCGATCGTATGGCCGTACCAAAGGGCACGCAGCTGTTCAAGCGATTCGAACTGCTCGAGCGGCGCTGGCGCAAGCCGCGCGTAGTCCTGAAGAAAACCGGCACGGTAGGCGTACATGCCGATATGGCGCACCACCGGCAAACCGGCCGGCAACGCTGCAGTCGACGCGGAGAACGCATCGCGCGCCCACGGAATCGGCGCTCGGCTGAAATAGAGTGCGTGGCCATTGCGGTCGACAACCGCCTTGACCACGTTCGGATTGAACATGTCCTCGGCACGGTCGAGCGGGTGCACCAGCGTCGCCATCGGCGCCGTGCCGTCGGCAAGCAGGCCGGCGAGCAGATCGATCAGCGCCGGATCGATCAGCGGCTCATCGCCCTGCACGTTGACCAGCACCTCGTCGGCGGCGAGCCCGAGTTTGGCGGCCACCTCAGCCAGACGGTCGGTGCCGGAGGCATGATCGGCACGGGTCATCACCGCTTCAACGCCATGTGCCGCACACGCGGCCCGTACGTCATCGTGATCGGTAGCAACCAGTACGCGGCCGGACCGACTCTTGGCCGCCTGCTCGGCAACCCGTACAACCATCGGCAAACCACCGATGTCGGCCAGCGGCTTGCCCGGCAGACGGCTCGACGCCATGCGCGCCGGAATCACCACGGTAAAAGGCGTCATTCGACCTCTTCCTCGGCATCCAGCTCGCGGGCTTCTTCTTCCAGCATCAGCGGGATGTCGTCGCGAATCGGATAGGCGAGGCGATCGCCTTTGCAGATCAGTTCCTGGCGGGTCTTGTCGAACACCAGCGGGCCCTTGCAGACCGGGCAGACCAGAATATCGAGAAATTTAGCGTCCATGAGCGGCTTTCAGTCGGGCGAGAATCCAGCCGGCAAGATCGGGCACAAGTCGTGCCCTGACCGGCAGAACCCACAGTTTAGCATGATTGAATCGACGCATCTTCGCCGCATCCTTGGCGGTGACGAGAATGGCGTCGGCCTCGTCGGGCAGGTCATCGCGGGAATAGACATGGTGGTCGGGCCAGGCGATTTCCCGCTCGGCGTGGATACCGAGCCCGCGCAACGTGGCGAAGAAACGTTGCGGATGGCCGATACCGGCCATGGCGGCCACCCGTTCGCCGGCAAAATCGGCGGGGGCGCGGGTACGCATCGGGTCGGACAGATTCCACGCCGCCCCGGGCTCCAACGTCATCGCAAAGCAGGGCACGCCGGCCGGCAACGCCAGCGAGCGCCGCGGTTCGCCGTTGATCACCAGGACATCGGCACTGGCAAGACGCCGCTGCGGCTCTCGCAGCGGTCCGGCCGGCAGCAGCCGGCCATTGCCGAAACCGCGCGCGCCGTCGATCACGACAACCTCCAGATCGCGCACCAGGCGGTAATGCTGCAAGCCATCGTCGGCGAGAATCAGGTCGGTATCCGGATACGCAGCGAGCAACTGCCTGGCCGCAGCAACGCGATCGCGCCCGACAAATACCGCCGCGCCGGCAGCCGCAAGCAGCAGCGGCTCGTCACCGACCTCGGCCGGATCGCTGTCGGGATGAACTTCGACCGGAGCGCGGTGGCTGCCGCCGTAGCCACGGCTGATCACGCCGACTTTGAGATCCCGCGCGGCAAAGCCGGCGATGAGCTCGGCAGTCAACGGCGTCTTGCCGACACCGCCGACATTGATATTGCCGATCACCACGACCGGCACAGGCAAGCGCACCCGCTCCAGCCAGCCTGCGCGGTAGGCGCAACGGCGCAGTGCCGATACGGCGGCATAGAGCGCCTCGAGCGGTGCAAGCAGCAGGGAAAGCGGCAGGACGGGGCGATACCAGTGGGATTCGATGCGGTTCACGGATGTTCGGTCTGAGTGGCAAAGGTCAGACGGGTCAGGCCGGCGCTGCGCGCCGCTTCCATGACGCTCACCACCGACTGGTGCGTCGCCTTGCCGTCGGCACTGACGACCACTTCGGCATCGGCCGGCGCCTGCTGCAGCGCGGCGAGCAGCGCCTTGTCGTCACCCGCCGCGAGCGCCTTGTGGTCGACCGTCATGCGGCCATCGGCCGCCACGGTGACGACGACCGAGTGCGGCACCTGCTTGACGGCATCTCCCTGCCCGACCGGAAGATTGATCTGCATCTCGGAATAACGTTGATAGGTGGTGGTGATCATCAGAAAGATCAAAATCACCAGCAACACGTCGATGAGCGGAATCAGGTTGATTTCCGGCTCCTCACGCGGGCGTCCTCGGCGAATATTCATCGCTTACCCCTGACGCTCACCATGCAGCATTTCCACCAGCTTGACGGCCTGCGACTCCATTTCCACCAGCAAGGCATCGACCTTGGTGCGGAAATAGCGGTAGAACATCATGCTGGGAATGGCCACGATCAACCCGAACGCCGTATTGTAGAGCGCAACGGAAATGCCGTGTGCCAGCACATGCGGATTGGTGCCGGCCTGTGACTGCGAGCCGAACAACTCGATCATGCCGACCACGGTGCCGAGCAGGCCGAGCAACGGCGCCATCGCCGCGATCGAACCGAGGGTGGTTAAAAATCGTTCCATCTGAAACAATACCACCCGCCCTTCGTCTTCAATCGATTCCTTCATGACCTCGCGGCTGACGTTGGCATTGCGCAAACCGGCGCACAGCAAGCAGCCGAGCGGCGACTCGACGGCGATCTGCTTGAGCGCGGCACAATCGGCGCCGCCACGGTGATATTCGTCCAGCGTCCTCGCCAGCAAGCCATGCGGCGACACACGGCTTTGCCGCAGCGTATACAGGCGTTCCAGGATAATGGCCAGCGACACGATCGACGCCACAACGATTGTCCATATCGGCCAGCCAGCCGCCTCAATGATCGACCACACGCGTCATCCTCCAGAAATTCACGCTATAAAGCAGAGACTTTATCCGTTTCACGCAGTCCTGGGCAATATGCTGCAGCCTTAGTTAGAAAAAATGATATTAAACATTTTGTTTAAAATAAATGAAAAATACTGGCATCACTCCGTAACACCGCCTTGTTTGCCGGATCGCCCGGCACGAATTGTTGTAGCAATACTACAGTAAAGCGACAAAAAGGACCGCCACCGCCGCGAACATGCCGCAAACCCAAACACAATGCACAAGCGCAGCAAAGCCGGCGTAGGCAAACAGTTGATCGCAGATACCGGGATCAATCTACAAAAAGATTCATGTAACGAAGCTACATGACGCGAGTATTTAATCGTCGCAAAGCAAGTCACCGCCAGATTGATCCAAATCAATGGATTTCGATTAAAAATAAGAATATTCTCTGACTCGTCGACGACATTTCGTAGCGATGTAGGTTGGCACCACACGGATATCTTTAATCTTGTATTGCATGTCAGGGTCGTATGGATTCGTGTAAATCCGAAAGCGCCGTGACAAGCCGAGAGGTTTTCAACATGGGTACTTCCGAACTGCTTCAGGAGCTCGTCCTGAATGCACCGCTTTCCGGCATGCTACTTCCCCTCAGCGCCGTTCCCGATCCGGTCTTCGCCGAGAAGATGATCGGCGACGGCATCGCCATCTCGCCGGCCAGCAACACATTGCGCGCGCCCTGTCGCGGCACCGTAACCAACATCCACAGCGCCCGCCACGCACTGACACTGACCTCGGCAGACGGCATCGAGATCCTGATGCACATCGGCCTCGACACGGTCGACCTGAAAGGACAGGGCTTTACCGCCCGCGTCGCCCAGGGCGACACGGTGGAACCGGGCGATGCACTGATCGAATTCGACGACGCCTTCCTCGCCACGCACGCGCGCAGCCTGATCACCCCCATCGTGATCCTGTCCGCCGACAAGGTCGCGGCGCTGGACTGTGCCAGCGGCCATGTCGTCGCCGGCCGCGACCGTATCCTGACCGTCAGCCGTACCGGCACTTTTTCGCACCACGCCGCTGAAGCAGCCACGGCAGCACGCATCGAATCGCCGTCGATCACCGTCGTCGGCCGTGCCGGCCTGCATGCGCGCCCCTGCGCGGTGCTGGCGCATGCGGCCAAACAGTTCAAGGCCGACGTCCGTCTCATCTGTGGCGAAGAAGAAGCCAATGCGCGCAGTGTCGTGGCCCTGCTCGGCCTCAACGTGCGTCACGGTGACGTGGTACGCCTGATTGCCGAGGGCGAAGACGCGGCCGCGGCGATCGAAAAACTGACCCTGCTGGCCGCAGGCGACGCCCATGAGGCCGCACCGGAAACCGGAACGACCGAGACGACGGCAAAGGCCGCCGACGACAATGCGCCGGCCGATCCGAACCTGCTGCGCGGCGTCGGCGCTTCGGCCGGCATCGCCGTCGGCCAGGCCTATATTCTCAGCCACCAGACGATCAGCCTGACCGAAGCGGGCGCAGGGGAAAGCCACGAGCGCGAAGCGCTCCAGCATGCCATCCACGAAGCGCACGCCCAGCTCGAACAACTCAAGTACCAGGCACACGGCAAGACCTCGAGCGGCCGTGCCGAAATCTTCGCCGCCCACCAGGAGCTGCTTGAAGACCCCGATCTGCTCGACATGGTCATCGGCGGCATCAGCACCGGCAAGAGCGCCGCCTTCGCCTGGAAGCAGGCATTCACGCTGCACGCCGAACGCCTCTCCCGCCTGCCGAACCCGCTGCTCGCCGCACGCGCCAACGATCTGCGCGACGTCGGCCTGCGCGTGCTGCAACTGCTGACCGGCGGCCGCATGACCGCACCGGAGCTGCCGGCCAACTCGATTCTGATCGCGGAAGACCTGACGCCATCGCTGACCGTCAGTCTCGACCGCAGCAAGGTGCTCGGCCTGTGCACGAGCGGTGGCAGCCCGACCAGCCACGTCGCCATTCTGGCCCGTTCGCTCGACATCCCGGCCGTGGTCGGCATCGACCGCAACGCGCTGAGCATCAGCGACGGCACGCCGGTGATTCTCGACGGCAGCCGCGGCACGCTGCGCATCAACCCGGCCGCGGACGAACTCTCCAGCATTCGCAGCCAGCAGCAGAAACAGGCCGAACAACGGGCAAGCGACCTGCAAAACGCCGCCCAGCCGGCATGCACCGCCGACGGCCATCGCGTCGAAGTGGTCGCCAATATCGGCGGTCTGCCCGAAGCCGAGCAAGGCATCGAAAAGGGCGCCGAAGGCGTCGGTCTGCTGCGCTCCGAATTCCTGTTCCTGCAGCGCGAAGACGCTCCGGGCGAGGCCGAGCAGGCCGATGCCTATATCAGCATCGCCCGCGCTGTCGGCCACAGCCGCCCGCTGGTCATCCGCACGCTGGACGTAGGCGGCGACAAACCGCTCGCCTATCTGCCGATGCCGGCCGAGGAAAACCCCTTCCTCGGCGTGCGCGGCGTCCGACTGTCGCTGGCCCAGCCTGACATCATGAAGAGCCAGCTGCGTGCAATTCTGCGCGCGGCGCCATACGCCAAGCTGTGCATCATGTTCCCGATGATCGCGACCCTTGATGAACTGCGGCAGTGCAAGGCGATGGTCGAGGAAGAACGTCGCGCGCTCAATGTACCGCCGGTCCAGGTCGGCATCATGATCGAAGTCCCGTCGGCCGCCATTCTGGCAGAGCGGTTCGCGCCGGAAGTGGACTTCTTCTCCATCGGCACCAATGACCTGACCCAGTACGTCCTCGCGATGGATCGCAATCATCCGGGCGTCGGCAGCCAGGCTGATGCGCTCAACCCTGCCGTGCTGCAATTGATGGCCGGCACGGTGCAGGCTGCGCATCGCCATGGCAAATGGGTCGGCGTCTGTGGCGGCCTCGCCTCTGACCCGCTGGCAGTCCCGGTGCTGGTGGGCATGGGTGTCGATGAATTGTCGGTCAGCGTGCCGTCGATTCCGGAAATCAAGGCGCTGGTGCGCCGCTTCAGCAAGACCGAATGCGAAGCACTGGCCGCAGAAGTACTGGCGCTCTCCACCGCGTCGGAAGTCCGTACTCGCCTGACCCGGGCGATCAAGGAATAAATCAGGGAAAACACACAACACAACGAAAGGGGTAATTGATCATGTCCGTGAATGCTTTTTCGATACTGCAGAAGATTGGCAAATCATTGATGATGCCAGTCGCGGTACTGCCAGTGGCCGGTCTATTGCTCGGCATCGGCAGTGCCCACTTCGGCTGGATTCCAGATATCGTCAACCACCTGATGGCACAGGGCGGCGGCGCAGTATTCGGTAACCTGCCAATCATCTTCGCCGTCGGCGTGGCACTCGGCCTGACCGAAAACGACGGCGTGGCATCGATTGCCGCCATCGTCGGTTATGTGGTGCTGGTCGCCTGCATGGGCGTCATGGCCCCGCTGCTCGGCGCACACACCGCCCAGGTGATGGGCATGGACACGATGGATACCGGCGTATTCGGCGGCATCCTGTCCGGCATCCTCGCTTCGGTGCTGTTCAACCGCTACTACCGGATCGAACTGCCGACCTACCTCGGCTTCTTCGCCGGCAAGCGCTTCGTGCCGATCATCACCGGCGTATGCTCGATCTTCCTCGCCGTCGTACTGTCCGTGATCTGGGCTCCGATCCAGGGCGGCATCGAAGCCTTTTCGCACTGGGCAGCCGTCAGCAACCCGGCCATCGCCGTCACCCTGTACGGCGTGGTAGAACGGATGCTGCTGCCGTTCGGCCTGCACCACATCTGGAACGTACCGTTCTTCTTCCAGATGGGTGACTTCGTCGATGCCTCGGGCAAGATGGTCCATGGCGACATCAACCGCTTCTTCGCTGGCGACCCGACTGCTGGGATTCTGGCCGGCGGCTTCCTGCCGAAGATGTGGGGTCTGCCCGCTGCGGCCATCGCCATCTGGCATACCGCCAAGCCGGAAAATCGCACCAAGATCGGCGCGATGATGGTTTCCGCCGCACTGACCTCGTTCCTGACCGGCATTACCGAACCGATCGAATTCTCGTTCCTGTTCGTTGCCCCGCTGCTGTACGCCATCCACGCCGTGCTCGTCGGCCTCGCCTTCTATCTGATGAACACCTTCGGCGCGCACATGGGCTTCACCTTCTCGCAAGGCGCGATCGACTTCACCCTGTTCTACGTCAAGGACGTCAAGCCGTGGCTGGTCTTCATCCTCGGCCCGATCTACGCGATCGTGTACTACACGGTATTCCGCGTTCTGATCACCACCCTGAACCTGAAGACGCCTGGTCGTGAAGACAGCAGCGAAGAAGAAACACAGGACCTTGCCGCAGTGGCAGCCACCGTCGCCGCCTCCGGCGCGCCGGTAACCGCCGCAGCACAAGCAGCCCCGGCTTCCGCCAACGCCTCGATGGCCGAAAACCTGATCTCCGCTTTTGGCGGCCGCGGCAACCTGACGAGTCTCGACGCTTGCATTACCCGTCTGCGCATCAGCGTCACCGACGTTACCAAGGTCGACAAGGATCGCCTCAAGAACCTGGGCGCTGCCGGTGTCGTCGTGGTCGGCAACAACGTGCAAGCCATCTTCGGACCGCGTTCGGAAAACCTGAAGACCGACATGCAGGAATTCCTCAAGCAACACTGATGCAAGACCCCGGCGGCAGCGCGTGATCCGGCCGCTGCCGCCATCCTGGCTCGCCGGTTCAACAACACTGAATGAACGTTATCGGTTCGCCGCCGGGCCAAGAACCCCGCCGCGGCAAACCGGAAACAACCAAGGAGCTCAAAATGGCTATCCGTCTGGCAATCAATGGTTATGGTCGTATCGGTCGCAACGTGCTGCGCGCCATTTTCGAGAGCGGCCGCGAACAGGAATTCGTCCTCGTCGCCATCAACGACCTCGGCGACGCCGAAATCAACGCCTACCTGACCCGCCACGACTCGGTGCACGGACACT
>Ga0326727_10000389_pt1 | contig 182702 bp, 175 predicted proteins | sample MB2enrmetagenome_FD_207643 | JGI IMG/M metagenome (GOLD analysis project Ga0326727, IMG submission 207643) | Lab enriched peat soil microbial communities from McLean, Ithaca, NY, United States - MB29MY | ecosystem: Environmental > Terrestrial > Soil > Wetlands > Peat | place: USA: New York... | reverse complement strand
GAAGGCCGCCCCGCGGACTATCAGGTTGCGCGGGCCGAGTCGCTCTCACGCGAACTGGAAGATGTGATCACGGACTTCCACAAACTCACCAACCATGACATGCAGGAGATCAACACAATTCTGACAAAGAAAAAGATGGAACCGATTTCCGTGCCCGCCGAGGCGGATTGGCAGAAGCAGCGTGAGCAGTCCGCCACGGCTTCGGGTTCTTCGATGGGAACGCGTGAAATGGATTGATGGCGGGCGAAGGGAGCCAGTAATCGGTCTGAGGGGTTCTTGACTCTCGGGGGGCGAACGGTTGTTACGGCATTTTCAACCACTTAACCCACGTTTAAGACCTGCGGAAGTATGCAGGGTTATACCCCGGCGACGCCGCTTACGAACCCGCGGCTGTTCCTCTTTTGTTTGCCTTTGAGATCACCCGTACCCCGGTCGTGAGCGCTATCGTGATTGTGTAAATTGACTGCCAGACCTTCGCTCCGAGGGCGTTTCTGAACCGTCAAAACCAGCCAGCAACAAGGGTTTTGTCACAACGTCTTGTGAGGTCAGTCACTCAATTTCCGTTTGACAAGCCGGTGTTGGCGGAGTAAGAACAGGTGTTGCAAGTGTCTGGCGCGTTCTCAGCGCTGCTTTTTTTTCACCTCCCGAAGCGCGGTTGCCACGACGGGACGCACACCCCTGAGGCGAGTAACGAACTGTCGTTCAACTCAGACCGGCAAGTGCACGACCAATTCCTTCCATAGGAGGGATTATGAGAAAAATGGCTTTTCTGGTGTTGGTTTTCTGCACGTGTTTTGGTTTGGCGGCGTGGCCACAGGCACAACCACAGGCAAAGCACAAAATCATCAAATTCAATGCCCCCGGCGCGGGCACTGGCTCCGGCCAAGGTACGCTAGGCGTGAGCATCGTCGCCGGCGGTTCGATCATGGGGACCTACATAGACTCAAACAGCGTGTATCACGGCTTCCTGCGCTCTCCCGCCGGTAAGTTCACCAAGTTCGACCCCCGGGGCAGCCAGTCGACGTACGCTGAAAGCATGAACTCGGCGCTGGCGATTACGGGAGGCTACTTAGACACAAACGGAGTGTGCCACGGCTATCTGCGTTCTACAGCCGGTAAGTTCACCAAGTTCGATGCACCCGGCGCGGGCACTGGCTCCGGCCAGGGCACAGTGGCCACAAACATCAACTCCAGGCAGGAGATCGTGGGATACTACATTGACTCAAACGGTGCGTATCACGGCTTCCTGCGCACCCCCCACGGCAGGATCACCACGTTCGAAGCTCCGGGCGCGGGCACCGGCTCCGGCCAGGGAACCTGGCCCGCCGGCGTCGATGGCCTCACCGATGCAGGGACGATCACCGGGACCTACAGCGACTCGAACAATATGGCTCACGGCTACCTGCGCGCCCCGGACGGCTCCTTCAAGACCTTCAACGTATCGGGCAGCGCTGGTACGGACGCTGCAGGCATTAACTGGAAGAAAACGATCACGGGGGAGTACGTTGACACCAGCGGCGTGTATCACGGCTTCGTGCGCACTCCTGACGGCACCATCATGAGCTTCGATGCCCCAAACGCGCCGGGCGGCACAGACCCTGCGAACATCAATGCGGCGGGCGCGATCACCGGATACTACGTGGACTCGAACGGTGAGATGCATGGCTTCGTGCGAGCTCCGAAGGGCAGTATTACCGAATTTAGTGTTTCCGGCGCGGGCACCGGCAGTGGTCAAGGCACTCAGCCTTATAGCAACAATCCCGAAGGGGCAATCACGGGATGCTACATAGACTCGAACGGCGTAAGTCACGGCTTCCTAAGGGAGTAAGGTAAATCGCAACCAACACCAAGCCGCCCGATGTCCGGGCGGCTTTTCTTTGTCACAGCTAGCTAGGGGCAACTGAGCCGCCTCCTGCGTGACTGGCGAAAAATCGCCATTACACTCCGTTGAAAGTCGTGCGTAACCCGTTTGGAATCAATGGAACCTGAGAAATGCGACTTTCATGCCTATGGATGGGCCGCAGGCCCATGGGAACTCATAACCCTAGTTGGCGCTAGTGGCGAGAATCCAGTAGTGTGTGACGAGTTGGCGGTGGCTCATAAACCCAAGGCCTTCACTTGCTCCTCAGTTTCGTAGCCAAGCCAGTGTGCGACCTCATGCCAGACCACCCGTTTCACTTCGGCTCGCAAATCTCCTTTTGAACACCGCAGAATGGGGCCACGAAAAACAAATATCAAGTCGGGGGCATACTTCACTTGGGCGTACGACCGTTTGGTCCTGAGTGTGCCACTATACAATCCCAACAACTCAGTTCCAGGGCGCCATTTCTTTCTGTTCGATATGTCCTCCAATACGTCCGCAGGAGGCTCGTCAACCACTTGAACGCCGGGGAAATCTGGGAGGCGCCTGATCTTCTGTGGCAGGGTGCTGTATGCCCACTCTACAATCTCCTCGAAGCTTTCAGAATTTGTGGTGTTGGCCATGAGGCCAACTTTACCACCACGCAAGCCGCGAGAACGTGGACGGTATGGCAGGTTTTGCTGAAAAAGTGAGCTTTCCGGTCGATAACTGTTGCAACATCGCGATTGCACTCATTGGGATTTGTGGACGCCCGCAATTGCTTGTGGATGGACCCGCGCGGCGCTTTCGCCATTCGGGGCTTTTGACTCTCGCGTCGTTCTTCGATACGCTGGTTTCTCTGCATGACGCCATCCGAACCAGCTATTCTTGTCCAAGGCCTGAGGAAGTCCTACGGCACGCTCGAAGCGGTGAAGGGCATCGACTTCGAGGTCCAGCCTGGCGAAGTTTTTGGCTTGCTCGGCCCCAACGGCGCTGGCAAGACCACCACCATCGAAATCCTGGAAGGGCTGCGAGCCCGCTCTTCCGGCACTGTGAAGGTGTTGGGGTTCGACCCGGATACGCAACGCAGCCAGTTGAAAGACGGCATCGGAGTGTGCCTGCAAGCCACGAATCTTCCGGGAAAAATTCGCGTTCATGAAGCGCTGCAGGTTTTCTCCGCTTTCTATTCGCACAATGTCAGTTCCGATAAGTTGCTAAGCCTTTTGCAGCTACAGGACAAGCGGGACGCCTTCTACGAAACTCTCTCCGGCGGCCAGAAGCAGCGTCTGGCGCTGGCTCTGGCGCTGGTCAACGATCCGCGGCTGATCTTCCTCGACGAGCCCACCACCGGCCTTGATCCGCAGGTACGCGCCGAAATCCGCTCTCTGCTCGAACAGCTGAAGCAAGAGCGCCGCACCATTTTGCTGACCACACATTACATCGAGGAGGCGGAGCGGCTTTGTGACCGGGTCGCCATCATCGATGAAGGCCGCGTCATTGCGCTCGATTCGCCGCGCGAACTGCAGCGCCAGAGCCGCAACGCTTCGAGCATCGTGGTCACTTGCAAGGTCCCGTTTCCCGAGAAGCTGCCGGCTTGGGCGGACGCGATCCAAAACTCGCTCGATGTTACCCGCCGCACTTTGACGGTCAGCTCGCGCCACCCGGCAGCCACGCTGGTCGATCTGGTCAAGTGGATCGATCAACAGGGGATGGAGTTGACCGACGTCCACCTGAGACAGCCCACGCTGGAAGATGTTTTCATTGAATTGACAGGGAAGAGTCTGCGGGAATGAAAAGTTACAGAGCATTGATTGCGCTTGATCTGCGGCTGGCCCTGCGCCAGCGGGCGGTCATTTTTTTCAATTACCTCTTTCCTCTCGTTCTGTTTGTTGTTTTTGCGCAATCGTTCCATGCGGAACGCGGTTCGGCCATGGCGTTTGTAATCAGCATGGTCACGATTATCGGCATTCTCGGCAACGGGTTATTTGGCGCGGGTATGCGGGCAGTGCAGGAGCGCGACCAGAACATCCTGCGCCGCTACAAAGTCACGCCGATTTCGCCGACGCCTCTGCTGGTTGCTTCAGTGGTGACCGGCTGGGCGCTTTTCATGCCGTACATTCTGGCTCTGATTGCTTTGGCGCACTTTGCCTATGGCATGCCGTGGCCGAAAACCATGGGCTCGCTGCTTATCTTCCTCACGCTCGCCATCGCCGCCATGCGCTCGATCGGCCTGATGATCGCTGCCGTGGTCAACTCGATGCAGGAAAGCCAGATCATCACCCAACTGGTCTACCTGCCGATGCTGCTGTTGAGCGGCGCGACCTTCCCGTTTTCGATGTTTCCGCCGTGGCTGCAAGTGTTGACCCAGTTCATTCCCACAACCTATTTGACCGCCGGTGTGCAGGGCATGTTGCTCCGCCAGGAGGGAATTGCGCAGAACCTGCAACCCGCATTCGCGCTGGCGGTGACGTTAGCAGTGGGACTGTTTCTCGCGCATCACCTGTTCCGCTGGGAAAAAGAGGAGAAGATTCGACCTTCGGCGAAGTTTGCGCTGCTGGCGGTGCTGCTGCCGTTTTTCTGCCTCGGTGCCTGGCAGGTGCATGCGCGGACCAACGTGGCGAAGACGAAAATCCTGGCGCGGCAGATGGCGCGAGGCGAATCGTATTTGATCCGCGGCGCACGCATCTTTGTCGGCGATGGCCGAGTCATTGAAAACGGCGCTGTGCTGGTAAAGGGCGGAAAGATCGTTGGAGTCTATCCCGACAACGGCCCCGATCCGAAACTGGTCAAGGCAGATCTGGTTGAAGCGGCAGGGAAGACCATCCTGCCCGGCTTGATCGATGTGCACATTCATCTAGCTGCGCCGGGCGGCGTATATCGCGACATGAGCACCTACAACGCCGATGAGGCCATGTTGCACCATCTTGCGGCATATCTGTACAGCGGCGTCACGACCGTGCGCAGCGTCGGCGACCCGCTTGAGTCAATTCTCAAGATTCGCTCCCGGGTGAACAGCGGAGAACGACTGGGGGCTGAACTTCTGACCTGCGGCCCGCTATTCACCGCCGAGGGCGGACACGGCACCGAATACTTCAAAGAGCTTCCGCAAGTCATTCGCGACAAGATGGAAAAACAATTTGTCCGAATTCCCAAGAGCAGCGACGAGGCCCGCCAGCAAGTCGATCAACTCAAGGGCGAAGGCGTCGACTGCATCAAGGCGATTCTCGAATCCGGCGCCGGATCGCGGGTTTACAACCGTCTGGACACCACGTTGCTCGCGGCGATCGCGCAGCAGGCGCGCACCGATGGCCTATCGCTCGCAGTCCACACCGGCGATGCGCGCGATGTGGCCGATGCGTTGCGAGTGCAAGCGAACTCCATCGAGCACGGATCATTTCGCGAAGCGATTTCCGATGGGCTGTTTGATCAGATGGCGCGGCAGGGAACGTTCTACGATCCCACGCTGACCGTGGGGGAAGCGTTCCGCGATTTCTCCGCCGGCAAGGGTGACTTGCTGAAGCGGTCGCTGGTGCAGCAGGTCGCTCCGCCTGATTTGCTAGCAGGCACGAATGAAGCGCTGACATCAAAAGACGGCGAACCGGTTCGCGCAGCCCTGGCGCAGTACCCCATCGACATGCAGATCGCAGCCGCTAATCTCAAGCGCGCTTTGCAGCACGGCGTCAGCCTGGTCACTGGCACGGACGCCGGAAATTTCCTGGTGATTCATGGGCCAACCGTTCAGCATGAACTTGAATTGTGGGTGAAAGCGGGGATTTCTCCTGCAGTAGCTCTGCAGGCGGCCACCCATAATGCGGCGCGGCTGCTGGGAGCTGAAAACCGGCTTGGCCTGATTGCTCCCGGTCACGATGCCGATCTGCTCATCGTCGACGGCAACCCGCTGGAGGATATCTCCGTGACGGAACGAATCTCGCTGGTGGTGTTCAAGGGCGAACGCCTCGATCGCGCCGAGCTGTTCGATCAGCGCTGAATGCAACGCTGCCGCCGACCGTCCTGCAGTTCTTCCTGGTAGTTACGGGCAAGGCTGGCGCTCAAGCTGTTTGGCATCGAACTCAAATTACAAAGGGGAGCGAGAAAATCGCTCCCCTCTTTTCAGCTTCGAACCATCCTAGTACTTAACAGTCTCTTTGGTCTTCGTTATCTTCCATCCGTAGTTGCACGATGGAGGACCCGAGTTCCACTGCGTTCCTTGCCAATTCGGATTGGTGATCAGCTTACCGTTCTGGTCATACAATTTGACGGTGAACGTTAGTCCCGAATTGTCCGGGAAATCGCTGCACTGTACAATGCCGTAGTCCTCGCTCACCGCGCCGAACGCCCAATTCCAAATTTGCCCATCGGCGGGGGTCTTGGCCAGCGTCGTCTTCTTTCCCGTGGTCTTGTCTTCACTCACCACGTTCCATGTCGTGCAGTAGTTTTTTCCCGGCTTGCAGGTGGGGGCAATCGTGCCGAGGATGTTGTCTCCCACATTCACATCGAGCGGGGTGCTGTGCCAAGTAGTCCCACTCATGCAGCAGTTCCAGCTGGCGAGTTGCCAGTAGGCTCCGCCACTTATGTAGCAGCCTCCCCCCCATTGCAATACCGGCTGGACAATGCTCTGTACATCGTTGCTGTCCTCAAAGCCAGGAAAGAAGTAGTCACACTGTCCGTCATTGCTCGTGGGCGATGGCGGCACCGTCCAAGTAGCGCTAATCTTGTAGTAGGACGTACTGGTAGTGGCCGATACGGACTCCAGCCAGCCGCTTATCTCGGGCGGAATTTTTCCACTCTCGCTCGCATCCGCGGCTACCATTGCTCCGTCGCGCGTGTAGTGAGGATAGTTGCAAACCTGAGCCGCTTCTACCGTGCCATCCGCATGTTGGACACCTCCATTCGCCAGCAGTGTGTTGCCTTCCGCCAGCGACAAGACGCAGGACGGGTGGAAGTAGCCGAACGGCGTGATGACGTACTCTTCCGGAACATTCGGTGGGCGGCTCATAAGTGTCGAAACGCTGCTGCCCGCGGCTGGCGCTGTTTCTTGTCCGCTTAATGCTGCAGAAAACAACAAAAGCATTCCTACAATGGCCAGGCAAGCTGCGAAGGAATTGTTCGATTGTCGAATACCCTTAGTCATTTTGATCTCCTATCGAGGCCCGAAGTTTTGAGAGGTGCACCTGGAATGGACCCCGCATATTCAGCCCATGATAACCCCAAACCCCGCGTTGTATAGAAGCGAAATCATACTTTCTGGTGACAAAGCCCAGAGATCATCAACGTGGCACATAGTTGTTGCAACAAAAGTGTAGTCGTTTGCACATGCAGGGATCTCGGTGCTTTAGGTCATCGCTTGAGTCACAGGGATAATGCGCGGGGCGGCGCGGCTGCTGGAAGCTGAAAACCGGCTTGGCCTCATTGCCCCCGGCCACGACGCCGATCTGCTGATTGTGGACGGAAACCCGCTGGAGGATATCTCCGTGACCGAGCGAATCTCGCTGGTGGTGTTCGAGGGCGAACGCCTCGACCGCGCGGAGCTGTTTGAGCAACGCTAGACGGGGTACTGATTCCAAAGATCCGCATCTGCCTGATATGCCAAGCTGCCTGCTGGACTCTAAGGTCAGTGGGCGAAATGGCGATTTACCAACAGCTAAAGTCCGCAACGATCTGATCGATGGGCAGCGCGAAAAAGGGAGTTCACTTCTCAGGTATGACCGTCACCAGGTTTTTCGCTGTGAGCTGCTCCCCCTCCGATCCTCGCACCACGCTTCGCAACATATAGGTTCCTGGCTTCACCGTAAACACAGCCTTAATCGTTATTCCACTTTGGCTTATTTTCTCCAGCGTGGGGTCCGTCAGCTTCAGTGCGACTTCCTTCATCTCGCCGCCAACAAACTGTCCGTTCGAGTCGAATAATGCGGTCGCCAGGACGACATCGTCGCAGCTGCGTCCGCTCACCTTCCGAAAGTGAATCGCGGTGCCATCCAGATGTGTCAGCACCGTCAGCTGCGCCGACGTATCGTCCGTCCTGAAAAACTCGGACTTCAGCTGCACCGGGATGCTGACAATTTCCTCTTGGGAGAACAGCCTTTCGTTTACCTCTTGCTTGGCCTGCTCCTCTGGATCCGCTAACCTTTTCGAGGCGAAATACTCGTTTCTCGCCTGGATCTGGTATTTCTTCCCGTTCACGACTTCCACTTTCAACTGGTGGACCTTTCCATCCGCGGTTACCTCCTGAGGGCGAAATCCCAGCACATAGCTTATGCTCGGTGCCGCAAGAGCCCGACTCATTCCAACATCCAAATCACTCCGGTTGTGAAAATACGTTCCGCCGGTGTTTGCCGCCATACTGGCCAGCACCTGCCCCGACTCAAATTGCGCTTGTTCCCGAAAAGTTCCTTCCATCCCCTGGTAGTCGTACGTCGGATCTCCCACTAGCATTCCATTCTCTAAATGTTTAAATGGGGCCTGCTGGGGAGGCGCCGAGATGTCTGCCAATCCCTCCACCGTGTACAAAGCGCGAGAGTCAACCGTGTTCACAACGACTCCCGACCGCACCGCCCGCTCGATCCAGTCTGAACTCTTGGAAAACAGAGCTGGTCCAACAAGAAATCCCGGTGAAACATACAGCAGCACCCGCTGCCCCGGCATGCCCGCCAGCTTGCTGACAACAGTGTCCAAGTAGTGATAGGTTTCGCGCGTCTCTGCGTCTCCTTCCTGCAGAATCCGCTGCGCAGTGGCCTGCAAGTTTAATGGACAGTTGTTTACGATAGCGTCGGTGGTGGCGGCCGCAGTCGCGTCCTCATCGTGTTGATAGACGATCAAACGGGCTTGGTAATAGCTGATATTCGGGCACTCGTAATGCCCTTCGTCGCGGCCAGAATGAGCCGCAATGTTCGCCAGCGTCTTGCGCAATGTCGCTGCGTCGCTGGTGAAATCCTGCTGGACATTCCCTTGGGTTGAGTAGATCGCCACCCGATCGGTCGGTGTCAGGCTAGCGAACAGTTTTTCGGTAGCTGCGTGGACTGCCAACTGCTCATCGACCTTCATGTGGAAATCGTCAAACAAAAGCACCACGAAGCGCTGGGGAATTGCCAGGGCATTTCTCGCGCCAGTCTCCGGCTTGGCGTTTGCCTCCTTGCCGGATTCTGCTGCGGATACTCCGGACTCAACAGTCGGCGCCACGCTCTGTTCCCGCGTCTCCGCCGTCTCTACGTTGAACGTCGAAACCTTCTGTAGCCGTCCGTTGTCCCAAATTTTGAAATCTTCTTGCTTCAGATCCGGGACCGCTTTCCCCTCTGCATCTCGCACGACCACTCGCACCAGCACCAGGTTCACCTGCACTTTGATCGCGTTGTTAAGGTCCTGCGTCGATATCTCGCTCTCTGGGCTGTTCGTCGCCGGGGGCGGTTCTGCCGGTACCTGCTGTTGGTCCTGTGCCACGCTTGTCGGCGCACTCAAGACAATCGCCAGTGCCGCAATCCAACTCCACTTCATGCAACACCTCCGCCCATCTTCATGCCGGCCCGAACCTGGTGCCCGACCCTCGCGTCTGGAGGACCGTGAAACAGATTATTCTAGCCTGTTCCGAAGCAACTGTTGCAATCAGGCCTTAACACTCAGAATCCGACCGCATAGACACCCAAGGCGTCGGCTGGGCGGCAACCCTCCGCTGTATCCCTGCAACTAAATAATTAGTAACGTTTCGCGACCCTGTACGTCTAACCACGCGTGAAGGAGGTTGGCCATTGCCGCCGAGCAAGTCTCCAACATTGACTGAAGCTGAACTGCGCTTGATGGATGTGCTTTGGCAGAAGGGGCCATGCACGGTGCAGCAAGTGCTTGATGCGCTGACGAATAAGCCGGCTTTGGCCTACAACTCTGTGCTCACCACCATCCGCATTCTGGAGCGCAAGGGCTATGTCCAACATTCGAAAGAGGGTCGGGCGCATGTGTATGCGCCTCGCGTGGAGCGCCAGGAGGCGAGCCGTTCGGAGATCGGCCATCTGGTAAACCGTTTCTTTAAGAATTCAAGGGAACTGCTTGTGCTGAATATCCTAGAGGAGCGTGGGGTAGATGCTGAAGAACTCCGGCACCTGCGTGAACTTCTGACCAAGGGACCGCGGAAGGAGGGCCATTGATGGCTGCGCCGACTCTCGACACGCTGGCTCGCTTCGCGGCAACCGGGCTCGCGAACTCCCTCGTCCTGGGAACGGTCATAGCGGCGGCGGCGTGGGCATTTCTCCGGCTCAGCGGGAAGCAGGAGTCGCGTACGCGGTTCTGTGTATGGTTTTCCGCGCTTTTGCTGGCAGCGATTCTGCCTTGGATCGGCGCATCTGCTTCCAAGCCAGCTTCGGAATTGGGTCACTCCGCAGGCGTCGGGATCACGGTCCCTGCCTGGTGGGCGTTAGCCATTTTCTGGCTGTGGGCGGCCGGTGCAAGCCTTGCGTTGCTCCGGGTCGGATTCGCCTTTTCGCAACTGCTCCGGCTGCGCTGGCACGCCCGGCCGCTGGCGCCCGGCGCGATTCATGGCCAGGTAGGCGCGGATGTCCCTTCGACAAGCTCAGGGCAGGCTCTCGTCCGGGCGGCTGGAGTTTGCCTTTCTGATGACGTGCGCATTCCAACCGCGGTGGGCCTGTTCAAGCCGCTGATCGTGATTCCACAGTGGGCGCTGGAAGAGCTTTCGCCCAGCGAATTGAATTCAGTGCTGATCCATGAACTCGAACACCTGCGCCGGTGGGATGATTGGACGAACCTTGCGCAGAAAATTCTGGCTGCGGTCTTCTTCTTTCATCCGGCGGTGTGGTGGCTGGATCGCAAGCTGGCTTTGGAGCGGGAAATGGCGTGCGACGAAGCTGTTCTCGCTCAAACCGGCGATCGGCATGGGTATGCGGCCTGCCTGGTGCGAGTAGCGGAAAAGAGCCTGCTGCGCCGTGGACTGGCGCTAGCGCAGTCGGTGGTTGGGCGCGTGGGTCAGACGACGCAGCGCGTCGCAGAGATTTTGCGCCCGAATCGTCGGCCGGTGAGGAGCGGCCGGAAGCCGGCGCTTTGTCTGCTGGCCGCAAGTTCGCTGTGTGGAGTGCTGCTATTGACTCAGGCTCCGCTGGTGAGTTTCCAGAGCGATCTGCCAACTGTTGCCGCCACCACGCCGTCGGCGACAGCGACGGCGCCGGAAGTTGAAAATCGTGCGGTTCCGAAGCCGCATGTGGTCCTGGCTCGCCACACCGTTATCCGGTCTCGGCAAGCGGTGCAGCGGGTAACCGCCGATGCCGGCGGGGCTTTGCAGGCGAACGCGACGCCGGTCTTGCTGGGCGGCGAAGCAGTGGAATCGTCAGCTTCCATCGAATTGACTTCCAGCCGCGGCTTCCTGGTGGTGGTCCAAAGCGAGCAATTCAGCGAGTTCGGACCGGCATTCTTGACAATCTGCGTTTGGCATGTGGACGCTCCCGGCTGGCATCCACTCATTCCGGAACCGAGGGCTCCCGCAAAGTCTATCTAAGAGAAATTCGGAAGAAGAGAACGTTTGTGTGATCAGAACAACGAAATCATTAGTAGCAAGAAAAGGAGAAACAGGATTATGGATAGCTTCACTTGGAAACCACGCAGTCGGCGATGGGCAGGCATTTCACTTCTCGCCCTTGCCGCGCTCGGATCGGCGATCGCCTACGAGTCATTGCAGCCGACTCCGGCCCGGGCCGCGATTGCGCCAGCGGCCGCGCCCCTGAGCGATGACAGCGTCAATCCACTGCTCTCGCTCGACAAGGCCATGGAGGCTCTAGCGGCGCGAGTTACGCCCGCGATCGTCAACGTGGCGGTTACATCCCGTGCCAAGAATGACGGCAACGACATGCAACAGCTTTCCCCGGACATGCAGCAGTTCTTCGGCCCCGGTTTTCCGGGCAGCCCCGACGGCTCTGGTCCGAACTTCCGCTTTTTCCGCAGCCCGCAGCAGCCGCGCGTCGAGCACGGCATTGGCAGTGGGGTGATCATCTCACCCGATGGCTACATCGTCACCAATAATCACGTGATCGACGGAGCCACCGAGATTCGCGTCACCATGAGCGACCGCCGGATTCTGACCGGAAAACTAGTGGGCGCCGATCCGCTGACTGACCTGGCCGTCATCAAAATCGACGGCAGCAATTTTCCCAGCGTTCCCTTTGGCGACTCAACTCTGCTGCAGCCGGGCCAGACTGTGCTGGCCTTTGGCAACCCCTACGGATTCCGCTTTACCGTTACTCGCGGCATCGTGAGCGCGCTCAACCGGCCCAGCCCATTCGGAGACAATCCGCGCAAGCCGGGTGAATTCATTCAAACCGATGCGGCCATCAATCCCGGCAACTCCGGCGGCCCGCTGGTGGATGCGCGCGGCGAAGTGGTGGGCATCAACACCTTTCTGTTCTCGCCCAGCGGCGCATTTGCCGGCATGGGCTTCGCCATTCCCACGCAGATCGTGCGGCCCACGGTGGACAGCCTGATCAAGTACGGCAAAGTCAGTCACGGTTATATGGGCATCGGCATCAGCGACGTGACGCCTGAGAACTCGAAGTTTTTTGAACTGCACGACGCCAATGGCGCCCTGGTCACGCAGGTCCAACCGGACACTCCCGCGTCGAAAGCCGGGCTGAAAGTCGGCGACGTAATCACCGACCTCGACGGCCACAAGATTTCTGATGGCGGGCAGTTGCAGGTGGAAGTCGGCCAGAAGCGGCCAGGGACGGAGATCAAGCTGGGCTTGATGCGCGATGGCAAGTCCGTGACCGTGCCCGTCACGTTGACCGATATGAATGGCGGCGATGAGACCAAAGAAGCGAGCGCCGGCGAGCATGGCAAAATGCGCTGGGGACTCGGCCTCTCGGACCTGACGCCTGATCTGCGCGAGCAAGTGCAGGCGCCAAAGGAGGTCCACGGCGCAGTGATTGAGCGCGTCCAGCCCGGCAGCCCGGCCGACGATGCCGGCTTGCAGCGCGGCGACATCATCATGCAGGTGAACCGTCACGATGTCCAGAACGCTGCCGATGTGCAGCAGCAACTCTCCAGCGTGCCGAAGGGACAGGATGCGCTCTTGCTGGTGTGGTCGAACGGAGGCAATACGTTCCGCGTGCTGCACGCGCCGGAAGGCTCGTAATGTAGCCGCGGGCGTCAGGCTTACGTGGGGCGGACGCCTCGTCCGCCGAAGCGGTCTGTATGGCGTGGACAGTTCTGTCCGCGAGCTTTTGTTCCGATGGAGAACGGGCGTCCCCGCCCGTCCATCGGCGTGGGGACAGCCGTTTGAGCCTCCGCTGGCGAAGTCAAGAGGCTGTCCCCGTTCGGTCACGCTTCGTCACTGGCTTCCTCCGGGCTCACTTACGGTAAGCTCTCGCCCCGTTGGTGAAAGCACGCGGCTTCGCGATTGCCGTTGGATATTCAATCTCTGACAATTAGTTCAACATGCGGCCCGAGTGTTTTCCAAGTCGGCGCTGTGAAAAAGTCTGCAGATAAATGACTGTTTTGTTTTCACATGTTTGCCTGAACCACGCTTGAAACCCGTGCCAGGTGCCGAATTCTGCTTGACACGACATTGTGAATGGTATGTGATAGCTTGCGCAGTCAGATGGACGATTTGGCCTAGCTCACGTCGGACGCCCCCACAGCAAGCTCCGCACGGCAAGAGTTGAATCGAATCTGGGTGTGGTCGGCCAGGTCATGTTTGAACGCCCAGATCATCGGGTGCGGAGAGCAATGAACTGGGGTTTGATTCTCGAACAAAATCTATTAGGAGGAATGAACTCGTGAAGAGAACAGTTGTGATGATAGGAGTAGTTGTATTAATGCTAAGCCTGGTGGCTATCGCGGCAGATCAAAGAGCACTGAAGGTCACGGCCCAACCCGTACCCGGTGGCAAAGCGTACCAGCCGGAAGTGAACGCGACGGCTCCGATTTTCAGCAACTTGGCTGTGAAGGACCCGAAGGGCCTTTACTTCTGCTGCTCGGGCTGGGAACTCACCGGACCGGATTGGCTCTACAGCCAATACGGGTATCAATGGATCGGGTTACAATTCGTTCTGGCGAAGCAAACCACCGTTCATAAGATCAGCACTAGCGTGACCTACTTCGAAGCGGGGTCCTTCACCGATTTTCTGCTTAGCATTCAAGCGGATGCCAATGGCATACCCAGCGGCACGCCGCTCGGCACAGGTCCCTGGGCTGTAACCCTCGACTCGCAGAGCTTTGGGCAGTGCTGCACGCTCGAAGTTGAGAAGAAGATCGGGCTGAAATTGGCTGCCGGAACCTATTGGGTCGTGTGGAGCACCGAGTCGAACTCGGATTTGTACGCTGGAATAAACGACGAGGTTCTCGACGGAGTTGACGGGCAAACGATTGCGTACTTTTACTCGACGAACAACGTGTGGTATGCGTATCAAAGCACCTCGGGTCCTGCCGTGGAAATTCAGTAACCTCGTAGCCGGTTTCCGGAGCTGATTTCAGTTTTCCAGAAATCGCATGTGGCCCGCCAAGGGCTTCGCCGATTCGCCAAGCATCGCGAATGGCTGCACCTGGCGGGCCAGTTTTGCAGTACGAGAATGTGTGAGCGCCGCGCCCTGCGGGCAGTAGCGTAGAACCCCCAAACGGCCGCGTGCTGCACGCGGGGGAAGGATCGTAATCCAGGCGCGGGCGTCCCCGGCCTGTGCTCCCTCAGAATGCCGAGCCCGATCCCAGCAAGCTGTACAGCAGCACCGCCAGCACAAACAGAGTGACGGCGACGTACATTTTGTCCTTTTCGGCGGCGAAGCCCCACACGGAAAAAGCCACTCGGGCCACGGGCGTGGCGATCAGCAGCAACAATCCCAGCTGGATGAATCCGCGGCCGCGCAATGTGGCCACGCCGTGAAGAATTCCGGGTATGGTTCGGTATTCAGCCGGCTCGCCGTGAAATACGCCGTACCCTACGGGCTGCCATGCATGCCGCGCCAGATAGATCACCGCCCCGATCATGACGACGGTCCCCGCCAGCATGACTCCGGTCTGCAGCAGCCTTCCCACTGCCATCTCGATTCTCTGATCGGTCCAGCCGCGGGTTTCGCTCACTTAAATCCTTCCTGTCAAGCCCTGGTAGAGCATTTGGAGTCCAAGAAATGCGATCACGACCGCGAACACCAAGCGCAGAATTTTGGTCTCGGCCTTGACCAGGATGCGCACCCCGACCAGAGAGCCGGCCAGCACGCCGAGCATGACCGGCATGGAGAGACCGGGATCGATGTATCCGCGATTGAAGTAGATGCCCGCGCTGGCCGCCGCCGTGACGCCGATCATAAAGTTGCTGGTGGTGGTGGAAACTTTGAAGGGAATCTTCATGGCCTGGTCCATGGCCAGCACCTTCACCGCGCCCGATCCAATTCCCAGCAGGCCCGACAAGGCTCCCGCGCCAAACATCAGGCCAAAGCCGGCGGGCACGCTCTGCACGTTGTAGTGGCGCATGCCGCCTTCTTCGGAGGGGAAGTCGCCGTTCATCCGCAGCTTGGTGGCCAGCGCATCCGGCGGGGAATTGCGCTCGGCGCGGGTTCGGGGCCGGCGCGAAAGATAAGCCGAGTATAGCAGCATCAGTCCGAAGATGATCGCCAGGCCTTTGGTGGGAATGAACGCCGCCAGGAACGCGCCCAGCAGAGCGCCCAGCGTGGTGGCGATCTCCAGGAACATTCCGATGCGGATGTTGGAGAAGCCTTCGCGTACATATGCAGCGGCCGCGCCAGAGGAAGTTGCGATCACGGAAACCAGCGATGCGCCGATGGCGTAACGAATATCAACTTTGAAAAACAGCGTGAGCAGGGGAACCAGCACGACGCCGCCGCCCAGTCCGGTCAACGCGCCCAGCAACCCCGCTGCAAACGAACCGGCCGCCACCAGGAAGGTGAACTCGAGAATGCTCATCCCACTTTCACTTTAGAAGGTGCGACCACGGTTGGCAAACTGGGAGGGGCAGTTTCGGGTTTCTGGTTTCCAGTTTCGGGTAAAACCGCAGAAGCTCCACCGCGAAAACGGATTCGGAACGACAAGACTCCAAGGCTGGGCCGCCCACCGCGGTCTTTACCAACATTCTATGCAACCTTTATTCAATCTTTACCCGCGGCATCGTCTAATGATCTGAGGAGTGAGGTGAACTCGCATGTCGATTCAAGAAGTAACTGCCGAGGAACTGGCGAAGCTGTTCCACCATTATCGAGAGGCCCTGGCCGAGGATTTTCATGGGCTGGCGCCGAAAGATGCATCGTTGTCCTGGGAGCGGGCACCGCAAAACGAACGCAAGCTGATGGTAGCGGCGGCACGGCTGGCGCTCCTGGAATTGGCGGAAACGCCGCGTGAGCCAGAGCGCCAGTATTTTGCCAAGCCCGGCGAAGCCAACTGGGGCTGCTGAGGGCGTTGCAGCAAATCCAACCCTTGACGGCGTCGTAAGACCGGCTGCCTGGCAGGGAGTAGCGTGTTTAGCACTCTTTACGAACTTCTTATGAACTATTAACCCCGCTTTTACGCCTGGGGCGGTCAAATCTCCCTAGTAACTTTCCAGGAACAAGTGCGCCCATGATGTTCGCCATGAGGCTTGCGGTGACAATATTGTGTAGCTGCGGGGTGACGTTTCTGCTCCGCGTTCTGGTGGCTTTTGTGAAAGAGGGGAAGAATTTGCCGCCCCGTGCCGTGAAGGTCTATTTAGCGAAGTTCAATCCATCGAAAAGACGCGGAGAACTTATCGTGATGAACCCTGAGACTCGTAAGCGCAAACTTCCGATTGAAGCTGGCAAGCGCGTGGCCTTTATGGTTCTGGCCGCAGCCTTGCTCGCCTGGCCGGCACGTGCACAGCAATTGACCGGCACTGCCGCCGTGGACAGCAAGCTGCCCAGCCAGCAAGCCGGTGCTGCTGATCAGCAGATTCCTCCAGCCATCGCAAAGGAACTCGAAGCCATGAAACTGCGCATTGCACAACTGGAGGAAGAACTGAAAGGCCGGCAGCAGCCATCGCCGCCAACGACAGCGCCTGCGGAAGTGGCAACCGCAGGAGGGCCGAACCCGAACGCTGCAGCAGTCGCGGTGCCAGCGATGGCGATCGTGCAGACCGCCGAGCCCAACACAGCGCCTGCCAAACCTGCCAGGGCCGAGCCATTTGCCTTTGCCGACTGGACCTGGCTGAACGGGAATCCGCGCACCAAGGACATTCCAATGGATACGAAGTTCTTTACGCCGGAAATCCGCTCGGACGTTGACTACGTTCTGGACTTTGCCCATCCGAAAGATCACACCATTGGCGGATCGAGCGAGGTGTTCCGGTCGGGCGAAGTGCAACTCACGCAACTCGGCGTGGGCGGCGATTTTCACTTTGACAACGTGCGCGCGCGGTTGATGACGCAGTTCGGCATGTATGCCGCAACCACGCCCCGCAACGACGCCAGCGTCGCCGTGGGGCAGTGGGACCTGGACACGGCGTACCGCTACATCTCGGAAGCGTACGGCGGCTATCACTTCAACGTGTTGCACGGTGTGAACGTCGATGCCGGCATTTTCATGTCTTACATCGGCTTGTTCAGCTACTACAACTTTGACAACTGGGCGTATCAGCCTTCGTATGTGTCGTCGAACACTCCGTGGTTTTTTAACGGGGTGCGCATCCAGATCTTCCCGACGGAGAAGTTGAAAGTCGAGCCTTGGTTCATTAACGGTTGGCAGTCGTATGGCAAGTTCAACCACCGGCCGGGAGCAGGCGGGCAGATCAACTGGCGGCCCACCGGGAAGATCGAGATTATCTCCAACAACTATGGGCTGGGTACGGATACGCTGGGCGTCCCGAACCGCTCGCGTTATCACACCGACAACAGCCTTGAAGTGAAGTATTACGACCGTCCGGGCAAACTGCTGGACAAGATGGCGTTTTCGCTAACCGGCGATGCTGGCTGCGAAAGTGGAGGCGGCGTAAACTGCTCGGGCAACAGCAAGAATGCGGCTGGCCAGATTATTGCTTACAAGCAGGATTTTCTGGGCTTCATGGTGTACAACCGCTTCTGGTTCCACAAAGACCTTTACGGCTTCACGGTAGGCGGAGGCAAGATCAACAACCCTGGGCGGTATCTGGTGCTGCTGCCGCCCATCAACGGGGCCACGGCCGCTTCGGGGACGCCGTATTTCACCGAGAATCCGGGCGATCCGTACAAGGCGTGGGATATTTCGACCACGTTCGATTACATGCCCAGCCAATACATTACCTTTCGCTGGGAATATGATCACCGCGGAGCGAACGTTCCGTATTTCACGGGATCTGGCGGAATCACGCCGCCGGGAGGAAATACCGGCGCGCTCGGATCGACAGTAGCTGGCTGGGCTCCGGATCTGGTGAAGGATGAGAACCGGCTGGATTTGGCTATACTGGTGAAGTTTTAGCGGACGAAGAATGCACTCCCACCCTTCCGCAAAGAACGCGGAAAGGGTGGGGCACCCGCGCATAACCCTTTGGATGGACAGAAGTGCGCTCGCCGCGTGAAGCGCAGCCCCACTGTGGAAGAGCGGGCCTTCAGGCCCGCGTTTAGCGCACAAATCCAACCGGCCTTTAGGCCCCGTGTCTGCTTCCCGTTTTGGGATGCACAAGCAATATCGCGGTGTAGAAATGCTCAGAGCCCACTAAGATTCAAGGTATGTTCTCCGACCGCACATTCTTCATAACCACAAATGCATGGCAACGGCACCCCATATTTCACAACGAGACAAGGGCCAGCCTTCTGGTCGAGGTTCTTTTCCATTACCGCGTGGAATCGAAGTATTTGCTTCACGAATTCGTGGTCATGCCCGATCATCTTCACGCGCTGCTCACTCCTGCGCGAGCAGTTTCCCTCGAACGCGCCGTGCAATTCATTAAAGGCGGGTTTTCATTTCGGTTGAAGTCACGCATGCCGGTTTGGCAGCCAAGCTTTACCAATCATCGCGTGAGGGACGTAGAGGATTTCGAGTCTCATCGGCAATACATTTGGCTCAATCCGGTTCGCGCTAGATTGGCGGCGCGTCCGGACGACTATCCCTATACGTCTGCCAGAGAGGAGTTCGTGCGTGATGCGATTCCAGGCGAGCAAGACACAGGGGCTAAAGCCCAATCATTGGAGACGCTAACGCGGGCCTAAAGGCCCGCTCTTCCACGGCGCCGCTGGCGGGGTGTGCCAATCCCAGACGCGGTACCGTTCGCGCCACGCTATCGGAGGCGTCATATTCGCGGCGAATCGTGGGCAGGAATGCCCGCGCCACACAGCCGCAGTGCTAAACTCCCATCGTGGCACGAATCGCGTATCTGGAATGCACCAAGTGTGGCGAGCGCCTGAGCGCTGACCAACCACAAAACGTCTGTCCAAAAGATGGCGGCGTGCTCTATGTCCGCTACGATCTCGCGCTGGTGAGAAACAAATCCTCGCGAATCTCGCTGGCTGGCCGTGTGGCCAGCATGTGGCGCTATGCCGATGTTCTTCCCGACGCCACGCCGGTCACGCTGGGCGAAGGTTTCACGCCCATGCTGCCCAGCCGCGAGTTTCCCGGCGTCTACATCAAAGATGAAGGCCTGAATCCTACCGGGTCGTTCAAAGCGCGCGGCCTTTCTGCCGGCGTCACCATGGCCAAGCATTTTGGGCTGAAAAAGCTGGCCATCCCTTCAGCGGGGAATGCGGCCAGCGCGCTCGCGGCCTACGCAGCCGCGGCAGGGATTGAGGCACACATCTTCATGCCCAAGGACGTTCCGCTGGCCAACCGCGTGGAGTGCGAAAGCTACGGCGCACACATCACGCTGGTGGACGGCCTGATCAGCGACTGCGCCCGCATGGTGGCCGAGCAGAAAGAAAAAGAGGGCTGGTTCGACGTCTCGACGTTGAAAGAGCCGTATCGCGTGGAAGGCAAGAAGACCATGGGATACGAAGTGGCCGAGCAGTTAGGTTGGCGGTTGCCGCAGGGAATTATTTATCCCACGGGCGGCGGCGTCGGCTTGCTGGGCATGTGGAAGGCGTTCGACGAAATGGAAGAACTCGGCTGGATCGGCCCGGAGCGCCCGCAGATGATTGCGGTTCAAGCCGCGGGTTGCGCGCCGATCGTCAAAGCCTGGGATGCGGGCACGGCGACTTCGGAGTTCTGGCAGAATGCGGCCACTCTGGCAGCTGGTCTGCGCGTGCCGAAGGCGTATGGGGATTATCTGATTCTTGACATTCTGAAGAAAAGTGGCGGCGCGGCCCTGGCGGTCAGCGATGAAGAAATCATGGCCGCTCTGCGTAATTGGGCGCTGGTCGAAGGCGTGTTCGCCGCTCCCGAAGGCGCGGCATCGCTGGTGGCGTATCTCAAGCTGCGCGAGCGGGGATTCTTTGGGCCTGACGATTCCGTCGTTCTGTTCAACACCGGTTCTGGGCTGAAATATCTGGACGTAATCGGGGCACATAGCACGCCTGCTGCGCCACCGGCTTCGCGCCAAATCGGCGGCATCATCGGGCCGTTTTAGGGCTTTGACCGCCAGCGAGCAAGGGTAGCGCCGCCGTCCCGGCGGCTGTAGCCGGGGCGTCTCGCCCCAACGGCGCGGGCAGGATGCCCGCGCGACAGCCGGCAAGATGCCGGCGCTACTGTCACCGGAAATGCGAACTTTTTCGATAGGGGCGGCGTATATTTGATCATGACATCACGTGTTCGTCTCCAGGAAAGCCTAATTTGTTGCGTTTCTGCCGGTTGGTTCTTGCTTGCAGGAAATGCGTTCGCCGAGCGGCAATCGATGCTTTGCAACAGCGACACTCCCTCGACGCATATCGCTCTGGCTGAAGGCGATCAGAACAGCGCAAACCATTTGCAATTAAGCCGCAAGATTGCTCCAACGGCCCCGGTCGAAATTGACGTCTGCTCTGCCGATCTTACGGTTAAGGGAAGCAAGAGCGGCCTTCTGGAAGTGAGCCTGGATTTGACGAACACAGCGCCGAAGCTCACTGCTGTTGACTACGTTCAGAACCTCACTGTGTCTCCCGAGGGAGTGCAACTGCAACTACGTTTGCCCAACCGCGTAAGGGCAAAGGTGGTGGTCGCAGTTCCAACCGCAACGCCGCTGCTAACGGTCGATCTTGTCCGGGGTGACCTATCTCTTGAGACGGACCGCATCAGCGGCGACCGCAAGATCGATGTGGTCCACGGTCATGTTGAAGTCGAAGGGAATCCCGATTCCTACGCTACGATGCACGTCGACACTTTGATGGGCAGCTTTCACGACCGTCGCCAAGGCCAGGAGTTTCACGGTGTGTTGTCTCAATCGCTGACCGGTACCGGCAAGGGATCGATTGAGGTGAATGTGGTGTGGGGCAGCGTGGACCTGAAGCCGTGGGACTAATCGAGTCTGCAAGGGTCGCGAACAGGATTTTCGCTCGTCGGCGTGCGAGAATTCATAGATGACTGACCGGCTCTATTATCACGATTCGTTTCTTTACGAATTTGATGCTGAGGTGGTCGAAACCCGCAGCCCGAATGCTCCGGACCTCCGCTCGGCTATCGTTCTGGATCGCACCGCCTTCTATCCAACCAGTGGCGGGCAGGTGTCTGATACCGGCTGGATCGTTCCGGCGTCGAACTCACAGGAGAGATTACGAGTCGAAGAAGTCACCGAAGCTGGCGATGGCGCCATCCTGCATTTTGTAACAGCAGAAATGCCGGCTCAGAAGGGAAGCCGCGTTCATGGCGCCATTGACGTTGATCGTCGGCGCGATCACATGCAGCAGCATTCCGGTCAGCATGTGTTGTCGGCGGCGTTTGTGCGCCTGTTCGAGATGCCTACGGTTTCTTTTCACATGGGCGCGGATTCCTGCTCCATTGACCTGGATACCAAGAATCTGACCTCCGCTCAGGTCGAAGCCGCAGAAGCGCTGGCCAATGACGTCATCAGCCAGGACCGCCGGGTGGACAATCGTTTTGTCACCCAGGAAGAAGCCAGTAGTCTGGGATTGCGCAAGCTGCCTCCGGCTGAGCACGAGAAATTACGGTTGATCGATATTCAGGATTTCGATCTGACCGCTTGCGGAGGGACTCACGTCACAGCTACCGGCCAGATCGGCTGCATACAGCTGCGAAAAACGGAAAAAGTTCGCCAGGGCTGGCGGGTGGAATTTGTCTGCGGAAAACGCGCGGTGGCCACCACTCGCCGCGACTATGCCACTCTCACCGAAGCGGCCGGGCTTTGCTCCGGCCACATTTGGGAGCTTCCGCAACAAGTCCGCAAATTGCTGGAGGAGTCTCGCACCTCACGCAAGTCACGCGAGCAACTGCTGGAGGAAATCGCCGAGCTGCACGCCGCGCAATTGCTGGCTGCTACTCCTGAGACCGGTTCGCGGAAAATCGTGGTTCGCAGCTATGGCGATCGCGACCTCAGCTTCATCAAGCTTCTTGCCCAGCGCCTCACCCGGCAAAGCGGCGCGGTGATTGCGTTACTGGCCAGCACGGCGCCTCCTGCTGCTTTGGTATTTGCCCAATCTGCTGGTCAGCCGTTCGACATGGGAGCGCTGATGAAGGAAGCCCTGCAGCAAGTGGGCGGCCGCGGCGGCGGAAGCAAGGACATGGCTCAAGGCGGGCCTGCGCAGATCGATCAGATCGAAGCCGTGCTCGCGCAACTGGCGGCCAAGCTGCAAGGCTAATGCACTGCGCGGTCTGATCGGGGTCCAAACAGGAGCCAACCACCAAGGACACGAAGTTACACGAAGGCGTCTTTCGGGAGTTTTCCTTTGTGTACCTTCGTGTCCTTCGTGGTTATTTGGGAGGACGCAACCAGCAGGAGAATGCTCCTCGCTCGTGGTACATTTCTTGCAGCAACCTGGTTTGCGCGGTCGGTGCAATGGAACAGCGCCTTATCCTCATCAATTTGCTGATTAAGCTTGGCGTGGCTGCGGCCGTCGCCAGCACGCTGGTCCGGTCGGTGGAATTCAAGTCTTTACTGTTCCGGGACGAGCGTACTCTCAAGCAGAAGATTTACCTGGTGCTGTGGATTGCCGGCCCGCTGGCGGTGGGGGTGTGGTTCCGGATCGCGTCCCGTAGTTTTCTGGGCGGCGACTTGTCGTTCGAGACTGCCATTCTGCTCGGCGTAATCGGTGGAAGGCTTACCGGCATTCTCGGGGGATCGCTGATCGCAGTTCCGGCGTTGTTGCACGGCGAGTGGGCGATCCTGCCGTTTGCCGTGGTCTGCGGCCTTGTGGCGGGGCAAATGCGGGAGTTTGCGCCGGACCGGGAGGATATCTGGTCATTTTCGCCGTTCATTGACCTCAGCATCTATCGCATGATCCGGCGTAATTTGCCGGCCCCGCGCCGCTTCGACTGGCAGGTCTTGTTTTTCTTTACTATCGTTGGTCTGCGTCTGGCTCAAACCGGGATTTGGCGGTATTTGCCGCACTCCATCTTTAGCGTAGAAAGCACTGGCAAGCTGTGGGTCGAGGTTCTCATCTATGCAGCTTCGGTGATGGCGATTGGAATCGAACTGAAGATATTCAACAGCGTGCGCATCCAGATCAAGCTGGAAGAGCAGGAGCGGTTGTTGTTGCACGCCCGCATGGAGGCGCTGCAGAACCAGATCAATCCCCACTTCTTGTTCAATACTCTGAATTCGGTCTCATCGCTGGTGAGAGTTGACCCCGATACCGCCCGCGAACTCATCATCAAGCTTGCGACTATCCTTCGCCGCCTGCTTAACAGCGCCGATGCCTTCGTGCCGTTGCGCGAGGAGATGGAATTTATCGACAACTATCTTGACATCGAGGTGGTGCGTTTTGGGCGCGACAAGCTGCGCGTGGTCAAGGACCTCGATCCGGCATCGCTGGACCTCACCATTCCCAGCATGCTGCTGCAGCCGCTGGTAGAGAATTCGATTAAGCACGGCCTGTCGCCGAAAATCGAGGGCGGTAGTATCTATCTGCGCAGCCGTTTGGCTGATTCCAAGCTGGTGATTGAAGTGGAAGATGACGGGATTGGCATGGGTGCGGCGCAACTACTCAGCAAGCCCGCCGGCTTAGGGGGCGCGGGCATTGGGATGGCGAACGTGGCCGAGCGGCTCAAGGTGCTGTACGGAGACCGCGCCCGCATGACGGTGGACAGCCCGCAGGGGAAAGGAACGCTGGTCCGGCTGCGCATGCCGGTGCTGCATGGTGAGCAGTCAGTCCCGGCGCCGCTTTACGAAGAGCGCTCCAGCACGCGGCGGTAAAACTCCTCATACTGCACAACAATCTTGGTTGCGCAAAACCGGGACTGCGCTACTTCTCTGCAGGTTTTGCCCATTGCCCGCAGGCGATCTTCGTGAGTGAGCAACTCCACGGCACAGCGGGCCATGGTCTCCACGTCTCCCACGTCGGCCAGATATCCGCTCTTTCCATGCTCAACCAGTTCGGGGATGCCGCCCACCCGGGTGGCCACGGGCACAACTTCGCAGGCCATGGCTTCCAGCGCGGCGAGCCCGAACGACTCCAACTCGCTGGGCAACAGCAGGACATCAGCTATGGCAAGCTTCTCGCTGACGTTATCTTGCTTTCCCAGGAACAGCACGTCCTGATGAATGCCCCTCTGAACCGCCAGCCACTCAGCGCGCGAGCGGTCCGGGCCGTCACCCATCAGCAGCAGTTTCGCCGGCATTTTCTTGCGCACCCGGTCGAAGATCTCAACCGCATCCGTGACTCGCTTCACCGGACGGAAATTGGAAAGATGAACCAGAATACGTTCTTCGTCCTTGGCGTATTCGCGCCGAACTTCCGGGGATCCGGCGCTCCGGCAATAAAGATCGCAATTGACGAAGTTGTAGATCACCTGGATTTGATTGCGGATGTCGAACTCCCGCAGAGTGCGTTCCCGCAGGTAATTGGAAATTGCGGTTACGCCGTCGCTCTGCTCGATGGAAAAACGAGTGATTGGCAGATAGGAGCGGTCCAGCCCGACCAACGTAATGTCTGTGCCGTGAAGCGTGGTGACAAAAGGCAGTCTTTGTTTGTGCGGTTTGGCCGCGAGCATCTGCCGCGCCAGCAGTGCGCTCACGGAGTGGGGAATCGCGTAGTGCACATGCAGCAGGTCGAGCCCGTACAACTCGGAGACCTCCGCCATGCGTGAGGCTAGCGCCAAGTCGTAAGGAGGGAAGTCGAACAGCGGATATCGCGAAACATCTACCTCGTGATAATGGATGTTGGGGTGCAACTCAGTAAGGCGGATGGGCTGCGCGTAGGAAATGAAGTGGATCTCATGCCCGCGCCGGGCCAGCTCAACACCCAGTTCGGTAGCTACTACGCCACTGCCACCATAAGTCGGATAACAAGTGATGCCGATCTTCATTCCAGCCGGATTCCTCCGCCAACGCGTGACGCTGCTGTTCGATAAGATGGTAACTCAGACGGAAGGATTCAGCTTTTGGGCATGGTAAGCCCAAGAGAGTCTCGGCAGTGACGCCAAGCTATTCGGCGACCGCAGCTCCCTTGGCTTGCTGGGTCTTGGTCACACCCCTGTCGATGGACTCCAGGTACTGTTGCAGAGCTTTCTGGATGCTGTTGCCGAGATCAATAAACTCCAGTCCCATCCCGACACCGGGGTCGCTGGTGCGGACCACTGCGGTCGCGTGCACCTTTTGCGAATCCAGCCAGAACGTCAGATTCACCACTGTGCCCAGCGCCAGGGGCAGTAAGGTCTCAATGTAACAGCCGCGGCCGCCAATGTCGGTGGCGTTGGTATGCAAATGAGTCCGGCTCGAGTCCTCGAAGCCAATCTCAACCGGAAAATGAATTTTGTGGCGCATAAACATGCGCCGGTTTCGTCCCATAGCGGGTTTGAGTCCGTCGGTTTGGGCCAAGTCGATCCAGGGGGCGATCTGCCCATCCATGACCTGAATCCCCGCTTCGATCTTGCGCACCGTGCCGCGGTCGACCAGCCACATAATCTTGAAGCGGGCCTTGCGGTTGCCGTGCTGCACGCCAATCACATCGCCCATCTTTAAGGGATGGCTGATTCCAGACAGCGAAGCTCCCTCGGTGGTCAAGCTGTTGGCAGTCACGTTCTGGAAAAAAGCGCGGCCATCAGAATCCATACCCCAAATGCGGATCGTGATTTCGGCCTCGCGGCGCGTTTCCTGTCGCTTGTCCATGCAATCGTTGCTTAACATTTCTTTGAACCGCAGGTCTATCATAACCGCCGCCTTGGGAAACGGGAGCAGGGAAAGGATTACTCGCAGATAACCGAAGTGTGTGTACGTTTGGTAAAAACAATCACCGGGAACTAGCCGAGATCGCGGTAACTGATCAGCTCAATGCCGTTTTGCCCCAGTAATTGCCGTGTTTCTTCCGAGGTCAGTATCCGCAGCTCTGCAGCCCGCGATTCACGCAGCCGGGTCTTCACCTGATCCAAGGCAGAGTCGTTGTAACCGGGGTGGCATACCAACTCCCATGTGCCCTCTGGCAGCGAATCAATCATGCGGCGCAGGAGGACTGGATCGAGGAATCCTGTGGTGATGATTCCGATACTCCCTTCGCAGGTAGCCAGGCCAGCGCGGCGAACCTCCGCTCGAAATCCGCCTCCCAGCCCACGGAGCAAAAACAATTTGCCGAACTGGCGCCATAGTTTCGGGGACCCAGCGACGAGGGAAACATTCAACCGCTCGAACGGATTACGCACGGCTTTCACTCCACATATCCGCGCCGCTCGCAGCAGCGGCCTCAGCACCTGTGGCAGGATGTGCGTGTGCTTGTGGGTATCCAGGTGAGAGACTGCGATGCCCGCCGCTTGCAGCTTGCGAATCTGCGCGGCCGCCTCCGCTTCAATTTGCTCAGGCTTGATCTTTCCCATGACAGCACGCCGAGCAAAGCTGCCCAGAGTCGTGTGAAACTGACCTGGCGAAGCCCGATCAACAAGGTCCGGAATTTGTTCTGTTGACAGCACAGGCCGACCGTCCACCAGGAGCACGTGACAGCCGACGGCGAGTCGTGGCAGGGAGCGCGCCACGCTCACCGCGTCACTAAAGGCAGCGCCTGTGGCCATCAGCGTCGAGCAGGTCACCACCCCGCCGCGGTGCGCCTCCGCAATAGCTCGGTTCACGCCCGGCGTGAGGCCAAAATCATCCGCGTTGACGATGAGCCTGCGCAAGGCGACAGTCTAGCAGCAATTACCTGGCACAACACCAGTGGACCGAAGCACGTTGGGCAGCTACAACTGGCGCAGGCAGATCGTCCCTGCGTACCGTGGCTGCAAAAATCGGGAAACGGTCTAACGGACTGCTTTCTTCTCGTAGGTGGCCGGGCGGGCACTGCGTGGCGGCCGCTTAACGTCGGCCCGCAGTTGCCGCACGTCGATCTTCAGTTCGTCAATAGTGCGGCTCAAGGTGTTGCGATGCATCATCAGTTGCCGCGCCGCGCGACACTGGTTGCCGTTGTTTTCCTCGAGCACGGTGAAAATGAAGCGTTTCTTAAATTCCCGAACGGCCTCCGAGTACAGGATGTTGCTCTTGTACATCTGTAACACCAGGGCTTCCAGTTGATCTCTCACGATTCATCTCTCTTTTTCTGAAAAGCATTGCCAACCGCTTTCCGTCCCTATCGCTGAATGTGTAGGACGCGACAACGCACGCGCCAACCACTACATGCGGTGCTGCTGCCGCAGCAAATCCAGTCCCTGATAAAAACGCGCTCGCAGCTCGGAAGGCGCAACCCAGATTACGCCGCGGCCGACCACCAGAAAATACGGCGCCGCTTTCGAGCCTTCCAGCCACTTCGAAGTTGGGGCAAACGCCGCCATGCTCATCAGGACCACCGCGACGATCAAGCAACCGCGCAGTAGTCCCAGCGCCGCACCCAACAAACGATCTACAAAACTCAGTCCCGCTTCCTTCATCAGCCAGCGGGCTATGCGGCCGATGATTCCGGCCGCTACCATGACCGCGATGAAAATCACCAGAAAGGCCGTGATCTCGCCAAACCACGGCGACTTCAAATAAGGCGCGAAATGCTCCGCTAACTGGCGATACTGCCACGCGGCCAGCAGGTACCCAAAGACCAATCCAGCAACGCCGAACACTTCCTGGAAGAAGCCCGCGCTGGCCGCCTGCGCCACAGACACGATCAGTACTGCCACAATGCCCCAGTCGGTGGCCGTCAACTCGTTCTCCTCAAGAATGCCGGCTCACGGATCCAGTTTGCGTCCCGTGAGCTGGTGGTATGCCTCCAGATACTTTTCACTGGTTCTGCGAGCCACGTCCGGGGGGAGGGCCGGTGCTGGCGGCTGCTTGCTCCAGCGAATCTGTTCCAGATAATCGCGCACGTACTGCTTGTCATAGGATTCCTGCGTCCGGCCGGGTTGGTACTGATCGGCCGGCCAGAAGCGCGAGGAATCAGGGGTCAGAACTTCATCGGCAAGCGTGATGCCCTTCTCGGTGATGCCAAACTCCAGCTTGGTATCTGCAATGATGATGCCTTTTTGCCGGGCATAATCCACGGCTTTGGTGTAAATACTCAGCGTGATGTCACGCAGCTCGTGGCTTCGCCTGAGTCCAACAATGCGCACCATCTCTTCAAAAGGGATGTTTTCGTCGTGGCCGCCGGTGGCCTTGGTCGCAGGAGTGAAAATCGGTTCCGGCAACGGGTCAGACTCCTGCAAGCCTTTGGGCAATTCGATTCCGCAAACCCGCCCGGTTGCCTGGTACTCTTTCCAGGCCGAACCGGAAATGTAGCCGCGCGCCACGCATTCCACGGGAACCATCTCGGCGCGCTTCACCAGCATGGAGCGGCCCTGCAACTGTTCCGCATATTTCTGCGCGACGGCGGGATAGCGTTCGACTTCGGCGGTGATCAGGTGGTTGGGTACGACATCGCGCAGAAAGTCAAACCAGAACAACGAGATCTGAGTCAGCACCCGGCCTTTGTGGGGAATTCCGGTCGCCAAAATGTAATCAAAAGCCGAAATGCGGTCGGTGGCAACAAAAAGAAGATGACTGGCGTCCAAATCGTAAATGTCGCGGACCTTGCCGGTGGCCCGCAGAGTCAGCTCCGGGATACGAGTCTGCAACAGTACGGGATCAAGGAGTTGGGGGCTCATTTTTTAGAACTAATGATTACAACGCTTGCGTATTCTAAATCGCCAATAGTTTTTGTCAACGGCTGTTATCACATTGATGAGAGAGATTTGCAGATGTGCAAACCGTAAACCATTTGACAGTTGCACAAGTCCCTGAGACAAGGCTATGGGAGCCACTTCCAGGATGCCTTGCCTTGTGGAAAAGCTGAGGAGGGCAGAGGATAACTCGGCCGAGAAAAGTTCTTCCGCGGCGCATCCGATTGCAACGGCGCCCGATTCATGCGAAAGCAACGGTGTTCGCCGGATTTCAAAAATACGTTGGCCATCTGCGGGCGGCATGAAAGACGCGCAAAATCTCCAGGGTGTCACCGCGCACCCGATAGGGAACAATGTACGGTGTACCGGGGATCACCAATTCTCGAGTACCCGGCACTCGTCCGGGCCGTCCGCTTGCCGGAAACTCCTGCAACCGCTTCACAGCTTCAACGATCAGGGTTACGGCGCGGGACGCAGCCGCCGGGTTATCTCGTGCGATGTACTCCGCTTCGGCATCCAGGCTTGCCAGTGCCGTGCGCAGCCATTTAATCCGCACGGCGCGTCCACTTCCTGAGCGTCCGTTCGATGTCTCTGTCGCTGGCGAACTCGCCGCGGTCCGCCTCGCCTACGCTCTTCTTGATTTCTTCGATCTGCCATTCGTTCAGCGCAACATATTCGCGAATCGCCTCCGCGGCCACGAATGACCGGCTCCGGCTCATCGCCTTGGAAAGCCGATCAAGTTCCTTTTTCAACTTGGGACTCAAGCGCAGGGTTAAGATCGACGACTCCGCCATAAAGGCTCCTGTAATACAGGTTACATCATGTGTATGTGGTTGTAAACATCTAGCGGATCCCCCAATTTTAATTTGAAAAGGAAAAGAAGTTGACAAGATGATGGAAGAGGGCTGAATCTACGGGGACGCCGACGGATGTTCTACACTTTCCTGCGAAAGCTACCCACGCGACTCAATAACGCATGAGAGATGCACGCTGACGCGCAAGTTCCTCAGCGCCGCCCACATAGAATAATCAGTCCGGCAGCTAGGCCAAATACTGTCGAAAGTGCGCTGCCGAGAAGCCCCATCATGAACGCAGCCCGGGTGTAGATGGTGCTCTCTGACCCACCCCACTTTGCCCATCCTCCGATCGCTTTTATCGTTACCCATGCGCCGATGAAGCTTGCCGCGCCTGAGACATTACAGCCTACCAAGAGCGTGTAGATCGTTCTTTCGAGGATTCCCATGGTGATCACCAACCACCATATGCGGGAAGTCTCCTCCTCATCGTGCCTGCGATAGCGGGCTAACCAGTGATCAAGCAGTATCACCCACAGCAGTGTGGCAGGTACTGCCACGACAGACACAATGGCGGCCAAAACATAACGAGACATGAAAACGAGTATAGGACAAAACAGGAAATTTCAAAGCCCACAAGCTGGCGCGGTCTCAGCCCCGACAAAACGACGGTTACCTGCACGGTTAGCACGCGACTCTAGCAGGCAATCCTCCTGCCGTCCTCAAGCGGGAAACCGGGGAATTAGGATAGCACCCGGCCTGGCGGTGGGGCCGAACCTCTTACGCCGTCGCTCCAAACCGCACCGACACCAGCTTCGACACGCCCGGCTCCTGCATGGTCACTCCATAGAGCACCGGGGCGATGCCCATGGTTTTCTTGCTGTGGGTGATCAGCACAAACTGCGTCTGCACGCTCATTTCTTTCACCAGTTCGGTGAAGCGCCCGATGTTCGCCTCGTCGAGCGGCGCGTCCACTTCGTCGAGAATGCAGAACGGGCTGGGCTGATACTTGAAAATTCCGACCAGCAAAGCCAATGCGGTCAAGGCCTTTTCGCCGCCGGAGAGCAGCAGCACGTTCTGCAGTTTCTTGCCCGGAGGGGACGCCACCACGTCGATGCCGCTTTCGTCGGTGTTCTCTTCGTCGGTCAGGCGCATGAGAGCGTGGCCGCCGCCGAACAGTTTCTTGAATGTCGTCTGGAAGTTCTCGTTGATCTTGTGAAACGCCTCTTCGAACTTCTGGCGGGACACGGCATCAATTTCTTTGATGGTGGCCTGAGTGTTCGCGATTGAGTCCACCAGATCTTTGCGCTGCGTTTCCAGGAAACTATGCCGTTCGGCAGTCTCTTTGTATTCTTCCAGCGCCATCATGTTGACCGGTCCCATGGCTTCCAGACGCGCGCGCATGTCGCGATAAGCCTGGTCTTCGGCGGTCAGTTGTTCACCCGCGACCGGAGTTACGGCGGCGTCCGCGAGCAGCTCGTGCTGTTGCAAGCCCAATTCGTTCAGGCAGGTTTGCGCCATATATTGGGCGTCGGCTTGCAGTTTCGCCATAGCGGCGGCCAATTCGCCGCGCCGGTCGCGCGACAGCTCCAGTTGTTGGCGCGCGTTGCGCAGGGTGGTTTCGATCTCGCCCAGCCGCGCCCGCACCTGCTCGGATTCGAATTGCAACAAGCCATCGCGCGTCTCGCTGGCATTGCGCTCGGCTTCGAGATCGGCTGCCAAGACCGCCAGTTGCCGGTTTTCGGTCTCCCGCTGCAGTTTCTCCGCTCCCGCCGACTCGATCTGAGAAGTGAGCGTTTCGACCCGCTCCTGCATATCGCGCACCAGCGATTCGATTCGCTCCAGCACCGCAGCCGCCGAGCGGCGCCGCTCTTCCAGCGTAGCTGCGCGCGCCAGGTGCTGCGAAGTGGTTTGCGCCGCCAGATCGCGGTTCTGCCGCAGCTCCGCCAGTTGCTCCGTAGCAATTGCTGCCTGATGCTCCAGCTCTTCGCGCTGCTGCTGCATCACGGCCAGTTCGTCCTGCCGCAAACGGATAATCCCCTCCTGCTCCTCACGGTCAGAAGCCAGCCGGGCGTACTCCTGCCGCGCAATGTTCAGCCGCTCTTCCACCCGCGCCATCTCGGCATCGAGCTGTTGCAGCATGTGGCCGGAAGCCATCGCCTGCTTTTCTGCATCGCGTTTTTCGTTTTCCAGGCGGTCGAGCAGGGAAGTCAGTTCCTTGATTTCACGTCCCAGGGTGAGGACACGCATCTCCTCGTTGCGCAGCGCGCCTTCCAGATCAGCCAGCAGGCGCAGCACATCGCGCAGATCGCGTTTCATCGAAAGCGGACCCTGCGCGGTTTGCCGGCCCCCGGTTACGGTCACATTGCGGAAGCACTCTCCGGATTGCGAAAGGAAAAACGCTTCGGGATTTTCCAGCGCCAGCGCCCGCGCCGCTGCCGGGTCGCCCACGATGTAACCGTCGCGCAGCTTTGGCAGGATGACCTCCAGGGAGCGGCCAAAGCCATTCAGCACGCGAATGGTATTTTTCAACGGGATGATGGGAGCGTGGTTGGGCGTGTCATTTCGCGCCGCCTCGTCCACGGAAAAGGAAAACTTCGCTTGCGAGTCCTCAGGATGGACGAGAAATGTGGCCCGGCCATCGACATCGGTGCGCAATAAACGAAGCCCTTCGTCAGCGGCGTCCCATGACTTCACCACAATGTAGTTCAATTCGTCACGCAGGAAATCTTCCACCACCGCTTCGTACTGCGGCTCAACTTCCAGAAAGTCCGCCAGTACGCCCGCGGGCGCGAGCCCGCCGTGGAATGCGCCGGATTGAAAGAGCCGTCGCACCGACTCGGTGGAGTAGCCATGTTCGGCGATCACCGCGTCCAACGACGCCCGCTTTCCCTGGGCCGAGGCAAATTCGGCGCGCAAGCCATCCAGCCGGCTCTTGCTTTCCGATTCCTCTCGTCGCTTGGACTCCAGCGATGCGCGAAGCTGCGAGATCTCTTCGGTTAGCACAGACACTCTTTGCGATACCGTGTCGAACTCGAATGCGAGTTGCCCGCGCTGGCCGCCGAAAGCTTCCGCTTGGCTGCCTGCAATTGCCATTTCGGCCTGAAGGCGTTGGGCCTCGCGGCCGATAGATATCAGGCGCTCTTCGGCCTGGGTCAGTTGGTTCCGTAGTTCGGAGGCTGCGGCCACGGTTTCCAGAATGGCGGCGCGCGACTGCTCCTGCCGGCTCTCCATCTGGCTCAACACCTCGGCTGCTGTGCTGGCAGCCTGCTGGCTTTGCTGCAGGATTTGCTGTGCTGCCGCCAAATCGGCCGCTGCCGAGTCCAGCGCCTGACGGTTGGTTTCCTCCTCCGACTCCACTCCCGTGAGCCGATGCCGAGCTTGTGCCAGTTCCGCTTCCCACGATGACGAACGCACCAGCAGCTCCGCGCAGCGCTCGTCGTTGGCGCGCTGCCTGGCTTGGGCGCGGCCGGCTTCCAGCTTGATTTCGCTCAGCCGCTCGCGGTTTTCCCGCAGTTCGGTCTCAATCGCATAGCCGCGCTGGGTACGCTCGCTTTGCTCGGTCTCCAGTTGCTGCACGTCCTCGGCCTGATGCCGCATCTCCTCGGAGAGCAGATTCATTTGGCCGTCCAACTCGGTGCTCTGCTGATCCAGCGCGGCGAACTTGCTGGCCAGCACAAGACGCAGCTTGACCCGCATCTCTTCGCGCAGCTTGGCGTAGCGTTCCGCCTTGGACGCCTGCCGCTTGAGCGAATTCATCTGCCGGGTGACTTCCTCAAAAATGTCGTTCACCCGCGCCAGGTTCAGCTTGGCATCTTCCAGGCGCGCCTCGGCGAGCCGCTTCTTGGTCTTGAATCTGGTGATGCCGGCAGCTTCTTCGAGAATGGCCCGGCGATCGGTCGGCCGGCTGCTCAGGATTTGCCCAATGCGGCCTTGCTCGATCAACGCGTACGACTCGGGCCCCAGACCCGTGCCCATGAACAGTTCCTGAATGTCGCGCAGGCGGCACAATTTCCCGTTCAGCAGATACTCGCTGTCGCCGGAGCGAAACAGCCGCCGCGTGACCACCAACTCTCCGGCGCGGAACTGCTGCTGGAATTTGCGGCGGCGAATTTTCAATACTACCTGCGGGCCCTGAGCTTCATCCCCGGCACTCGCCTTTCGTATGGGCACAATTTTTGCTGACGGGGGCAGTTCGCACATCAGCAAATCGTCGTCCCCTAGCTCGGCTCGCCCTGGCTGTGCCTCTTCAGTCAGCCGGTCGACTTCCTCCGCAGCCCGGGCGCGGACTTCGGCTTCGTCCCAGTCTTCCGCCGCTTCGGGCATCTCGTCCTGGATATCGACTTCGGTCGGATGGTTCGCATCCGGGCCGTCATACTCTTCCGTATCGATCAGAGTCAGCGCCACCTCGGCCATGCCTGTCGGCTTGCGGTCGCGCGTGCCCGCGAAAATCACGTCTTCCATGCGCGAGCCGCGGAGAGTCTTGGCCGACTGCTCGCCCAGCACCCAGGAAATAGCGTCGGCGATGTTGGATTTACCGCATCCGTTCGGTCCGATGATGGCGGCAACGCCCTCCCCGTGGAACTTCAGTTCTGTGCGGTCGCAAAACGACTTGAAGCCGAGTATTTGGAGCCTCTTCAGTTTGAGCAACGTGCACTCCTTGTACTTCTTCCTACTGATGAGACGTAGCTGGCTACGTCTGTAGGGAACGGATGCCGCGCCAGCACCAGTTCCCGTCGGGTGCGGTTTACTAATCAGGTTCCTCCACCGCACACTCCGCAAAATGCCGCCCTCGGCTGGACAGGGCAAGGCACATATTGCAGCTACTGTAACGGCGAAAATGCGCCGGGGTCAAGCAAGAAAACACTATATATGGTATCCCCCTGTGCATAACCCCGTCATTTTGCACAGCCAATGCAACAAATGACGCTGACACAGCGAGGGAGCAAAGGAGGACGGGAAAATTGCGAGAGCCAGTTAAGCATACCCCTCCGTCAGAGCCAGAGCAACCATCCAGCCTGTGAAAAACCCGCTCAGCCGAGCAGGCGGAGGGAACGAAGCGTCGGCAACAGGTTCGGTAACAAGTCGCCCATGGCATGCACCACCACAACCAGGGCAAAGTTGCGGGTGCGCGCCCACAGCACACCAAGGAAGAATCCTGCCACGGACACAATGACAATCGAATAGCCCACGGCCATCAGCAGCGAAGGATGAGGCGGCAGCCCTTCTTGCGTAAGGCCGGTGCGCAGATAAAGGCCCGGCGCGTGCGCCAGCCCAAAAATCAGCGACATGAGAACGATCCCGCCCAACTCGGATTTGACTAGCGCGGACAATCTCGATTGCAACAGCACCCGGAAGAAGAACTCTTCGACCACGCCAGCTTCGAGCGCGAGCCACAGAAAAACCAGAGGGAATCCGAACCCCAACGTTGAGGCCGGAAGATGGGCGCTCGCGATATCGCGCAAGCCGCGTCCCAGCACCGCCTGGAAGGCCAGCAACAATCCAGACATGCCAAGCGCCACGAGCACGTGGCGCATCGGCGCAGCCATGGGCGCCAACTCGCGAAAGCTGTAGCCGAACAGCGCCCGCATGATGATGGCGGGAATGACCACAGCAACAATCAGCTTGGCAGCCAGGATCGCGATCGAGCGTGCCGGCTCGGTTAGAATGTCGGTGCGCAAAAATCCGAGGCCCCAGGTTATGAACACAGTGAGCAGCGCCAAACAGGCGATGACAGCCGCAAACTCCCTCGCGGGTTCTTTGATCGAATACTCGAGTGGCTTGACGCGAAGAGTCAGCAGCCAGGCCGCCAAAGAGAATCCAAAACCGAGGATGGTGAGCACCAGTAGAGATTCGCTGACATCGAAATTGCCCGCCCGGTGCATGGCGAGCAACATTGCCGCGTACAGCGCCAAATATCCCGCAAGCAGCGCGACCCCAGTGAAGCAGTTGCCAGTGTCGGCCGGCTTCATTGCCGCCGTTTGGGCTGAACTCATGGTGTTAGATACGTGGGACCGACCTGTGTGGTTCAGTGAAAAAACGAACAGCGCACTGCGGCGGAAAGGGGCGGCCTTCAGGCTCCGCTGTCAGAGCCACCTGGCTTCAGCCTGATGTCGGCGCGGGCGCGCCCACCCTGGGGGCGTTCGTGTAGAGGGCCGGACCTCGGTCCGGAGGGACCAATGAGAGTAGCCCGCCAATTTATTGGCGGGATCGCAACCCAGCCCATCGACCGCGTCCCGGAGGGACGCCTGACACGTCGGTCGTCATCTCTTTACGAAGAGAAAGCCGGTTCGCAAATCACGATAGGGTCCGAGACGCAGGCGGAATTGTGTTCAGGCGTGCCTCCGGCACGCGACCACATTTTTCCACGCTGACCCGGCGTTGAAACGCCGGGCTATTATCAGCGTTCCCTCTGGGACCGGGCTCGTGCCGGCACATCAAGATTCACCGAAGGGAGTGGATTTCCAGCCCACACAAGATCATGAAGAGGTGTGTGCCTCGCCGGCAGGCACAAGTCCCCGAGGGGCCAACGACAATAGCCCGCCAATTCATTGGCAGGATGGTTTCCACCACATCGACCGCGTCCCGGAGGGACGCCTGAGCCGGTTCCCATCGCGGCATGATCCCCAGAGCGGCGCTCAGAGAAAACGGCGGACAAGAGTGTCCGCCCCACACAAACAAAAAAAACCCACCCTAGCGCAAAGACCGCGCTAGGATGGGGCACCCGCTTCGTCGGACAAGAGTGTCCGACCCACATGGTTCTAGCTAAAAGCCAAGAGCTGATAGCCAGAAGCTGCTTCTAGTACATATCTCCCATGCCGCCGCCGTGGCCGCCGGGCATCGGAGAATTCTTCTTCTCTTCCGGAATCTCCGCGACCAGGGCTTCGGTGGTAAGCATCAACGACGCAATCGAGCCGGCGTTCTGCAGCGCGGTGCGCACGACCTTGGTCGGATCGAGCACGCCCGCCTTGACCAGGTCTTCGTACTCGCCGGTCAGGGCGTTGTAGCCGAAGTTCGCTTCCTTCGAGTCAAGGATCTTGCCTTGCACGATGGCGCCTTCTTCGCCGGCGTTCTCGGCGATCATGCGCAGCGGCTCGAGGATGGCGCGCTTCACGATGTTCACGCCGATCTGCTCATCGCCCTCGACCTTCAGCTTGTCGAGCGCAGCGCCGCAGCGGGCCAGGGCCACACCGCCGCCGGGGACAATGCCTTCTTCCACGGCTGCACGGGTGGCGTGCATGGCGTCTTCGACACGAGCCTTCTTCTCTTTCATTTCGGTCTCGGTCGCGGCGCCCACTTTGATCACCGCCACGCCGCCGACCAGCTTCGCCAGCCGCTCTTGCAGCTTCTCGCGGTCGTAGTCGCTGGTGGTTTTGTCGATCTGGCTGCGAATCTCTTTCACGCGGCCTTCGATCTCGTTGTGCTTGCCCTTGCCCTCGACAATGGTGGTGTTGTCCTTGTCCACGGTGATCTTCTTGGCCTGGCCGAGATCGCTGATCTGCACGTTCTCCAGCTTGATGCCGAGATCTTCGGTGATGGCCTTGCCGCCGGTGAGGGTGGCGATGTCCTGCAGCATAGCCTTGCGGCGGTCGCCGAAGCCGGGAGCCTTTACGGCACAAACCTGCAGCGTGCCGCGCAGCTTGTTCACGACCAGAGTGGCCAGGGCTTCGCCTTCCACGTCTTCAGCAATCAGCAACAGAGGCTTGCTGCTCTTGGCGATGTTTTCGAGCAGCGGGAGCAGGTCCTTCATCGAGCTGATCTTCTTTTCATGGATCAGGATGTAGGCGTTCTCGATCGAGGCTTCCATGCGCTCGGGGTCGGTGACGAAATAGGGCGAGAGATAGCCGCGGTCGAACTGCATGCCCTCGACGACTTCGAGTTGTGTCTCGAGCGTCTTGGATTCTTCCACAGTGATCACGCCATCCTTGCCGACTTTCTTCATGGCTTCGGCGATGATGTGGCCAATGGTCTCGTCATTGTTGGCGGAGATGGTGCCGACTTGGGCAATCATTTCGCCGGTGACGGGCTTGGAGAACTTGTCGAGTTCGCCCTTGCCGCGCTCGCCGGTCTTCTTGTCGATTTCGCCGGCGATGACGTTTACGGCCTTCTCGATGCCGCGCTTCATGGCCATCGGGTTGGCGCCGGCAGCGACGGTCTTGACGCCTTCGCGATAGATGGCCTGCGCCAGAACCGTCGCGGTGGTGGTGCCGTCACCGGCAACGTCGGAAGTCTTGGAAGCGACTTCGCGCACCATCTGCGCGCCCATGTTCTCCAGTCCGTCTTTCAGTTCGATTTCTTTGGCCACGGTGACGCCGTCCTTGGTGATGGTCGGCGAACCGAATTTCTTCTCAATCACAACATTGCGGCCCTTGGGGCCGAGGGTCACCTTCACGGCATCGGCCAGAAGGTTCACGCCGCGCAGGATCGCCTGCCGCGACTCTTCTCCATGTACGATTTGCTTTGCCATAGTGTTTCTTCTCCTGAGATTTCTTGGTTTGTATGCAGGACTGGCCTGCGAAAAGGGTTTTAGTGGTCAGTGATCAGTTGTAAGTGGTCAGGCTGAACACTAGCCACTAGCCACTTTTGTCACTTCCTGGCCCCGGCGGTCTCTTTCTTGGCCGCGCCGGTGAGGATGCCGAGCACTTCCTCTTCGCGCATGATGACGAATTCTTCGCCATCCAGCTTGATCTCGGTTCCCGAGTACTTGCCGAACAGGATGCGGTCGCCAGCGCTGACATCGAGCGGGCGTACCTTGCCCTCTTCGTTGATCTTGCCCTTGCCGACGGAAATTACTTCGCCCTCCTGCGGCTTGTCCTTTGCGGAATCCGGGATGATAATGCCACCACGGGTGGTTTCAGCCTCTTCCACGCGGCGGACTAGAATTCGGTCGTGCAGTGGAGTAAATTTGGCCATGTTTTGAAAATCTCCTTTCATTCAGTTTTGCTAAAATGGGATTGTTAGCGGCAGCGGCTAGACTGCTAGCACTCTCCGCCATTGAGTGCTAATTGTAAGTGGACCTGAACCAGAAGTCAAGTCTCTGGCGGTATGAATCTGGCTATCAGCTTGATAATGAATGCGTTAATGATGTGCGCTTGAGGCCTAGTCGAGGGAGTTCGAGTCATGAACATGGTCAATCGCCGAAAGTCAATGGTTGTGCGCGGGACTGCGGTTCTTCTGGTCGTGCTCGCCGTCGCTTTAGCGGCCGATGCAGGCAGGAAGAAAACCAAGGATGAGTTGCCAACTGCGGAGGTTAGCTTTGTCGTACTGAAGGACGACAACGGCAAGCCGGTGCGCAATGCAGGAGTGGTCTTGCACCTGGTAGACGAGAAAGACAAGCAGGAGCGCGGCGGCCTGGAGCTAAAGACTGATCAAGATGGCAAGTGTTCCATGGACGGCATCCCTTATGGAAAAGTGCGGGTGCAGGTGCTGGCCAGCGGGTTCCAGACTTATGGCGAGGATTACGATGTGACCCAGCCCACCATGGCGATTACCATCAAGATGAAGCGGCCGGGGGAGATGTATTCGATTTACAATGGCCAGCCCTCGGGCGAGAGCCAAAAGCCGGAGGACAGCGCAAAGAGCCCTCCACCTCAACCCAAGTAAGCTGGTATTCTCCAAAAATCAAGCATTTCCGGGCGCTCGCTCTTGTGGGGGCTGCGTCTTCACAGCAGTTGCGGCTCCCCTGGGGAAACGCCGCAGAGCAGTAAACATCCAAACTGACCTTTGGGATCGCCGCTGATGTTCGCTAAACATTTCGGAACTGGGTCGCACAGCGTCATATTCTTCGCCCTGGTAGTTTTCTGTTCCGGCATGGCCGTCGCGCAGGGAGGGCCGCCCTACTACACCAATGATCCCGGGACCCCCGGAAAGAACAAATGGGAAATCAATCTTGGCTACATGCCGTTTCTTTACAGCAACCAGTCGGCATCTCACGTTCCTGACCTGGACATCAATTTCGGCTTGGGAGATCGCATTCAGCTCACCTACGAGAACGCCTGGCTACGAGTGCAGAACCCGTTCGTGCCGGCGAAGTATGGCCTGGGGCAGGACCAGCTTGGAGTGAAATGGCGCTTCTATGACAGCGGGGAGGACGGCATGGCGTTCTCGGTTTTTCCGCAGCTTTCTTTGAATAACGCCAACGACTCAGTCAAACGGGGAATCACACCGCCGGGCGCGAGTCTGATCCTCCCGGTGGAATTTACCAAGAAACTCGGGCCTGTTGATGTTGATCTGGAGGGGGGATATAACCTGGTGCATTTGGGGCCGGACGGTTGGCTGGCAGGGCTTGTGGTGGGCCACGATTTTACTAAGAAGCTGGAAGTGGATGCCGAAGCCTACACTACCGGCACATTTCATCCGGAGTATTCCCAAGCGACCCTGGAGATGGGCGCCCGCTATCGGTTGCATCGGCCTTTCATCGTATTGCTCATGGCTGGGCGCAGCGTCGAGCCGGCTCGCAGCAACCAGGCATATTTTGTGGGCTATTTCGGGGTGCAATTGCTGCTGCCGCCGAAATCGTACGATAAAAAATGACCCTCCGCAGGAAGGCGTGATGTCGATTGCGCCGGCGTTTATCATGGTCGTCAAGCTTCAGTGAGGAGGAGCTATGGACTATCTGCTCAAAACCGAACCGTCGGAATACTCATTCGCCGATCTCGAACGCGAAAAAGTCACGATATGGGATGGAATTTCAAATCCCGTGGCCTTAAAGCACCTGCGCGCCATGAAGCCAGGCGACCAATTGGTGGTTTACGAAACCGGTGACCATAAGAGTGCCGTGGGCACTGCCACGGTGGTCTCTGTGGATGCTTCCGATACGAAGAATCCTCGGGTACAGATCAAAGCCGGGAGCCGGTTGGCGAAGCCGGTGAGCCTGGCCGAAGTCAAAACCAACAAGCTCTTTGCGGAATCGCCGCTGGTGCGGCAGGGAAGGCTAAGCGTAGTGCCGCTGACGGCGGCGCAATGGAACTTCCTGACTTCAACGTAAGACTGGCTGTATGGCTCGTGAACCGGGCATGCTGCAGGACGGCTAGCTGGCCAGCTTGCGCAGAAACTCACGCTCGTCCATGTGATATTTGAAGGCTTTGCGGCCGTCGATGAAAACCACCGGGACTTCGTCGCTGAACTGGCGGTGAAGCTGGTCGTCGCTATCCACGTCGACTTCCTGCCAGGTAAAGCTGGCGTGGCGCTCCAGTTTGGCCAGAGACTCTTTGACGATCTCACACAGGTGACATCCTTTGCGGGTATAAACGACGACTTGATGCACCCCCATGGAAGGAGTTTAACAATTCAGATGGGGCGGGGCCAAGAGGAACGGCGAGAAGGGCAGTGGTAGTTTGACGACAGGTGTCTAGACACAACTAAACCACGAAGGACACGAAGTTTCACGAAGGCTTGATTTCGGCGGTTTTCCATCGTGTGCTGTCCGGTACAATCCTTGCATGGAAATCGTTGCGCACAAACCGCTCGCGGGAAAGTCTGCGTTGATCACCGGCGGCGCGCGGCGGCTGGGCCGCGCCAGTGCTCTAGCCTTGGCCCGAGCAGGCGCAGATGTTGCCATTACGTTCCTGCGCTCGGCGAAAGAAGCGCAGCACACCGTCATCGACTTGAGCAGCCTTGGCGTGCGGGCGGTGGCGCTGCGCTGTGACATCACCGACGAAAAAAGCGTGAAAGCTGCGGTTAAGGATGCAGCCAAAGAGCTGGGCGGAATCGACGTTCTGGTCAACAATGCAGCGAATTACGAAGCGGTGGAGTTCAGCAAGTTGAGTCTTAAGCAGTGGGACGCGATTTTCGCTTCCAATACTCGTGGGCCGTTCCTGGTTTCGCGAGAGTGTCTGAAGTTCTTGAAGCACCGGCAGGGAAGAATCATCAACATGGGTTCGCTGGGTGGGCTGCGGCCTTGGGCCGCGAATGCGCATTATTGTTCATCCAAAGCTGCGCTGCACATGCTGACCAAGGTGATGGCGAAAGCGCTGGCGCCGGAGATTGCGGTGAATTGCGTTGCGCCCGGGATGATTGACCTGGGCGGCGAAACAAAGGCTGGAAGAGCATTCTTGAGAAAGATGGCCAAGCAAACGCCGGCGCAGCGCAACGGCGCGGGCGAAGACGTGGCCGCAGCCGTTCTGTTTTTCGCCACCGCGCCGCACTTCATCACCGGACAGGTCCTGGCAGTGGATGGCGGGTTGGGTCTGTGAAAACTAAACGCTGAGTGGCTCCGACGTCGTGGGATCGATCATGCACTTCACTTCCGAGATGCGGTTCGCCGGGAACCCTCCCTCGCTGGCATGTTTGCGAACGAGATCTTCGTTGGGCGCGATATAGACGCAGTAGATCTTGTCCGCGGTCACGTAGCTGTGCACCCACTGAATCTGTGGACCAAGGTTCTTCAAAACCCCGCAGGATTTCTGCGAGATTGCCTGTAACTGCTGGGCAGAGAGTTTTCCAGCGCCGGGAATGTCCCGCTCGATTACATACTTAGGCATGCCATCCTCCTGAACGACCGTTGGTTCTTGACAGTCGAAAGAGTGTACCTTTTTTTATTGCAGTTGTCGTCAAGAAAAACCGGGACCCAAGCCTGCCGCCATCCCGGACCGTGCGCCGGAACTGCAAAATATTGCACATTGACAGCCCCTTGTTCGGGAATAAGAATTCTGTCGAGAGCTGTTGCGTTGGTCTTCCAACTCGCCTCGCAGCCGCTCCAAACCGGCGGACTCTATGAAAACACGCATCGTATTGACTGTAGCCCTCATCACCTTTTTGCTTTGCGCAGCGGCGGTTGCCTCGCCTGCACAAACCTTCACTTCACTGGCAAGTTTCGACGGAACCAACGGGGGTTGGCCCGAATATGAATCTCTGGTCCAGGGGACGGACGGTAACTTTTACGGGACTACTGCCGTGGGCGGGAACCTCTCCTGCGATCCGCCTTATGATTTTGGCTGCGGCACAATTTTCAAAATCAGCGCAGTTGGTGCTCTGACCGCGGTTTACAGCTTTTGTCCCCAAACCGGCTGTGCCGACGGCGCCGGTCCCGTCTCTGGGCTGATTCTGGGCACCGACGGAAACTTCTACGGGACCACCTCCGGTGGCGGGACCACGAACTCCCAGTGCCCCTACGGCTGCGGCACGGTCTTCCGAGTAACCCCGGCGGGCGCGCTCAGCACGCTGTATCGCTTCAACTTTAGCGACGGAGATAGTCCACATGCCCCGCTGGTTCAAGGCACCGACGGCAACTTCTACGGAACAACCTCCGCAGGCGGGGCCAACGGCTCGGAGTGCTCCGGCTTAGGCTGCGGCACAGTCTTTAAAATCACTTCCGCCGGCCAGCTGACCACTCTTTACAGCTTTTGCGCACAAAGCAATTGCACTGACGGCTCCAATCCGTACGCCGGGCTGGTTCAAGCCACCAATGGCACCTTCTACGGGACAACCTATGAAGGCGGGAGCAGTGCGAACTGCCCCTATGGCTGCGGCACGGTCTTCGCAATTACCGCGGCGGGCAAGTTGACCACGCTGCACAGTTTCGACAGCAGCGACGGCCGCTATCCCGATGCTGGGTTGGTGCAAGCGGCTAACCACAAGTTCTACGGGACGACGGCCGGCGGCGGCTCCAGCACCGCCTGTAACACCTTTGGCTGCGGCACCGTTTTTGCAATCACCTCCGCAGGGAAGCTGACCACGCTCTATAACTTCTGCTCCCAAAACAACTGCGCGGACGGCGTTGATCCCACCGCCGTGCTGGTGCAGGCCACTGACGGCAATTTCTATGGGACTACTAACGGCGGCGGGACCAGCAGCGCCTGCTATAGAGGCTGCGGCTCGATCTTCGAAATCACCGCCGCGGGCAAACTGACCACGATTTTCAGCTTCGACCTGGCGGACGGAGCCACCCCTTACGGCGGCTTGCTTCAGGCTACCAACGGAACTTTCTACGGGACCACATACGATGGCGGCAGCAATGATGATTGCGCCGGAGGTGGCTGTGGCACCGTCTTCAGTCTGGCTACCGGCCTTGGCCCGTTCGTCGAAACCAATCCCACCTCCGGCAAGGTGGGGAAAAAGGTCACGATTCTGGGAAACAGCCTGTCGGGTGCAACCAGCGTCAAGTTCAACGGCACTGCGGCGAAATTCAAAGCGTCGGACTCCGAAATCACGACCCACGTTCCCACGGGAACCACCAGCGGCTTTGTCACGGTGACGACTCCTGGCGGCACGCTTAAGAGTAACTTGGTCTTCCGCGTAACGAAGTGATACGGAGACTCCCGGTAGTACTTAGCGCAATCGGGCAACCAGAATTTGTCACCCACGGCGGTTTGCGGTATCTTGCCAGCTTGTGGTCCTCGAGATGAGATTTCTCATCACGCTTTTGCTATTGAGCTTGAGCCCGATCACGTGGGCGCAGAACCGCCCCGAAGATGGTGCCCGCGAATTCCAGATCTGGACGGGCGGCGGGCATTCCGTGCCCGGCGGGACGTCAAACACCAGCGTGTGGAACGCGGGCGCGCGCTATGGATGGATTCTTACGCGTCCTCACGGGCCTGGGTTCCTTAAGGGAAGGTTTGAGTATGTGCTGGATGCGACGCCGGTCTTCGTGGTTTTTCAAAAATACAATACCGCTTACGGCGCAGGCTTCAGCCCACTAGGGTTGAAATGGGATTTTGCCGCGCGCGGGCGCATCGAGCCCTATATCGAGCTCAACGGCGGAACACTGTTCACGAATCATCAAGTGCCGACGGGAACTTCCAGCGTCAATTTCACCGATGCGGCCGCGTTCGGTGTGCACTTGCTCGGACCGCGCTGGGCGTGGAGTCTGGAAGCCCGCTACGTGCACATCTCGAATGCGGGCCTGGGCAATCTGAACCCTGGAGTTAATACCGTGCAGGTGAGGCTGGGAATTGGGAAGTTCTGGCGCCGCTAGTCTTTCGCTTTCTCGACCCCATTGCCCGACACAAAGTGCTGCCGGTGTAGAGTTGAATCCCGGCTCGCCTCCTCAAAGTTGACACCTCCCGGCGAAGGAGTTCATCATTTCTCATTGATAAGCTCCTAAGAATTAATTTGCGGATCGCAAGAATCCGTTCGCGGAACAGTTTGAACCAAAACTGAGTCCGAGGCTGGGTTTTTGCTGTCCGTTATTTTTGTTCGCTTCAGTCTTCGAGGAAAACGAAATGGCTCGTTGCAGGTTACCAGTTGGCTTGTTGGCACTTTTTCTCACAACTGCTGTTTTCGCTAGCGGTCCCACGGGCACTATTACTGGAACGGTAATGGACCCTTCCGGAGCGGTGATTCGAAAGGCGAAGATCACTGTGATCAATGAGGCCACCAACGCCATTCGCGACGCCGTAACCAACGACGACGGCGATTTTACAGTCGCCCTGCTGCCGCCGGGCCGGTATCGCGTGACGGCCGAAAGCGCGGGCTTTCGCAGAAGCGTCTTCAACGACGTCACTGTAGATGTGGACCAGACCATGCGCATCGACTTCGCGCTTGTGGTCGGGGCCACTGCCGAGGAAATCCAAGTCAAGGACACGCCTCCGGCGATCCAGACCGACACCTCGACGCTGGGCCAGGTGGTCAACAATCGGCTGGTGCAGCAGTTGCCGCTCAACGAGCGCAACTTCCTCGATTTCGCTTTGCTGGTTCCGGGAAGCGAACTGCCGGCTGAAGGCTCGCAGAACTCGACCCAGGGCGGAGCACTCAGCGTCAACGGGGCTCGCGAGCAGTCGAACAATTTCCTGCTCGATGGTGTGGACAACAACGATCCCTACATCAATCAGTACGTGGCACTGCCGTCGGTGGATGCGATTCAGGAGTTCAAGGTTCAATCCAGCGATTATTCAGCCGAATATGGCCGGGGCGGTGGCGCGCAGGTCAACGTCGTCCTCAAGAGCGGCACCAATCAGTTTCATGGCACGCTGTTTGAATATTTCCGCAACCGGAATATGGACGCCAAGAATTACTTCGACTTCCCCTATTGCACTGCCACTTCAGTGCCAGGCGAGTGCGGAGGCATTCCCGGTCTGCAGCGCGACCAGTTCGGCGGGACGCTGGGCGGTCCAATCGTGAAGAACAAGACCTTCTTCTTCATTTCGTATGAAGGATTGCGTCTGCGGCAGGCGACCACACGGGAAGCCACGGTGCCATCGCAGACACAGTGGGGAATGGCAGAGGGGCTGGCACAGGAGTTGTTCGGTTGCCCGCTGAATCCCTCGTGCCAGGTTGGGCAGAACGTGTTCAAGTTGTATCCGCAGGCCAACGTCGGCACGGACCTGACGGATTCCAATACATTCCTCTCTGCTCCGGTCATTCGCGACTCGGATAACTACTATTCCGTCAAACTGGACCATCATTTCAGCGCTGCTGACACGGTCTCCGCCCATTACTCGTTAGTGGATGAAAATCGTTTCAGCCCGTTCGACCCGGTCAACGCTTTCACCTCACTGCCGGGTTATGGCAGCTACACTCTGAATCACGGGCAGAACGCGGGGCTGGATTGGACGCGCGTGTTCCGTTCGAGCATTGTCAACGAGTTGCGCCTGGGCTTTGTCCGCATGCGGGCGACGGTGTTGCAACAAAATCATGGGGACAACATCGAGGCTCAGCTCGGCTTTCCCGACGTTCTGACCAACCCGGTGGACCTGGGAGCTCCTGACATCAACCCGCTGAATTTCGACGGTATTGGCGAGCCCATCAACTATCCGCAAGAGCGCCACGACACCACGCTGCAAGTGGCCGACAACGTGGCCTGGACGGTCGGTCGCAATCAATTCAAGATCGGGATTGATTTTCGCCATGTGCGGATCGACAACTATCTTGACTTCCTGGCGCGCGGTGACTGGTTCTTCCTGGGGGATACCGTAGCCGGCTTCCCGGGCTTGGGCTCCTGCTCCGGGACGAACGGGGCCCCAGACGCCGAGACCTGCTCTCTGGCTCAGTTGCTGGCGGGAGTTCCTGATTATGCCCTGGCCGTGAAGGGGAACACGTATAACAGCCTGCGCAGCCACGGCGTCAGCACGTATATTCAGGACGACATCCACGTGGTGCCGCGCTTCCTGCTCAATGTTGGCCTGCGATATGAGTACAACAGCCCCCCGGTGGAGGCGCAGAACCATTTCAGTGTGCCTAACCTGGTTTCGTGTCCTGGCAACCCGTCATCTCCATGTCCGCTGCAACCCCAGTTCTCGCTGGTGGGTACGAACGGAATTCCGCAGGCCACGTATTCACCCACGTATACCGATTTCGCGCCTCGCATCGGCATCGCCTGGCGCCCGTTGAAATCGGAGCGCTGGGTGGTTCGTTCCGCCTACGGCATTTTCTACGACGCGTCCATTGCCAATATCAATATCTTCCCGCGCATCAATCCGCCTTTCTACAACCTGGCGCTTTATCCGCAAACCTTCAATTGCGTGCCGGGGTCGCAGATGCCGTGCACGGTGCAGGACATCCTCAGCCAGACGGGGCAACAAGCGGGCGTGGTACAGGGCAACATGATTTCGCCCAAGTTCCGTGACGGCTACATGCAACAGTGGAACGCCGACCTGCAATACGAGGTGCTGCCGAACTGGATGGTGGATGCAGCCTATATCGGTTCCAAGGGGACGCATTTGAGCGATGTGCTGGATCTGAACCAGCAGGCTCCTGCGACCGGCCTGTACCCCTATGATCAGTTTTCTTCGATCCTGTACGTCGAGTCGAACGCCGCCAGCAACTACCATTCCCTGCAATTGCGCTCGGAGAAACGCACAAGCCACGGCTTGGCTTTGCTGCTTTCCTACACTTACTCCAAGTCTTTTGACGACATCTCCTCAGTCTTCGGAGGCAGCGTCGGTTCCGGCCTGCCGCAGAACTCGCTGGACCTGCAAGCGGACCGCGGACCCTCAGACTTCAACGCCGTGCACCGTTTCGTCGGCAGCTTCGTCTATGACCTGCCTTTCCGGCGCCTGTGGGCCCATGGTCCGGGCTGGAGCGGAAGACTTCTGGACAACTGGCAGGCGGGCGGAATCGTCACCGCTCAGTCGGGATCGCCGTTCACCGTCGTGCTGGCTGGCGCACCCGCGTCCTCGGCAGCGGCTTTCGGCAATCCGGCGCGGCCGGATCTGGTGGGCGATCCGTTCAAAGCGGGTCCAGTGGCGGCGAATCCTACCTGCCAGGCGCCTACGCAAGTTAGAGTGCCGCAAAGCTGGTTCAACACTTGCGCGTTCGTAAATCCGCCGGCGGGCGCTCAGGGCACGTTCGAGTTCGGGGACGAGAGCCGGAACTACCTCACCGGCCCGGGGTACACCGACGTCGATTTCTCGCTGTCCAAGAGTATGGCCCTTGGCGCTGAGAACCACCGTCTGCAGCTTCGCGGGGATTTCTTCAACTTGCTCAATCACCCCAACTTCGATATTCCGAGTCACGTTCTTGGCGCACCGACCTTCGGCGAAGTTCTCTCGTCGAATGCGTATGAGAATAAGCCGCCGCGCCAGATTCAGGTGAGCATCCGGTACAGCTTCTGAGTTGGGCGGCGGGTGAGTTGCAGCCTGCCAACTCCGCCAGCTATTCTTCAGGGTCATGTCAACCCTAGTCGAATGTGTTCCTAATTTCTCTGAAGGGCGCGATAAGGCTAAAGTCGACGCCATTATCGACGCCATGAAAGTCAGTGGCGTCTATCTGCTCGATCGCGAAATGGATGCCGATCATAACCGTTGTGTCATCACCCTGGTGGGCGAACGCGAGCCGATCCAGGAAGCCGCGATTCGCGGCGTCGGGAAAGCGTGTGAACTGATCGATCTGAACGTGCATCAGGGCGCGCATCCGCGCATGGGCGCAACTGATGTAGTGCCATTCATCCCCATCGATGGCGTGACCATCGAAGATTGCGTGGCTATGGCGCGGCACGTGGGCGCGGAGATCTGGAAGCGTTACCAGATTCCCGTTTATCTGTACGAAGCCGCTGCCGCCACCCCGGAGCGGCAAAACCTGGAAAATATCCGCCGCGGCCAGTTTGAAGGAATCCGCGCTGAGATCGCCACAAATCCTGCAAGAAAACCGGATTTCGGCGATCCCAGAGTGCATCCGACGGCTGGGGCAACTGTGGTGGGCGCGCGTAAGTTCCTAATCGCCTACAACGTTTTCCTCAGCACGCCGGATGTCCAAATTGCCAAGAACATCGCGAAGGTGGTGCGCTTTTCGAGCGGCGGATTGCGCTTCGTGAAGGGCGCGGGCTTCCTGGTGCGGGGCATGGCGCAAGTCTCCATGAACCTCACCGACTTCGAGCAGACCCCAGTGCACCGCGCGTTCGAAATGGTGAAGCGGGAAGCGGAGCGATATGGCGTTGTGCCGGTTTCCAGTGAGATCGTTGGGCTGATTCCGAAGAAAGCGCTGGAAGCGGCGGCGGAGTGGTTCTTGCAGGTTGAGAATTTTGACTCGTCACTGATTCTGGAAAATCGGCTGGCCGCAGTCATGGGTGGCAAGATGGCGGTCGGCGGCCTGCGCGCCGGGGTCGAGCCGTTTGTCGAACAACTGGCAGCACCGACCGCCACGCCGGGGGGCGGCAGCGCTGCTGCTGCAAGCGGGGCCATGGCAGCGGGATTGGCCGCTATGGTTGCCTCCATGTCGCGAGGCAAGAAGGCGTATTTGCAGCATGAAAAAGAGTTGAGCGAAGCGATTGCCCGCTTATCGCTACTGCGCGAAGAGCTGAAAGCCGCCATCGATGCCGACGCGGAATCGTTCAACGTAGTGATGAAGGCTTACAAGCAGGCCAAGGGGGCGAGTGACGGAGATCAGATCATCGACGCAGCCTTGAAGCAGGCGACCAGCGTGCCTTTAGGCGTGGCCGAGCGGGCCAGGGAAGTGGCCGGAATCGCCGAAAGACTGCGCCCGATTACTAACCCGAACATGAAGTCGGATTTGACCACATCGATTGCCTTGGCGGCCGCAGCCATTGAAGGCGCGCTGGCCAACGTGGAAATCAACCTGGAGTCGGTCAAGGATACGCAGTTCGCAGAGGAAACCAGACGAAAGGCCACAGCAGTTCGAAGATAGAATCGGTGAGTCTCCGAGAGGAATTAGCCGCACTGGGGTTTGATAAATAGAACAGCGCTTCAGCCAGCAAGTATTTGTCTGATCACGCGCCCTTACTTTAGTTTGGCTGCGGCTCGCGAAGCTGACATACAATTGAGTGGCTGGCGTGGCCTACTGGCAGCGAGCACTTGGCATCTAACAGGTGTTTGCAGAGGTTTTTCTATGAAATCAATAAAGATTGTGTTTTGTGGGCTATTGCTTTCCACGGTTGCGGCCTGGGCCTCGGCCATGAGCGGCTCGGCGCGAAATGTAATTCCCGGTGACGTGCAGCAGATCATCACCGTGGATTATCGCACGCTCAAGAACAACGACACCGCGATGGCGCTCAAGGCGCAAGTGCTGCCACCCAGCCTGAAAGAGTTTGAGGAGTCGCTCAAAAGCATCGGCATTAATCCGGACAAGGACGTCGATCAGCTCACCTTTGCCTCCTATCGCAAGGGGAAAGAGGGATTGAAAGTCGTTGGCATAGCGCAGGGCTCGTTTTCGCAAAAAGTTTTTGTGAAGAAGATGAAGCTGCACAAGACCAAGCCGGTCAAGTACCACGACAGCGACATTTACCCCATGTCCGGTGGCATGCAACTGACTTTTCTGGACGAGAATTCCATGCTGTTCGGCGACACTGGTGCGCTGAAAGGCGCGCTGGACGCGCGTGACGGCTATGCCACCACGCTCGATTCCAATAGCCAGGTTACCGACATGATTGGCGAGGTGGAATCGGGGACGGTGTGGAGCGTGCTCGACCAGCAGGGCACGCAGAACATGCTGCTCTCAGCCCTGGGAGACGCGGGCAAACTGACCGACTTCAATATGGTGAAGAAACGCGTTCTCGGGTCGGGCTACACCATGAATTTCCAGAGCGGTGTGAATTTCGATCTCAATGTGGTCACGTCGGACTCCGTTACCGCGGCCACGCTATCGTCGCTGGTGAAGGCGGGCGTGCTGTACCGCCGGATGACCGCCTCGCCGGTCGAGAAGGCGGCGCTCGAAAACGTTTCGGTGAACTCGGACAGCTCGAACTTGCAGATGCACTTCAAGGCGGACGACAAGCAGTTCCAGTCGCTGATGCATTCGGAGCTGTTCGCGGCGGTATCAAAGTAAGAACAGCAGCGGGTAGCGCAGGAACTCCGGTTTTGGGTGGCGCAGCGCTTCAGCGCTGCGAACAAGTCCTTGGTTTTCCAGCGCTTTAGCGCCTGAGGTTCATGGGACCGACTGCCTTCTAGCGCCGAGACCTGCTAACCTTATCTTGGTCATCTCCACGGACCCGTAGCTCAACTGGATAGAGCAATGCGCTTCGAACGCAGAGGTTGGGAGTTCAAGTCTCTCCGGGTCCGCCAGGGTTACCAGATTGAGATCCCTCGCTGCGCTCAGGGTTTCGGCTGCAGGATCCCATTCATTTCGCGTGAACGTGCGCTTTGGGAGCGCGGGCACCTCTCAGCAGGCCCTCGGTGCTGAGGTCCTCATCCAGCTCGGGCCAGTGGATACCATAGCCGCCACCAGCGATCCTCCAGTTCTTGCGCTGTGCCGGCGTAGCGTTTAGCAGGCGCGGGTACCATGCGAGGGGCACTGAGATGACGCGGCCGTCTCGCAACGAGACGCTCAACGCATCATCACTGAGCGCAACCTCCAGGACGCGTTCATCCGCCGCCGCTGCCGAAAAACTCATTCCAAGCCTCCAGAAACTGTGCTCTGCGCTCAACCGCTATTGATTGTATCTCGCGCAGTTCGCGAGCGCGAAAACCAAAGTTCGCCGCCAGTTGGACGGGATCGAGCCAGAACTTGGCCGAGGAATCTTCACGATCCACGTGAAATGTGTGGCGGCTCGTTCGGCTCGTGACTGTAGAAATAGAACCGGTACGGGCCTGACCGGACGACCGTCGGCATGCGCAGGATTGTAGCAGACGATCTGCCGCCTGACCGCTTCCGTTCCCCGTCGCACCAAGCCCGGGCGTGATCGGCCCTCGGTTGGCTTATTTTTCCTGGAACCACGCTCACGCCGCCCGCGTATCTACGTCTGTACGGTGGCGGGTGTGTGCCTGGCCATGATCTCAGGAGGATCTATGCAAAAGTTCGGCTGGCTGATTCTGGCTCTCATGTTCGCGGTTGCGCCGAGTGTCTATGCAGACGAGTGGACGAAAACTTATACCATCAGCGGCAAGCCTGATCTGCGGGTGGAAAGCGGGGATGGCAATATCCATGTGGAAACCTGGGACCAGAACACAATCGAGGCCCGTGTAACTACCAAACACTACAAAATTGGCGAAGGCGGCATCAGGATCGATGAGCACCAGAACGGCGACAGTGTCGAGCTGGAACTGCATTTTCCGCATCACATGTTCACCGTACAAATTGGCAACTACCGCGTGGACGTTGAAATCCACATGCCGCGCCAGGGCCGGCTGAATTTGCGCACCGGCGATGGCAACATCCAGGTCAGCAACTTCAAGGGCGAGATGGAGCTGGAAACCGGCGACGGACGCCAGGAAATTAACGGAGTGGACGGACGCTTGCGTGCCCGGTCCGGCGACGGGCGCATCACGGTGGCGGGACGGTTCGATGCGTTGCAGCTTACCACCGGCGACGGCCGCATCGAAGCGCGAGCGCTGGCCGGCTCTGCCATGAATTCAAGTTGGGACTTGCACACCGGCGATGGCAGCGTGACCCTGCAACTTCCGGAGAACTTTGCCGCCGATATAGATCTGCACACCAGCGACGGCCACATCACGCTCGATGTGCCGGTCACGGTAGAGGGCAGACTCGGCGAGAAGTCCGTTCACGGCAAGATGAATGGCGGCGGGAATCTGCTGACGGTGCATACGGGGGATGGGTCAATCAGACTGGAAAAACTCTGATATCTTCGCTATCCACTCGGCGGAACTGGAGGAGGTCATGAAGAAAGTCATTTTAACTCTAAGTGTTCTGACGCTATCGCTAGCTTCCTGGGCGCAATCGGACGCACGCCCTGAAATTCTTGTGGTCGGCACGTATCACATGTCGAATCCGGGACGCGACCTCCACAACATGCAGGCCGACGATGTCTTATCGCCGAAACGCCAGCAAGAGATGGCGCAGGTAGTCGAAGTGTTGAAGAGGTTTCATCCCACCAAGATAGCCATTGAGGCCGATTTTGGGAGCAAGCGGGTGGAGCAGGAATATTCCAGTTATCTTGCGGGAAATTACACATTGACGAGAAATGAGACCAATCAAATCGGATACCGGCTCGCGAAAGAACTCGGCCATCATGCTGTCTACCCTGTCGATGAAGAGGCCGACTTCCCCTACGGACGCGTGCTCTACTATGCCAAGGCAAACGGCCTCGCGGATAAGTTGGACGCACTGCAGGCGAGCACGGGTGCGAGGGTGAAGGAAGAGAACGATTTTCTGCAATCGCACACCATCCTCGAGATGCTGCAGTACATGAATTCAGATTCGATGGTGGCTAGAGATGTCGCCTCGTATCTGGCCTTCGTCCCCTACGGCGACCCTTATGACGATGCCGGTCCGGACTTGCTGGCCGCTTGGTACCAGAGAAATATCCACATTTATCACAATATCCTCACGCTAATCGAATCGCCGAATGACAGGATTCTCGTGATCTATGGCGCCGGCCACCTGGGATGGTTGCAGCAGGACGCCGCCAATGACGCAACCGTTAAACTCCGAAAGCTGGCCGAGTTCACCGGGCAACCATGAGACACAGCTCGCAAATCGCTCGGCGGCGGTGAACTACTCCAGGTCTGACTTGTCGGGGTTGTAGTAGAAGTGGAAGCGTAGTGCCAGGTACTGCCCGCCGAATTCGTTGGGCAGGGGCGGGAACGGATTGGATGCAGTAATCCCTCCCCAGGCGCCGCGATCTAACGCCACGTCTCCCGAAGAGCCGATCAGCTTCATGCCGGCGACGCTGCCATCCTTCATGATGGCGAACTCAATCGACACCTTGCCTTTTTTCATGATGGGCGCGCGCGCCGATTCAGGAATCAGGTTGTACCAGTTCACTCTTACGTCGTGCAGCACGCGCTGCAGATAGGGTCCGAAATCGACCCCCATGGTGTCCGTAAGAATATCCAGCGGGCCCATGGCAGCCGTGGGTTTGGCGCCCGTGCCAAGCCCGTAATTCCCGTCGTCTCCTCCAAACCTTCCGCGATTAGCCGCGGCAGCCTGGGCGGCCTGCGCGATTGCCGATCCCGCTGACATGGGAGCATGATTCGCGAACGGATTAGGAGGCGGAGCGGCTGGGGCTTGCAACCTGGCCTGCAGGTTCTGATTCACCGGAGGTGCTTGTGGGGGTTGTCCGCCCGCCGAAGCTGGCGGCGCAGGCTGTGATTCCGGCGCTGGAGGCGCGCTCTGGCCAGGCGCGCCAGGGCGATTGGCATCGAGAATCCTCTTAAGCTCCTCGCGATTGATCTGGGGCGCGTGCGACTCCGCCGTGCGATCTTTGTCGGAAATGATGTTCGTATTGGGGCGCTTGCTCAGTTTTTGCTCATCCGGTGGCATCTCGAGGAAAGTGACGTCCCTCTGATTGTCCATCGAGGGCGTAACCACCATTACGGCGCGTTGCGGGAGCAACCGAATGAGCCGGTCAGAGTTCACGATCGTCAGAATCACGATCATGTGCACCACCACCGAAATCCAGAAAGCCTCGCGGCGGCGGGCGCGCGCCAGATCGTCCTGTAACTGGATCAGCAAGCGGGGAGTGGTGTGGTCTTCCAGGTAGATGGATTCCCAATAACGCGCGTCATAAAGCTCCTCGCTGCCTGAGCTTCGCGTTGCTGGCGGAGTCGCTGGGAGCGGGTCGCGCGGCGGAATTTGGGTAGTCGACACGAAAATGCTTACCTAATGTTTAGACACAAGCGATGTGCGTACAGTTGCAAGCGCAAGATTCCCCGGAACCAAGAATTGCCAAGGCACTCAGCTCATGTTTGTGACATCAGTCTCCCTCGTATTTTCGCATCTTTTTCCCACTCGCGAAGCGCTGAAAGTGCAAGTACCTTAGGATTGCACCCCGAACGGCACCCTGAGGCAAACTTTACAAATCTTCACAAAGGCGGATTTGGAATCAGCCGCGAAGCTGGTCGAGGTGGATCTGCTGGCCGTGAGCCCGGATGGCGGCAACGATCTCCAGAGCCAAGGCCAAGGCACGGCGGCCATCTTTCAGGCTGACCACCGGCTGGCTGCGCTGATGCACGGCTTCCAGAAATGACTTCAATTCCGCCTGCAGGGGCTCTTCGGCTGTGATGGGAAGCTTGGCGAAACCGATTTGCGGATTCACCGACGGCTGTCCGGCCTCAGTTCCGCCGACGCTAAACACCGCGACATCCTGCCGGCTGTAATCCAGAGAAATGTATTGCCTGGGTTGGAAGAACCGCAATTTCCGGATGCGCTCGGTCGAAACCCGGCTGGCCGTGAAGTTAGCGACACACCCCGACTCAAATTCCAGCCGCACGTTGGCAATATCGGTTTTGCCGGAAAGAATGGGCAAGCCAACCGCGCGAATCTCTTTGATCGGAGAATTCACAAAAGACAGCACAATGTCGAGGTCGTGGATCATCAGATCGAGAATCACATCCACGTCGAGTGAGCGCGGCGTGAACACGCTCAGCCGGTGAACTTCGAAGAACATAGGCCGAGTGATGACCGGCAGCACCGCGCGCACCGCGGGATTGAAGCGTTCCAGGTGTCCGACCTGCACCACTCGCCCATTTTCCTTCGCCAGCCTTTCCAGTTCGTCGGCTTCGGCAAGCGAAGTGGCCAGGGGTTTTTCGATCAGGACATCGACGCCCGCCTCCATCAACTGCTTTGCGGCGCTGAGATGATGAATGGTAGGCGCGGCTATGGATGCTGCTTGCAAGTCATGGCGCGTGGCCAGAAGCTGTTCGAGCGAGCCGAAGCTGCGGCAGTCGAATTCACGAGCCACGGCGTCGGCTCGATCCGTGTCCGGATCGACCACCCCCAGCAGGCGCACGGGCGCTCCGTCCTGCTCGAGCTTGCGGTATACGCGGGCATGGTTGCGCCCGAAAGCGCCGACGCCGACGACAACGACGTGAATGGGATTATTGGTCAGAATGGACTCCTCAATCATGATTTCTAGAAACTCTTGATTTAACCACAGGAGCGGTGCTCAGCGGAATTTCTTCAGCAGGGCGATCTGCCCGGCGTGATACAACTCGTGCTGAACAATGCCACTGAACATGTAGAAGAAGTTGTAGTATTTCTGCTTTTTCCCCGGCACCGCGTCCAGCAGCCGCGAATCGGGGAAATGCTCGACCACCTTCACCAGTTCCGCGTGCGTAGCCTTCAGATGCGCCAGAGCGTTCTGCCATGCTGCTTCGCTGGTATCCTCCACCGGCGGAAAATTCTGTCGCGGTGTCAATTTAGCAGCCCTGCCTCGCGCGCGCCGGATCACAGCGCCGTCCCATGCAGCGATGTGTAGTACCAACTCCCAGATGCTGTGCGCGTTCTTGATGGGATGAGCCGCGGCGGTTCCTGCGTCCACGTTCGCCAACAACGACAGCAGGGAATCGCCGTGCCACGCCCCTCCGTCGAAGGCGCGGCGAATCTGATCGGCCAGCCGGACGTGCTCGGACACAAAACTACTCCTTATGCGCTCAGAAACAGCATCTGGCACCGTCCCGTTTTTCTGCGCACGCCAGCAGCGGAGCTAGCAATTGCGGCTTCCCAAGCTAACGCCGTGTGGCTTTTCGCTTGGTCTTCGCGCCCGCGGCCCGTCGTTTTTCCCGGGCTGCCTCGAGCCGAAGGCGCTTGTTGTATCGCGCCTTGGCTGCGGCGTATCCCGGGCGGCTGTTATGGCACAGGCTGCAGCCCGTGGAGTGGCGTCCGTTGCGCCAACTGCTTGGCGAAATCGGGCGGCCATGCCGGGCGCAAAGCCGTTGCTCCGGCGGCGGCACCTTGAAGCACAACACGCAGCCTTTCGTGCGATAGCCGGACCACCACCGGCTACGCAGAATGGGAAGACCGTGACGCTGACAACGCCGTTTATTCGGAGGTGGCACTTCCTGCGTGCGATAGCATTCCGTGCAACCGGTATTGCGATGACCAGCGCGCCAATAGCTCGCACGAATCGGTCTGCCGTGAATCTTGCAGAGTTTGTCCGCGCGCGAACCGGCGCGCTTTCGAATAGTCCTCTTTTGGGGGCTCATGATGCATAAAGCATAAACCCGCAATGGATAAGAAAACAATCCTCATTACCGCGGCCCGTTCACCGTCCCATAGCGAATGCCTTGGTTCCTGCTGGTGTGGGCTGCAAAAATTACGGCCGCTTCGAGGCAGGCTTCTCCCGGTCGCCCTCCGTTTTTAGGGCAGCCGGGCGCCGGCGAATCTTGCCTTGCTTCGCCGCGTTCGGCTGCTATACTGCGGTCTTAATACAAATACTAAGAAGTTGCGCGCCAATCAGGCGCACCAAGCCACTGATCGCTCTCATCGGAGACCGTCATGACAACCACCCCTAAGCCGCTTTCACTGGAACAAGAAGTCAACCCGTGGGAGGCGCAAGCCGCCCGCTTTGATCTGGCCGCGCGCAAACTGAACCTCGACCCAGGCCTATGTAAGGTGCTTCGCCAACCCACTCGAGAGATCATCGTGCACATTCCGGTGGCCATGGATAACGGCACCCTGGAAGTATTCACCGGTTTCCGCGTGCAACATTCCATCGCGCGCGGTCCGTCCAAAGGCGGCATTCGCTATGCGCCCGACGTCACCCAGGACGAAGTCCGCGCCCTGGCCAGCTGGATGACCTGGAAGTGCGCCGTGGTCAACATTCCCTTCGGCGGGGCCAAAGGCGGCATCATTTGCGATCCTCACAAAATGTCTTTGGGCGAACTGGAGCGCATGACCCGCCGCTACACCGCAGAACTATTCGAATTCATCGGCCCGGAAAAAGACGTTCCCGCCCCGGACGTCAACACCAACGAGCAGACCATGGCCTGGATCATGGATACCTACTCCATGCACATGCGGCAAACCGTAACCGCAGTGGTGACCGGCAAGCCCGTCAATATCGGCGGATCGCGCGGACGCCGCGAGGCTACCGGCCGAGGCGTCATGATGACTTGCGACCAGGCCATCAAGAAACTGGGCTTGAACCGTGAATCCACCCGAGTCATCGTGCAGGGATTTGGTAACGTCGGCTCAAACGCCGCTTTGCTGATGGCGCAAGCCGGCTACAAGGTAATTGGAATCCTGGAGGTGGACGGAGGCCTTTACAACCGGCAGGGAATCGATATTAGAAAGCTATGGGATCATCGCCAGAAAAACGGAACCATCCAGGGATTCCCGGGAGTCGACAAAGTCGATCCCGCCCAGCTTCTGCTCACCGAATGTGAAATCCTGATTCCGGCAGCCACCGAGAACCAGATCACCAGCCAGAATGCGGACCGGGTGAAGTGCCGCATTCTGGCCGAAGGCGCCAATGGCCCCACCACCGCGGCCGCCGACGAAATCCTGGCCGACAAGAAGGTCTTCGTGATTCCCGACATTCTTTGCAACGCCGGCGGCGTCACCGCTTCCTACTTCGAATGGGTGCAGGATCGCCAGGGCTACTTCTGGAAAGAGTCCACCGTGAATGAAGAGCTGCAGCGCATCATGGATACAGCGTTTGAAGACGTAGTCCGCTACGCGGAGATGCACCGCGTCAACAATCGCATCGCGGCTTACATGCTGGCGATTGATCGCGTGGCCTACACCATTCGCCAGCGCGGCATTTACGCCTGATCTTCAGGAGGGAACTTATGAGCAGATTGCGATGGTTCACTTTTCTGGTGGTTTCATGCTTGTTATGTTCGATCGCGCTGGCGCAGACCGCGCCGGCCACAACACCCGCCAGCGGCACAACCGCATCGGCAACCAAGGCAAACAGCAAAACTGCTATGACGGGTTCGGCGACGGATGCCCAGATTGCTGCAGCGAAGGCTAACCACCAGGTGTGGGTCAACCTGGACAGCGGCAAGTATCACAAGGGTGGCCGCTGGTACGGCAAAACCAAGAACGGTAAGTTCATGAGCGAGGCGGATGCCAAGGCCGCCGGGTACAAGGCAGCGGGAAGAGACTGACACTCGACGGTAGAGTCATAATTTAGGCGTCAACATACAAGAAGTCATCCCGAAGCCCCGCGCTTTCACCAGCGGGGCGAGGGATCTGGCGGGCAGTAATTTGCTGAGCCAGAGGTAGCCAGCACTCCACGCAAGATCCATCACTCGGTTGAACTGCGCCGAGTTTCGCGATGACGCCGCCGTCAAATTAGGACACTACCCAATCCACAGGTTCATTGCTTTCCCGCCCGCAAGTGGAGGATAATTCGCTATAGCTCCGTGCGGGCCGGGGCCACAGCGCGCCGTGAATCTTCCCAACTCCATCACGCTCACTCGCATTTGCAGTATTCCGCTGTTGATCTGGATTCTCTCCACCAGCCGCTTCCCGAGCGCCGATGGAACCAAAGAATTACTGGCGGCGGCGCTGTTTATTGCGGCGTCGGTGACCGACGGCATCGACGGCTATCTCGCCCGCAAGCGCGGCCAGATCACCACCATGGGCGTGCTGCTTGATCCTCTGGCCGACAAACTGCTGATTGCGGCCGCCTTTATCAGCCTGGTCGAATTCAACCCGGCGCTGGTGCCGCCCTGGGTCGCGGTCGTGATCATCGGGCGCGAGTTCCTGGTCAGCGGCCTGCGCTCGATCGCCGCGTCCGAGGGTTTTGCCATCGAAGCCAGCGAACTGGGCAAGTTCAAGATGGTCGTCCAGATCGTGGCCGTAGTCGCCGTGATCCTGGAGCATCGCTGGAAAACCTGGCCGGTGTACGGCCCATACGTCTTTCCGGTGCACTGGATTGCGATGCTGGCCATCTGGTTCATGGTGCTGGTGTCGCTGATTTCGGCGGGCGATTATTTCATCGCCTTCTGGTCCAAGATTGACCGGCGGGTGGTCAAGCGCCGTCGCCGCGCGTTCGTCCTCAGCCGGAGGAGAAAGCGCGATGTCCCTGCGACCTGAAAACCCGGTCGCCAATTCGGCGACAGCTCACGCCTCGCCCGCCGCCGAGAAGGGCGAATACTCGCCGGAAGAGCGGGATCTGCTGCTTAAGCTGGCCCATGAAGCGATCGCGGCAACTCTGGAGCAGCGGGAGATTTCCCTCGACCCTCCCACCGAGCATCTGGCCGAGCACCGCGCCGCATTCACTACCGTTTATTTCCATGGCCGGTTAAGAGGTTGCGTTGGACATGTGCTGGCCGTAGAGTCGGTTTGGGCTACGGTCGCCGATACCGCGCGAGCCGCCGCTTTCGAGGACACGCGCTTCGATCCGGTGACCAGCGATGAAGCTCCGCACTTGCAGGTTTCCCTCAGCATTCTCTCGCCCCTGAAACCGATTCGCGCCGAGGAAGTCGAGGTCGGCCGTCATGGTCTGCTGATCAGCCAGCATGGGCGGCGCGGCCTGCTGCTGCCGCAAGTTCCCGTCGAGTACGGATGGGACCGGCTCACCTTCCTGGAAGAAACTTGCCACAAAGCCGGCCTGCCTCCCGATGCCTGGCGCAAAGGCGCAACCCTGGAGGCCTTTACCGCCGAAGTGTTCAGCGAGCGGGATTCGGCGCAGAATGACTTTACGGGGTGAGTTCGAACGCGACGCCGTAGCCGCCGGGGCCACCGGTGGCGGTGGTGCCGTAGAGGTTTCCTTTCTCGTCGAGGATCATGTTGGCGTCGGGCTGAGCGCCGTCGGAGTAGTCGAACGTATGCAGGACGGTGTAGGTCCATTTGCCGTTCTTGCCGGGAGCGAGCTTGTACACTACCCCCGAGTCGTAGGCGCCGCCGGCGATCGTGGTCCCATACAGGTTCCCGGCTTTGTCCATCACCACGCCCGCTCCCGGGTGATCCCCCTCTGCGCCGCCGGCAAGATTGTACAGGACGGTTTCCTTCCAGCGGCCATTGGAGTCGAGAGACATGCGGAAGATGACGCCGTACCCACTGTTGCCGCCGTCGGCTGTACCGTACACGTTGCCGCTGGCGTCGAGGGTCAGAGCGCCCAAGCCAGGGTACGAGCCGTCCCAGTATGCCTGGAAGCTGTGCAGGATCGTCTCCTTCCATTTGTCGTCGCCCTGAGGGGAGAGCTCATACACGGTGCCGCAGCCTCCGCCGCAGCGTTTGCTTTTGCCGCCGTGCTGCGTACTGCCGTAGGCGTTGCCGAAGCTGTCGAAAACCGGGCCACCTATCGCGAGCCCGCCGCCCGGTAAACAAGAGAGGATGGTCTCCTTCCAGGCGTGGGAGCTGGGGGTGAGGGTGAAGTCGCAGCCCTCGGCTCCCCACAGTTTGCCCTCGTGCGACACGACGCCTGTGTACGGCCCCGCTGTCTTGTCATTGCGGCCAAATCGGTGGATCACGGTCAGCTTCCAGTCTGGGCCGGGTGAAAGCTCGAAGACCGTCCCGAAGGTATCCGGGCCCCCGCCGCTCGGGGTCGTGGCGTACAGGCTACCGGCGGGGTCGAGGATGGGCCCGCTGGTGGGCACGTCCCCGTCTGGGTCGTTCTTCCGGAAGCTATGGAGGATCTTTTCTGCCCATGCGCCGTCGGCGCCAGGCGTCAGCTCGAAAACCGTGCCGTAACCGTAAGCTCCTCCCCCGCTGGTGGTTCCGTACAGATTCCCGGCGGAATCCCGGGCCAGGCTGCCCCACAACCCAGCCCCGTCCGAGCCCACGCCGAAGGCGTGCAGGATTTTGTATTTGGGCGCCGCGAGGCACAGCGATGAGAGCACGAGCCCCGCCAGGGCGCAAATGGCGTAGTACAACCCGCGTTTCTGGCGCATCGCACACCGCCTTAGCCGAAAGGCCTGCCTCTAAGCTTACTGCGTAATCGTCAAAAATGCACCGTTGCTGCGCATCACTATTGGGTTTCCATACCGTCATCGTCAGGGTCCGACGGGTAGGTGTTGGGGAAGTAGGTCGACGGGCTCAGGAAGTAAGCCGTTGGATACTTCCATCCGTTGACCAAGGTGAAGGTGCGCATGGTCCCGGTGTTAAAGGGAAGGAAGAAATCGGCCAGCGACCATGACTGCGTGCATTGCGTTTTGGGACAGGACGGGTATACGTCGGGCGCTAGGTAGTCCGCGTAATGGTAGCTGGGCGAAATCTCGCCGATGGAGGTCTGGTTGTACCCGAGTGCCCACTCGGCGAAGTTGAGGATGCTGCCGAAGTCGTGCACGTAGGGCTGCACAGGCCCGTTGGGGCTGCCGGATACGTAGCCCGGCGGAGTCCAGGCGGAAACCACCAGCAGCGGCACGCGGAAGCCGTACACGTACTGCTGACCGGTGCCGTTGGAGTAGCCGCTGCAGACGCCTTGCGCGTTGCAATCCCACGGCATGACGTCGTCGTAGAAGCCGCCCCAGTCATCCCAGGTGACCAGCACGACGGTGTTGGACCAATACTCGGCGGCACCGTTATTCCAGCAGGCGGTATTGTGCTGCTGGTTATTTGCGTCGTACCAGTAACCGCCAACGGCGTTGATGATGGCCGCTACCCAGGAGGGGCCGGCGTCGCCCGTGTTTCCCGGATGGTCGGACCAGGTGCCATCGGGGATCACCCAGCTCACCGGCTGCAAGTTGCATGTGCTGCTGTTGGCTCCTAGGTCGGTGAGGATCTGGGTGGGGTTAATGACAATGTTGCCGTTGTATCCCACCTGCCCCGGCCAATCGGGCCCGCTGCAGGTCCACTGGCCGTTTTGCTGTTGGGGCTGACATATGTGGTCGATGGCGTTGGGGGCATCCCACAGGCTGCCTTGCGGGTTCTGGCCGCTGCCGGGCGTATTGCTATAGAACCGCCAAGTGAGACCGTTGGTGCCCAGCAAGTCGGCCAGTGTGTTGTGCTCGTAGCAAGGGTAGCCAGCGTCGAGCCAGGGGTACCAGGGAGGCATGAAGCCGGGCGACTCGTTGGAGCTCGGATCCTCCTCCAAGGCGACGGCGCCGGCGGGTGTAACGCAGCCGTAGGCTTTGCTTTGGTCGTGATATAGCAGCTCGGCGGCGAACCACTTGTGATAGCAGGTGCCCGTTCCGCCGACGCACTGGTCGCCGGGGCCGCCTGGCCCGACGGGCGCCGAGGTGCCCGTGAACAGGAACTGGTGCGCCTCGAAGCTTGGGCCCTGGTTGGTCTGGAACATCCAGTTCGCGTACCCGTAGTTCGTGGCGATCTGGAAGTAGGGCTCCACAATGCCGTTGCCGCAGCCCGGGGCCGGGCACGGGACGGGGGCGTTGTCAACGTAGCTGTACTCGGCAAAGGGGGGATAATTGGTGGGAGAACTGCAGCCGCTCACAGGACACTTAACTTGTTTGCCGTTTTGGCTACACCACAGGGTCTCTGCGCAGGCGCCGTCCATCGCGCCAAGGTCGTACATGGTTTCCCAGGCGCCAGGGATATATTGGTCGTACGACGACTGGGCGTGAGAGTGGTCGGGGTCAAAGCAGCTATCCAGCTCGACGGGCTGCAGGGTCCGACTGTTGTTCGGGCAACCGCAAGTGCTTTCACACGGCCCGGACAGGGCCAAGTGCGCGTTGGGCAGGCGGCGCTGGCCGTTCGGCTCGTGGAGGTCGTAGCCGAACAGATTGTCTGGAGTGCGATTCTCCTGCACCACAATGATGACGTGCTGGAAAGGCGTGTTGGGTGTTTGGGCGGCGGCGAACGTCGCCGAGAGGAAAGACACGGGCAACAGAATTCTGTTGATTCGCATGTTGTTTTTCTCCTAGATAATTCTGTCTCCTCGCTATGCTTGGGTTAGTGAGCGTTGAATGTAAGAAGTGGGCCGAACGCTAATTCGGGCGAAGTCTAGCACAGATGAGGTTACCGGAATGTTAAAACTTTGGGCTTGTTCGGAAATCGTAAAGAACCGGGAGCGTTGTCCGCTAACCCCTTTCGCAAGAATCGCCTGCGCGAAAAGGCAAGCACGGTCCCTCCGGCTCGTGCAACGCAATCCCGGCTGAGTTTTGCACAGGAGCGGCCGCTTAGAGGTCGAAAGAGCGGCGCAGGCCGTACTGCTTAGTGCGCCGCCGTATGGGTGAACCAGCGCTGCAGCGGCGGCAATAGAACCCGCACCGCGTTCTCCGGGTTGGAGCGGTGAGCAGCGAGCCACTGCCGCAGGTATTTCCGCGATTGCGGCGTGAGATCAGAGAAAAACAACCCGGCACGCCCGTCAGCCTCCGACCAGATCACCTCACACACGGCTTCCACCTTGTGTTGAGTGCCGGGCAGCAGGAAGCGCACGCCCACATCGTGAGCGCGGCCCAGCGCTTCGACGGCCTGCAGAGCGATGCCGTGCTCGCTTACGTCGCGGGCCAGCGCGGGCAAGATCCTGCCGTTCAACTCAACCTGCACCAGCGACTTCATCTCGGGACGGAAGACCCGCCGGCGTTCAGAGCGCATGGAACGCTTGTAAGCGTGCATGCAAGGCTCCACTTCTTCCGCATCCAGCGGCTTGTGCAGCACGAAGTGCAGGTCAGACTCGAGCGCGGTGCTGAGCGGCGTCGCGCCGGTGATCATGGCGCCCACCAACAGCCTCTGGCCGGGCGCAGCCACCCGCGCCATGCGGGCTACCTGCCGCACATGGGGAAGCTCGAAGTCCAGAATCAACAAGGAATAGTCCTGGTGAACGACGGCATCGATGGCCTCTTCCGGCGAGTAGCAGACCTGCCATTTGACATCGATCCCGTCCAGCGTCGTCTGCAACTGGAGCAGGGCGGCTCGATCACGCGATACCAACAACGCAGTGGGTTTCATTGGGTTCAGCCTAGAACGTGGCGGCGAGCGCGTAAAGTCTCACCCGTAATCGTTGCGCAGGTTACCGCTGGATGGAAAATGCCGCCAAACGACGCTCTGGGCAAGGATCTCTGCCGGTTAGGTTCCGACCATCCGCTCCAGCGCGGCGCGGTTGCGGATCACCAGGGTAGAGCCGCGCAGGTGGGCGAGCTGTTTGGTGCGGAATTCGCCGAGGACACGAGTGACGGTCTCGCGCGAGGTTCCGATCAACTGAGCCATTTCCTCGTGAGTGAGAGAAATCTTGATGCGGATGCCCTCTTTGGTGCTTTCGCCGTCGGAGGCCCACTCCAGCAGCAAGCGCGCCATCTTTTCAGATACGGAGTGCGAAAGCCCGAGCGAGCGGATCATCTCATAAGCGTTCTGACAATTCTGGCTGAGATGCTGGGCAGCGTGCAGGCAAGCGTCGGCATGCTTCTGCAGAAAGCTTAGAAAATCGTCACGCTTGATGAAATCCAGTTGGCAAGGCTGCAAGGTTTCGGCGGTCAGTTCGTAAGGCTTACCGGAGACGGTGGCATGAAGTCCCAGCACTTCGCCAGCCTGGGCGATGCGCAGAATCAGGGTTTTGCCGTCGCGCGAGGTGGTCGAAAGCTTCACCCGCCCGCTGCAAACAATGTAAGCGCCGCGCGCCGATTGGCCCTCCACAAACAAAACCGCGCCCGGAGGGAAAGCGCTCACGTACTTGATCTTTTCCAGGTCTTCCAGCGGTCCCTTGGGGAGTTCGCAGAAGAATCCGCTTTGGCGCAGTTTGCAGATGAGACAGTTTTCTGTCAGTTGCAGGCCGTAGGGTGTACTCATTCGTGCACTTACTCCCCAACGGACTATATCACTTTTCATTGTGATTTACAGCACGTGGCGTTCGGGGCAGGCGAAAAAAACGCTACAATGGCGGTTTCAGACCTCTATGGAGACGAGAAGCTGATGTCCCACCAACACCCGCCGCGCTTTCTGAAGATTGTGGATGACGCCAAGACGCGGATCCGGCAAACCACCACCGATGCCGTCAAGACAAAGCTGGATCGCGGCGACAATTTCCTGCTGATTGACGTGCGCGAGGAGAGCGAGTTCGCCGCGGACCATCTGCCCACGGCTGTTCACCTGGGGAAAGGGATCATGGAGCGCGACATCGAGGCCCGAGTGCCGGAGCTGGATACGCCGATGATCCTGTACTGCGGAGGCGGATTCCGCTCGGCGCTGGCGGCCGACAACCTCCAGAAGATGGGATACACGAACGTCATCTCCATGGACGGCGGCATTCGCGAGTGGCGGGAAAAAGGATATCCGCTGGTCAAGAGTTGAGCTGCCGAATCGCCGTCCTGCGCCGGCAAGTCGTTCCGTAATGGCCAGAACATCAACCGGACAGCCAAAGTACTTCGGTAACTTGCTGGAGAGTCCCCTACACGGCAGTATTTCAGCAGGGCTAGACCGAGACACACCCGTGTCGAGCCTCGGTATCTCTCACTATGGCGAACAAAGAGAAATCTGGTCAGAGCGGCGCGGCAGCCGCTCCCGCGCTGACACCGGCGGCTTCCGCGCAAGGCGCGTTCGCCGGCTCACACACGGCGAGTGAGTTCTGCGCGACGTTAGCAAGACTCTTCTCTGTGCGGCTAAGCGAAGTCGCGGTCATGCGCCTGGATCATGGACTGCTGAAGTTTGTGCTTCCCGAAGAATTGAAGACGGCGGGCGCCATTCCGGTTTCCAGTTCCACATCGATCGCGGCCCGGACCGCAAGCACCAAGAAGGCGGAAGCGTTCAACAACTTTGCCAAGATCAAGCACGCGCGGGTGTTCGAGACCGTCAAGCTCGTCTGCCCGGAGGACACCGAGAGGGACGAGCAGTCGCAGATTCAGAAGCTGATGTCGGCGCCCGTGCTCGATTCTGAGAACAAGATCCTGGGCGTAATCCAGGTTTGCCGCAAGGGCTTTGACGTCAACTCAGCGGGGCCAGACTTCACGGACGACGATCTGGAACGGCTAGCCATGGCTGCGGGCGTCGCGGCTGAGATGCGCGTGCTGACGCAAGGGAATTAGCAGCCGCTCCTGCGCTGCTTTGCGACCCCTCACCTGAACCGCAATCACCCAGCCTCCTGATCCCCGGCCACTGCGGATTGGAGCGCACCACCGCCCAAGTTCGCGCCCCGTGTAGAGCGTCCGATCTCACAACATCCTTACAGGCTAGCCGGCACATTGCACCGCGACCTTGAACTCGCAGGGCGGTAAGGCGAACTGTCTTGGAAGACGATGGAAGTTCCAGGCTGACAGGCCCAATTCGCAGTGGCCATCCAGGAACGCGCGCAGATTTCGTATGGCGCCTGAAAGGGAGTACCATTTCTGTAGTGCATCGCCGCAGGAGACGAACTCGGGCGGGAAGATGAACGATGACGAACCTATTCGTGGTGACGACTTACCAGCCTGATCATGATCCGCGGTTGGAGCAGGCGATTGCCAGCAATTATCCGGGTGATTACTATGCGATTGGCCGCGGACAGTGGATGATTGCCGCCAAGGCGACGGCAGCCCAAGTGGCTGAAATCCTGGGGATACTTGCCTACGGAAGCTACTTAAGCGGTTCCTATGTGATTTGCGTCAGTGAATACGCTGGCCGCTCCAGGGGAGAGATGGGGGAGTGGATGGACGCCAAGGCCCCCCGCAGATGGCGTCGCCTTAGGGCGCTGTTCAAATCGCGGCGAACGCCCCAGGCGGTTTTTTGGCGGGCAAAGCGATTGGCCATGGATTTGCTTACCGTGTTCTTGTTCGCCCTGGTATCTTTTCTGGCAGCGTATTTCTTATTAGGGGGCTCACACGGCTCCACCCCCCGCCGTTAATTGGTTTGGCCTGGCAGGATTAAGCTAGCTGAACCGCGGGTAATGTGTCTTCTTAACTTGAAACGACCGCATTGAACTCCTCAGTTGACCGTCAGCAGAGGCCAACGTCAGGACAGCTACCGGCGCGTTGCTATTTTCCTGAGCGCCAAGCCGGAATGGCAGATGTTCCTGCCGCCAGATGGCCGAGGCTGCCGGGTTGAACGTTGATTACGTCGGGCCCCTTGGTCTTGCCAGCGATGATGGCTTTGTTCGGGATGGTCTCGTAAGCGTAGCCCGTCAAGGTGGCCGTGATGCGTAGGCCCTGCCGAACAGTTACATTAAGGCGTGCCCATCCGTAGTGGGTCTTTCCCTTGATCTGAAACTTGAGCCCAAGGTAGCGGTTTCTGACGTTGTACCAGTATCCGAGCGGAAAACCCTCGCCGGCCAAGGCCATCGATTGTCCGGAGAAGTGAAAGCGCTTGAAACCAATCACGGCCCCGCGATAGAGTGCAAAAGCCTGATGGAACTGGTTCCCTGCCGCTGTGTTCCCTTTGGCTGGAACGGCAGCGAGCTCATCACCCGCGCACCCGTAATCACTGCAGCCATACCAATTCGAGATTGTGAAGTCACCGATCCCGTCATGATTGAGGTAGATCACGTAGTCGTGATTCGGCCCGACAACATGGTGCGTCCTTGTGTAGACGACCTTCGCCTCGGCGGGCTGGGCCAGTGCCAGCAGTCCCACGCCTGCGCTGGCCGCAAGCCCATACATGTTGAGCTGGTGATGAACTGAATCGGAAAGCTTGGAAGGCGTCCCGGGCGGCTGCGAAGACGGTTTCATACATCCCTCCCGCCGAACGCAACCATTGTAAGCCCGGACGCAAGTCTTTTCTGTAACAAACTGGTCAAAATCGACCCCGAAGAATTCAAGTCGAGAAGAGCCGCTACTGGCACGCAAGCAGCCCGCCCTGTCCCTCGCGTATCCCGGCACGGGCGGGGATTGTCGCCATTCGGTTATACTCCGACCTTCGTGACAATAACCCGCTCTCCCGGAGGCCCTCATGAAGCGACTGCTGCTAATCAGCTTGATCATCGGCGCGTTTTCTGCCATCCTGCACGCCCAGGATGTTGTGACCACCCCACAAAACGCGCGCACCTTTTTCCCTAGCGATTGGTTCTGGGGATATGGGCAGTTTGACCTGGCCCCGCCACACAACGAAATCGATCCTAACCTGTGTGCGGGAAACGCCGGCAGCTACGGCGGCATCAATGCGCCTTGCACTCTGTTCGCGCGTTACATGTTGTCAGGAACGTTGGAGGTGCGCCCCTTTGGCCGCGGGCAGCTTCGCCGCTTCATGGTGTTCGACGAGCCGTCATTCCTGTTTGGCAGAAATCTTCCCAAAACGCTTTACACCTGGTCCATGCAGCCCATTGGACTGGAGCACGCATGGGGCGTGTCGATCTTCGTGGCGAAGGGATTTGAGGCGCGGTTCACGCAGCATTTTCTCTTCGATCGCTTCGGCGAGCGGGGCCACAACCTTGGTCCTGCTGATCTGGGAACCAACGGGCCGTGGGGACGCTACAACACCATCGGGGTGCGCAAGTACTTCGGCACAAGAAGATGGTGAGCGATGGTGTGGCGCGGACCCTCCATCCTGCAACGCCAAGGACGGCAGGTTTGGGTAGTGGGCTACCTTGAATTGAGAGCTATGTATAGCTGCTTATAGTAGCTTGAACGCTGCCTTCGAACATGCTGCCTTGCCCTCTTAATTAGTGTTTTCCTTGCTGGCGGATTGGCAGCGCCATTGGCTGGGTCAAATGAACCCTTATCTCGATTGCAGCAAACACACGACAAAACGCGGTTATCCAATTGATCGCTTCCCTTTGATCTTCTTGGGATCAGGTGATCTAACTGGAAGCTGCTAAGAATTCTGACGTCCCGCGATCCGTCTAGCCCGCAATATACACATTTGCCGCGATCTCTGAGCGCGACATCCCAGAATACAGAATCCACATCTCGCATCGTTCTTGCTTTTAGCGCCATCGCATTACCTCGAAAGATTTACGCCGCTCCTTCCGTCCAAAACGAAGGCAGCCCACTACCCAGGTCTGAAGGCGCCGCTCCGTGAATTTGCGGCTACGGACGCGGTGCGGGCGCTGTTCCCGGATAAGGCTGGGCCTGAGCCGGCTGGCGCAGCTTTTGAATCAGCCAGACGATCAGTGCAATGAAGGCGGCAAACAGCGCAAATGGCATGATGACTATGAGCAGGAACCAAAGCGGTCCGCCCAAAGAGACGAAGTCGCCACCCACGCTGGCTTCGGAGTCGCGCTGAATTCCGCCGATGATGGAGACGGCGTCGCCTCCGACGTGCGAGGCGCCCCGCAGGCGAAGGCTGCCGCCGACGGCCACGGCATCGCCGGCCACTTGTGCGCCTTCCAGGTCGATGCTCCCCGCTACCGCAACTACGTCTCCCGAAGTGCGTCCGTGAACATGGATTGAACAGGCCAGGCACACCAGGTCGCCGGGTGCGTCCCCTGGCTCAACGTAGATATCTCGCGCAACCTGCACGCGGTCGGATGATCGCGCCGCGAACGCCGTTCCGCAAAGCAGGCAGGCGAAAGTTAGACACAAAGAAAGTGCGCGGTAGCAAGGCTTCGCCATGGCAGTCCTCCTCGGTGACCATGTATGTCCATGCAAATTCTACGCGTGCGGTGCGGTGGCAGCAATATGGCCCGTGCCGTTGTAGCTACTGGCGATGTCTAGATTTCAGCGCGTAGTTGCGTGCGTCACCAAAGGCCGTGGCCCCAATGTGAACCAGAGAGAACCAACGTTCCAGGCTGTGATGGCCAGTTCGGTGAAGCCAATAGGAGATGCCAACTGAGGTCGCGGTGCCCGCGGCCTCAATGCTGGCAAAACCTGCGCTGTTATCCACCACGTCTTGAGGAAGCAAAATCTCCTGGCGGCCGCGCGCTTCAAAGTTGCGGGTGGAGGCGTAGTCAAGCCCCCGCATGGCGGCGACGCCAGAAAACAGCAGAATGTTCTTCCGGTCCCAGAATGCATGCGAAACAGTTGGCTTTGTCGGGGGCGGTGCTTTGATAATGCCTGAGGCGTCAGCTCTCGCGGGAGCCAAAGCAGGCTTATCGGCGGAATCGCGGTCGCCAGTAATACCTGACGAACCGGCCTGTTGCGCTGGCGCGACGCGGCACAGTAGAAGCAGCAGGATGACCAATATCGAGGTCGGAACGAATCGCCGCCCGTCAAATCTGCCCAAACGCATTGGCCTATTTTAGCGGGCCGAAAGAGGCTATGAGCCTCGAATTCGCACCCCGCGTTGCCAAAAACGGCACCTAGCCTGCGGTAGCGTTGAAACGCCTGGCCGAGGGAAAGACAGGGCGAACTGCAATCCAATGATGCGATACTCAACAAGTTGCGTAGGAAAATGCAACAATCGCCTGTCGAATGTTTCTACACAATACCGCAAAAGTCCTTATAATGGGTAGTTTTCCCATATACATCAGGCTTTTCAATCCAAGGAGAGGTTCTTATGGCGGATTCCTACAACGGCGTTCCAGTACCTGCACACGGATCGCGCATCACCTATAGCAACGGGCGCTACCACGTCCCCGACAACCCGATCATCCCTTACATCGAGGGTGACGGCACTGGGAGAGATATCTGGAAGGCTTCGGCGCGCGTGTTCGACGCTGCTGTGGAAAAAGCATACCGGGGAAAGCGGCGCGTCGTGTGGTACGAAATTTTCGCCGGCGAAAAGGCCTTCGCCAAATTCAAGACCTGGCTTCCGGATGACAGCGTTGAAGCCGTGCGCGACTTCCGCATCGCCATCAAAGGGCCCCTGACCACCCCAGTCGGCGGCGGGATCCGCTCGCTGAACGTGGCCCTGCGGCAGATCCTCGACCTTTACGCCTGCGTGCGGCCGGTGCGGTACTACAAGGGCACGCCTTCGCCGGTGAAGTACCCCGAGCGCATGGATCTGGTGATCTTCCGTGAGAACACAGAAGACGTCTATATCGGCATCGAGTGGGAACAAGGCACGCCGGAAGTGGCCCGGCTGATCGAGTTCCTTAACAAGGAAATGCTGAAAGGCAGCAAGAAGCAAATACGGCTGGACTCCGGCGTCGGCATCAAACCGATCTCCGTGACCGGCACCAGGCGACTGGTCCGCAAGGCCATCCAGTACGCCCTGGAGAATGGCCGCAAGTCGGTCACCCTGGTGCATAAGGGCAACATCCAGAAGTTCACCGAGGGCGCTTTCCGCAAATGGGGGTACGAACTGGCCACCCAGGAGTTCCGTGACCAGGTAGTCACCGAGCGCGAAAGCTGGATCATCGACAACAAGGACAAGAACCCGAACATCTCGATCGAAGACAATGCCAACCTGGTGGAACCGGGACTTGAGTTTGCCAATGAGGAGTTCCGGCAGACGGTTTACAAAGAGGTGCGGGAAGTACTCGATGCCATCTACAAAACCCACGGCAAGGGCGCCTGGAAGAAGAAGCTGATGATCAACGATCGCATCGCTGATTCCATCTTCCAACAGGTGGTCACTCGCGCCGACGAGTACACCGTGCTGGCCACGCCCAACCTGAATGGCGACTACATTTCTGACGCTTGCGCCGCGCAGGTCGGCGGGCTGGGAATCGCGCCCGGCGCCAACATTGGCGACGGCTATGCCATTTTTGAAGCCACGCACGGCACCGCGCCTAAGTATGCGGACAAGGACGTCATCAACCCGGGCTCGGTGATTCTGTCCGGCGTGATGATGTTCCGCTTCCTCGGCTGGAACGAGGCCGCTGACTTGATCGAGAGGGGCGTGGAGGCGACCATCGAGCAGAAGAAGGTCACCTACGACTTCGAGCGCATGCTGCAGGGCGCAACCAAGGTCAAGACCAGCGAGTTCGCCAGTTACATTATCGAAAACATGGACGCGGCGCTGAGTTTGCAAGACCGCAGGAAGACCGGAATCGTGGCGTAATTTCGTCCTCGGGTTCCGTTATTCCTCTGGGGTGTAGATTTATGTTGGCAACTGAATCGACATAATAGAGAGGACATTATGCGAAAGAAAATTACGGTGGTAGGTTCGGGCAATGTGGGCGCAACCACCGCCCACTGGATTGCTGCCAAGGAATTGGCGGATGTGGTGCTGGTGGACATTCTCGACGGCATACCGCAGGGCAAGGGTCTCGATCTTCTGCAGGCGATGCCCATCGAGAAGCGGGATTCCTACGTGCTGGGCACGAACGACTACGCCGCCACGGCGAATTCCGACATCGTCATTATCACCGCCGGCGTTCCGCGCAAACCGGGAATGAGCCGCGATGATCTGCTGAACATCAACTACAAGATCATGCAGGATGTAGTGGGCAAAGTGGTTCAGTATTCCCCCAACTCCATTCTGATCATCGTCTCCAACCCGCTGGATGTCATGGCGCAAACCGCTTACAGGCTAAGCAAGTTTCCCCGTGAGCGGGTGGTGGGCATGGCGGGCATTCTGGATTCGGCGCGCTTCCGCGCTTTTATCGCCGACGAGCTGAAAGTCAGCGTGGAAAACGTGACCGCGTTCGTGCTCGGTGGACACGGTGACACCATGGTCCCGTTGCCGCGTTATTCCACGGTTGCTGGTATTCCAATCACCGAACTGATGGATGCCGCGACCATCGATCGCCTGGTGAAGCGCACGCGCGACGGCGGCGCCGAAATCGTAAAACTGCTGAAGACCGGCAGTGCCTACTACGCGCCGTCGGCTGCCGCCACCGAAATGGCTGAGGCCATTCTGAAGGACAAAAAGAAGATCCTTCCTTGCGCCGCGTATCTTGATGGCGAATACGGCGTCAAGGGGTTGTTCGTGGGAGTGCCCGTCAAGCTGGGTGCGAAAGGCATTGAGCAGATTGTTCAGATCAAGCTCACTTCCGACGAGCAAGCGCAACTGGACAAGAGCGCCGCATCCGTGAAGGAGTTGGTGACCATCATTGGCGTCTAGCCACTTCTCGGTCATCGCTGCAGTAAACTTGATGTATGATTACAGGTCGCCGGGCATCTCCTAGCGGGACTGCCCGGCCCTCCGCCGTCTGGTGCGGAAGACTAAGGTAACAGAGGCGCAACCATTCGTACGCGGATCAGTACATCTGACAAAACAAACCATCGGTCTGCCACAGCTCTTTTGCCAGAAGGAGCCGAGGCCCGGCTCGACCAACTCTTGCGTTTGATCGGCAATACTCCTTTGCTCGCCATCCACTTGCGATACCGGGGCCGCGAGCGTGTCATCTATGCCAAATCCGAACAGCTCAACTTAACCGGAAGCATCAAAGACCGCATGGCCTTGTACGTCCTGCGGTCGGCGTACGCGGCGGGCCGGATCAAGCCTGGTGACACGATTGCCGAAGCCACCAGCGGCAATACCGGCATATCGTTTGCGGCGATTGGCCGGGCACTGGGTCACCGGGTGCAGATTTTCATGCCCAGTTGGATGAGCCGCGAGCGCAGCGATCTGATCCGCAGCTACGGCGCAGAGATCATTCCGGTTTCTCCCGAGCAAGGCGGATTTCTGGGTTGCGTTCGGATGGCCGAAGAGTCCGGCTCCAGCCGCAGCGACGTATTCCTGCCCCGGCAGTTTTCCAATGACGCCAACATTCAGGCCCACGAACAGACCACCGGTCCGGAGATTTGGTCGCAGTTAAGGGAAGCAGGGCTGCATCCCTCAGCTTTCGTGGCAGGTGTGGGCACGGGCGGTACGGTGATGGGTGTGGGCCGTTTTTTGCGATCGCGGGATCCCGCCATTCGAGTACATCCCGTGGAACCGGCGGAATCACCAACCCTGTCAGTTGGGCGTAAGATCGGCAAACACCGCATTCAGGGAATCTCCGACGAGTTCGTTCCCAAGATCGTTGACTTGTCTTTTCTTGACGAAGTAGTTGCGGTAGCCGACGGGGATTCCATCCTGATGGCGCAGAAACTGGCGGCCAATCTGGGGCTCGCCGTGGGAATTTCGTCCGGTTGTAACTTCCTGGCGGCGCTGAAGGTCCAGGAACAACTCGGCGCGGGGGCTGTCGTTGTCACAGTTTTTTCCGACGACAATAAAAAGTACCTCAGCACCGACCTTATGAAGGACGAACCTGTGCGCGACGGCTACCTTGCTCCGCAAGTGGAGCTATTGGGGCTTTCCACACTCCCCCGAGTCTGCGAATTCTGCATGCCGGCGTAGGGCGCCGGCGTTCTTCTACCGACTAAGCTCGAAAACAGTTCCGCAACCCCCTTGGCACGCCTGCTCAGTGCCGCCGTTCTCGGTTGACGCCGCCGCGGAGTTGCCCACGTCGAACGTGATATTCGAGTACGGCCCAGAGTCTGTGGCGTTGCTCCCGGACACCTTGAGTCCGGTGCCGAGCACCTGGTACAGCGTGACGTGGTCCACGTAGCACTGCACCCCGCAGTTGTCGTTCTCAATGCCGTTCACCGTTAAGCCATTATTGCCGTTGCCGTTGATGGTCAGATGTTCCACGGAAATTCCCTGGCAGCCGGACGGACAATGCGTGCTGTCCCCGAACTCAACCACGGCGGCAAAGGTGAAAGAACCGGAGGGCTGAATCGTGGTTTCCAAGGGAGTCGTGCCGTTGGCAACTGCTGTGGTAGTTCCGATGAGCTTGGTGTTGGCGGGCAAGACCCAAGCGATTGGCGTGCTAATGATGCCAGGGGGAAGCAAAATAACCGAGGGCGAGGGTTGAGGTACGTAGGCGCCGCTTTCGGACCACGGGCTTCCCTTCGTGCAAGTGAGTGCAGTGCCGCTAAGGGCGCGAGCGTCGATGACTTCACCGTTAGGGGGGTAGGGAATTCCAGTGGCTCCGGTCAGGATTTTGTAGATGACGTCGCAAACGTCCGAGCCTTGCTTGCTTCCACTACCGAAAAACATGCTGGCGTCGCTGAAGGCTCCAGAAAACCCGCAAGAAGAGGACGTGCAATTCCCACTTGCGTTGTAGACCGCATTGTTTCCTTGGACCGCCTGAGCCGTTGAGAATATCGAAAATGAGCACAAACCGAAAACTACTGCCGCAAACACTGTCCATGACAACTGTGTTGCGCTCTTCATAACCTTTCCTCCTAATTGCGAAATCACAAATTCTCTTCGTAGAACCCCTGTTCGGCAAACTCTCCCTACTGCTATGGGCTAACCTCAAAAACCGTGCCGCAGCCTCCCTGGCAGAGCTGCCCGGTGCCACCGCCTTGCGTGGTGCTGTACAAGGTTCCAGTACCGCCAAAGGTTATAGCGGCAGTTGGGTACGCACCGTCCGGCGCGCCTGTAAAGGTGTAAATTAAGGAGAAAGCCCAACCGCTGTGTCCCCTTGCGGGTTTCAGTTTGAACACAGTACCCCTGAAGTATGTGCCCCCGAATGCCGTACCGTACAGGCTGCCGCCGGAGTCAACAACCAGCGGCCCAGGGCCGAAGCCATCGCTCCCGCCTGTAAACGCATAAACGACTTCTTCGGCCCACCGACCAGCCGCTGTCCTTGCAAGGTGGAACGCCAGGCCATCTAAGCGGGCACCACCGCCTCCAGAGCCGTAAAGCGAGCCTTTTGTACCGAAGATCAGGCCACCGTTCGGACCCGCTCCGTCCTTGCCGTCGGCGAACCGGTGCAGCTCTGTCTCCTGCCACCTGCCAGTCTTCGTCTTCGGCGGCTTAAGCTCGAACACCGTGCCACAGCCGACGCTATAGTTAGTCTTGCACCCCTGGTTACCGCCAGTCGAGGTCGTTCCGTAGATCGCACCCTTGCTATCGAGGGTCAGTCCACCGTTGGGGGTGGCTCCGTCCGTACCGCCCGCAAAGCTGTGCAGGACTTTCTCCGTCCACTTCCCGCCTTTCTGTTTTGGCGGCCTTAGCTCAAACACCGTGCCGCAATACTGATAGAGGGCATTGCAGGTAGTTCCCTTGCCTCCGCCAAATATCGTCGCCCCGTAAAGGTTGCCCGCCTTGTCGAAGACCAGGTCGCCGTCCGGCACGTAGCCGTCATTCCCGCCCTGAAGGCTGTAAAGCACCGTCTCCGTCCACGCGCCTCCCTTGGTCTGCGGCGGGCTCAGCTCGTACACCGTCCCGCAGCCTTCCTTGCTCCCCAAAAGCACGCAGTCCCCCGTGCCGCCGTAGCCGGTGCTGCCGTACAAATTTCCCGCCTGGTCGATGACTAAGCCGCCGGGGCTGGCCCCGTCACCATACTGGCTGCCCTGGAAGTTGTACAGCACGGTCTCAGTCCAGGCGCCGCCCTTCTGAGCAGGTGGCGATAACTCGAACACCGTGCCACACGGAAACCACCCCGTACATGAGCCTGAGCCACCGCCCGAAGTTGCGCCGTACAAGTTGCCTTGTTGGTCGAAAACCACGCCACCTGCGGGCGTAGCTCCATCCGAGCTGCCGCCCTGGAAGCTGTAGAGCACTTTCTCTTTCCACTCAGCGGAGGCGAATGATCCCAGCGCGAGAATCGTGAACAGCAGGAATCCGAAGTGTTTCGGGGAAAAGGGACGGTTGCTGTGCTTCATGGCGTGATCTCCGTTAGGAATGTCGGCGCGGCCAGCGGGGAGGATTTCGGCGCTACACGCCAATGCTACCCCGTTGTGCGCCGGTTGTCCATACTTCCCGCCCCGGCCGCCGCTTCCGACGGAGCGGAAGTCTATTTGGCGTGCCGCAGGGTGCCATCGATCTTTGAGGCGCCGGGCGGATTGAAGGCAATCGCCTTGCACCCGGCGGGCACGCGTTGAGCGGTTTCCCTGCGACGGTTAGGCTTCGGCCCATTCATCACCAGCACCCCCAGCGTACGTCACAGACCGGAGTGACGGAATAGTGCTAATTTTCTTCCGTGATGGGCCCAACCTCTCTATTCGGCGAGGCGCTGGCTCTAGGGTTGGCATCTGGACCGGCCTGCGTGGCTTCCTGCGGGCCGGTGCTGGTTCCATCTTCGCTGGCGGAGGGGGCAGGACTGCGCCTGAATGTCCGCTACCTATCCGCGTTTTTGGGAATGCGCTTTCTGGGATACCTGGTGTTTGCCGCGCTCGCTTGGGAAGTTGGGACATTGTTGTCGTCAGCGTCTGCGGTTCGCTCGCTGGTATTTGGCGGGGTTCACGTCCTGGTCGCTGGCGTGCTGCTTTGGTATGCGTACGCGGCGGGCCGAACTTGCGCGCACGCCTGCGCCGGTTCGGACCTGGTGACCATTGGCGTTACGGCAAAGAGTGGCATTCCCGGCGCGGCCGTGTTGGGCTTCCTGACGGGTGTGAGTCTCTGTCCTCCGTTTGTGGCTGCCGCCGTAAGGGTTGCCGAGTTGGGTAGTTTGGCCGCCGCTCTTTTCTTCTTCTCCATGTTTTTTGTGGGAACCTCCGTCTGGTTTGTGCCGTTCGTAGGCCTGGGCTGCGTGCGCCGCAACGAGGCTGTGACCACGGTTGCACGCATGGCCATGGTGCTCGTTGCCTTCTACTACGCCTACCTGGGAGTGATGATGCTGATTGGGAGGAATGGATATGGCTACCCAAGATAAAATCCTGCAACAACCGCCGCCGCGAAGCGTAAGCAGATCCCTGCTGCTGACGCTGCCGATTGTGCTTTGGTCGCTCTTGATTTTCTCCCGCTCCTATCAACACGCGGAACGTTCCCTTCGGGTTGCCAGCACCATCACGGTCGTCTTCATGGTCGTCCTGTTTTTCATGATGATGCGCACGTCGACCACCTATCGCTGGCGCCGCTGGTTCTTTGTGGCTCTGGGATTGCTATTCCCGGTGGGTTTTATCCACCAAGTCATCGTCATGCGCGGGACGATGGGCATCCCCATCGAGGAGATGATCGCGGGCCGGACACCGTTTTGCTACCTACCAATCCCCATGCTGGTTCTGCCCGCAGCCCTGATGAAAACCGTGGTATTCCCCGGTTCGATCCTGCCCCACGGAGGCATGTCTGGTGGGGGCATGGCAGCCATGGCTGGTGTGTGGCTGGCAATGACCATCGTGATCGGCAAGGGATGGTGCAGCTACGCCTGCTTTTTCGGGGGCATTGAAGAGGGGATGGCATCGGTTCCACCGAAGGCGAAGCTGCGGAAGCTTGACCCGCGCTGGCGTTATGGCCCGTGGGCTGTCCTGCTGGTAATGGTCTTGTTGTCGCTGGCATTGTTCGAGCCCGCATATTGCATGTGGCTTTGCCCGTTCAAAGCAGTGTCGGAATACGTAGCTGCCCGCAACACCGTGGGAATGGTGCAGAACGGAATCTTTGTCTTGCTGTTTGCCACGCTGGTAATCGCTTTGCCGCTGCTGACCAAGAAGAGAACGCAATGCGCGTTCTTCTGTCCGTTCGGCGCCTTTCAATCCATCTTCAACAAGACGAGCGTGTTCGACGTCAAGATCGACCGCAGCCGCTGCACCCCGTGTGTGCTGTGCCAGAAGAGTTGTCCGACGATGTCGCTGACCGATGAGTCCATCGTGAAAGGCGAAACCCTGATGTCGTGCATGAAGTGCGGCGCTTGCGTGGACGCATGCCCGAAAGACGCTGTCGTGTGGCATATCAAGGGAACGGAAGTCGCCGTCAAGCCGGAACGCGCGCGGTTGCTGTTTCTCTACGCGGCCTGGGCCATGGCTGTCATGTTCGGCGGCAGCATCATCGCTGAAGGCCTGCAGACCATACTGCACGTTTTCATTTAGGAGGCAAAATGACAGTGCGATCAAAACTCGGTTACACCGCAGCCGGATTGACAGTGTTCGCGACGCTGCTCGTGCCCTTTGTGCTCTATGGTGCGTTCACCAAGGGATTTGCCAGCCTCGGATTGCACGTGGATGAAATGTACAGCGGCGGACCAAAAATGCGCACTATTCAGGCCTCTGGCTACTCAATCGATATCCACCGCCAGGTATCTCCCCACATGCTGCAGCGCGAAAAACCGTTTGTGCAGCTTGATTGGCGCCCCGTAAGCGCGTTGCCGGCGCATGTCTCTGATCTTGTGGACGTGGATGGCGACGGCCAGCCCGACCTCCGCGTGAGCTTTGACGTGCCGAAAGATCCCAAGGCGCCTCTGCGTGTCGACGTCGACCCGCTCAATCCCCGTTACCAGTCCATGCGGAATGTAGGGAAGAAGAAATTCTCGGAGCTGATTGTGCGAGTGGACGACGCGATTCTGGTGCGGGTTCCGCTAGCGCGTCCGTAGTTGTTCGCGCTGCGAACGTGTCATAGAAGCACACAACCGAAAACAAAGACACGGACGGGCCGCTACCATCAGGCCGTAGCGGGAGTTTTGGGCGCAACGAAGGAGCGAACAAACGGCGCAAGCTTCTGCTATCGCCTGTCTACCTAAAGTGACCCGGCTCACTGCCTTTCAACCGCGTGTAACGCACATCACAGAAAAACTTGACCGCCGGCGTTACAATGTGTGGCGTTCGTTGGGAGGGATGTCATGAAACCGCATTCGCAGTCGCGCTCAACAACACCACCGGCTGTGGCGATTCTTGCGGGCAGTTTCTCTGGTTGAGCGCCACGGTTGGGAATGGCCCAGTCGGGTACCAATCGGCCGGTGTGCGAATCGTGTTGGCGTTGGCGCATTCAGCCGAGGCCAAGATTGTCTATACCAAAACTCACCGAGTTATCGGGCCCAACCAGCGATGACGCTGACCGGTTACGCCTACGAGACCATCCCCGGCAAGCCAATCATCGCGGGCGAGACGAAAGGGCCGGATGTAATCACCATGCAGCCGGGTAGCCCTGGCAGGCTGGCGCTGGGAAGGAAGTAGCAACATGGCTAGGACACCAAGGAGGACGCAATCGTGATCAACAAACTGTACATACTGACGTTCATGGTCGTGCTTGTGTTGACAGCTCTGGCACAGGCGCAGACTTTCACCGATCTTTACAACTTTACATACTCGTCGGGGGCATATCCCTCAGCCGCCGTGATTGAGGATAGCTCTGGCAACCTCTATGGGACAGCCTCCGGTGGGGGCACTGACTACTTCGGCGTGGTGTACGAGTTCAGCAGTAGTGGCACGTATACCGTGCTATACGCCTTTACAGGGTCCCCAGACGGAGAGAGTCCCAACACCCCGGTGATCCGCGACAGTCAAGGAAATCTGTATGGCACCGCCGGGTTGGGCGGTACGGACTCCTGCGGCGTAGTGTTCAAACTCGACACCGCAGGGACCGAAACTGTGCTGCACAGCTTCGCCGGCACCCCGGACGGCTGCAATCCGTACCAAGGCGTCATCATGGACAAAAAAGGTAATCTGTACGGGACTACCTCCTCTGGCGGCACTTACAGGGAGGGCACGGTGTTCAAGCTGACGGCAAAAGGGAGAGAGACTTTGCTGCACCGCTTCCAAGGGGAACCGTCGGACGGCGCCTATCCCTCCGTCGGACATCTGATCATGGACGAGGCTGGCAACTTGTATGGCTTGACCGACGAGGGCGGCACGTCGAGCGACGGGGTGCTGTACAAGCTGACTCCGAAAGGAAAAGAGACCCTGCTGTACAGCTTCGCTGGAGGCTCTTCGGACGGCTGCCAGCCCTTCGGGACCGTGGCGATGGACAAGACCGGAAACTTCTATGGGACCACCGAACACTGCGGTTCCAACAGCTACGGGACTATATGGAAGGTGAGCGCCAAAGGCAAGGAGACCATCCTGCACAACTTTGCCGGGGGCACGTCAGACGGGTGCTATCCGGTCGCTGGCGTGACTCTGGACTCGAAGGGCAACCTGTATGGCAACACCGACGAATGCGGCGGGACAGGTTGCGACGGGTACGGCTGTGGTACGGTGTGGGAGCTAAGCGCGAAAGGCAGGCTCACCCTGCTGCACAGTTTTGACGGCTCAGACGGCGTCCTCCCGAATGGCGAAGTGCTGCGAACTACCAACGGCACGCTGTTCGGCACCACCCCCGAGGGCGGCACCGGCTGCGATGATGGCTGCGGGACGGTGTGGTCGTACGTGCCCTAAGCGATTGCTGTAAGTAAGGGGCGGTTGGTGCGGGTCTGGTTCCAAGCGCCGCAACAGCCCCTTTTTTCTGCGTGACTGTTGTAACATCTCGATAGCGCTCAAAATCCCCCCACTCGGATACCGGATCGGTGTCCGACGCGTGGAACCTGCCAACCCCGTCCGCAAGGTCGAGTTCAAACTAATACACCTCACAGGTGGCTGGCATTTCCAGCCGCCCCTGATGCAACCCAAGTCAAAGGGCACGGACGGCTATCCGTGCCCGCGACGCGCAACCCCATTACCAGCTTACTGCAACACCACTTCGGCGCCTTCCTTCAGACCACTTATCAGCTCAGTCTTGGCGCCGTTGGAGATGCCGATGTTGACCGCAACCTTCCTCTTGCCGTCCTTGGCGTGCGGGTCGGGCACTTCGACCGAGGCCTTCTTATCCTTGTCGTAGATGATGGAGCCTTCGGGAATCTGTAAGACGTTCTTGTGTTCTTCCAGGATGATCTCGGCGTTAGCGGTCATTTCAGCCTTCAGCTCACCGCCAGGATTGTTGATGGATACCCGGACCTCGAATGTGGTCACGTTGTCCTTCTCAACCCCCATCGGCGAAATCTTGGTCACCTTGCCGTCGAAAGTCTTGTCCTTGAAGCTTTCCACCTTGATGCGGGCGGGCTGACCGAGGTCAACCTTGCCGATATCGCTTTCATCGACCTTGCCCTTCACATAAACTTCGCTGGTGTCGCCCAGCGTCATCACACCGCAATTCGCCTCGGTTTGTCACGCCAGCGCTGTGGGCTGGCTAGTCTAGCCGTAGCCCCTTAGCTGGCCATTACCTGTCCATGAGCCTACTTCCGGAGGTGACGAATTTGCATCCAGACCGCACCCGTTCGTAACCCGAAGTCGAGCGGTAGGCCGCCGATGACTCAAGATAGGCGTCTCTATGGATGACGAGGCGCAGCCGCGAGCTGAGTTTGAGGCGCAGGGACTCGTCAACTTGCCGGTAGCCTGGCAACGAACCGCCCGGCTGCTTCTTGGGGACCGAAGAGAGTGGAGAGCTGTACGGACCAGCGCATCCTGATCGTTGACGATGACCGGACCTTATTGGACAGCCTCACCCGCTGGATCAAGCATGAACTGAAGTGCGAAGTACATTGCGCGGCGGACCGGGAAGAAGCGGAGGCCTTGCTGGATTGTTATCAGTACGCCTTGGTCATGACAGACCTGTCTCTTTCATCCCAGAGGCTCGAGGGCCTCGACCTGATTGAGCGTGTCGAGGACACGCCGCCGAAACTCAGGCCCAGGATCATCACTCTAACCGGTCATGGCTCGCAAGAGATTCGAGCCCGGGCATTGAAAAAGGGAACAGACGCTTTCTTCGAAAAGCCCGCACCCATAAAAGAAGTACTGGCCGCGGCCCGCGAGTTGCTGGGGGCGGCAAGCGCGTCCCATCCTGCGACACCCCAAGCAGAGGACGGGTTATTAGCCAAGCTGCTTCACTCTTCCGTCATCGAACCTTGGGTGCAGCCGATATTCCGCATCCGCCCCAGTGATCAGGCTATCGTTGGCGTCGAATGCCTCAGCCGCGGTCCCAAAGGCACGCCTTTCGAACGACCCGACGCCCTGTTCGCTTACGCCAGACGCAAACGCGCGGAAGACAGCTTGGACCGGCGCTGCATTTTCTTGGCACTCAAAGCTGCGACTACACTTCCGAAACACCTCCGCGTCTCTGTCAACGTGCACGCGTCAACGCTGGGCCGTCGCAAAGATTTTGCTCGCTGGCTGCGCTCCTGCGCGTCTAAGAATTTGTTTCCCCTGGACCGGCTAACCGTAGAGATCGTAGAACACGCGCCGGTGTGGAACGAAAGCCAATTCCTGCGAGTCCTGTCTGACCTGCGCAACGCGGGAGTGAAAATCGCGTTGGACGATATTGGACTTGGCCATTCCAATTACCGGATGATTCTGGACGTCCACCCCGATTATCTGAAGATCGACCGCTACTTCGTTCAGGGCTGCGGTCAGGATCACGACCGCCGCGCGGTGATCGCCTCCATCGTCAAGCTAGCCACTGATCTGGGCGGCTTGGTGGTTGCCGAAGGGGCTGCGAACGAAGATGATCACCTCGCACTGGCAACACTTGGCGTTGAGTTGAGCCAGAGTTTTCTGCTTTCTCGCCCGGTGCCCACGTCGGAATTCGACCTGGAGCGTGCGCTGGCAGCCAGCCGCTTGAGCCCACCCAGTCAAGATTGCTTAAGACCTGAAGATCTTTGATTCGGGGCCGCGCTGGGCGAAAAAAACCGTCCACGCCCGTGGCAACTGCCGCACGGTGGGAGGGCCGGGCAAACGGAGACGGCATTCCGGGCGGGCGCCTTCAGCATGAAGCCCCCGAGGCCGATTCAGAATACGGCACTCGAATGAAGAATGTTGTGCCTTTGCCCGGCGTGGTTTCAAACCAGATCCTGCCGCCATGCCGTTTCACAATCGTGTTGTGCGCCAGCGCGAGACCCTGCCCGGTGCCCTTGCCGATGGGCTTTGTGGTGAAGAACGGCTCGAATATTCGGGGCTGCGCCTCTGCGGGAATGCCCGCTCCAGTGTCGGAAATCGTCAGCTCGATTCCGTCGCTATCACGGCGTGTCCGAATGGTGATTTTACCCTTGCCTTTGGCCCCGTCACCGACCACTTGCTCGATGGCATGGGCCGAGTTGACCAGCAAATTAAGGATGACCTGATTGAAGTCCGCAGCGTGACAAGGAACAGGCGGTAAGCCGGGTTCCAACAAGGTCTCAACCTCTGCCACGTACTTCCACTCGTTGCGCGCCACCGTCACGGTGGTTTCGATAGCCTTGTTGATGTCAATCGCCTGCTTCTCTTCAGACCCAGGATGAGAGAATTCCTTCATCGCCCGTACGATCTTCGTGACCCGTTGAATGCCGTCGAGCGATTGCTCGATCGCTTTGGGTATCTCCTCCTGCATGTACTCGATGTCCGCTGCCTCCCAATTACGATCGAATTGTTCTAACATCGCTTCGGACAAGCTGCCGTTTCCTGCCGCGGCCCGCATCTGACGCATTGCGTCAAACAAAGGGATAATCGATGCCCAGGATTCTTTAAGAAAGGTGGTGTTATCACCAACGTATTGTGAGGGCGTATTGATCTCGTGGGCGATGCCGGCCGCAAGCTGGCCAATCGCTTCCAACTTCTGGGCTTGTCGAAGCTGGGTTTCCAACTCGCGCCTTTCGGTGGTATCACGCACGAAGGCAAAGCAGTATTCCTGCCCATCGAACTCCAGATAGTTCGCAGTTATCTCCACCGGAAAGACCCGTCCGTCTTTGTCTTTGTGCTGGGCTTCAAAGGTCATCGATCCCTTGGTTTTGAGCTCATTCCAATGCCTTTTCCAAGCTTCTCTTGGGAAGAGCGGATCGATATCGGGGATTGATAGCCCGAGAATCTCCTCGCGGGATCGTCCAAGGGTGCGGCACGCCGCCTGGTTGGCGTACACGATACGTCCTTCTGGGTCGATCCATTCAACCGCGTCCGAAGCGTGCTCCATCGAGAACTGGGTTAACCGAAATTCCCTTTCAGCCCGCTTCCGCTCGGTAATATCCTCGTAGGTGCCGAGAACGCCCGTCACCTGGCCATGCAGATCGAGCAGAGGCATCTTGTTGGTCTGGAGCCACAGTTCGCTTCCACCGGGCCTGGTCTGGAGTTCGTGGAAGCAGAGTTTTGCGGTTCGCTGCTCCATCACCTGTTGGTCGTCGGCACGATAACGCTCAGCCACGTCGGCCCAGGGAAGCTCGAAATCATGTTTGCCGACAATCGCCGCGGGACTGTCCAGCCCTGCATCGGTCGCAAAAGGGCGATTGCAACCCAGATAAACGCAGTTTTTGTCCTTCCAAAAGACGCGTTGCGGTATAGCGTCCAGAATGGACTGGAGCATCTGGCGTGATGCGCGCACTTCTTCCTCGGATCGCCTCCGCTCGGTGATGTCTTCCTTGAGGGCGAGGTAATGGACGACAGCGCCCTTTTCGTTTGTAATGGGACGAATTTTCGCCGCTTCCCAGAAAATCTCCCCACTTTTCTTCCTATTGCAGAACTCGCCACGCCATTCTCGCCCTTGCTTGATGGTAGACCAGAGGTCCTGGTAGACATCTGGGGGAGTGAGTCCAGACTTAAGAATGCTTGGGTTCTTCCCCAGCACCTCTTCCGCCGCATAGCCGGTGATCTCCGTGAATTTCGGATTCACGTAGCTGATGTTGACTTCGGGGTCAGTGATAACCACCGAAACCGGGCTCTGCTCAACGGCTAACGACAACTGGCGGAGTGTGTCCTCGTTTCGTCTTCGCTCGGTGATGTCACGGAAGATCCAGATTCTCCCGTAATACCGCCCATCCTCACCCACAACGGGAGATGAGTATCGGTCGAACACCATTCCGTCCTTGAATTCGATCTCGTCCCGGCTGGTCGCATTCGGGTGGTCATACAGGTATCTGACTTTCTCCAGAAATTGCTCGGGGTTCTTGGTAGTGCCGCAGGCGTGTTGCAGCATCAGGTCATCGTCGTCCTGTTCGGCCAGGGCCGGAGGAGCCTGCCAGATTTCCAGGAAACGCTTGTTGCGCAAGATGATCCGGCCTTGAGCGTCGACGACTAAGATTCCGTCAATGGTGGAGTTTGCCTGAGCTTCGAGGAGGGCGCTTTTTGAGCGAGCCACCTCCTCAGCTTGCTTGCGGTCGTCGATGTTCATGCAGATGCCGGTTAAACGCGTTGCCCTCCCGGCGGCGTCAGCAAAAACCCGGCCCTTAGCCCACAACCAATGCACGCTTCCATCGGGCCAGACCACGCGGTACTCTATGCAGTAATTCTGCCGCTTGAAGGCCGCATCCTCGACTGCGCTCTTGACCTTCTCTCGGTCGTCGGGATGGATGGCGTTCAAGGCTGCATCGAAATCTGTAGGACCATTCTCAGAAAAGCCAAACAATTCTTTGCGGATATCCGACCAAACCTGTTTGCCTGTGATCACGTCATAGTCCCAGACACCAACCTTGACGGCGTCCAGAGCCGCCCACGTCACTTCCCGGTTGCTTTCCAGTGCAAGTTCAAGCCGCTTCCGCGCAGCCGCCTCGTCCCGATACAAGCCCTGCGCGTTGTCCCGCTGGCTCCGCTCGGCCTCCAGGCTTGAATGAAAGTCTCTTTCCTTCCTGGCGATGGTAAGACCCAGAAACACGGCAAACGCTATGGGCACAAAGAAGGCTAAGAGATCAACGCTCCATTGCCCAGGCCTAAGCTGGGCGAGCCGTATGACAACCTCCATCACCGTGGTTGCCAGGAAGACAACCGCGAGCTTGGCCCACAAACTGACCTCGCGCGCCGGCGGAGGCGGACCTTCCGGTCGGCTTGTGAGCGGGAAACGCATCCTGACAGTTCACACATCGACGAAGATCTACAGAAAGACGGGATAGAGACCGCCGCAGTGGTTACTTTCGTTTCTCGTGCTTTGGGAATCTTCACCTGAGCCGCCGTATTGATCAGAAGCCGCGTCCGGCAACTGACTGGCACAACCTACGGCGTCCCCACGCTTTCTCACAGCGAATTGGCCGGATTGCTTCTCGGCTGGGATCCCTATGACGTCGTTGGGATTCAAGCGCATACGGTGCCGGTCGAGCCTCTTCTCGACAAGATTGGCATTTCCTACGACAAATCCAAACAATGGCCTCTCTCCGGGAAAGATCGAGGTTGTCTGACAAACTGATATGACAAAACAGGCGTGCATTATCGGCGGCGGCGTAGCGGATCTGGAATGCGGTCCTGCAAAGGCATAGAGCAGCTCGCGAGCGTCCTGGGAATCGGCCGCGGTCCTGATGGATTTTTCCTTTGCCGGGAATGGTTCCGTCACCCCCACGACGCAACCCGCGAGGGCATCTATCTTGCCGGATGCGCCACTGGAATAAAGCCGATTTGCAACTGCATGATCGAGGGGGCGTCGGTGGCGTCCCGCGTGGCCGCTGTCCTGCGGGAGGCTGATGGCAAGTCGCTGATCACCAGCCCCCCTACTGCGCGAGGCGACGCTGGATGGCGCGCGTCCGACCGCTAGGCGAATTGTCGCCCGATACTCTTGACCGTTCCCTCGAGAAAGTCCGATTAACTCCATCTTTGTCACTTCAAGCGGAGCAGAATCGCCCGTTTACGGGCAATTTTGCGGAGTCGAGAAACCTGCTTGGCTTCTGCCGGACCCAATCAGACCTTCCTGGAAGAGACGTCCGCCTGAACCTGGCGAGCCGCGGCCCTGTCAAGGGAATAAAGGTTGATTTCAAATCTTCCGATAACCTATCCATGCTGTCAGTGTCGACTGTCAGCCAAGGGCCAGCAGTCACGGGAGGCTGTGCTCATTATCACCGTGCGCGGATGAGATGTGAGCGATACTGATCTGTTTCCCCAACGTACGGAAACGGCAGATAATTGCCACCACGGCCAAGTAGCCAAAGGAAAATTCATGGACACGAAACACCTGGGCATTAACAGCAAACTGATTCATGCGGGGCACAAGGCGGATGCAACTGGCTCAGTCAACGTTCCTATCTACCAAACCTCTACCTTCGCGTTTCGGAATGCGGCGCATGGCGCGGCGCTTTTTGCTGGGGAGGAAGATGGCTACATCTATACGCGCATTGGAAACCCCACCATTGCCGCTCTGGAGGACAGCGTCGCCGAACTGGAAAACGGTTGCGGTGGCATCGCCACCAGTTCCGGGATGGGGGCCGTTTGCACGGTGTATCTGGCTTTGCTGCAGGCAGGCGCGCACGTTGTTAGTACAGCATCCGTCTACGGTCCCAGCCGGGGATTGATGGAGAAAGATTTTTCACGCTTCGGAGTCGAGTCCACCTACGTCGACACCACTGATGTGGCGCAAGTTCAGCAGGCGCTGAGGCCGAACACAAAACTGGTTTATCTGGAAACCCCTGCCAACCCCACCATGCAAGTCAGCGACATCGAACAAATCTCGAAGCTTGCGCACGCTCACGGCTGCCTGGTGGTGGTCGACAACACCTTTGCCAGCCCCTACCTGCAGCGGCCACTGGAGTTGGGCGCAGACGTCGCACTGCACTCCGTGACCAAGTTCATCAACGGCCATGCGGACGTTGTGGGCGGGATCATTGTGGCAAAAGAGATGGATATCTACAAGCGTCTGCGTAAGGCAATGATCAACTCGGGCTGTAACATGGACCCACACCAGGCGTTTCTGGTACTGCGCGGTTTTAAGACACTCGGAATCCGGATTGAGCGAGCCCAGCAAAGCGCGATGGAAATTGCGCGCTGGCTTGAGAAACAACCTGAGGTCAGTGCGGTCCTTTACATAGGATTGGAATCCCACCCGCAGCATGAACTGGCCAAGCGGCAGATGAGAAACTTCGGTTCGATGATCAGCTTCGAACTGAAGGGTGGAATGAAAGCCGGGCGCCTGCTGATGGACCACGTTCGAGTGGCCACATTGGCGGTTTCGCTTGGCGGCGTGGAGACGCTTATCGAACACCCGGCGTCGATGACGCATGCGAGCATATCACCCCAAGATCGGCGTGCAGCCGGCTACAGCGATGGGCTGGTGCGGTACTCGGTCGGCATCGAAGATGTGGAGGATCTGATCGCTGATCTGCGTCAGGCTCTCAAAGCCGTCGCCGAAGCGCCAGATCACGAGAGCGCCGGTTCTTTTGTGAAGGTCCAGGATTGAACTACTTCCTGTGAGCTTCACCCTCCGAATCACCACGTGCGTCGGCTGCCGTCCTTTGCTTGCCGTTACGACTGCGGACTGATCAGATTGTGATAAACCCAAAGTGAATGAGAACGAGGGAGGAAATCGCCACGATTGCCCAAAGCAAGATTCCCTGCAGCAGGGGACGCACCCCTACCTGTTTCAGGGTTGCCTTTGAAATCCCAGTGCCAATCGGGTAAAGAGTAACCGTCAACCCGGTTTTTCCCAGGGTGCTGAGTTTCGGATACAGCGGGCCGATTTGACTCCTTGGCCCTGGCCTGGGGGTGAGTGAAATTGATGCCATGACAATGGCGCGATTTGAAGAGAGGCAAAAGAAGGGGGTGCGCTTAAGTTCTTGGCACTCTGAAAGAGCCGCCGTCGGAGGCCCCAAAGCCAACCGATTGACAGTGCTCACAGATTTCGCATCGTGATCGGCAAACGTTAATATAAGGGAAGTGTGTGATCTCCGTGGGAGGTGTGGTCATGGACGTTCTCACTCTGTTGTGCATTGATGACCGTCCTCAACTGTTGGAGCTCCGCAAAGCGCTTCTCGAATCCCACGGTTATCGTGTCCAAACGGCCTTAAGCGGCCAGACCGCGATGAGGCTGCTACAGGATACGCCAGTGGCCGCTGTTTTACTGGAGTACAAAACCGAAGGCATGGACGCGGAGGCCATAGCCTACCATGTTAAGCTGCACTTTCCCAGCGTACCGATCATTCTTCTTTCCGCTTACGCCTGTACGCCAGAGCGAATACTGTGGTTAGTGGATGATTACGTCATGAGGAGCGAACTATCGGAAAGGCTGATACCAGCCATTGAACGAGCGACCGGGCGGTCCCACACAAACGAGATACGCAAACCCGCATCACATACTAACGCGGCCTAAATCCCCCTCCAGATAAGGCCCGACTGGGAAAAAAATGGAACGTCTACACACGCGGAACCTGCCAGCCCTGCCCGCAAATTCGAGTTCAAACTGACACATCTTGCCTGACGGCGCCCAGGTTCGCGACCCCGTTTCTTGCGCGCTAACCTGGGCTTCCAACTTACTGCAACACCACTTCGGCGCCTTCCTTCAGACCACTTATCAGCTCAGTCTTGGCGCCGTTGGAGATGCCGATGTTGACCGCAACCTTCTTCTTGCCGTCTTTGGCGTGCGGATCGGGCACTTCGACCGAGGCCTTCTTATCCTTATCGTAGATGATGGAGCCTTCGGGAATCTGCAAAACGTTCTTGTGCTCTTCGAGAATGATCTCGGCGTTGGCGGTCATTTCCGCCTTCAGCTCACCGCCAGGATTGTTGATGGATACGCGGACCTCGAATGTGGTCACGTTGTCCTTCTCAACCCCCATCGGCGAAATCTTGGTGACCTTGCCGTCGAAGGTCTTGTCCTTGAAGCTTTCCACCTTGATACGGGCGGGTTGGCCCAGGTAAACCTTGCCGATATCGCTTTCGTCAACCTTGCCCTTCACATAAACTTCGCTCGTGTCGCCCAGCGTCATGACCAGCGTGGCGGAGGAGCCCAACACCAGGATCGAGCTGACCGCATCGCCAATCTCCACGTCGCGCGACAGCACGATTCCGTCAATCGGCGACACAATATCGGTGTAGCTGAGCTGTTCTTCCAGTTGCTTCAGGTTCGCCTGGTCGCGGGTCATTTCGGCTTGCGCCTGCGCGATCTTCGCCTTCAGCACCGTGATTTGCGCTTTGGCCACATTCTGCTTGTTCAGGGCCATCTTGTAATTCTTGTCAGCGTCATCGAGCGCCGTCTGAGAAACTACGCCATCCTGTGCCATTTGAGTGGCGCGGTCATATTCGCGCTTCAGCAAAGGAACATCCGGGCCTTCGGCGTCAACCTTGGCGCGCTCATAATCAGCCTGCGAGCTGGCAAAATTGGCTTCCGCAGCCTGCAAAGCGGCGCGGGACTGTTCCACCTGAGCTTCGATCTCGATCTTGTCCAACTGCGCCAGAAGCTGGCCTTGCTTCACCCGGTCGCCATACTCCACATACAGCTTCTTCACAATGCCGCTGGCCTTGGACTTGATCTCAACCTTGGTAATGGGAGTGACTTTGCCGGTCGCCACCACGCTCTTGGCCAAGTCACCTTTCTCCACTTTGGCGAGCTTGGTGGGGTCGATCTTGGTGCCGCCCCGGCTGAAGGCGAAAAGCGCCACCGCGCCGAGCAGTACTACTCCAACCACAACGCTGATAATAATGATCCGTTTGCGGCGCTTCTTCTTTGCGTTACCGTTGCCGTTCACAGCAGCCTCCTGCAAAAGCCAATTCTCATGCCTCATCCTCTACTACGCACGGAAACCTTGATTAGTTCCGTATTCTTGAACAACCTTCCACCCATACCGGTGGGCAGTTTCCTGGCTCATTCTCTTAGACCGACGAAAGCGGAAAAGGGAAGCAACACCAGTGAGATCCAGCAGCCGGCAAGCCAACTCGCCAACTCCTCTCTGCATTGTATCTCCGCCATGTTGCCGCGGAAAGGCGCTTCCTCCTTTGAAATGTTAGAATTACACTTCCATGATGGCTTCTGTGCTGCTGCGGGGGTTTCTCATCCTGCTGCTGGTTGCGGCCAACGCCTTCTTTGCCGCCGCCGAGTTCGCCCTGGTCAGCGTCCGTGATACCCGTATTCAGCAATTGGTGGAAGCGGGTCGCGCCGGCGCCCGCACCGTCCAAAAGCTGCACCGGAACCTGGACCAAGTGGTGAACGGCGTCCAACTGGGAATCACAATAGTTAGCCTGACCCTCGGTTGGCTGGGCGAGCCGCTGCTCGCCCACATGATGGAAGAATCCCTGGGCTTCGTGCCTCACGCCAACCTCTACGCCCACGGCATCGCCATTGTTTTTGCTTTCAGTTTGATTACCTGTCTGCACGTGATTCTCGGCGAACTGGTGCCCAAGTCGCTGGCGCTGCAACGGGGAGAGCAAGTGGCGCTGACTGTGGCCGCGCCCATGGACGTCTTTCTCACCTTGACTCGTCCGCTCACTTTTGTGATGAATAGCGCTGCCGGGTCGGTGCTGAGGATCTTCGGATCGAAAAAACTGCGGCAAGGGCCGGTACATTCTCCCGATGAGCTTAAGCTGATTGTGACCGCCAGTCGCCAGTTTGGACAGATCCCACCCTCCCAGGAGGAGATCATTCATCAGGCTCTGGAACTGGAGAGCACCACCGTGCGTGAGGTGATGGTGCCGCGGCCGGACATTTTTTCTTTGCCCGGGAATCTCACGTTGGATGAAGCGCTCGCCCGCGTGGTGGAAAAAAATCACTCGCGAATTCCCGTCTACGACCCGCAGAGCGGTCCCGAACACATTATCGGCGTGCTATACACCAGAGACCTCATGCGCTGGATGCGCATGCGCCTGGCCGTCATCGCCCCGGGTGGAGCTGCTGGAAAAGTTTCCAGCGCAAAGGTCAGCCAAATCATGCGGGATGTGCTGGTCGTGCCTGAAACCAAAGTCCTCACCGAATTGCTGGAGGAATTCAGAGAGCGCAAGCGCCATCTTGCTGTCGTAGTGGACGAGTTCGGCTCTACAGCCGGTGTCATCACCGTCGAAGACATTCTTGAACAGTTGGTCGGCGAGGTGCAGGACGAGTTCGACGTTGCCACAGCGCCCCAGCCGGTCCTGACGGAAAACGCTCCATTGCTGCTGGAGGGAGCGGTCGGCATCCGCGACTTGGAATCGCAGTACGCGCTGCCCCTTCCCCGCGATGCCGGCTTTGAAACCCTGGCCGGTTTTGTGCTCGCGCGGTTGCAGAAAATCCCTCGCGTGGGCGACGCCTTCCTTTTCGAGAACCACCGCTTTACCGTCGAGGAGATGGAGGCCCACCGCATCGCCAAAGTGAAGATCGAAGAAATCCCGCCGTCAGCCACCACAAAGGCCGGGGACTGAAAGCCCATGCTTGCGTGGGGACAGCCGCCCTCGGCTGTTTAGCCGGGCGCAGCCCGCAAGCTGTCTTTTCCGATATGTGGTCCGTGAACACCCGCCGCCGAAGATTCCCGGCTTTGCCGATATATGTGACTGCAGACAGGCAATCACAAACCGGGCTCGCCAGCGCACTTGACTCATATTTACAACTTGCATAGAATGTATATACAGAAACAAGCGAGGGTATCATTATGGCCGTGACACTGACATCCATCCGATTGGATACGCATTTGGCCGACGAAGCCGTGAACGTACTCGGAGCGAAATCGCGCACTGAGGCCGTGCACGTGGCGCTGCGCGAAATTGTCGCGCTGAAGCGCTTCAAGAACTTGATGAAAAAGAACGCGGGCAAGCTCTCGTTTGCCGCTCACAGTGAGTGACATTGTCATTTTCGACACGTCGATCTTCAGCGATGCCCTGCGTACCGGTCGTCATGAGCCGAGAATCCAGTGCCTCACAGGTCTCATCCGAACCTCTTCCGTGGTCCTCGCCGAATTATGGCGTGGCGCTACCCGCCCCGCAGAGCGGGAATTTTTGCGGACGCTGGCCAGGAACCATCCAGTCCTCACGCCCACGGAGAAGATCTGGCTGGAGTCGGGCCAGATACTGGCCAAAATTCGTGCTGACCGCGGGTTTGCGCCCGAGAAACTGCGCAATCTGCACTTTGACGTGCTGATCGCGCTCACGGCGCGCGCGCACGGTGCCCGCCTCATCACCTCCGACCGTGCCGATTTCGAAATGATCATGCATTATCGGAAATTCCAGCTTGAGGTTTGGTAATCGCGGTTTAGAATTACACCACGTCCACCGCTTCCATCTCACCGCCTTGCGCAGCGCCATGGGCATGGCCGGTGCGATCCTAGCCGAAGAGTTTTCTGGCTCCCGGCGTCCCGCCGCCGACAGCCAACCGCGGCGCGATGCTTAACGACGGTCTCTTCGACACGCGACTGGATCCCCGAAATCCCGCGACAGGCTTGGATTGTGCTTGACACAACGGTTGTGGGGTGACAAAATTCCTTCCGTTTAAGCTCGCTAGCCATAAATGATGGAGGACATACAAGTGACGAAGACCGTAATCGGCTTGATGCTGTGCTTGACCGTGCTGGCATTCACCATGACCGCCATGGCCGCCAGTAAGGATGGAATCTTTCTCACCAAGGACGGAAGAAAAACTATCAACACCAACGACCCGTCCAAGGGTCAGCCCTACGTCGAAAATGACGCTGGCCTCACCACTATCTTTGACAATCTGGCCCACAAGTACCCCGACGGGTTGTACTGGTGCTGCGCGGGTGTCACCATCGAGGGCCCCGGCAGTGGTGGCCCCGAATGGTGGCAGGCGGCTGCTTTCACACCGAGCACAAACCTGAACGTGACCAAGATCGAAGTCGCGCTGCAATACATTGCCGGGACGTACACGCACGTGCTCTTGAGTCTGAACAACGATGACGGTACCGGGAGGCCGGGCACCGCTCTCGAACAGTGGAAGGTGACAGACATGCCGCCGTCCGCAAGCTGCTGCAAGGTTATGACCAAGAGTAGCGCGGGCATACCAGTCACCGCCGGAACTCAATACTGGGTCGTTGTGAAAACCGAAAACCAGTCCGACATATGGGCCACTTGGAACGACAATGACACCAAGCAGCTTGACTCGGAGGCCATCCCACAGGCCTATTACTGCAAAATGCAGGGGGATTATTGCGGGGCGGGTCACAGCGGAGTTTGGACGCCCTTCCAAGGCTACCAAGGCAACGCTTTCGCCGTGCTCGGGAAATAGGTTTCAGCGTGGGCCGCGCCAAATGGGGTTCGCGTTCTCTCAGGTACCCTAGTATCCCGAGTTTGATATTCGTTGATAAAGTAATGGTGTTTTGAAAGGGCGCGGCTTCAGCCGCGCCGGTAGCTTTTGAGAATAGGGGCTTCAGAGTGTGCGTGAGAACCCTGATTCTTTGTGAGGCGGCGGAGCGGATTCACCAAAAGCTAGCCCCGAAGGGGCGAGCGATACTAGCCCAGCGCTTCAGCGCTGGGGAAAGTGTAACAAATGACCAAAGTCCCGGAGGCTCTCACGCACACACTTCAGCCCCTGGGGTTGCGAATGCGTGAATCATCCGAACTACCCATAGTTCTTCAACGAATCTTTGACTCAGGATACTAGATGCCTTGCAAATCCGCTGCGGCTGCTGGAGTCCACCGAACACGCATCAGGAGTTAAGCATCCGTTCGATACGGGCGTCCATCTCTTCCTCTTCGATAAACTCCCCCCGGTCGGCCTGCGCGATGCCTTCCCGCACGGCGGCGCGAAAACGCGCATCCTGTTCAAGCAGGCGCACGACCTCATCCTTTACCAGCCGCTCGCTGTCTGTACCGGCATTGGCTGGCGATTTGCGATAGCTGCGCTTCCTGCTCCGGGGTGAAATGGACTTCCATGCCTGCCAGGGTAGGGGGACGAATCTATCGTGTCAACGGGCGTTGCCTCGGCACGATCCCACCCTTGTGCACGGAACGCGCAAAGATGGCGAGGGTGCCCCGTCCTTGTCTCTCCGGTTCTTGGAGAGACAGAGCCTGCCCTGAGCGCAGTCGAAGGGGCAGGGGTTTTCATCGCGATGGCGGCCAAACTGCCCCGGCCTCGGCACGGAAGGCCGGGCCACCCCGCAGCGGCTTGGACGCTAAGGTCGATGGAGCAGAACCAAGCAGGCGCCCAGCAGCCCGAGAGCGCAGGCACTGGTGCCAAAGACAATAGTCGTGAGCGTCGTCAAGAAAAGGGTATTCCTCCGATTGCCGAGGTTGTATGCGACGAACTCCGCGGAGGTCGCGTGTTGGAGTGAGTCCTTTACCCACCGTGGTGCATACAGGGTATTATCGCCGCGTCCAGGACATTCATCATCACTCACAACGTTTTCACCTACGGCTACCTTGGATATAACGCCCATTGCCCACGCGACCTTCGTCATCATGAACACGTTCTCCGTTGCCGCAGTGTAAGATCGTCGGCAGGACCTGACTGCCAGCCAGGCCAACACGGCCGCGGCGCATGCTAGAATCGCGAGCAACACTACGATGAAAACAGCAGGTATGCCCTTGTGGGTCACAGCCAATCCGACCACGGCCGATTCCGCGGCCAGAATGGCCGCGAGGTTCTTAATTCCTGTGTCGTGGTGGCGCAGGAACCACTCCATGTGGCGGCCATAGTTCGTAGAGGCCAATGATAGGAGGTCCGAGAGATGGCTGTTCTCGATGGCTCCCACTGACGCCCAGAGCGGCGTTTGCAGGGATTCTTTATCCACGAGCAAATGGTATCGTACCTATCTTGGGCACACAAGGTCGACGCCGGGTGCCCCGCCCCTGTCTCTCGGGTTGCTGGAGGGACACGGTGGGGGATTTTCCTCGCGGCGCCGATTAAACCACCCGGGCTGGAGAGTTATGGCAGGGCACTCAGCAGGTTGCTGTGGGTTTGCCTGAAGAACTCTAGGGCGTCTTCGTTGAGGCAGAGCTTCCTGCCGAACCTCCCAACAACGAGTACTTTCCGTTCTTCTGGTGCGCCACTGAGGCCGACCAGGCTCATCCTCCAAAGCTTCATGCCTGGCCTCCTCTCAAGCCTCTCGAGCACATCCCCCCACCGGGTCCCCATTTCATCGATGCTTCGCGCCCCAGGCACCTTTATTAGTGACGGGGCGGAGCCCGTAACCTTCTTGATAAGGTCGTCGAACGTCGGACTCTCAAGGGCGACCTGTACGGCGCGGTTGAGTGGCATCCCAAGGCCCTTCTCCAACAGGTCCCGATACTCGCTCGACTGGGTGTCTCCCTCCAGAAGAAAGCGAATTGCCTTGAGAAACCGGTTGTCCGAGGCGATCTTGCGCCGGTCCTCCATCTCGTGGCGCAGGGTCTTGATTTCGGAGAGCACGTCTTTCACCTCCGCTTTGACGGGGTCGAACTGGCCCCTCAGAAACTCGCCGAACAGGTGCGCGAGTTGCTTCTTCAGGTGGCTGCGCGCGTCGGCGACACTCGTGTAGGGCAGAATGCCGTTGTTGATAGGATACCCAGCCACGTCGGCAATTAGCTCGAAGGTCTTGGTCGGTGAATCCATGCCGGGGGCGGAAAATCCCTTGCGGCCTTTGTTTTCGTCAAAAAGTTTCTTGAAGGCCATTACCTCTGCGTCAACAAGGGTAATGACAGGAACGCTGTTTTCGCGGGCTGTCCTGAACTCATTGTGAGTAACGCTTAGGCCGTTCTTGGAGATCGACCCATATCTTTTGCCAACGATGAGAATAGCGAGTTGGCACTGCCGCAGGGTTACGTAGCAGGAGCCCTCCGCTGAGCGTAAAGGGGAATAGCCAACGTCCCCGTACTCGCTCATGACCGGGTTGTACGACAAATCCGCGACGGTGTCCCGGATCGCGTCGCGGAGGTAATGTAAGTCCTCGATGGTGGAGCTGATAAAGATGTTCGGTATCACCTCTGGCTACCTCCCCGGACGTGCGGGCAACAGCCCGCTCATGCACGCTCATTATCGTATAGGAGTCCCGGTGTGGCGAACCACAGCAACTCATCCGCGTCTGTGCGAATGAGTGGGCGGGCCATTCGCAGCCCCCAAGCCTCTGCAAACACGCCACATCCAGTTCTTGACATAAATCGCATATTGCAATATATATATGTCGATTAGCAATATGACTCTCGGCGAGAAAATCCGCTACCTGCGCGAAGTGGAAGGCTCGCTGCGCGGCATGAACCGGCCCCTGACTCAGCTCGAACTGGTCCGGGCCATTCGCAAGGAAACCGGCAAAGCCATCAGCCAGTCCTACGTTTCGCAAATCGAAGGCGGAAGCCGGCGGCACATGACGCAATCCTCCCGCACTTTGCTGGCGAAGTTTTTCAAAGTGCATCCCGGGTTTCTAGTGGACGATCCCGAAGGCTACCACACGGACTTAGCTTCCGATCTTCGCACTACCGAAGGCAAGCTGGATGTTTGGCTGCTACAAGGGTCGGAACGGTTCGCCAGCGATCCGGAAGTCAGTGAAGTTCTGATCAAGGTGGCGCGCGAAAAGGACACTCGCCGCTGCATGATTTTGCTGGGCGCGATCCTGGATACGCCAGGGCTCGCCGAGCGCTTGCTCGAAGCCTTGAAGCCGGAGGCGGCGCGGACGCAACCAAAGTCGACAGGAAGGTGTGCGCAATGACGTGGGCGACGTTCTATTTGATCTGCTTCGCGCTCGGATTTCTTTTCAGCCTGCTGTCGTTCTTGCTGGGCGGCCTGCGCTTGCCCCACGGCCTGGGCGGCCATCTGCATGCAGGAGCTCACCTGCATCTTGGACACGGGGGGCACGGCGGGAATGCGGCCGGCTCAGTGCTCAACCCGGTCACGCTGGCCGCATTCCTGGCTTGGTTCGGAGGCATTGGCTATCTGCTCACGCGCTTTTCGACGCTGTGGTTCGCGGTTGGGTTGGGGATCGCGCTGCTCAGCGGCGTCACCGGCGCGGGGATCATCTACCTGTTTCTCAGCCGCGTATTGAAAGCCGAGAGCGAAGGGCTTGATCTCGAAGACTTTGACATGGTGGGCATGCTGGGCCGCATTTCGATGCCGATTCGCGCCGGCGGAACGGGCGAAATCATTTACTCGAATGCTGGCACACGTCACACCTGTGGCGCTCGCGCTGAAGATGGTGCGGCCATCGGGAAGGGAACTGAGGTGGTGGTGACTCGTTACGAGAAGGGAATTGCCTACGTCCGGTTGTGGACGGAAATGACCGGCGAAGAAAGCGAAGAACGCTCTCAGTAGAAATGACAGCGCACTAATTTCGCAAAGCTCAATAGCTGAGAACCGATCGAACCGTAAGGGGCCTGATGACTCGCAGAATGCAAATCATCACTTGGTTGATGTGGCTGGTGCTCCCTCTGACTGCGTTGCGCTACTGGTGGGCGTGGGATCGTCTGCCGGCGCGCCTGGCGACCCACTTCAACGCCGCGGGCCAGCCCAACGGATGGATGACGCGAGAAGCCGCGCTGGAGTTCGGGCTGGGAATGACGCTGCTTTTCCTGGTGGTGTTTACAGCGATCTCCTACGTCTTGCAGAAACAGAAAGCGTCTGATGCGGGCTCGTGGGCGCTGCTGGGACTTTTTGGAGTGGTTGTGGGAGTCATTCACCAAGGCAACAGCAGCATCATTCACTACAACCTGACCGGACGCCCGATTGGACTTATTACTCCGTTTGCCTTTATTCCGGTTGTCATCGTTTTGCTGGTGATCTTCTTGGGCGCCAAGCGCGGGAAAGCCCTGCCGGATGCGGCGGTGATCGCGGAGGAGAAGCATGCTTCGCTGATCATGGGCTTCATTGTTCTGATTGCGCTGGTCGGGGCATTGGCGGCTTTTTCCCAGGTTTCGAATCCGGCGGCTCGTTGGGGCGCTGTGCCAGTGGGGTTGGCGCTTGGCTTGGTTGCTGCTTTCGCGTGGAGCGGCTTCCAGTACCGCTTCAGCCCGGCGGGGCTTGAGATTCGCACGCTCGGCTGCCGACTGCGTTCGATCGCGGCGGAAGAGATTCAAGACTATTCCATCGGGACCTGGAGTTTTTGGCGCGGCTATGGGGTTCGCGGCATCGGTTCCTGCCGGGCTTACGTTTGGGGTAACAAGGTGGTGCACATTCGGACCACCCAAGGCGATGTGTACCTGGGCCACGACGAGCCCGAGAAGATCGTGCACGACTTGGACATGGTGCGACAACTGGTTCGGTAAAGTTGGCTGAAAAGGTTTGTAACAGGAGGCGATATGTTTGGCGGAACGTTCGTTGAAATATGGGTGATCGTTGGCTTGTGCGTGCTGGCCACGATGCTCTTGATGGGTATGCTGGCAAGACTTTACCGCAAGGCTGGGCCGCATGAAGCCTTGGTGGTATACGGGTTTCGCGGAACTCGCGTGGTCAAGGGGCGCGGGACGGTAATTTTCCCCATGATCGAAAACTGCCGCGATCTTTCCCTGGAGCTGATGTCGTTCGATGTGGCTCCGCAGCAGGATCTATATACCAAGCAAGGCGTTGCGGTGACGGTGGAAGCTGTGGCGCAGATCAAAGTGAAGTCGGACACGGAATCGATCCTCACCGCGTCGGAGCAATTCCTCACCAAGAGCGATCAGGAGCGCGAGGGGCTGATCAAACTGGTCATGGAAGGCCACCTGCGCGGCATTATCGGACAACTCACGGTGGAGGAGATCGTCAAGCAGCCGGAGATGGTGGGCGACCGCATGCGCTCCACCTGCGCCGATGACATGAACAAAATGGGGCTCGAAGTCATTTCGTTCACCATCAAGGAAGTGCGGGACAAGAACGAATACATCATCAACATGGGCAGGCCGGACGTGGCCCGCATCAAGCGGGACGCGGATGTGGCTACGGCGGAAGCCGAGCGGGACACCGCGATTCGGCGCGCTCTGGCCACACGGGAAGCTGCGGTCGCAAGAGCGCAAGCCGACCAGGAACGAGTCTTGGCGGAAAATCTTTCCCTGGCCAAGCAAGCGGAAGCGCAGCGCGATCTCGAAGTGAAAAAGGCGCAATACCTCGAAGTCACCAAGAAGCAGCAGGCGCAGGCCGACAAGGCTTACGACATCCAGACCAACATCATGCAGCAGCAGGTCGTCGCTGAGCAGGTGAAGGTGCAACAGGTGGAAAAAGAGCAGCAAGTCAAGGTGCAGGAAGCTGAAATCAACCGGCGCGAGAAAGAGCTGATCGCGACGGTATTGAAACAGGCGGAGATCGAGCGTCAGCGCATAGAAACTCTGGCTGAGGCGGAGAAGCAACGCTTGTCTGTCGAGGCCGAAGGCCGCGCATCGTCCATCCGGCAACAGGGCGAGGCCGAAGCCGAGATCATTTTCAAGAAAGGTGACGCCGAAGCCAGAGCGATGAACGTGAAAGCGGCGGCATTCCAGGAATACAACCAGGCAGCCGTCATCGACAAGCTGCTTACGGGATTGCCCGAAGTCGTAAAGGCGTTGGCCAGCCCACTGGCTAACGTGGACAAAATCACCGTGGTCTCGACCGGCAACGGCGACGCTGCGGGCTTGAACAAGATTACCGGCGACCTGACCAAGATGGCGGCGCAGGTGCCGGCACTGTTCGAGACGCTCTCGGGCATGAACATGGGCGAACTGTTTTCGAAGGTGCGCGCCATCGGCGACAAGGCTCCCAAGCCGGATGTTTTGCCGCCGCAGAAGTGAATCAGCAGTGGAGGACGGGCGTCCACGCCCGTCCTCTAATGGTCGGTTGCAGAGGCTGAACATGAAGCATTCATCGATGCAAGTGGCGTTTGGGTTGGTTCTTGGAGCTGGCGTGGGCGCAGCCATCGCCATCATCGCAGGCGTCGGCGGCGTGTGGCTGGCCGTTGGGGTTGCCCTGGGCGTAGTGATCGGAAGTTCGTTGACAAGAAGAAGCAAGACCGCCTCCGGAGGCTCCTCGGAGCTGGCTCCGAAGGTGAGTATGAGATCGAAACAGGAACTGCTGTAGAGACGCAGCAAGCAGGAGAGACGTAGCAAGCTACGTCTCTACAGAGCTAAGAAAGGAGTACCACCATGGCGTTACTAGAGAGAGTTTCCACGTTGGTCCGGGCGAATCTCAACGACCTGATCGACAAGGCCGAGCACCCGGAGAAGATGATCAAGCAAGTCATCCTCGACATGCAGAACCAGCTGTTGCAGGTCAAGACGCAGGTGGCGATCGCCATCGCCGACCAGCACTTGCTGGAAAAGAAGCGACAAGAAAACGAAGAAAAGGTCGCAGAGTGGATGCGCAAAGCCGAGCTAGCCGTCGGCAAAAGCCAGGACGACCTCGCCCGTGCGGCCTTGCAGCGCGTCGAAAGCTACCGCGAGTTGACTGAAGGCTACGCGCAGCAGGTCGTGGACCAGAAAGCGCAAGTCGAGAATCTGAAGACGGCCTTGCGCCAACTGGAGCAAAAGTTGACCGAAGCGCAGGCCAAAGCCGATCTGCTGGTTGCGCAGCATCGTCGCGCCCGGGCAGTTTCCAAGGCCAGCGACGCCAAAATGGCGGGAGGCAACGGCTCCAGCGCCGCGGCATTCGACCGCATGAAGCACAAGGTTGCGCATTCGGCGGCGACGGCCACGGCAAAGGCTGAGATGGCCGCTGACAATCTCGACGATCGCCTGGCCGCGCTTGAGAAAGAAGATCGCATCGAACAGTTGCTGGCAGAGCTGAAGGCGAAGCGAAGAGCGTAGTAGGTCACGCAGAGGCGGACGCCCTCGCCCGCGTGGTCGAGCGCGTTTCAATGTCTGCATTCAGAACTTTTGATAGACCCATGCCTCGCAAAAACGGCGAGACATGGGGCACCCGCCGGCTGAGTTTCGTCAAAATGTTCCACGTGGAACATTATGTACATTTATTAATGTATGTATGCCGATATGTGTACAGCGTTGGTCAAATGGAGGAAGGGAAACGGGTTGCGAACACCCCCGCCCATGCGGAGCTTGGACGGGGCACCCTTACGGAGTTCGGATAAACGCTGGAGCTATGGCAGGTGGTGGCGTTCGTGGCTGATTTTGTGATGCAAGTCGGCGGCCAGTTGGTCAACGTCACGGGCAGCAATGCTGCCGCTGGCGGGTTCTTTGAAGAAGGGCACGGTATTGCTGCCCACAGCGTCGCGGCGGATTTGCAGCAGCAAAGCCTGTACCGCGTTGCTGTCATACTTCTGCGGGGTCAAGTGCACAATTTCCTGCAGCGCGGCGCCCAGGGAAAACGATTCGCGCCACGGCCGCGCGCTGGTCATAGCGTCAAACGTGTCCGCCAGGGAAATAATCCGCACCGGCAAAGGGAGATCATCGTGTCCCAAGCCATCCGGATATCCCGAGCCGTCGGCGCGTTCGTGGTGCCAGCGTACCACCTCCGGAATGTTCGGCCAGGGGAACTGGACTCCATGCACAATCTGGTGGCCCACCACTGTGTGGTCAGCCATCTCGCGAAATTCTTCTGCATCCAGAGAACTCGGCTTGCCAAACAGCCGCTTATCCACGGCCACTTTTCCGATATCGTGCAAGTAACCCGCCGAGCGCAGCGCCGCAACCTCATTCGCATCCATGTTCATGGCCTGCCCAATCGCCGCGGCGTAGCGGGCCACGCGGATGGAATGTCCCTGCACCAGCTCATGCTTCACATCAATGGCAGCGGCAAAAGTTTCCAGCGCGCTGTCATAGAAGCCGTGAACCGACGCCATCAACCGCAGGTTCTCCGTCACGCGCTGCGCCAGCGTCTGGTTCAGGTTGTGGTTATGGATGGCCAGCGCCACATAATGACAAAGCAGTTCGAGCGCATCCAGTTCGCCGGTGTCATAGCGGCCTTCGCCTTCGGCGCGGCCCAGCGCCGCTACACCCACCAACTTGCCGCCCACCTTCAACGGCGCGATGCAGCGGAACAGGTCGGGAGCCACGTTGCCGTTGGCGCTGAGAAAAGCGTCGTGCGATCCGGCGCTCAGCAACACCGGCGCGCGAGCCACGGTCAACGCATGCACGTGTTTCGGCAGCAGCGGAATGATCGCCGGCTCCGGCATCAGCGCAAAGCCGTCGAAGGCCACCGAAGTTAACAGGGAAGGGCGGTCGCCATAAGTGAAAAGCACCCCTTCGCGCGCCCCCGCGGCTTGCTTCACCGCCGCGAGCATGGCTCGCGCGGCCCGCAGAAAGTCCTGCTCTGCCGACATCTCGGGACCGAGATCGGTGAGCGCTTCTACGGTCCTTAACAACCGTCTGAAGTTATCCTTTTGCACTCGTTTGCGCTGGAGGGGAGTTTTTTCCAGGCAGTCAAAGCCTAACACGCGTGCTGAATTTCATTGTTAGTTACTTTGGTGCGGCGGGATCGTGCGCCGCCGTCCGATCGCCTTGAACGTCATCTCTTCCGCCGGGCTGCCGGTCTGCTCTTTCCACGCAAAGAACAGACCGGCGTAGGTGAGGGTGATGTAGTCTTCCTGGGAAATGTGCAGAGCACGCGCCGTGCGGTCGATCCAACGGGCCGTGCCCTCGATCTCGCCAAAGTTTCCGATGGGAGTCTCATCCACCACCACATGGCCGGTGCCGTCGCTCCATTCGGCGCGAAATTTTTCATATCGGAAGGTTGGCGCAAATCCCAGGGCATGCAGAATCGCGTCCATCTGCTCGCCGTCGGCGACGTGCGTCTCGGTTTCCACTCGCGTCTTGTGGGGGCCGTCGTCTTGGTTGCTTTTGGCTTTGTGGGTCAGCAACCATTCCGCGCCGTACTTGCGCAGGCGGAGCAGTTCGCCTCGCTGCCGCAGCGGCTGGCCGGGCAAATCGTAGAGCGCGTTGACTTCGTGGGTGCGCCGCGTGACCAGCTTGAATCCCGCTTGGCGCAAAGCGCGCGTCAGCGCCCGCAGATCCCGTACCCGAAACTTGATCTCGACTTCCCGCTTGCCCGCCATGAGAGGAGTATAGCCCGGGAATGCGCATGGCTGAACCTGGCAAAAGGCAAGGGCAACAGCCGCGGGCAGGAATGCCCGCGCCACACAAACCTAGCTGATGTTGGCCCTTTCGCAGAGAAGCCAAAAAGAGATTGGGCGTCGGCTAAAGAATTCGCTCTTTTCGGCCGATGACTATTTCTCAGGGCACTTGGATGACTTCGGAGGCGCCGCCATGAGCGACAAGGAGAATTCAGGACGAGAAGGAGCCAGCGCAGCCGCGCCGCGGCGAGCGAAGGAAACACCCAAAGCCCTACGGCTGGGGCAAGATTGCGACTACGCGCAGGAGCTTTGCCGGTTGCAAATCGAGCTGGTCAAGCTACAGGAATGGGTCCGGCACAAGGGACTGAAGGTGGTAGCGCTGTTTGAAGGCCGGGACGCCGCCGGTAAGGGCGGCGCGATCAAACGCATCACGGAGTGCTTGAATCCCCGAATTTGCCGCATCGTGGCCCTGGGCACGCCGACAGAAAAGGAAAAGACGCAATGGTACTTTCAGCGCTACGTGGCTTGTCTGCCGGCCGCCGGCGAGATTGTGTTGTTTGACCGTAGCTGGTACAACCGGGCGGGCGTGGAACACGTGATGGGCTTTTGCAGTGAGAGCGAGTACCTGGAGTTTCTGCACAGTTGCCCGGAGTTCGAGCGCATGCTGGTTCGGTCAGGGATCACCCTGATCAAGTACTGGTTTTCGGTCAGCGACGAGGAGCAGGAACGGCGCTTCCAGGACCGCATGCAAGACGTTACCAAACGCTGGAAGCTGAGTCCCATGGACCTGGAGTCGCGGCGGCGGTGGGTGGAGTACTCGCGGGCCAAGGACGAGATGTTTGCCCACACCGACATTAAACAGGCGCCGTGGTATGTGGTGAACGCGGACAAGAAGAAATCCGCTCGGCTGAACGTGATCCGGCATTTGCTCTCGCTCATTCCCTACGAGGACCTGACACCGAAGCCGCTCAAGCTCCCGCCGCTGGAGAAGACGAAATACATCCGCCCGCCGGTTTACGATCAAAATTTCATCCCCGAAGCGTACGTCTAGAGCCGGGGAGGAGTCATTCCGTGGCTTAACCCTATTGCAGCGTAATCTCTTTAGCTGAACGTGGGCAGCTTGACCATGTCGGCCAGGGGAACGGATTCGAGCGGCAGTCCGGCCTTGCGCCACGCCGCCAGACCGCCCCGGATGACGAAGGCGTTGAAGCCGTTGTCCTTGAGCAGCAGCGCCACCCGGGCGCTGGTCGCCTCGCGCAGTCAGGTGCAGTAGAGATAAATGTCCTTTTCCTTCGGAAGGGCCTTGATCTCCGCTGAAAAATTGTTGGGCTCAATACGGATGGATCCCTTGATGCGTTCGGCGGCGGCATCGTAGTAGCCGTGGCTGCGCACGTCGGCGATCAGGAGGTTCTCATCCTCCGCTCGGATGCGCAGCGCCAGTTCTTCTATGGCCACGCGGGGCACAAGGTTGTGCGGAGTCTTCTTGTACGTCCAAATGCGGTAGACGAGGTAAATGGCTAGCGCCGCCAGCAGGATTACGCCCATGATATTGCGGACGGTGGTGAATCCGCGGGTGATGGTGGCGAGAAAATCGCGGAAGATGAATCCCACCGTGAAATAAGCGCCCACGTAGAGGCTGACGCCCGCCAGGTCGAACCGCAGGAATTGCCCGGGCCGCATCTTCATACTGCCAGCCAGCGGCGGCGCCATAGCGTTGATGCCGGGAACGAACTTGGCGAACAGCAGGGTGATCTTGCCGCGCTTGTAGAAAGACTCGGCAGAACGGAGAATGCAGGTCTCGGGATTGATCGAGAGACGGCAGAGAAATCCGAGTAAGGCCCAACCGGCGTGGCGGCCCAGAGTGAACGTGGCAGTGTCACCGATCATCATGGCGGCGACAGCCAGAAGCAAGACAGCCGGCGCATGCAGGGCGTGAGCGGCAGTAGCCGCGCCGCCCGCGATCAAAGCCAGTGATGCAGGCAGGGGCAGCCCCAGCGACTCGGCTAGCACCACCACAAAAATCAGCAAATATCCGTGCCGGATTGCCAGGGAAAGGAGGTCGGTCATAGTTGCAAATGGTCGTTCAAGTATAAAACGGCTGGGCTTCGGGAAGCGCAGGAGGTCCGGCGCGGCACAAGAAAGTCCCCGCCCTCCGCACAAAACGCCGACGGGCGGGGCACCCGCAAAGATCGGGCAGCCACTACTTTTGCTTGCCGGGATCGTCGGCCGGGTTGATGTAGTTGAACTTTACCGGCGAGATCCCATGGATCTGAACGACCGTTTCGCCCGACGCCGCGGCGTAGTGGTGCATCGTTGGATCGAGGTAAGCGAAACTGCCCGCGCCGAAGCTCATCATCTTGTCGGCATCGAACTGGTCTCCCATTCCCACTTTGAGCGTGCCTGATATCACGGTCACGTTTTCCCGAAGCGGATGGGTGTGGGGAGGGATCCTGTAACCGTTCGGCATCTTCAGGCGAATGGTGTAATCGCCGGATGCAGCCATGGGGTCGCCCTCCAACACAGCCAGTTGCGCTCCGGGCGGGATGAATGGCGGTACCGGGCCAAACTTCACCTGATCGGCGGTAAAAGCGTTTTGCGCAAGCGACGGCTGCACCGCCAAGAGTGCAGCCAGACACACAGCTGTACAAATCAACGTCAGTTTCATAGAGAAATCTCCTGCCATCCTCGTAAACTGGCGGTGAGTATACAACCATTGTTCTCGGCCTGCAACGTCGAAATAGCCGGGGGCCATGCTCACTGTCTGACCTCGCATGGTGCGGAGCTTTAGAATGAAGCGGCTGGTTCTGGCCGCAGGAGAAGACTTATGTCCGCAAAGCGCAAACGTCGTTTCGTCAACCTTCCCGGACGAAGAGGTCCGCTGCCGTTCAGTGACGCCGTTCTTGTGGGCGACACATTGTACGTCTCTGGGAGAATTGGCATAGATCCCGCGACCGGCTTGGCTCCGGCTGACGTAGATGAAGAAATCCGGCTGCTGTTTGATGGCTTTGCTGCTGTGCTGGCTGAGGCTGGGATGGCCATGGACGATCTGGTCTGGGTGCAGATTTTCTCGCCGGACATCGGCCTGTGGGACCGGTTTAACGCAGCCTATGTGCGGCGATTCTCTGGGGAATTGCCGGCACGCGCATTTGTCGGATCTGGTCCGCTGCTCAAAGGCGGCCGTTTCGAGATGATGGGAATTGCCGTGAAGGAGTGAGAAGCAGGTCGCTCGACTCCGCTTGAAATGGAACTTGGGGTCAATCAAAGTTCCGCTAAAGCTGTGCTCCCCGGAGGGTTAGATGAGGTGCATCGAATGGTTGCACCTACGTAACTGGCCACCGGCTTGCGCCCTTGAATAGCATATAGTGCAGGCAACTCGTCTGCTTGAACAATTGTATTAAAGGTGGCCTCTATGCGACAGATAATACAGGGTATTACTGTAATCGTAATGGTTGCGTTCGGGTTTCTGGCTCAGGCTCAGGATTCGCCATCTCTAGGTGACGCCGCCCGCTTGGCGCGCCAGCAAAAGCAGCTAAAGGATGCGAAGATCAAGAGCGCGCCGGAGACGAAGCCGGTCAAGGTAATCACAAACGAGCAGATGCCGGAGCATCCCGACCTGACACCTAAGAACTCGGGTACGGGGAATTCTGGCAGCACAACTCCGTCGTTTTACGACGGGAAGCTGACGGCCGAGCAGTGGAAGTCGCAGATCCAGAGGCAACAAGAGTTGGTGCGCAGTCAGGAAGCCGAAGTAAAGAAGCTGAACGACTCCATCCAGTTTGCGCCCGGCAACTGCGCTTATAACTGCGCGCAATGGAACGAGGCTCAAAAAGATAAACAGAACCGCGTCGAACGCATGCAGACGGCGTTGGACGAATACAAGAAGCAGTTGGAGCAGATGCAGGAGAATGCCAGAGAGCAGGGCTACGGCAGTTCGGTTTACGAACCGTAGTTTGAATTGTAATAGTTCGAACTCGACCTTGCGGACAGCATGGGCAAGGCTCCATGGGCAGTGTCCCGCTCCCACCTCCCGCCTTCCCGTTGCCTGCGAGTCGCCGGGTGAACTGACCAATTTTGGGATGATGAGCGTAATCGAGACTTTGCAACCAGTTGGTAACACTTGGGCGTCATTCCCGTTGTGCCCGAGGGCTCTCACGACTCATTCAGTCTGAGGGCTCAAGTTGTACATCCAGTGTCAGTCGAGTTCCAGAGGACAAATGGAGGGGCTTTCCTCTTCCGACACTCTCGTCCCACTCACGAAATCCCCATGAGGTTACATGCAGCAGAAGGTCCTTGTTTGGTGGTACCAAAACGACTTCGTTTGAATCGCATCCCATTCCGAACAATGGCGACTCTGGGTTTTCCCTTGGCATCACGCTGATCTCCATCCCCGAAATAACAGCGCCTGTTTGTTTATTGGTTAAATGGATCCTTAGAAAACCCGCTCTTGGCGGAAGTTGCAAGCGAAATTCAGCCTCTGGGTGTTCTGGTGCAAGTTCGACTTCAGCAGGGTGACCATCCCCCGAGGGGCCGGTGCTTAAGGTTGAGTACCCAGCGTCTTCATCATCCGCGTAAACCGTGTATCTTCCCCAGTGAAGGTTTTCAAAGCGGTATTCTCCAGCATTATTTGTTTTGACGTGAGGAAGGGCCATAGCAAGGGGAACCCCTAATGGGCACGCCGTCAGTCCCATTCCTCTCGCAGGCTGGCCATCTTGACCAATTACAAAGCCGTGAATCACCCCCTTATACGAGGACTCGTGAGTTTGGTGCGCAAGGGCAGGGGGGACCAAGAGGAGGCCAGCGAGGACGACGGTAATCCTCATAATGCGCAAATGGTAGCACGAGTTTGGCAGCGCTGGCGTAACCACGGCATTTGCACAACTTTGCGGCGCTTGTTCGCCCTTCAGCCATTACGCTCAAGAACCCTGTTACGGCCTGACATAGCGACCCTATCCGACAGCGCGGTGTGCAAGGTCAAGTCTTGGCTATCACATCTGAGTTCTGCTTAAGTTGTACGTGCGAGCAGCCAGATTGCTCAGCAGCTCAATAATCTTCACCGCAGCGTTCAGGGCTTTGTCGCCTTCATCGAATGTGGGATCGTAGGCCGTGATCGCGGCGGCGGCCAGGGACGAGTGGGAGCCTACAAACTGCACCACGCGCAGAAGCTCGGCGACGGTGAGACCGCCGGAGGACGAAAAGTGATTGACGCGCGCTTCGGACACGTCGAGAACATCGAGATCGATGTGGAGGTAAATTCTTGGCGTGAGCTTGCAAACTCGCTCGAGCGCAGGCCCGAGCGCAGATTCGACGCCGGTCTCGCGAAGCTGAGGCGTTTCAACCAGATTGATGGCGGACATTTCCAGCAGTTGCCGTTCGGCAGGATCAAAGTCGCGCGCGCCGAGGAGTAACACCTGACGGTCGGCGACCGGTTCGAAGCCAGGAAAGGCGGAGACGAGGTTGCTCCAGCAGCGTCCTGTGATGGTTGCGAGAGCCATGCCATCAAGGAATCCGCTGAGCGTGCTTTCGGGAGTGTTGAGATCGCCGTGCGCGTCCAGCCAGACGACTCCCACCGGCGTTTCCAATCCTGCAAGGGTACCAAGCGCACTCATGCAGTTTCCGGCAAGCACAACCGGGAAACGGCTCTGCTTAACGGCTTCCCGAACTCGCGCTGCAAGGGCATGTGCAACCTGGAACGTAGTGCCGATTTCCTGGGGAACACGATCTTCGACGACGATTTCAGTGGTGTGAATCTCCGCCTGGCCTGGCTTCTTGAAACTGCGGTTGACGATGTGGCCTGGACCGTTGCCCGTGCGAAGGTTTTTGTGGCCTGAATCGTACGGCACCTGAATGATCTGAATTTGCATTGGTCCCTCCGATTGAAACGCCTGCCGAGGTTCATCGTGATCCCGCGCATCGCCGGGGTCCTTCGACTCCGCGCTAAGGATGACAGCGCGTTTGCGCGTCAATGCAACCAAAGCGTTACTTTTCCCGCGCGACAACAAAATCCGGAGCCCAGAGCAAGGCCCGCTTGGCCTCGCCGTCGGGGAAACTGGTGACGGCGTTCCGCGCCAATGTGGCGTACTGCGCGGCGCGCTCGTGGGCAGCGTCGAGCGAGCCGTAGCGGTTGAGGATGTCGAGAATTTGGCGGTGGGTCACGCCATCGAAGGCTCGCTCGCGCATCACGGTAGAGATGGCGTCGCGTTCGGCGGGGGTGCAGCGTTCCAGAGCATGAATCACTGCCATGGTGACCTTGCCCTCGCGCAAATCGCTGGCCACGGGTTTACCGAGGATCTCCTCGGAGGCGGTCAGGTCGAGCACGTCATCCACGATCTGAAAGGCCATGCCAAGATCGTGGCCGTATTGCGCCAGGCTTTCTTCCTGCGCGGCGGCCGCGCCGCCCAGGATGGCTCCCAGTCGCATGCAAACCGAGAACAGGCAGGCAGTTTTGCGGTAGATCAGATCGAAGTGCTCGTCAAGCGAAATCAGCTTGCCCAGCTTTTCCATCTGCAGTAATTCGCCTTCGACCATCTGCTGGGTTAAATCGATGAGCGTGTCCAGGACACGGAAGTTGCGTTCGCGGACGGCGATTTTGAAAGCCTGCATGTAGAGCCAGTCGCCGGCGAGCACGCACTTGGAGTTTCCCCACTGGGTGTTGGCGGCAGGACGGCCACGGCGGGTGTCGGCTTCGTCGATGATGTCGTCATGAACCAGAGTTGCGGTGTGGATGATCTCGACGACCGCGCCGAGGCGAATGGCGCCGCGTCCCTGGTAGCCGAAAAGCCGCGCGGAAAGCAGCAGCAGTGCGGGGCGGAGGCGCTTGCCGCCGCCGGCGCGCAAGTATTCGCCGATCTCAGTGATGGCCTCGACCCCGGCCACGGTATCGCGGCCGAACTCGCGTTCAATGGCGACCAAGTCTTCGCGCAACAGCTCGAAGATTTCTTTTCCGTTAATGGCTGCTGGCGTACTCAAGCAATTCTGTGGTGTGGGCTTCCCGCCCCTCAGGGGCTGAAGCCCCATCCTTTGGCCGATCCTCTCGGCACGACTAAAGTCGTGCCCTTTCAAAGCGCCCAACCCGACTAGCGCTAATTGGTCCGGTAATTCGTGAACTGCATATCGATGCCGAAATCCCGCTGCCGGAGCAAAGCGATGATCTCCTGCAAGGCGTCGCGGTCCTTGCCGCTGACTCGCACCAAGTCACCCTGGATCGAGGCATTCACCTTCTTCTTAGTATCCTTGATGGTCTTAACAATCTCGCGCGCCTTCTCAATGGGAATCCCCTGCTGCATGGTGATCCGCTGTTTGGCGCTGCTTCCGGCTGCCGGCTCGATGACACCATAGGTGAGCCCTTTCAGCGGCACGCCGCGCTTCACCAGTTTCTGCTGGAAGATTTCATTGACGGCTTTCAGCTTGTAGTCGTCAATCGAGTGCAGGATGATCGCCTCTTTGCCTTCCAGTTCAATACTGGATTTCGAGTCTTTCAGGTCAAAGCGGGTGTGAACCTCTTTCAGCGCCTGCTGAATGGCATTGGAAACTTCCTGCAGATCGATTTTGCTCACAATATCAAAAGTGTTTTCGGGCATGGTTTTGGCTTCTCAATAGATTACAAGGAAACGGCGAAATATGCTTGTAGCTGACTATACTGCGGCGCGAAGATTGAAGAAGTGGTAGAAGTTCTCTGCGGTCTGGCGGCCCACCTCTTCGGCTGACACGCCGCGAATTTCGCCGATCTGGCGGGCGGTCTCTTTTACGAACGCGGGTTCATTGCGCTTGCCTCGATACGGAACCGGCGCCAGATACGGGCTGTCGGTCTCAATCAGCATGCGATCGATTGGAACCTGGCGGGCGGCGTCGCGAATCTGCTGAGCCTTGGGATAAGTCACGTTGCCGGCAAAGGAGATCATGAAACCCATATCCAGAGCGCGTTTGGCATGCGGCCAAGTTCCGGTGAAGCAGTGCAGGATGCCGCCCAGACCGGTCGGGGCCCAGTGTTGCTGGATAAGGCTCAGGCAATCGTCCCAGGCGTTCTCGCTGCCGTCTGAGGGGCGGCAGTGAATGACGATGGGCAGTTTCACAACTTTCGCCAACTCCATCTGCCGCAGAAAAACTTGCTTCTGGACGTCGCGCGGGGAGTGGTCGTAGAAGTAGTCCAAGCCGATCTCGCCCCAGGCAATTACCTTGGGATGCTTTACCAGCGTGGCCATTTCGTCGAAGTCGGAATCTTTGGCTTGTTCGGCTTCGTGGGGATGGATTCCGACGGTGGCGTACATGAAGTCGTGCTGGGCGGCCAGGCGAATTCCGCAGTCGAGCGTGCCCGGGCCGTCGCCGTTGCCGATAGCGACGATAGCTTCGACACCGCTCTCGCGAGCACGCGCGATAACCTGTTCGCGATCCGCGTCGAACCGTTTGCCTTCGAGATGGGCGTGGGAATCTATGAACATGGGTCGTTAGTCGCTGGTCGTTAGTCTCCGCAACGATTCCACAGGATGCGTGGCCGGTCGCAAACAGCAGGTCTCTCCACTTCGCGTTTCCTTCTGCAAGCAGAAGGAAACGCTTCGGTCGAGATGACAATTGTGGAGCTGACCATTCTCACTTCAGCCTAGCCCCCACTGGCACGTCCTCCAAGAAGCCCGCCAGCACGGGCTTGCCGCCTTCAAGCGATGCGGCCACGATCATGCCATTGGATTCCAGGCCACGCAGTTTTCGAGGCATGAGGTTGGCCACGATCACGACTTTTCGCCCGATCAGAGTTTCTGGCGCGTAGGCTTCCGCAATGCCCGCCACTAATTGACGGGTTTCCGTGCCAATGTCCACTTCGAGGCGCAACAGTTTGTCGGCGCCTTTGACTTTCTCGGCGACTTTAACTTGCCCGACGCGAAGCTCGATCTTGGCAAAGTCGTCGATGGTAATTTTGCCGTCGGAGACCGGAGCCGGGGCTTGCGGCGCAGGGGAGGGAACTGGCCGCGCTGCTGAGGCTGCTTCTGAGACTGGCGTAACGACTGGCGCTCGTCCCTGCTCTTCCATCTTCTGCATCCTTTCCACTGTGCTTTTGTCGGCGCGAGGAAATACCGGCTCGATCTTGCCCAGCCGCGTTCCGCCCGGCAGCTGCGCCCATTGTAGGGCTGACAGATCAAATTTTCGGATGTCCCCCAGGCCCAGTTGCGCCCAGATCTTTGCCGTGGAGTCCGGCATTACCGGATGCGCCAGCGCCGTCACTATGCGCAGAGCCTCGGCGCTGGTGTATAGAACCGTGGCGAGACGGAGGCGGCTTGCTTCGTCCTGCTTTTCGCCGAGCGCCCAGGGCTCGTTTTCCACGATGTACTTGTCCACCAAGCCCACCAGTGCCCAGGCAATCTCCAGGGCACGGGAAAACTGGAATTGATCGAACAGCGCGCCGAACTCAGAGATCGTTTTCTGTGCAGCCTCAGCAATGGCGATATCGGCAGCACTGCGGGCCGCGGACGGCGAAACCGCGGGAATCTCTCCGTGGAAATAGCGCCCAATCATAGTCAAAGTCCGGCTCGCCAGGTTTCCTAATCCATTCGCCAGATCAGCGTTGTAGCGCTGCACCAGGGCGTCGAATGAGAATGAGCCATCCTGTCCGAACACGACCTCGCGCAGCAGGAAGTAGCGCAAGGCATCGGTGCTGAGCGCATCCATGATCGTGTCGGCACGCACGATGTTGCCGCGCGACTTGGACATCTTATTTTCCTCGAACAGCAGCCAGCCGTGGGCCACGATTGCCTTGGGCAGCGGCAGACCGGCTGCCAGCAGAAAAGCAGGCCAGTACACGCAATGGAAGCGGACAATTTCTTTGCCAATCATGTGCACGTCTGCCGGCCAGTATTTGTCAAACGCGGCTTGCGCTGCCGCGTGAGTCGAACCGTAGCCAATGGCAGTGAGGTAGTTGGCCAGCGCGTCCAGCCAGACGTAGATCACGTGCTTGGGATCGTCGGGGACCGGAATGCCCCAGGAAAATGTCGAACGGCTGATCGACAGATCGCGCAGACCCGAGCGCACGAAGGAAATCACTTCGTTACGCCTGGTTTCGGGACGCACAAAGTCGGGATTGGCATAGAGTTCCAGCAGCTTGTCCTGAAATGCGGAGAGCTTGAAGAAGTAGTTTTCTTCTTCTACCGTTTCTGTGGGACGGCCGCACAGCGGGCAGGGATCGCCCGGCTTGGCGCCATCGACATAGAGCTCATCGGATACGCAGTACTGCCCGGTGTATTTTCCCTTGTAGATGTAGCCGTTGTCGCGGATGCGCCGAAACAGTTCCTGCGCGCGCTTCTTGTGGCGTTCTTCGGTGGTGCGGATGAAGTCATCGTTGGAGATGCCCATGCGCTGCCAAAGCTTGCGGAACTCTCCGGAAATTTCGTCGGCATACTGCTGCGGGGTCTTGCCGGCTTCTTGCGCCGCCCGCTCGATTTTCTGCCCGTGCTCGTCGGTCCCGGTGAGAAAAAATGTGTCAGCCCCGAGCAAGCGCTGGCGCCGCGCGATGGTATCACAGACGATCGTGGTGTAAGCGTGCCCGATATGGGGACGCGCGTTGACATAGTAAATCGGGGTTGTGATGTAAAACTTGCCCATGTTTAGAGTGTATCAACCGAAAAGAGATTACGTCGTCTCAGCTCATAACTGGTTCGTTGTGCCTGCCGGCGCGGCTGTCGTGTTTCTATGCTTACCCAGGGCTTACGCCCTGGGCTATTTTCTGCCGCCCCTCCGGGGCTGGTTCTTTTGTGAGTCTGGTCCACCGCCTCGCCAAGAATCTAATCTTCACGCACACGCCGAAGCTTCCAGCAGCTAATCCATTTCGAAAGCCAGCCACTGCAGTTTGCCGTCGCGCTCCACCTGCAGCACTACCGGAGAGTCGCGCTTCAGCTCATTCAGGCGGGCCCGCAGCGAGTCCAGGGAATCCACTGAAGTTCCGTTGACGCCATGAATTATGTCGGCGGTTTTCAGGCCGGTATCTGGGCCAAGCAGGCTGACCGCACGCGCCACGACCACCACTCCGGAAGAGATTCTCAATTGGCCGATCAACGAGCGCAGACGGTCATCGAGGTCAATGGCCAAAATCCCAAGCCGTTGAACCAGGCTCTTGTCAGGGTCGACCGCGTCCATGAGTTTGTCCATCGCATCGCGGTGCTCGAGCACCGGAACGTTCAGCGTCTTTTCCGTGGTGCCGCGCTTGACAACCAGCGTCAGCAGTTCGTCCAGAGGATGCAGATACATGACGGCGGAAAGCGCGGGAAGCGTATCCGTGCGGCGGCCATCGGCACTGACCACAATGTCTCCGATCTGCAGACCGGCCGATTCGGCAGGACCGCCGGGGGTCACGTCAGCAACGACGACACCATAACTCTGAGAAAGGCCCAAACCCTGCGCAAGGGTCGGTGTGATGTTTTGTGCCGTCGCGTCAATCTCAACCCGGTGAACGTGGCCGTTCTTACGCAGGCTTTCATAGACGAACTTCACAATCCGCGCGGGGATGGCAAAGCCCAGCCCCTCGCTGCCTCCACCCTGGGAAAGAATCATGGTGTTGATGCCCAGGACGTCGCCATCCATGTCAACCAGTGGACCACCGCTGTTGCCGGGATTGATGGGCGCGTCGGTCTGGATGTAGACCATCGGCTTGTCGGGGTCGGCCTGCCGTGCCACTGAACTCACCACGCCCATGGTCACGGTGTTTTCGAGACCTTCCGGACTGCCGATCGCCAGAACCAGTTGTCCCTGACGGGCACGGCGGCCAGTGCTAAGAGCAAGCGTAGGCAGACCGGTCTTCTCGACCTTCAGCAGAGCGAGGTCAGACTCTTCGTGCAAGCCGATGAGCTTGGCGTCCAGGACTCGTTCTTTACCCTCCGCTTCGATTTGGCTCGCGTCCGCAGAGGGCAAGATGATGCGAATGCGCCGCGCGCCCCGCACCACATGCGCGTTGGTCATGATGTAGCCGTCGGAACTCACGATCACGCCTGAGCCAATGGCATTTTGCCGCGTGATGACAGCCGCTTCGCCGCGGTTGGTGTCTTCGACTGCTCCGTACCCATTGACCTGGATTTGAACCACGGCCGGCGAAACCTTGGCGACCAAAGCCTGCAATGCGGCGTTGAGCTGTTGCAGAACTGGCAGGGCTTCGGAAGGACGGGGCGCCGGAGTTTTCTCGGCGGCATTGGCCTTCTGCGGAGCAGCTTGCGGCGATGGCTTGCTGGCGGGTTGCTGCGCGAATCCTCCGATGGCAGCCAGCAGAACGATGGTGATAAACCAATAGGCGCCGGATGCTTTGCCTGGAAAAACACGAACGAGGACCATAGATCGAGCTCCTGACCGACTTCACGGAAACATTGTGCGATGATTGCTGCTATAGAGATGCCTGGCTCGGCTGATTAGAAGCATATCAGGCGAGCAATCAAGAAGCGTTTCTTCTCTTCTTGCGTCGATTCTGGTTTGCGGCGGGGGTCGCTCGGCCTGGCTGTTTCGCCGAAAAAGCCTGCATTGCTGCCTGAATTACGCTTTTCAGCGGCACGCCATGCTCGGTGGCGATGCGGCGGCAATCTTCATACTCCGGCGCGTAATTAGTGATGGAGCCGTTCAGGCTGGCCGTCTTGACCCGCACCGCACCCCATGGCGTGCTGACGCTTTCGCTTCGGCGTTCAAGAATCTGGCGCTGCTGCTGGCGTTGCCGCACACCCAACGTCGTAGTCTCGCGGAAAAGCAACTGCGTCAATTTCGCCGCGTCTTCCGGGCGGCACAAAACGGTCAGTAACATGCCGGGCCGATTCTTTTTCATCTGAGCCGCGATTCCGAAGGCGTCCAGAGCGCCGTGCGCATGCAGTTGCTCGATGACGTAGCCAAAGACCTGCGGGCTTAGGTCGTCGAGGTTGACTTCAAGCACGGTGATGGTCTCCTGAGAAATGTCTGGCGCGAGGCCGGCTTGGGCTTCGCCGATCGTGAGCCGAAGCACATTGGGCAGCTCCGGGAATTGGTGGCTGCCTGCACCGTAGCCGCTGCGCTCGATCTTCATGGCAGGGAACGGTGCGAAGCGCGACACCAGCGTCTTCACAATCGCTGCTCCGGTGGGAGTAACAAGCTCCGCCTCAACTCCCGACGAATACACCGGAGCGCCTTTCAGCAACTCCACGGTCGCGGGAGCCGGGACGGGAAATATGCCGTGGGAGCACTTGATGGTGCCGCCTCCGACGTTGAGCGGCGAAGCCACTATTTCGTCGACCAGCAAAGCTTCGGCGCCGACCGAGGCGCAGACGATGTCAACCATGGCATCGACGGCGCCCACTTCGTGGAAATGGATCTTGTCGATGCTGCAGTTGTGAACCTTGGCTTCGGCCGCGCCCAAGGCTTCAAAAATGCGAATCGCTCCATCCTTCGCACTGGCGCTGATTGAGGCTTGCTGAATGATCTGACGAATTTCTCTCAAGCCCCGGCGGGGTGCATGCCCGGAAGCCGAATCGTGGTGCTCATGACCGCGCTTGTGCGATTTTTTCTTGAGGTGAACTTCGCGGGGTAGGTCTTTTTCGCCGTTGCCATAAACATCCACTTTAGTGGCGGAGATTCCGCAGCGATTCACCCGCGAAATCTCAAGCCGCGCACACAGATTGAGGGCAGCCACGGTTTGTTCCAGGATCTGCGGCGATACCCCGGCGTCCACCAGCGCGCCGAGGAACATGTCGCCGCTGATGCCGGAAAAACAGTCGAGGTAAGCGATGCGCATAGAAAACCGTCGTCAGGCGTTATTCAGCGGCTGTTGGTCGTCGGACGTGAGTCGGCTAGCCTTGGACATCATGCCGGCAGCGAAAGACGAACGACGAACGACCAAGGACCGGTTTCTTATCATAGGGAGCCACGCCAGTCGCGTCAAACCTTGGCTTGCTGGGCACTCTGCTACAATCACTAATTCTCCGATAGCCTAGAGGGATTCTTGTATCGCCATCTCGAAACCCGGCTTGCTCAGCACATGCGCGACTTCTTGCAGCGCGCGTACCGCGTTGATCTGCCTCGGATCGTGATCGAACAACCGCCGCGGGTGGAGTTGGGCGAGTACGCATTGCCCCTCGCGTTTGAGCTGGCCAAGAAGCTGAGGAAGGCGCCGCGCAAGATTGCGGAAGAAATTGTCGGTGGAATCGGAGCGGTCGAGGGATTTGAAAAGCTCGAACTGGCGGGCGCCGGCTACATCAACGCGAGGGTGAAAAGGGAAGCGCTGGCCGAGGCGCTGGCTGCCGATGAGCGCCCGCACAAAGAAGTTCCATCCGGGAAGGTTCTGGTCGAGCATTCCAGCATCAATCCCAACAAGGCCGCGCATATCGGGCATCTGCGCAATGCCGTCCTGGGCGACACTTTTGTCCGGTTGCTGCGCTTCGCGCGCCGGGAAGTCGATATCCAAAACTACATTGACAATACGGGTGTTCAAGTCGCCGACGTGGTGGTGGGATTCCTGCATCTGAGAAAACAATCTCGGGCCGAAATCGAAGCCCTCGCTCGCCAGCCGCGCTTCGATTACTACTGCTGCGATCTTTATGCGCGCGTCTCGCAGTGGTACGCGGAAGATAAAGCGAACCAGCAGGTCCGGTTGGACACGCTGCACGCGATCGAGCAGGGCGAGAACGAGACCGCGGCGGTAGCCGAGTTGATCTCGCGGGCGGTGCTTCGTCGCCATTTGGAAACCATGGATCGGCTCGACATTGAGTATGACTTTCTGCCGCGGGAAAGCGAAATCCTCCATCTGCGCTTTTGGGACGCGGCTTTTCAGAAGCTAAAAGATGGGGGCGTGCTGTTCTTTGAGAGTGAAGGTAAGAACAAAGGCTGCTGGGTGATGCGGCGCGCGGGGACGGGAAAATCGGAAACCGCAAAGAACGCAGAGGAGTTCGCTAAGGACGCTAAGAAGAACAACGGACCACGCCACGAGGAAGGCGACGATCTCCTCCGTGTAATCGAGCGCCGCACTGGAGTGGATGTTCGGCCCGACACGTCCTCTGAAACGGTAGCTGAGGAAGACCAGAAAGTCATCGTGCGCTCGAACGGGACTGTGGGATACGTTGGGAAGGACATCGCGTATCATCTTTGGAAGTTTGGACTGCTGGGGCGCGATTTCGGCTACCGCAAGTTCTATCGTTATCCCAATGGTCACGACTGCTGGATTTCTTCCGCCGACGGCGAGAGCGGTCACCCGCATTTCGGCGATGTGGCCGAAATCTACAACGTGATTGATGCACGGCAGGCAGAAGCGCAGAACACGGTGATCGAAGCGCTGCGCGGCTTGGGCCATGCAGAGCAGGCCGACCACTACACGCATTTTTCCTACGAAATGGTGGCGCTCACCCCGCGTTGCGCCGCGGAACTGGGCTATGAACTTTCCGACGAAGACAAAACGCGGCCGTTCATCGAAGTTTCCGGACGCAAAGGCTTCGGCGTGAAGGCCGATGATCTGATCGATACGCTCATCGCCTCCGCCAAGAAGGAAGTTGACGCGCGTCACGCGGAGCTGGATGAAGCCGAGCGCGCGCGGATCGCCACACAGATCGCCATCGGCGCCCTACGCTATTTCATGCTGAAGTACACCAAGTCTTCGGTGATCGCTTTCGATTTCAAGGATGCGTTGAGTTTTGAGGGCGAAACCGGACCCTACGCGCAGTATGCAGTGGTGCGGGCAACGAACATTTTCCGCAAGGGCGGGATCGATCCCGATGCGTTTTGCCACGACCTAGCCAGCCGAGACGTAGCAAGCGGAGACGTAGCAAGCTACGTCTCTACGGATGACTATGCGAGATTCTTGGCTGCGGAGGCGGGCAACGAAATCTGGGAGCTGTGGCTGGCGGCAGCGAAAACTTCTTACATCGTCGATCAGTGCATCGCCACGGCCGAGCCGGCGTACCTGGCCAAACACGTGTTTCAACTGGCGCAGTTGTTCAACACGTTCTACCATCGGTATCCTATCCTGACGGAAGCGGACGAAGCGCGGAAGAAGTTCCTGTTGACGACTACAGCGGTTGTGCGGCGAGAATTGATGCGTTGTCTGGCGGTAATGGGAATTAGCGTGCCGCCGGTGATGTGAAGCAGGCAGAGAAATGCCGCGATCGAGCGGTAGAGACGTAGCTAGCTACGTCTCTACGGGCCCCACGTGGCCTTCGGCTATTGCTAGCTGTTGAACTCTCTGGCGAACTCGATCAGGCTGCGCACGGCGATTCCTGACGGGCCCTTGGCGATCCAAGGCTTGTTTTCTTCCATCCAGGCGGTGCCGGCGATGTCGAGGTGCAGCCAGGGAGTGTCCTCGGCGAACTCTTTCAGGAACATCGCCGCGTTTACGGCGCCCCCATAGCGGCCACCAGAATTCACGATGTCGGCGATATTCGATTTGATGACGTCGCGGTATTCGTCGTCGAGAGGCAGTCGCCAGAACTTTTCGCCGGATTTATCGAGAGCGCGCTGGAAGCGGTCGTACATCTGATCGTCGCCGGCAAACACGCCTGCATTCACATAGCCCAGCGCAACCACTACGGCACCTGTCAGTGTAGCCGCGTCGATCAGATGCGTGCAGCCGAGCTGCCGGGCGTAGCACAGGCCATCGGCCAGCACCAGGCGGCCTTCGGCGTCGGTGTTGATGATCTCGATGGACTTGCCCGACATGGCGATCTGCACGTCCCCCGGCTTTTGCGCTTTGCCGGAGGGCATGTTTTCAGTTGCGCAGATGACGGCGATCACTTTGGTCTTTGGCTTCAGCAGGGCAATGCCGCGCATGGCGCCGATCATGGCCGCACCGCCGGCCATGTCGTATTTCATTTTCTCCATGCCGTCTGCAGGTTTGATGGAGATGCCGCCGGTGTCGAAAGTAATTCCTTTGCCGACCAGACCGAGGACGGGAGTGGCCGGCGCGCCTGCTGGCTCGTAACGCAGGACGATCAGCGCGGGAGGCTCATCGGAACCTTGCGCGACACCCCAAAATGCGCCCATCCTTAATTCTTTGATCTTGTCGGCGCCGTACACTTCGCATTTCAGCCCGACTTCCTGCGCCATGGCCTGAGCACGTTGAGCGAGAATGGTCGGCGTCATGCGATTGCTCGGCTCGTTGACCAGTTCGCGGGTGAAGTTCTGCGATTCGCCGATGATGCGGCCTTCGTCCAGTGCCTTTTGCAGGCGAGCCTGGTCTCCAGCGGCCACCACAGTCAGCGAGTCGATCGTCTGGTCCTTGCGGTCGCTCTTGTAGGTGTCGGGATCGAAGTCGCCGACCCATGCGCCTTCCACGGCGGCTCTGGCAGCTTCGTCGACCGGCACGCCATCGGGCAAGACAAAAGCCAAACTGCGCAGGCCGCGGGGTTTCAAAAAGCGCACAGCGGTGCCGGCTATTTTCCGCACGTCGGATGCAGTGAACTTGTCGGCTTTGCCGCCGCCGATCAGCAGCAACCGTTTGGCTTTCAGCTTGGGCTGGTGCAGCAGCGTGGTCTCCAGGCTTTTTCCGGAAATCTCGCCGGAGGCAATAACGTCAGCGGCAGCCTGTTGCACTGAATTATCAGCCGTAGCGCAGTAAACTTCAGTTTTATCCTTTTCGCCTCGATCCAGCACGATGGCAACCAGGCATTCAGTTTCAACTTCCGCGGGCGTAGATTGCGACAGTTTTGTTTTCATGGTTTTATATGGGAACCTAACAGTATCGCCATCACGCGCCCCTAACGCAAGGTTGCGATCACGAAGGAAAGGAATGAATTGTGGCAGAGCGAGATGCAAGCAAAACCGCGCTGGGCGTAGCCGCCCTTCGGGCGGTCCATCAGTTGTTCGATGCGGAACCGAAAATTCTTGAGGACCCGATCGCTGCCCAGTTGCTCGATGCGGATTTCCTGACACAAGTTCGAGAAAACCGTGAAAGAGCGAACGATCCGGTGATGCGGGCTCTGCGAGGCCATGTGGTTCTGCGCAGCCGGTACAGTGAAGACCGCCTGGCTGCGGCGGTAAAGCGCGGCATTCGCCAATGCGTGATCCTGGGGGCGGGATTTGACACTTTTGCCTATCGCCCGCCCGAGTGGGCAAAGCCGTTGCGCATCTTTGAAGTTGATCACCCAGGAACGCAGCGCGAAAAGCGCGAGCGCCTGCAAGTCGCGGGCATTGCCATTCCCGACAACCTGGAGTTCGTTTCCATCGACTTCGAGCGTGTCTCCTTGCACGATGGCCTGCGGGCCAGCACTCTTGATTTTTCCCAGCCGACATTTTTCTCTTGCCTGGGCGTGCTGGTCTATTTGAGCGAAGAAGCGATCCGTGCCGTGTTTCAACTGGTGGCATCGTTCCCGGCATCGAGCGAGATCGTGTTCACTTTCTCGATGGCCGATTCTGCCCTAAGCGAAAAAGAGGTCGAGCGCAAGCAGAAAATGGCCGCGCGGGTGGACTCGCTCGGCGAGCCCTGGCAAACGCACTTTGATCCGGAACAGCTTGCGCGCGAACTGGGAGAATATGGCTTCTCGGAATTCACTATTCTTGATACGGAGCAAGAACGGCAGTACTTTGCCGATCGTCATGACCAATTGCGTCCGGGGAGACGGTCACCCATCGCGGCGGCAATCGTAGGGAGCCGCTAGTCTTAATCGCGGGTTGCGAAGATTTCGTCGTAGAGTTCGGGCAATCGCCGCCCGGCTTTCGCCTCGCTCCGGCCGTGATGACAATGCACGGAAGCAAGCAGGCTCATTTCTGGGTGCGCTCAATCTCTTTGACCACGGCGCTGCAGCGCTCGCACACGGTCGGATAGGCGTGGTCTTCACCAACATGGGTGGAATAATTCCAGCAGCGTTCACACTTCTGGCCGTCGGCCTTTTCGACCTGCACGCTCACGCCTGAGGCGCCGTTACCGGATGCAGATGGCTCAAGAGTAACGCCCGATACGATGAATAGGTACCTTAACTGGTCCTGGTGGCGCGCCAGAACAGAAAAAAGCGGCTCGGCTGCTTGCAACCGAACTTGTGCTTCCAGTCCTCCGCCGATCAGTTTGGCGTTGCGAGCTTCTTCCAGTTTCTTAAGAACTTCGTCACGCACGGCGTGCAGAGTTGTCCAGTCGTCAGCCTGGACCGGGTCCTCCGGTGCCGCGTGGCCTCCGAGAATTTCTTCTACCGACGGAAATGCGCTCAAGTGCACACTAGCTGGCCGATTCTCCGCCTTTGGCAGATACTGCCAGACCTCTTCGCAAGTGAAACTCATAATCGGAGCGAGCAGCCGAACCAGCGCTTCGCCAATGCGCCAGATTGCAGTCTGGGCGGCGCGGCGCGCCGGAGAATTCGGAGCGTAGGTGTACAGCCGGTCCTTGAGCACGTCAAAGTAAAAGGCACTCAAATCGACCCCGCAAAAATTGAGCACTCGCTGATAGATTTTGTGGAAAGCAAATTCGTCGTAGCAGCGCGCGACATCGGCCGCCATGGCAACGGTTCGACGAAGCATGTACTGATCGAGAGCTTCGAGCTTCTCGAAGGGCAGCCCATCCCGCTGGGGATCGAACTCGTGCAAGTTGCCGAGGATGTAACGAAACGTGTTGCGAATCTTGCGGTAGTTTTCCGCGATGCGCTGCATGAGCGCCTCGGAGCCGACCACATCCTCTCGAAAATCGACCGATGCAGCCCACAGGCGGACGATTTCTCCGCCCAGGCGGTTGGCGATATCGACCGGGTCAACGTCGTTGCCGCGCGACTTCGACATGGCCTGGCCTTTGTCGTCAAGCGTCCAGCCGGGCGTGACGACGGCGTGATAAGGCGGGCTGGCTTCGGTGCCCATGGCGCAGAGCAGGGAAGACTGAAACCAGCCGCGGTATTGGTCGCCACCCTCGAGATAAAGATCAGATGGCCAGGGATAATCGGTTTCGGCGGCTCGCAGAGCAAGGTAACTGGCGCCGGATTCCAGCCAAACGTCGAAAATGTCCGTCTCTTGCTCGAAGCTGGCGCCGCCGCAATGCGGGCACTTGGTTCCTGCGGGCAGGATTTTGGCAGCTTCGGGCGTGTACCAGGCGTCAGCGCCAGAGCGAGCAAAAAGCTCGACCACAGCGCGGTTGATGGCAGGATCGTTGAGCGGCTTGCTGCAGCTTTGGCAAAGAAAAACAGCGATGGGCACTCCCCAGACACGCTGCCGGGAGATGCACCAGTCGGGGCGTGTTGCGATCATGTTGCGCATGCGTTCTTTGCCCCAATCGGGGTCCCAGCGTACCTTCTCGATGTCTTCCAGGGTGCGGCTGCGGAGGGTGCCTCCGTTCGGCATCGCCGCTTCCATGGAGATGAACCACTGCTCAGTGGCCCGAAAGATGATGGGATTGTGGCAGCGCCAGCAATGGGGATAAGAATGCTCGAAAGGTTCGGAGTGCAGCAGCGCGCCGCGTTTTTTCAGCAGCTCGAGGATAGGCGCGTTGGCATCCCAAACCCTGAGACCGTTGTATTCGGGAAGGCCGTTGCGCAGAATGCCTTTTTCATCGACGTTGCTGGTGGCGTCGAGGCCATACTTGACGCCGGTAACGAAGTCTTCCGCGCCATGCGAGGGCGCGGTGTGCACGACCCCGGTGCCGGTGTCCATCGTGACGTAGTCGGCGAGGACGCCGAGAATGTTGCGGTCGAGAAAAGGATGTGCGAAATTCTTGCGCTCCAGCGATTCGCCGGGGAAGCGGGCAATTTCTTGCGTTTCGGCCAAACCGACCTTCTTTGTGAATTCCTCCGCCAGCTTGGCGGCAACGATGTAAACCTGCTGCCCGGCATCCAACGCCACATACTCCTCGTGCGGATGAAACGCCACTGCCATGGAAGCCGGCAGCGTCCAGGGGGTGGTCGTCCAGATCACGGTGAAGACCTGTTTGCCTCTAAGCGCCGGCGCTAGCATGGCCGGATCATCCTTGAGCCGGTATCGAACCCAAATCGCTGGGCTGGTGTGGTTCTCGTATTCGACTTCGGCCTCGGCGAGCGCGGTCTCGTCATGCATGCACCAATAGACGGCGCGCAGGCCCTTGTAGACGAAGTTGTTCTCGTAGAAAGCGAAGAAAGTCCGCAGCACCACCGACTCATACTGCGGAGTCATGGTGGCATAGGGCCGATCGAAGCGGCCGAAGACGCCGATACGTTTGAATTGTCCACGCTGCAGGTCAAGAAACTTCTGGGCAAACTTGCGGCATTCGCGGCGGACGTCCAGCGGTTGCATCTGCAATTTCTTGCCGCCGAGCTGCTGGTCGACTTTGATCTCGATAGGCAAGCCGTGGCAATCCCAGCCGGGGACGTAAGGGGCGTCAAACCCAGCCATGGTTTTGGACTTGACCACGAAATCCTTCAGGCACTTATTGAGCGCAGTGCCCAGATGAATGGGACCGCTGGTATAGGGAGGGCCATCGTGCAGCACATACCTGCGCTGGCCTTTCCGGGCTTCGCGAATCCGCTCGTAGATCTTCATCTGCTCCCAACGCGCCAGGGTCTTGGGCTCGTTCTGCGGCAGGTTGGCCTTCATGGGGAAGTCAGTTCTGGGCAGGTTGATCGTGGACTTCAGCTCGAGCGGCACTCGGACAATTCTCCCAAATAGTTGATTTTTCTCATTATAGGGAGCACCGGCGGGTACGTCTATCGGAGCCGGAGTAGACACTTTAGTGACGGAAAGGCTGCGAGAACGCACGCGGTTCGGTGTACAATTTACTCACGGTACGAATCCTGAGTTGTTGCATCTAAAGACACAGTTGCGGAAGCGAAGCTACGGCGTTCAGGGATGGAAGCAAGGCATCGCCTCAGTAATTAACGCCGATGAAGCAACTTGGTATGTTAGATGGACATCATTGTGTTAGGGGTGGCTGGACGGTAGGAGGTTAGCTCCTTCCTAAAGCCAACTCAGGTCAGATATGGCATCAGTAGAACAAGTCAAAGCGCAAGCCAAGAGCGAACCCGAGCTCGATCTGCTGCTCCCGAAGTCTACCTTCGAGGAGCCGATGTGGCAGTCCCTCATCGAGAACCTGAAGGACCTGCTGTTTCCCCAGAAGCTGCCGCCGCTGGTGCTCACTTCCAAGCCCATACCGGTTAAGGACATTTGGGGATTCTACAATTACAAGAAGAACGGCGCGCTAGGCTCGACCATTGCCCACATCATTATTTTAGGCGCCATCATCGGGGGAACGTTGATGGCACGACGCGTGGTAGCGACGATCGTCAAACAGCAGGAGAAGATTACCTTCCTTGAAACCGACGAGGGGCCGGACTTAAAGCCGTCAAAGACGCAGGTGGGTGGCGGCGGGGGTGGCGGCGACCGGGACAAGCTGCAAGCGTCCCAGGGCAAACTGCCTAAGCTGGCTATGGAACAGTTCACTCCTCCGGCAGTGGTAGTACGCAACGATAATCCCAAGCTGCCGATGGAGCCAACGGTGGTGATCCCGCCTGATGTCAAGCTGGCGTACAACATGCCGAATCTGGGTGACCCGCTGTCGCACATTCCCGGTCCGCCGTCGAACGGCACTGGCGCTGGTGGCGGAATCGGTTCCGGCTATGGTGGCGGAGTGGGCAGTGGCACCGGCCCGGGCTTTGGACCCGGTTCGGGAGGCGGCACGGGCGGCGGGCCGTTCCGAGTGGGCGGCGGCGTCTCCGCTCCGCGCGCGATTTTTGCACCCGATCCCGAATATTCCGAGGAAGCCCGCAAAGCGAAGTACCAGGGAACGTGCGTGCTGTGGCTAGTGGTTGGGCCGGACGGACGTCCGCGTGAGATCCGGGTTGCCCGCACGCTGGGTTTGGGCCTGGATGAAAAGGCTATCGAAGCCGTCAAACAATGGAAATTTGAACCTGCCATGAAAGATGGCCGCCCCGTGGCCGTGCAGATCAACGTCGAAGTAACCTTCCACCTATACTGATCGAATTTCAAACCTAATGACGACTCAGCCTAGCGGAGCTACAGGCTTGCCCAGCCTGGCCGGGATTGAATCGGCGTGCAAACTCGTCCATCGGTTCGTGCCGCCCACGCCTCAGTACTCGTGGCCGCTGCTCAATCAGCGCGCTGGATGCGAAGTCTGGCTGAAACACGAAAATCACACTCCGGTCGGAGCCTTCAAAGTACGCGGCGGAATCGTTTACATGGACTGGCTGCGGCAGGCGCATCCGGAGGTGAAAGGCGTGATCTCGGCGACCCGCGGTAATCATGGACAGTCGCAAGCTTTCGCGGCCCGGCACTTCGGCCTGAGTGCGGTAGTGGTGGTGCCACACGGCAACAGCCGCGAGAAAAACGCCGCCATGCGGGCGCTGGGCGCAGAGTTGATCGAGCATGGCGATGATTTTCACGCCGCCGATCACTACGCCGATCTGCTCGCGAAGGAGCGCGGGCTTTTCCGTATGCCTTCGTTCGACCCGCTACTTATTAGAGGGGTGGCAACCTATGCGCTGGAGTTCTTTCGCGGGTCGCCCGCGCTGGATGCGGTGTTCGTGCCCGTCGGCTGGGGATCGGGAGCAATTGGCCTGGCTGCGGTGCGCAACGTGCTAGGCCTGAAAACCAAGATTGTCGGCGTGGTGTCCGCCAGTGCGCCGACTTACGCTCTGTCGTTTGCCGCTGGACACGTGATTGAGCAGCGGTCAAACACCCGCATCGCTGACGGTATCGCTCTGGGGCGAGCGCACGATGAGGGATTCGAAATCCTGCGCCGCGAACTGGACCACATCGTGCAAGTGATGGATGATGAAGTTGAAGAGGCGATGCGCGCCATCTTTACCGACACGCACAACGTGGCCGAAGGTGCAGGCGCAGCGGCCGTGGCAGCAATTCTGAAAAACAAAGGCGCGTGGAGCGGGAAGCGGATCGGAGCCGTCCTCTCCGGGGGCAACGTGGACCGCGCCACCTTTGCGCGAGTCATGGCCGGTTCGGAGTCCGCTTCCTGACGTCGCCGCCGTGTGCAACGCTCCGATTACGCCAGCGGACCCGGAAGAATATGGGTCGTGAGGAGTTGACATCATGATGTCTATTCATGTATCATCATGATGTGCGAACCACTCTTTCTCTCGATGACGACGTTGCCCGGCTGCTGGCTAACGAGAGCCGACGCTCCGGCGCGTCCTTCAAAACAGTCGTCAATCATTTTCTTCGCCTCGGGCTGATGGCCGCCAAACGGCCGGCGCGCAAGCCATTTGTTGTGGCGCCGCGGAAGCTCGGGCTGCCGCCCGGGCTCACCTACGATAACGTTGAGCAATTGTTGGAGGCGGTAGAAGGTCCGGCGCATCGGTGATTGTCCTTGACGCCAACATTCTGCTTTACGCTTATGACAGCGCGTCGGCGCATCACGCCAAGGCGCGGGCATGGGTCGAGCAGGTGTTTTCTGGGGCAGAGCCGGTGGGATTGCCGTGGCAAACCGTTTCGGCGTTTCTACGCATTCTGACCAATCCACGTCTGCCAGGCCAGCGATTCACGCTGCCGGAGGCGGTTGAGATTGTCGACCGTTGGCTGGAGCAGCCCAACGTACGCGTCCTGGCTGCAGGGGAGGATCACTGGCGGTTGTTTCGTCAGATGATGACCGATGGCCAAGTTTCTGGCGCGCTCGTCAGCGACGCCGCGTTGGCGGCGCTGACAATTGAGTTCGGCGGCGTGCTCCACACCACGGATCGCGACTTTGCGCGTTTTCCTGGCCTGCGCTGGACGAATCCGCTAACTTAGAGCCATTTCGCTAGGCGTGTTGAAGAGCAACGTTGCCGCTGCTTAGAGCAGTTCCGTACGTCTTGAGATACTTCATCCCGGTATCGCACATGACAGTGACAATGGTCGAGCCCGGTCCCAGTTGCTCGGCCAATCGCAAAGCGGCGACGACATTGCAGCCGGTAGATGTTCCGGCGAAAAGACCTTCTTCGCGGGCCAGGCGGAAAGCCATGGCTATCGCTTCCTCGGTGGAAACGCGATCAACTTGATCGGCGATGTCCTTGCGCCACAGCGGCACGACGAAACCGGCTCCAATGCCATCAATTTTGTGAGAGCCTGGTTTTCCGCCCGACAGAACCGCGGATTCGGAAGGCTCCACGGCAACAATCCTGATCTTCTCACTGTGACGGCGCAAGCCCTCGGCAGTCCCGCGAAGCGATGCCGCCGTGCCCACGCTTTGGACGAAACCGTCGATCCTTCCGCCGGTCTGAAGCCAGATTTCGTCCGCCAAGCGGTGATAGGCCGCAAGTTGGTCGGTATTCTTCAACTGGTCGGTCCAGAAGCCTCCGGTTTCTTCGGTGATGACGCGGGCGGCTTCGACCATATCGCGAGTCAGTTTCTCCGTCATTCCTCCACTTTCGCTGGGCATGATTTGCAACTTGGCGCCCAGGATCTTCATGTGATCGAGTTTCTCCTTGGAGAAGGCATCCGAGCTGACGATGTGCAAGGGATATCCTTTGACTGCACAGACGAGAGACAAAGACACGCCGGTGCTGCCGCCGGTGTATTCGACGACGGAACCGCCCGCGGGGAGACGCCCGTCCGCCTCTGCGGCTTCGATCATGGCGAGTGCCATCCGGTCCTTCATGCTGCCGGTAGGGTTCTCGCTTTCCAGCTTCAGCAAAATGCGGGAGCCGTTGGCGGGTACGATGTTTCGTAAGGCGAGTAAAGAAGTGTTGCCGATGCAATGCAGTATGTCATGTGGTAGTTGGTTCATGATGATTGCCTCTCTTTAGTTGATGGGGCCTGACGAAAAAGCGTCACAAATTCCCAGGCTCTCAACAAGCCGAAGTCATAGAATGCTTTCACGCTGCGCTATACTTGATGGGGATGGCCGGCGACGCGCAAAAGACGTTCTACCTGGAAACCTTTGGCTGCCAGATGAACGTGCACGACTCCGAAAAAGTGGTCGGCACGCTCATTTCTCAAGGCTACCGCCAGGTTTCTACGGTCGAAGAGGCCGGGCTGATTCTCTACAATACCTGCTCCATTCGCGATAAGGCGGAGCAAAAAGTCTTTCACCGGCTGGCAGATTACCGCAAGCTGCAAGCGCAGGGCAAGCGCTTCGGCGTACTGGGCTGCGTGGCGCAGCAGGAAGGCGAGAAGATTTTCGAGCGGGCGCCACACGTCTCAATGGTGTGCGGCTCGGCGTCGTATAGCAGATTGCCGGAGATGCTGATTCGCATCGAAAACGCTCAAATCGGGGCAGGGAACTCGCGCGTAACCGGACTGGACGACCGCCAGACTGACAAGTGCTTTGAGACCGAATTCACTTCGCGGCTCAACCCGCATCGGGGATACATCACCATCATTGAGGGCTGTGACAAGTTCTGCGCCTACTGCGTGGTTCCGTTTACGCGGGGAAAAGAACGCAGCCGCACTTCCGATTCGGTTCTGGCCGAAGCGCACCAGATGGCGGACTTGGGATACACAGAGATTCAATTGCTCGGGCAAAACGTGAACTCTTACACTGATCCATCTGAAAAGAAGACGTTTGCGGAATTACTGACGGCTGTCGGAGAAGTGGCGGGAATCAAGCGGGTGCGGTTTACCACCTCCCACCCCAGGGATTTTGGGCGGGACATCGTCGAGGCGATCGAAGCTGTGCCCACGCTATGTGACCACGTGCATTTGCCGGTACAGAGCGGATCGACCCGCGTGCTGAATGCCATGCAGCGCCTCTACACGCGCGACCAGTACCTGGAACGCATCTCATGGATGAAGAGCGCGAAACGCGAAATCAGCATTACTACGGACATCATCGTGGGTTTCCCGGGCGAGACGGAAGCGGAGTTCGAGCAGACGCTCACGCTGCTGGATGAGGTGGAGTTTGATGCCGTGTTCGGATTCAAGTATTCGCCGCGGCCGAACACGCCGGCGTTGACGCTGGAGGATGCGATTCCGGATGCGGAGAAAGCGCGGCGGCTTGCGGTGGTCAACGAGCGGCAACGCGAAATCCAGCAGCGCAGAAACCAGCGCTGGCTTGGCAAGCGCGTCGAAGCCATGGTGGAAGGGAAGAACGAGGCGCGCGGGCAGTGGATTGGGCGCACGTCGCAGAATCGAGTCATGAACTTTACGGCGCCCGAAGGCACGGAGCCTGCGCCGGGCAGCTATGTGACGGTGGTCACGACGGGTTCGTTTCCGAACAGCCTGATCGGGCAAATGGTGGTATAAAGAGCGCAGCACCGGAGATTGTGATGGAAGTGGAAATGAAAATTCGCGGGCTGATGATGGACCCAGTCACCAACATGCCAATCGTGATCCTGAAGGATTCCGGCAGCGACACCGTGCTGCCCATCTGGGTGGGAATTTACGAGGCGAATGCCATCGCTCTGGAAATTGAGAAAGTGTCCACGCCGCGCCCCATGACCCACGACCTGATCAAGAATGTGCTCACCGGCCTGGAGACGCGGGTGCATAAAGTAGTAGTGAGCGAGTTGCGCGAGGATACCTTCTACGCCGTGATTTGGCTGGAACGCGATGGTCAGATCGTGAGCATCGACTCGCGCCCCTCGGACGCGCTGGCGCTGGCGCTACGCGTGGATTGCCCCATCTTCGTGGAAGATGAAGTCCTGAAGAACTCCAAACAGCACGCCGGAAACGCCGACCGCATCACCAGCGATGAGCTGCGCAAATGGCTCGAAGGCCTGAACGACGAGGATTTGGGCCGGTACAAGATGTAGGCGAAGGCGGAAGGTAGAAGTAAGAAGGCAGAAGGAAGAATGCAGAAGCCAAGGCGTAGTGTATCGGCAAGAGGCGAGATGGCCGACCCCAAACTGGCCACGAAACAACCGCGTAAGAAGATGGTTACGACGGTTGAGAATGGCTTCCACGTAGTTGTAGTCCGACCGGATTCGCCGCCGGTTACGCCAGAGCTCATCAAGGAGCTCGAAGGGGAGCAGGACCTGCATTAAAGCGAGCGCGGGATAGCGTCGGGGCACCCCGAGAACCGTAGTTTACATAATACCTGTTATCGGACATTGTAACTCTGAAGCCCCACGCCCCGTCCTATCGAGCGAGACCTCCCATACCACGTCCCCCGACGGGTGCGGAACGCCCGTCCTTCCACAAGCAATCATTCACTTTACGGTTGGCGCTGCTTGGCTCACTGCCAGCACGATCTTCGGATGAAACAGCGTCCCGGCGACCCGGCTGGCGATGGCGATCAGTTCCCTTTGGCCGTAAAACACTTTCACCAAACGGGCGCGGGAAAGTTCAGGCAAGTTCGCGGCTCGACCGCTGCGGATGCGGGCAGCCGTTTCGTCGTTGGCTGTCACGCTGGGAAGGCCCGGAAGAATCCTTCTCGGATGGATAAACAATTCCTCGGCCTGGCTGGTCTGGGCAGCGGCATCCAGCTCGTCTAGCGTGTGGCCGTCGGAGATGTCGAACTCTGCAACAGCTGTGCGGCGCAGCGACTCCAGATGGGCGCCGCAGCCCAGGGCCTTCCCCATGTCGTGGGCCAACGAGCGGACATACGTGCCCGAGGCCACGCGGGCGCGAAAAGTCGCTCGCTCGCCTTCCACGCTCAGGATTTCAAGCTCCTTGACTTCGACCTTGACCGGCTGCAAGACCACCTCTTTATGCTTTCGGGCCAGCTTGTACGCGGGAACGCCATGAATCTTCTTGGCGGAAAACGGCGGCGGCATCTGCTCGATCGGCCCGCGAAAGCCGGCCGCGAGTGCTTCTATTTCCTCAAGCGATACTTGAACTTCTGCCGCCGGCGTGCTCGGCTCGCCCTCAGCGTCGTAAGTATCGGTGGCAAAACCGAAGCGCATGACTCCCTGGTAGGCCTTCTCTGACGTGGTGTAGAACTGGGCCAGGCGGGTCAGGTTGCCGATCAGCAGCGGCAGGACGCCGGTGGCCAGCGGATCGAGCGTACCCAGGTGCCCGACCGAGCGCTCATGCAGAATTCGGCGGACGCGGTCGACCACGTCGTGCGAGGTCAGCCCGGCCGGCTTATCGATGATGAGAACGCCGTTCATGGGATTGAGTAAGTGTGTAATTTGTAATTGTACTTGGTGGCTGGGTCTTCCCTACTCAACGGCGTCATTCCGAAGCTCGGCGCAGTTCAGCCGAGCGAGGAATCTTGCGCGGGGTGCTTGGCAGTTTCGGGTGCACGATACTCCACGCCAGATCCCCATTGGACTCGCCTCCTCGCTTCGCTCCTCAGGCTCGCTCAGGGCAGGCTCTCGCCCCGCTGGTGAAAGCGCGGGGCATCGGGATGACGCCTGGTAGGCGCGCCGTAGCCTTGCCTCAGGTTCGAGTTGAGGAATAGGCTTTCGTTGTCAAGGATAACTGTCCTTGGCTCTGCGGAGGTGTGCGCGATGTTGTGGTTATTCACCAAAGCGGTATTTGCTCACTGGATCGCAACCATGGGCATTCTCCTCACCCTCACTCCATTTGTTCCCAATAGCGTTCAGAAATGGATGGAGGCGAGGATGAAGAAAGAGTTCTCGCTGAAGCATCTGTGGATTGCCGGGACCTTGCTGTTGTTGTTTGCATTTTACCAAGCATGGGTTGACGAGCATCGTAATGCCGAGCAGTTGATTACCGAGAAGTCGCAGATTGTCGGAGAACGGGAGTTTTGGAAGAGTCAGAGCTATGCCAAGGACGAGGCTATAAGAACCCGTGACGGGTTACTGGCTCAGAATTTCACAACGCTGTCCGGAACGCAAAGCAGCCTCGCGCAACTGTCAAACAAGGTTCTGGACGTTACCAAGCCGGAGCCGATGACGATAACGCCTTTTCCGTTTGGAGTAACCAAGAACACTAGCAATAATGTGACTGCATACATGCAGCAGTTTCTGCTTTTAGTCAACAGAACGGTCACTCCGGTTCACCTGTTGGCTACATGTGACAAAGCAATTGCATCGGGAGGCGGAGGTATATTGGGAACCAAGGCTACCATGGGTGGCGACACATGGAGTGGACCAAGATCAGACCGCAGCTATGGGATCGGGGTTGTATCGCCAGCCTGGAGTCCGACTGGCCCATTGCTTGTTACGCTTTATTTCAATGATGCGAACGAACGAAAATGCTCTTTCACTGAGTACTAAGGCTTAGTATCACGTGATCACACCAATTGCTCAATTACCGATCTAAATGATTCCCATTCGCGATGACACGCCGCGCTACAGCATGCCCTACGTGACGTATTTCATTATTGCGCTCAACGTGCTGGTGTTTCTGTTTGAGTTGACAGTCGAGGCGCAGGGGCCGCGGGCGATGAACAGCCTGATCTACGAATTTGGCGTGGTGCCGCGGCATTTCGTTCGGGTGGCGACCGGACCTGGCTTTTCCCTTCCCGCCCTGTTTCTGCCGATCCTGACGTCGATGTTTCTGCACGCGGGGTGGCTGCACATCATCGGCAACATGTGGTTTTTGTGGATTTTTGGGGACAATATCGAAGATTATCTCGGGCATTTTATGTACCTGCTTTTTTATCTGGTGACGGGATTCGCGGCCGCGTTCACACATATTGCTTTGAACGCGGGATCGAACATTCCCAGCGTCGGCGCCAGCGGCGCGATTGCCGGGGTGATGGGCGCGTATTTCATTCTGTATCCGCGAGCGCGCGTGCTGACGCTGGTCCCGCTGATTGTGTTTTTCACCTTCTGGTGGCTGCCGGCGTGGGTAATGCTTGGCTATTGGTTTGTGGTGCAGTTTCTGATGGGAACGGCAACGTCGATTGCCGAAAGCCAGAGCACGGGCGGAGTCGCGGTGTGGGCGCACGTGGGAGGGTTTGTGACCGGGGTTGTGCTGATTAAGCTGCTGCCGGAGCGGCCGCGACGGCGACGATATGCGGCGTGGTGAGCCGCATAGGCAACCGTGCGCTTAGAATTGAGTTTGGCTCTGTTGACATCCTCGAAAAACGGGTGGTGTTCACCATATTGTTGGAAACCACTGTGGAAGAGCGGCCCTTTCAGGGCCGCGTCACGCGTGCCCCCGAGGAACGGCCTTTAGGCCCCGGGAACACCAGGGCTAAAGCCCGAGACTCTTCGATCATTGCATACGCGGCGCTGAAGCGCCGCTCTTCCACGGGAATTCGGGCTTTCTCAAGGTGCCAATAACACTCAGCTATGCTCTACCCATGAGCAACGAAGTTCCAACTCTGCGGACGGACCGCCTGCTGCTGCGAGCGTTTTCGCGGGCCGACATTCCCGCCATGGTAACTCTGATGGGAGCGCGGGAAGTCGCGGCTACCACGCTGCGGATCCCACATCCGTATTCGGCCAGCGACGCCGAGATACTTTTCGCCGGGCTGGAAGGTGACAATGAGGTTCGCTGGGCGGTTACCCTGCCTCCGGATGGAACTTTGATCGGCGGCGTCGGCTTGCGGCTGGAGCGCGACCACAATCGCGCCGAGTTGGGCTACTGGATCGGCGTTCCGTATTGGGGCAATGGCTACGCTACGGAAGCGGCGCGGGCGGTGTTGCAGTATGGCTTTGTAACCCTGGATCTGCAGCGGATTTACGCGTCGCATTTCTCGAACAATCCGGCATCGGCTGCGGTGCTGCGCAAAGTCGGCATGAAGCACGAGGGTTCACTTCGCGAGCACATCCTGAAATGGGAGAAGTATTTAGATCTGGAGGTCTATGCCGTGCTGAAAGCCAACTACCGGCCATGACCGGCGTGGGCGTAAAATAAGGCCATGAGTCGCGAGGTTTCCGATCTTCTAAAACGGGCGCTCGCCCTCTCCGTTGACGAGCGCGCTGCCTTAGCCAACACCCTCCTCGACAGTCTTGAGGTCACCGATGAATCTGTGCAGGAGGCTTGGGATAAGGAAGTGGCACGTCGAATCGAAGATCTGCAAGCAGGCAAGGCGGTGACTGTCCCTTGGGAGGAACTGCATCGTGAGCTCTTGAGCATGGTGAATGAGCGCTAGGGAAACTCTGATCAACTCCAATTTTGTCATTTCGAGCGGAGCAGAGTCGCCCGTTTGCGGGCAATTCTGCGGAGTCGAGAAACCTGCTTTCGCTTTGCCGGACTTAATCAGAGTTTCCCTAAGCGTGTCGAGTATCACCAAGGCGCGATTGCAGCCTGTAATCGCAGCCGACGGCGCGCGCCGCCTATAATGTTAGAGTGAGTTCAAAGAAAGTAATCCAAGTGGCCTCAGCCGAATTCCCTACGCGCTGGGGCCAGTTCAGAATCTTCGGCTTTGAGGGTACGTTTGCCCGGCGCAAGGAGGAAGCGGTTGCCTTAGTGATGGGCGATGTGCGCTCCGCGCCGCCGCTGGTGCGAATTCACTCGCAGTGCCTGACGGGCGACGTGTTCGGATCGCTGCGCTGCGACTGCCGCGATCAACTGGAGATGGCGCTTGCGATGATTGCGCAGGCCAAGGCCGGCGTTTTGATCTATGAGCAGCAGGAAGGGCGCGGCATCGGCCTGATGGCAAAGTTGCAGGCCTACCAATTGCAGGACGAGGGACTCGATACCGTGGAAGCGAACGAGCGCCTCGGGTTCAAGGCCGACCACCGCGAATATATCTTGCCGGCGGAGATTCTGAAAGCGCTGGGCGTCACTCAAGTGCGGCTCCTCTCGAACAATCCTGATAAAGTCTCGGCTCTGGAACGGGGCGGTGTCCAAGTGACGGAACGGGTTCCGTGCGAAGTTGTGCCCAGCAGCTACGCGGAAGAATACCTGAAGACCAAAAAAGAAAAGATGGGGCATTTGTTTACTGGCCGGTAGCGGCGCGAAAGAGTCCCAGCAAGTTCTCTAGCCCGGCCAAATCTGCAGGGCCGTTCGTCGCAAGATCTGTTCGCGAGTCTCTTCCTTCAGCGGCAGCGCCCGAAAATCATCCAGGTTCTTCTTGATGTCCGGCACGCCGGGGCCGGGCCAGTCTGTACCGAACAGCGTTTTGTGGGCGATTTCCTCCAACCGCGGAAAATATTTCAGCAAAGTCTTGGGCGGAATTCCGCTGATGTCTAAGAACATGTTGGGATGGCGCCGGAGCAGGAAAAAGGCGGTGTGCATCCACAGCGGGCGGCCTCCATGGGCAAGCAGAATTCTGAGCTTGGGAAAGTCGACGGCGACATCGTCGAGGTAAATCGGATCGCCATACTTGTTGCGCGCTCCGGGAAAGACTGACGTGCCGGTGTGGAACATGATGGGGACGCCGTTGGCCTCGGCTGCGCGGTAGATGATTTCGAGTTCCTTCACGCCGGTCAGGTAATCGTTGGGATAGAGCAACTGATGCGGCGGGTGGATCTTGATCATGCGAATGCCAAGCCGCAGGAGATGCTCGACGTCTGCCATAACATTCGTGGTGTGGCGCGGATGCACGCTGCCGCAGGAAAGCAGCCGCTGCGGATTCTCGCGAGTGTAGTCGGCGATAAACTGGTTGACCCCGGCGGTGAATCCAATGACCTCGGGCGCTACGTAGTTGATGAGGACGGCACGCTCAACGCCGGCGGCGTCGAGATGCTTGAGGAATGCTTTGGGCGAACGGCAGAACTCGGCGATCTGTTCAAAGTTCGCGCGTTTCTTCTGCATTAGTTCCAGAGCGTGCGGCTTGAACATCTCCATCGGCTGTATGTGGACGTGGCAGTCGGTGATCATGTGGTCGTCAGTTGTCGGTCGTTAATCGTTGAACGCGAGCAGGGCGCGCTTGGTGAACACCCGAATCATCTCGCGGCGGTATTCGGGTGTCAAAGCAGAGGTCGTCAACGGCTTGGCGGTCTTGGCAGCCAAATCACCTACCGCTTCGGCCAGCGTTTCGTTCAACGCCTTCCCTGCCAACATTTCAGTTGCTCCCTTCACCAGGACGGGCGCGGGATTCACCGCGGTGAGCGCCACTTTCGCGTCGGCGATATGGCCATTCAATCGCTTGAGTACAACCGCTACTCCGGCCAGCGGATAGTCGATGGATCCGCGAACCCGCAGTTTACGATAGATGCCGCGATAATCGGCGGATTCAGCCGGCAGGAAGATGCGGGTCAGCAGATCGTCGGATCGCAGCCGGCGGTAATCGTCGCCGATCCCAGTATAGAAATCGCGCAACGATGTGCGCCGCGTGCCGGATGGCGAGGCGAGTTCGATTTCGGCATTCAAGCACAACAATGCAGGCGGCGTGTCGCCAGAAAAAGTCGCCCAGCATTTGATGCCACCGGGCGCGACGTGACAGAGGTCACCATCTTTCTTGATGCAGAATCCGCAGGCCTTGCGCCAGGGCAGCGACTGGTTGTACCACAGGCAGCGTGTATCGAGGCAGATGTTCCCGCCAATCGTGCCCATGTTGCGAATCACCGGAGAAGCCACGGTGGACGCGGCTTCTGTAAGGACAAAGTAACGGCGCCGCAACAGTTCGGAGCGTTCAATTGTGCTGAGCGGCGTGAGCGCGCCAATCGTGACGCCACTTCCCTGCTCGTGGATGCCAATTAGTTCCGCGATGTGGCGGATGTCGAGCACATATCCAGGCTCGAAGAGCTTCTGGCGCATTGAGGGGATGAGATCAGTTCCGCCAGCCAACACGCGAATGTTCTCCGCGTGCTTCGAGAGATAGCTCAGCGCTTCATCCACCGTGCGCGGCCGCAGCAGTTTGAATTGCGGGAGGCTCAATCGTCGCCTCCTGCTGACGCATGCTTGTCTCTTCGCGATGGGTCCAGCGGATGGCGCTTCGGCCCCTTGCCGCGAAACCATAGCGAGCCGCCGTGCTCGCGGAAGCGCTCAGGCGCGGTGGGATCGACGCCTTCTGTCAGATTGAGTTTCTTCTGCGCGCGCTTGGCTCGCAGTGCCGCTAAGACGCGCTCTGGGGTGAAGGGCGATTCATGCAGGCGCACGCCAACCGCATCGTAAATGGCATTGGCTATGGCCGGAATGGTCGCAGCCAGCGAGCCTTCGCTGCATTCTTTGGCGCCAAACGGGCCCTCGGGGTCAATGCTCTCCACGATGATCGGCTCAATCTCCGGCGATTCAGCCGAGGACGGGCTGCGATATTCGAGCAAGCCGGGATTCATTAACATGCCGTCTTTCCAGACCATTTCCTCGGTGAGTGCCTGACCCATGCCCATCCAGACCGAGCCAATGATCTGGCCTTCGACGGAAACTGGATTGAGGGCGCGGCCGCAATCGTGGGAAGCCCACACTTTGTGAACGGTGACTTCCCCGGTTTCTTCGTCTACGCTGACTTCGGCGACCTGAGCGGAATACGAGTACGCGGGCGAAGGACCCACGCCTGCGCCCTTGTGCTTGCCCCCGCGCGCGTCTGCCGGTGGTGCATACGAACCCGTGCCCGACAGTGCGCCGTGAAAATCGATGGCGGCGACCACGGCCTCCTCGAAGGTCAAAACGTCCTTGGGACCTTCGTCTTTGCGTTTCTGTTGCAGAGAACCGCGAAGGATCTGACCGTCAACATGGCCGGAGACGGAAGCATTGGGTGTGGCGCGGGCGCCCTCGCCCGCGGACTTCTCTGCCACACCCTCTTTCTTCGTGACTTTATCATCGCGGAAAATCAGGTCTTCCGCGCTGCAGTTCATTTTCTTTGCGGCGGCCAAGGCAATTTGCTTCTTAACGTCCTGCGCCGCGCGCAGGGTTGCGTTCCCGTTCATGAAGGTTACGCGGCTCGAATACGAGCCGATATCGATCGGGGTCAAGTCCGTGTCTGCTGCGACAACTTTCACCCGCGACAGGGAGCAACCGAGAGTCTCGGCGGCGACTTGCGCCACCATGGTGTCGGAGCCCTGGCCAATGTCCGAGGCACCGGTGTAAATGACCACGCCGCCGTCGCGGTCGATCTTGATGTTGACGGTAGAGTGCGGCATGTCGGAACGGATAATCGAATTGGCGGCGCCACTGACGTAATGACTGCAGGCGATGCCCAGCCCGCGGCCCCTTGGCAGCTTGCCTTTTCGTTGCTTCCATCCGGAACGATTTACTACTTGATCGATGCATTCGGGCAGTCCGTAGCTTTGCACGCGCAGCCCGTTTACCGTGATGCAAGGCGGCTGCAGCAGATTACGTCGGCGGACTTCCGCCGGATCCATTCCGATCTTGAGCCCCAGTTCGTCGAGCTGCGACTCAAATGCGAAGCGTACGTTCACCGTGCCGTGGCCACGCATCGCGCCACAGACGGGTTTGTTGGTCAGAACGCGGTAGCCATCGTATTGGATGTTGGGAATGTCGTACAGCGCGCCCAGCAGTGCGCCGGAATAGAGAATCGTCACCACACCGTAAGAGCAGTAGGCGCCACCATCTTGGATGACTTTGGCTTTTACCGCCGTGATCCGTCCGTCGTTCTTGATGCCGGTTTTCAGATCAACAATGGTGCGGGGGCGTCCGCGATGCGCCCAGAAAACTTCCTCACGCGTGTAGGTGATCTTCACCGGCGCGCGAGCTTTGCGGGCTGCGACGGCGGCGATGATTTCCAGGGGGATCACTTCGCTTTTGCCGCCAAATCCGCCGCCGACCAAAGGTTTGATGACGCGAATTTGCGACATCGGCATGTCAAGCACCAGCGACAGCTTGTGCTGCAAGTAGTACGGAACTTGCGTGGAAGACTGTACCGTAAGGCGACCACAATTGCCCGTCTGGGGGTCGATTTCAAATGCCGCCAGCGTGCAGTGCGGCTCCATGGCGGCATGGGTCACTTCGTTGGCAAGGAAGCGCGCTTCAGCCACATGATCGGCCTCGGCAAATCCCTTTTCCGGATCGCCAAAAACGTGGTGATAATCCTTTTCGAGGTTGTGCGGCTTGTTGTCGTGGATCAGGTCGGTCTCGGCCTTCATTGCATCTGCGGGGTCGAAGTAAGCCGGCAGGACTTCGTAATCGACGTCAATGAGTCCGAGAGCTTTCTCGGCAGTGGCCTCATCGACCGCGGCCACGCAGGCGACGTTATCTCCCACGTACCGGACTTTGTCGGTAACCAGGGCGTGCTCGTCGTGGCCAACCGGAAGAATGCCGTAGGGAGTTGGGGCGTCTTGTCCCATAGCGATTGCCGCTACGCCATCGAGCGCCAAAGCGCGGCTGGTGTCGATACGCTTGATGCGAGCATGTGGATAGGGTGAATGCAGAATTTTGCCGATCAACATGCCGGGCAGGCTGAAGTCGTCGGCGTACTTGCCAGAACCGGTGGTTTTGCCGGCAGCATCGACCATCGCGATGGATTTGCCGATGATGGAAAAGTCAGTCATGGTGTTCTCAGCACTGGGTACTCGGTACTAGGTACTAGGTACTTGCCATTCCCTTTCTGCTCTGCTTCAATCGCTGCCCGTATCGCCTGATACATCTGGGTGTAGCCGGTACAGCGGCAAAGATTGCTGCTCAGCGCACTGCGAATCTCGTCGTCCGTGGGATTGGAATTGTGCGCCAGCAGATGTTTCACGGTCATCATGAAGCCTGGGGTGCAGTATCCGCACTGCGATCCACCCCAATCGCCATAAGCTTTCTGGATAGCGGCCAGACTGCCGTGTTCGGTGATGCCTTCGACGGTCGTTATCTCCTGGCCCTCGCAACTGGCCGCCAGCAGCGCGCAGGCGAGCATCGGCGTGCCGTCAACCAGTACGGTGCAAGCGCCACAGGAAGAGTCGTCGCAGCCCCGTTTGGAGCCGGTGAGTTGCAAGTCTTGCCGCAACACATCGAGCAGCAACGCGCTCGGCTCAATGGCCAATTCGCGCAGGCGGCCATTCACTTTCAGTTCGATGAGTTCTTTTTTCATTCCCGGCTTTCAGCTATCGGCTGTCAGCTTTTGGCTATTCTCAGCAAGGTTTTGCTGAGAGAGCTGATAGCTGACAGCTTTAGTACAGCGGTATCTTCGGATCCACCGTTCGCGCCCAGCCGTCGATCCCACCCCGGACGGATTGCGCCTTTCCAAACCCCTGCTGCCGCAACCAGTTCGTCACCGTCAACGAGCGCACGCCATGATGACACAGCACCACGATATGGCCGTCTGGGTCGAATTCCTGGTGCGCCCGCATGGGAACGTCACCCATGGGGATGTCCGTGCTCCCCTCGATTTTCGCCTTCTCCAGTTCGGAAGGCTCGCGGACATCGAGTAACGTAAACCGGTCGCCACGCTTGAGCATGGCGTTCACTTGGCTTGCGCTGATTTCGAAGTCCATTCTCACCCCTGCCATCATTGTAAGCTGAGCAAGCGTGACGCTCAGCTTCCGGCCATCAGCTTTCAGCTTTCGTTCACCCTCACGTTTCGCCGATAGGCGACAGCTTCAGTATCCAAAGTCAGCCGGCGCGGCGTAGGCGTGCTGCTTCACTCGCAATGCGTCCACGCGGTCTTTACCAAGCTGCCTGATGTATTCCCGTCGATCGGCAACGCCGTAAACCCACCGCTGCAACCACGCTTCGGTATCGACGGCCGTCTTGGTTTGTTCATGATACTGCCTAAAGAACGTATCGTCGCGCTTGTAGTATCCCTGCACCGGCGAAGGGTGCGCTCCCAGCGGACATTCGACCACGGCGTTCACCAGGAATCCGGGAATTACGGTGCGGTTGGGATCGCTGGCGATTACTTCCGGCTCAACAATTTCTTCCGCCACCACAATCACGCGCTTAGCTGCGCGCACGGCTTCGATCATCACCCCGAAATTGCCCCAGCAGTGGGCGTTGCCGTCGCGGTCGGCGCGCTGCACGTGAACGACGGTGAGGTCAGGAGAAAGCGCTTTCACTGCGTGCAACCACTGCTGAGCCTCGCTCGGCCCGGACAGCCGAGGGCGGCTGTCCCCACGTGGTTCCATCATGAAAGGCGACTCGATCTCTGCAAAGAATTCATTGTCGCGCGCGACGTCACTGCCCAAGGCCGTCAGGGTGGGAAGAAACGGCACGCCCATTGCCGCCGCTTGCAAGGCCAGCGCAACAGTGAAGTTTGTCATGTTGACAACCTTCATGCCGTCTTGTTCCACTGCGCGGCGAAAGTTGTAGGCCGATCCCATCATGACGTTGCCAACCCATGCCGCGATTACTTTGTCGACGCAGCCCGCACCGATGAGCTGATCAAACAGAATGTCGGAGATTGGCCCGATCAACGTGAGGCCGCGCTTCTTCTGGCGAATGATCTCGTGTCCGGCGGCGAATGGGATCATCTGCTCCATTTGGAGACCGAGCGCGACCGAGGCGCCATCGGGCAGCAATTCGGCAATCGCTTCGCGCATGGCAAGCAGTTTACCCATCACTTCCCTTTCCACACCGGCTGCCGCTTCTGCATGAAGGCGGTGATTCCCTCATGCGCGTCTTCAGTTTTCATCAGCTCTTCAAAATAAATCTTCTCGGCGCGGGCCAGGCCTTTGTCGAAATGGATTGAATCCCATGCGTAAAACGCCTTCTTGGCAAGTGCAAGCGCGGCGGGGCTGAGCTTTGTCAAATAATCAATCGCTTCCTGCACCGTGCGCTCAAGATCAACTTCCGCCACGACCGCATTGGCCAAGCCGATGCTGGCTGCCTCTTTGCCAGTGATGCTTCTGCCAGTCAGGATCAGATCCGCGGCGTGCTTTTGGCCAACCAGTGCCGCCAGCGCGGTCGCAGCCACCGGAGGATAGCAAGCCAGCTTGATCTCGGGAAAGGCCCACGTTGCCAGCTCCGAGGTATAAACCAAGTCGCAAACCATGGCCAGTTCGGCGCCTCCGCCGAGGCAGTGGCCATGCACGGCGGCGATGGTCACTTTCTTCGTCGCAACCACCGCCCGAATTACGGCATGAAACTTGGTGAGCATTTCTTCCACTTTGTCGGGCGTGTGGGCGGCAACATCGACGCCAACGGAAAACGCCTTCTGACCGCCAGCGACGATGACGGCCACGATCTCCGGCTTGGCCTCGATCTCCACCAAGGCTGCCGCGAGTTGCTCCATCATTGGAATGTCAATGACATTCAGCGGCGGATGAGAAAGGGTGATCCGAGCTACGGGGCCTCGTATGTCCACGCCGAGGCGATCGAACTTAGTCATAGTCAACATTCTCTCAAACGCGGGCGGGGCGCCCGCACCACACAATTCTATCCAGTCCAAAAGCCCTCTTTGTCGTACTCGCGGATCACTTGCAGCTCGTCCGCAGTCGGCTCGGGAGTCTGAGTGACGCCTTCGCTCACCAGCAGCTTCCAACCGGTATTGCGCAAAACCTCGTCGATGTCGATTTCGGGATGCATCGAGGCAAGAAAAGCCTCGCCATCCTCGCCAAAACGCAGAATAGCCTTCGTCGTGATGACAGCCGATGGCCCGCCACGAGGCAATCCCACGCGTTGGCGCCAGCCGTGCCCATCGCCGTTTCCCGGGCTTGTGATAAACGACACGCGCTCCGGCAGGCGCTGCTTGCTGTGTTCCAGCATGACCACAAAACGCTGCGCCAGCGATGCGATATCGCAGGCACCACCGGAACCCGGCAAACGCACCCGACCTTTCGCGCCGCGAACTTCGGTCGAGTTCAGGTTGCCGAAGCGATCCACTTCAGCCGCTCCCAAAAAACCCAGGTGGACGCGGCCCGATTGCAGCAGACTCATCACCCCCAGCATGTCCAGGCACTCCGTTGCGCCCAGAATGTTCGGCGGATCAGCCATGGTGTAAATCAGCTCGTGCGCCGGTGTCGCTCGAATGACCCCGTTTTCAAACAGGCCAATCGCGTTGGGCGCGTGGGTGCGCTTGGCCACGACGAAGGCAATCAGCGGCAACCTCATGCCAACGAACACTACTTCCCGGTCGCTGATTTCTCGCGCAGCGCTGACCACCATGAGCTCGCCCAGCGTGTAATTTGAGGACGCCATAAAATTGGATCACTAGTTCCGGATGTCGGCCATCAATTGCTCGATCTCCGCCCTCGCCTCAGCCATGAGCGGCAGCAGAGGCAAGCGCACGGGACCACCGAAGTAGCCGTTGAAATCCATGGCGTACTTCACTCCGGGAATGCCGAGTTCGCCGACTACCCGCTGGGCCGCCTTAGCAATGCGTTCCTGCTTGAGGCGCGATAGCTCGTTGTCGCCCTCTTTCCATGCGGCGTAAATCTCATAGCAAGCCGTAGGAGCCGCATCGGCGAAAGCTAGAATCGCGCCAACGGCACCCACCTGAAGCGAAGGCTCAAGTTTCTGCGCCGCTCCGACCAGGACTTGGAAACCGATTTCTTTCTGGCGGGTTTTAAGACCGCCAATGACACTGACTGCAGAGGAGGACGGCCGCGGCGCGGTCGTGCCCTTCAAGTCTCCGGCCAAAGAGGCGACTGAAACCAGTTCCCTGCCTTGTCTGTTTCCTTCGGTCGCGGTCTTCAACATGCGAGGCGTGACTGCATCGAAGGTTTCCGTTACGGTCGCGCTGCGTTTGATGTGGCGCGTGCCTTCGACCATGCGGCGAACCTTCTCCACGTCGCCGCTGGATTCCTTGATCCCGATCAGGTTTGGATGGTCTGCCAGTTCAATGACCAATTCAGCAGAAATGTCGTAGCCGGTGGCTTGGGGAAAGTTGTAGATGATGACCGGCAACGGCGATCGGTCGGCTACGGTTCGGTAGAACGCCAGCATGTTGGCCGGTTGCATTTGCCTTTTGTAGTAGTGCGGCGTGCGCACCATGGCGATATCGTAGCCAAGCTCAGCGGCGTATTCCGTTAGGCGGAGAGTTTCATTCGCGGACTCAATGCCGGTTCCAGCAATCAGAACTTTGTTTGCAGCGGCAGCATCGCGTGCGGTTTTGAGCACGTCGCGGCGTTCCTGGTCCGATAGTAGTACGGCTTCGCCGGTCGAACCGAGCACCACGATACCTGCCACCGGAGTCTTGGAACAGTGCTCGACGTTGTGCTCCAGCTTCTTGAAGTAAACGTTGCCCTCGGGATAGAAGGGCGTAGTGATGGGAGGAAAAATGCCGTGAAGGAGCATGTTTGTACACGGCTGAACTTCATCCAGCCTGACACAAGCTTACCAGTTTTTGGGCCTCCACTATCTGGGCTATGGCTGAGACAAAACCGGGACCTTGATCTCAATGGCGATCGACGGCGGGTGCAACAAGGTGTTATGAATCAGGCAGTGATGGACCGCCTGTTCCAGACCTTCGCGATGTTTTTGATCAAGATCCGCCGCAACTTCAACTTCGATCTGAAACTGATCCATGCGGGCAGGATCCTTGGCTTTTTCGGCGGACACCTTCACGCGAGTTCCTTTATCGGCAAGTTTGTGCTTGCGAAGATACATAGCGGCATAGAAGCCGGCACACGATCCGAGCGATGCCAACAGCAACTCAGGAGGCGTCATACCCTCATCGTGTCCGCCATTCTCGGCAGGCTGGTCGCAAGCAATTGTGTGTTGGCGCGCTTTGATTTCAAACTGGACAGCGCCCAAATGTTCTACCAGGACTTCCATTATCTTCTCCTCAAGTTAGAATCCGAATTATCACAAACGGTCTGTGCCGCGTTTACATCGTTGCCGGCATGATCTGCTCATCAATGCCCTGCCGCACCAGGGCGCGAGCTCGATGCAAACGAGATTTCATGGCAGCCAGTGAGATCCCAAGCGTCCGTGCCACCTGTTCGCCCGGAATGTCTTGCAAATCGCGCATCTCATACACCACACGATATTCCGGCTGCAGGCCCCCCAGCACGCGTGCCAGCAGTTCTTTCATTTGGCCGAACACCGCCTGAGTCTCCGGCCCCGCATCGTTGCCAGCGATCTCCCCGCCCTCGTCCTCCAGTGACGACAACTGCATCAGGGGCAACAGTGCTTCCCGCTCCTTCAATTGCCAACAGACGCGTTTGCCGATTGCCGCCAGCCACGATCGAAAGGCGGCTGCGTCCCGGAGTTGATCGAGATGGCGATAAGCTTTCAACAAAGCCTCGACCAGCACGTCCTCGGCATCTTCACGGTTTCCACACACCCGCAACATCTGGCGATAGACTGCGTCTTTATGCGTGTTTGCCAGTTCTTCAAAGTCCACATTACCGATTGTTGCATGCCGAAACGCTTTCCGGTGTGACCTCTGTTACACGCAACATTTCCCCTCTTTTGCTGTGCCAGGGTCACACTTTCGCGTGCGATTCCACGGCATGGCGGATAGCACCACAGCCATTGGGCACAGGTCGGTCAAACCGGCTAAGGTCAGCCCCAGGCCGACAAACCCGGTGGCCAGAAGCCAGGCACGGCTCGTCAGGGCTGCTGCGATCGTTGCGCCGAGCACAAGTGTTCCTGCTACCAGTCGCACTTGTCTTTCCAAAGACCACCGCGTTTTCTTGCTGATCACAAGCGGTAAGCCAGCTTTCAGCCAGGCATCTGTGCCGCCATCAAGCGCGCTCAGCTTCTGCCGGCACGGTTCAAGCAAGCCTGCGGCCATGCGGGCCCTCTGGCCGCCTTTGCAGACGAGAACAAGCGGAAGGTCCGCGCTGATGTCTTCCAGCCGGGCTTCGATCTCCTCTAACGGAATATTGATGGCTCCGGGAATATGACCGGCAGCGTACTCCGTGCTCGAGCGGACGTCGAGCCATTGCGCGGGTGCCTCACAGCGCGACCGGGCCGCGAATTCACCGGCGGATACCACTTTCATGAGTGAAATTTCCTCCTACCTGGTAAGAGCGCCAGATTCACAGAAAGGATTCAGGGCAAGAAAACCATTGGATAACGAGGTTCATTCCCGTTCATAAGTCATTTACGGGGCGGGCACAGCGTCGGAATCGTTTCCCTCTTGTTCCTTCGATACACGCGGAAATCGCTTTCGTCCACAGTAATGACTACATGGCGGGGATAAAGCTCGCTCATCCGGATGAGGCACAAATCGGCAAGGTCGGGATGGCGGTCTTCATAGCGGCGTGCGAGCTCACGCAGCTTTTCCAGATGCCGGTTGCAATCGAAGGCAACACGGAGCAGTCCGTCGTCAACTAGCGCAAGCACATACGAACTCGATTGCAAGTGAAACGCTGCTTCGGCAAGCACCGCTTCGCAGGTAAGCAGTGGCGTAGTGATCTGCCTTGCGATGCCCGCAGCCCAGGCGTGGTGCTGATCATTCTGCCTGGCAAACGCCACAATGAAACCGGTATCGGAGATGCCGTTCATTTCATCCGCGAGAGAACCCCTTGCGGGAAGAAAGGTCGGGCGGGCCGCCCTTGATAGCACCGGCGTGCCGCATAAAGCGCTGTTTTCCGCCCTGCGCCTTGGAGGATTCCAGTTGCTCCCGAACCAAGCGGCCGACGGGAATTCCAGTCCGGCGCGAGGTCTCTCTCAGCCAGTCCCGCAGGTCGTCTGTAAGACGAATTGTCAACGTATGACTCATACATATAAATTGTAACACAACTTGGATCGATTTACTGTCAATCCTATCGGTTCTGAGCGTAGCGGCGGCTCCGCCAAGTCGAAGAAACCTGCAATTGCAGCGACTTGCCACGACGCCTCAAGCCATTCTGAGGACGCTATGGGACCAATGGCACGCAGCTGCCGTGAGAATGCCGGTGAAACAACTGGTCATATCGCCCTTTGAACTCTCTCCGCGTGCAGTTGCTGCAGCGCTTTCACGTTGATCTCGCCGCGCTGCAGGGCGGCGATTCCTTCGGCCGCGGCGCGGGCTGCGGCAAGCGTCGTGATAGTCGGAATGCGGGCGCTGACGGCCGCGCGTCGGATGGCCTTCTCATCGAAAAACGGATCGACACCGTGCGGTGTGTTGATGATGAGTTGAATGCGCTCGCCTTTGATCAAATCGACCACGTTGGGCCGGCCTTCTTTCACTTTGTAAACCCGCTCAACCGTCATGCCGGCCTCTTCCAGCACGTCCGCTGTGCCAGCCGTGGCCACCAGCTTGAAACCCATCTCGGCGAACTTGCGCGCCAGCTCCGCGACTTGCGGCTTGTCGCGGTCGGTCACACTCACAAATACCGTGCCCTTGATTGGCAACTTCTGTCCGGCCGCCGTTTGGGCCTTGGCGAAAGCCTCGCCAAAATTGTCGGCCACGCCCATGACTTCGCCGGTGGACTTCATTTCGGGCCCAAGAACCGTATCCACTCCGGGAAATTTATTCCAGGGGAAGACGGGTGACTTCACGTGGTAGCAGAGTCCAGTGTCAAGGTCGGCTTGTCGCTCGATGTACTCCGGCAAAAACTCGCGCAGTTTTCGCCCGGTCATGAGACGGGCAGCGATCTTTGCCATGGGCACGCCAGTCGCCTTGGAAACGTAAGGCACAGTGCGCGAGGCGCGGGGATTCACCTCCAGCACGTACACTTTTGCGGGTTCGTTGCCATTTCCCTTGGATGTTCCGTTGCTGCGCGGTATGGCGAACTGCACGTTCATCAGCCCGACAACTTTCAGCGCGCGGGCCAGCTTGAAGGTATAGTCGCGCATGCGATTCATCAGTGCTTCAGGAATATCGACCGCCGGCAGCACGCAAGAGGAATCGCCGGAGTGGATGCCAGCTTCTTCGATATGCTGCATGATGCCGCCAATGACGACGTCTTCGCCGTCGGACAGAGCGTCCACGTCGATTTCGATGGCGTCTTCCAGGAAGTGGTCGATCAGCACGGGACGATCCTGGGAGTATTCGACGGCTTCCTTCATATAGCGGGTGACTGTCTCCTCGTCATAGGCAATCACCATGGCACGTCCGCCCAGCACGTAGGAAGGACGCACCAGAACCGGATAGCCGACCCGGTTCGCGCCCGCCACAGCCTCTTCAATCGAGGCTGCCATCGCGCCCGGAGCCTGAGGGATGTCGAGTTCCTCCAGGAGTCTGCCGAACCGCTTGCGGTCTTCGGCCAGATCGATCGATTCCGGCGAAGTTCCGATGACGTTCACTCCCGCAGCTTTCAGAGGGAGGGACAAATTCAGCGGGGTTTGGCCGCCAAACTGCACGATCACTCCAACCGGGGCGCCGGCGCTAGCCTCGTGCTCGCAAATGGCGAACACATCTTCCAGCGTGAGCGGCTCGAAGTACAGGCGGTCGCTGGTGTCGTAATCGGTGGAGACGGTTTCCGGGTTGCAGTTGACCATGATGGTTTCGTAACCGTCGTCCCGCAGTGCGAAGGCTGCGTGGCAGCAACAGTAATCGAACTCAATTCCCTGCCCGATGCGGTTGGGTCCGCTGCCCAGGATGATGACTTTTTTCTTTTGAGTCGGCGGAGCCTCGTCCTCTTCTTCGTAAGTGGAATAGAGATACGGAGTGTAGCTTTCGAACTCGGCGGCGCAAGTGTCCACGCGTTTGTAAACCGGCATGACGCCATGTTTCTTGCGCAGGTGCCGGACTTTTTCCTGCGCACCCTTTCCGTCCAGACGCCATGCCCCGGCGAGACGGCCGTCGGAAAAGCCCATCCGTTTGACCTCGCGCAAGACGTCGGAGGGAATGGAATCCATCGGGTGCTTTTCCAGTTCCAACTGCATGTCGTTGATCTCTTTCAGTTGGTACAAAAACCAGGGATCGATCGACGTCATCTTTGCGATCTGCTTCACCGTATGCCCTTGCCGCAAGGCATACTGCACGTAGGCCAGCCGCTCCGGATGGGGCGTTACCAGCCGCTGCGTCAGAATCTTCGGTTCGATCTTCTCCGACCCAATCCGCTTTCCCGTATCCAGCGCGCGCACACCCTTGAGCAGGGCTTCTTTGAAGGTCCGTCCAATCGCCATGACTTCGCCGACCGACTTCATCTGCGGACCAAGACTCTCATCGGCGCCGGGAAACTTTTCGAACTGCCACTTGGGAATCTTGACCACAACATAGTCAAGCGTGGGCTCGAAACAGGCAGGCGTCTTGCGCGTGATGTCGTTGCGTATCTCGTCGAGCGAGTAGCCCACGGCCAGCTTGGCGGCGATCTTTGCAATCGGGAACCCGGTGGCTTTGGAAGCCAGCGCGGAAGAACGCGACACGCGCGGGTTCATTTCAATGACCACCATTCGCCCGGAGCTGGGGTGTACACCAAACTGGATGTTCGATCCTCCGGTTTCGACACCGATTTCACGGATGACGGCAATGGCGGCGTCGCGCATGGCCTGGTACTCGCGATCGGTGAGAGTCTGCGCCGGGGCAACGGTGATCGAGTCGCCGGTATGCACGCCCATGGGGTCGAAGTTCTCGATGGAGCAGATGATGATGACGTTGTCTTTCACATCGCGCATCACCTCAAGCTCGTATTCCTTCCAGCCGAGCACGGATTCTTCGATCAGCGCCTCGTGGACGGGTGAGAAATCCAGGCCGCGGGCCAGCACTTCCAGCAGTTCTTCGCGATTGTAGGCGATGCCACCTCCTGAGCCGCCCAGCGTGAACGATGGACGAATAATCACGGGAAAGCCGATCTTGCCGGCGAATTCCATCCCGTCTTTCAGATTGTTGACCAGCGCCGATCGGGGAACATCGAGTCCGATCTTCTGCATGGCGTCTTTGAAGTAAAGACGGTCTTCGGCTTTCTTGATGGCTTCGACGTTGGCGCCGATCAGCTTGACGTCATATTTTTCCAGAATGCCGCTGTCGGAAAGTTCGATGGCCAGATTCAATGCGGTCTGGCCACCGACGGTGGGAAGAACGGCAAACCCGGCGCCGGGCGACATCTCGCGCTCAAGGCGAATGATTTCTTCCAGATATTCGTGGGTGAGCGGCTCAATGTAGGTGCGGTCGGCGCTTTCGGGATCGGTCATGATGGTGGCCGGATTCGAGTTGGCCAACACTACTTCAAAGCCCTCGGACTTGAGCGCCTTGCAAGCCTGCGTGCCGGAGTAGTCGAACTCCGCCGACTGGCCGATCACGATGGGGCCAGAGCCGAGAATCAGGATTTTCGAGATGTCAGTGCGTTTGGGCATTTAAGTATGCTGTTTATTAATCTGCCATCCCGACCGAGTCAGTTGATTGGCAACGCCAATCAACTGGCAAGCGGAGGGACCTGCTGTTCTGGCGTGTGCCTGTGCCTCTGATCTTCTGCGAGATCCTCCCAAGTGGGGTTCATCCGCTCGATCAGCCAAATCTTCTTTGCTCGGTTCCATCGCTTTAGTTGCTTTTCGCGATCAATTGCTTCCTTCACATCATCGAACGATTCGTAGTACACAAGACGGTGACAACGATACTGCTTGCTGAAACCGTCAATCAGGTCGTTCTTGTGCTCCCAAACTCGTCGGTCAATGCTGTTCGTCATTCCGATGTACAAAACCCGCGACTTGCTCGCAATGATGTACACGAAATAGCAATGGCGCCTCATAACAGCAGGTCCCTCGACTCCGCGTCAGGGATCTTGGATCCCTGACGCTCCGCTCGGGATGACATCTTCCTTCGTCACCCCTTCCACTCCTCCATCATCTTGACGAAATCCTTGAACAGATAATGCGAATCGTGCGGACCCGGCGCGGCTTCCGGGTGGTATTGCACGGTGAACAGCGGCAGATTCCTGTGCCGCATGCCCTCCAGCGTGTTGTCGTTCAGGTCCATGTGTGTCAGCTCGACTTCGCTTTGCGGCAGCGAATCGGGATCGACGGCGAAGTTATGGTTGTGCGCCGTAATCTCCACTTTGCCGCTTTGCAACTGCTTTACCGGATGATTCCCGCCGTGATGGCCGAATTTCAGCTTGTAGGTTTTTCCTCCCAGAGCAATCCCGCTAAGCTGATGTCCTAAACAAATCCCAAAGATCGGCTGCCGTCCCATCAGCCGCCGGATGTTATCGACCGCATAGGTGCAAGGCTCGGGATCGCCCGGACCATTCGACAGAAACACTCCGTTCGGCTTCAAGCTGAGAACATCCTCAGCGGTGGTTTCGGCTGGAACGACCGTGACCTTGCAGCCTTCGCCGCGCAGCTTGCGCAAAATATTTTGCTTGATCCCGAAATCGTAGGCCACCACGTGAAAGCGCTCGGGAGCATCTTTTACACCAACTACTTCGTCGGGGAGATGCGATCGTTCGCCGGTTTCCCAAACGTAGGTGTGCTTAGTGGTGACGACTTTCGCCAGATCGGTGCCATCCATCTTGGGGAAAGAGTTTGCCTTTGCGATGAGCTTTTCGGAGTCGGACTCCAGCGTGGAGATCACGCCGCGCATCACGCCATGATCGCGCAAATGCCGCACCAGCGCTCGCGTGTCGATTTCAGCCAGCACCGGAATCTGGAATTGCTCCAGATACTCTTCGGCTACTTGCTGCGAGCGCCAGTTGGAGCTGACTTTGGAAAACTCGCGCACGATCAGCCCCTCGATGTAGGGCCGCGTGGCTTCGTTATCCTCTGGGTTGGTGCCGTAGTTTCCGATTTCCGGATTGGTGAGAACTACGATCTGGCCGGCATAGGAGGGATCGGTGAAAATCTCCTGATAGCCGGTGATGGAAGTATTGAAAACGACTTCGCCGCGACATTCGCCTTTAGCGCCGTAGCCTTTGCCTCGGAAGACCCTACCGTCTTCCAGTGCAAGGATCGCTTGCATTCGAACTCCAAGGAGTGGATTTTTTGGATTCTATCAGGGAGATGCGGTACGGGCCAAGAGAAGACTGTGAAAATCGGTGGATAAAGTCGTCCCCCCAGGAACTCAGGCACTCACGTGATCACTGCGTGACCGCCGCTAGAACGTAGTCGGTCAACAGCTTTTCGGTTTGCTCGTGCATGCCGCGGGTGCCGTAGTTGGTGCTGGTAATGACCACGGCCAAGTCCAAGTCCGGAAACGCGGCGATTTTGTTTCCTCCGTTGCCGCTCATAAAGTAGGCGGGATAGCCCTTGCCGCCGGACTTGAATGTCTTCAGCCACCACAGGTAGCCGTATTCGGTCGTGTCGTCAATTTGAGCATGCGGCTGAGTCGAGGCCGTCACCCAAGCCTGGTCGACGATCTGCTGCCCGTGCCAGTTCCCGGCTTGCAGGTAGAGCTGTGCGATCTTTAATAGATCCCGGCTGGTGAGCCGCAAGCCTCCGCCGGTCTGGGGGATGCCCAGAGGCGAGTAAACCCACTGCGCATCCGCGATCCCCAGAGGTCCAAAAAGCTTGTCTTGAGCGAAGCGGTCGGTGCGCGCTCCTGTCACCTTCTGTAATACCTCGCTCAGAGTGAAGACACCGCCCGTGCAGTAGCTGAAATCTCTACCGTACTTTGGCGTCTCTGCTTGCTCGCCGACGCGCATGCGCCCGCGCACCGGCAGGTCCAAAATGAACTGCGCCCAGTCCTCGATCAGGTACATGCGTTCTTCGTTGCCGCGCGAAGCGTCGTTCCAATCGTCGCACTCCAGGGGCGACGACATGGTGAGGAAATCTTCAACGGTAATCTTATCTTTGCGTGGGTCAGGATTCTGCAACTTCCGCGCACGTTCGGGCAGCAGCGCCAGCACATGGGCATCGACGCCGCTGAGTTTCCTCTCCTTGATCGCGATTCCTACCAGCACATCGGTGATGCTCTTAGTGGCCGAGCGAGTGTCGCGCAATGTCGTGGCATCGCCGTCGAAGTAGCTCTCATAGACCACCTTTCCGTGACGAGCGACGACCACGCTGCCGATCTTTTTGAACTCGCCGGCGCGAATCGCGGCCTCCATGGAGCGGAGCTTTTCCCTTGAGATCCCGTTGTCCTCGGCAGAGCCTTTGGGCATGTCACGGTCCGAGGAGGGAGTCTGTGCAGCTGCAATCGCGGACAAGAGAAGCAAGATCAGTCGAATCGAACGGAGCATTACCATTGCCGCCTCCTTACAAGTTAGACGGCGAAGATTGAAGGGAGTTAGCGCGATCGTCCTCCGCCCATCGAACGAGTTCTCAACTTAGTTGTTTCGGAATCTTGTCGCTTTCGAGCCTGGATTATGGTTCGGGCCAGGAGAAATCAATTCGCTACTCCCTCCGTTTCTGCTGTTTTACATTGGCTGGTTGGGTACATTTGGGTCCAGTTCCCCAGAAACCTTTCTTAAGCGAGCGCGTGACCTTCCCCAATTTGGTGTTCGTGCGATAGTATCAACGGAGAAAGTAGTCGCGGTCAGCGGGAACACACCATGCCCGTGCAATACCTTTTCAACTCCAGTGGAAGCTGGATTGCCTTTCGGGTGGGAACTTATGTGTATTCCACCAATGGCACTTGGGTTGGTTGGCTGCCCTGGGGCGACGACGATGTCGTTGACACACAAGGCAGCTACCTTGGGACGATCTTCTATGGTAGCCGCCTATACCATGTGTACGGAAAGCCGTACAGGGGCTATCCGGGTTATCCCCCTTATCCCGGCTATCCCGGCTATCCCGGCTATCCTGGGTTTGCGGGCTATTCACCTCTACCTCTCGGAGCGCGGGACGTGTCAATCGACGAAGGAGGTAGCTGATGGCAATCGTGCCATTCACTCGTCCTTTACGTCCGCAACGTGACGCCTGCGAAGACGCTTACGTCATTTTGTGCAATGCTCATGACGCCGTTCGTTCTTTTCACGATACGTTTGAGTCTGTTCGGAGAACGCGTAAGGCGAAGGGCATGCCTACAGATGAAGAACAAGACTTGCTCCGGGCGATGGTGCTCTTTGCGGGTGCTGGGCTGGACTCCACGGTCAAACAGCTCATACGGGATGCCCTTGCGTTGGTGATCGAGCACGATGAAGGCGCCACCTTCCAGTTCAAAGCCCATATTGAGCAACGGCTCCGCGACGACGGCAGCAGCCGACAATTCTTGGCAGATATTCTCGGGGATCGCGAACCGCGAAAACAACTTTTTGTTCGCCTTGTGCGTGACCTCACCAGCGATAGCCTGCAGTCCGCTGAGCAGTTGTTGAAGGTGGCGGCCTACTTCAACATCCCGTCCCAGCGAATCTCGACCGACATTAAGGCCTTGAAGGACATCTTCGCCGTTCGGAACCAAATAGGTCACGAAATGGACATTGACTTTTCGCAGGTGAATCGTAGTCGGCGCGCACGTGCGAGAGACAAGATGGTGAAATATGCGACTGAGCTCCTCCGGATAGCAGCTGCATTTCTAGCGGAAGTTGATTCCAAAATACCGGCGTGAGCGCTCGCTGTTGGAACTCAGCCGCACGGTTATCCCAGCGAAGACTTTGGCCAGCCTCAACGCCAGGCCCTATGCTTGCATGGACCCGAAAACCTACCGTACCTGCCCCATCCTGTCCACCGGCCAATAACCGAATATCGCTTTCCCGTAGATATAGCTCTGGTTCACCGGACCGAAGTCGCGAAAGTCGCGACTATCGCAAGCCACTGCGGCGAACCGCACAGACGGAATTGAAAATCAGTGCGGCCTTGAATTCAAGACACGCTCGACGCGCTCGGGTTCGCGCGCAATCACCTTCAAATAGGCTCGCGTTGGTTGGTCCGGCTCCGCGCGGCCTTGCTCCCAGTCCCGGAGAGTCCCCAGAGGGATATGGTAGCGGACTGCGAATTCCTCCTGCGTCAGGGCCAAGGCGCGGCGAATGATTTTCGCCTGCGGCGTTCGCTTCATCCGCTTAAGATCGCCGGCGGTCAGCGGTTGCGCGTCACGGTCGGAACGAGCGGCAGCCTCGATGTCGGCACCAGTCATGGGCCTAAGCGTTTTGCTGGAAGTAGTCGTCTTGCTCATATTGTGTCGCCCTTCGGGCTGAAATCATGCGGATGCGTTCCTCGCGTTCGGCATAGGCAACAAACAACAAGATGTTTCCCTCGGCCATGCCGATCATGACAAAACGCTCTTCCCCGTAGTCCTCACGGTCATCGAGACGCTCGACGGCAAACGGGTTCCTAAACACCGTCTTCGCCAAATCGAAGCTCACGCCATGTGTGCGCAAGTTAGCTTGGGCCTTGGCGTTATCCCATTCAAATTTCAGCTTCATATAGACTACGGGTTATCAGTAGTTTTGTCAACTGCCCGGCGCGGAGATCTTCGCCGACGGCGTGGATCAACGATCTGAAAAGACGCCTCAAAGATGCACCGTGAGATCACAAGTGCGTCTTGAAAATAAGCTGACGCCCAGAGCAGACGAATCGCAGCCAGCGACTTCAGCGTCTTCGAGAAAAAGAAATATCACAAGTGCAGATCAGGTTTGCGTGGGTTTGCTTCTTCGCGAAACGCGCCGTATATCTCGCTGCAGTCGCTTTCCTACGTCAAGAGTACGGTCAAAATACTCTAACTCTCCCTTGTGACTGCTCACCGCACTCGGCCCATCTTGTCCACGGGCCAATAACCGAAGACCGCTTTCCCGTAGATATAGCTCTGGTTCACCGGGCCGAAGTCGCGGCTGTCATTCGACAAGCTGCGGTGATCGCCTAGAACAAAGAAACTGTTTGGGGGCACGACCATTTCCTGGTACGAACGCTCGTCCTCGTAGGCTGGCGGGACGTAGTCTTCGTCGAGCCCTTGCCCATTGACAAAGACGCGGCCAGCGTCGATCTGGATGTGGTCGCCTGACAGCCCGATCACGCGCTTGATGAAACTCTTGGAAGGATCGCGCGGATAGCGAAAAACTACGATGTCTCCCCGTCGAATGGGCTCCAGCCGATACACAAACTTGTTGACGAAGACTCGTTCCTGGTCAGCCAGAGACGGCATCATGCTGGTGCCTTCCACCTTCACCGGCTGGTACAGAAAAATGATGATGAAGCAAGCAATGGCGAGCGAAATGATCAGGTCGCGCAGCCAGACGAAAACGATCGCAGCCTTGGTCAGCGGCGCACTACTTGGAGCGCTTTCCACCCCGCAGGCGCCGTTGGGCTGAACCGGGTCTAGCATTTCCTTGATTCTACATGCGAGTCGACGAGAGCCCAAAGTCCTTTTTGGGCGTTCCCATGGGGATTGCCTTGCCGGTGGCTTCAGAGGTGCGAGTTTCCGCCGCTCCAAGCAATTCGGGTACAATACTCTCGCTAGGGGCCAAGACATGGTGATCGTAAGGCGGAGCTTGTTGCTTCTGTTGGGAGGAACATTGACAGTTTCTTTCCCTTAAGCAAGATCTGTTGTCTTGAAAGCACGCATGGCGCGCTGCGGCACTTGCCTGAAAGAGTTGTATTACGCTCAGACTGCAATCGAAGAAAGGACGGAGGGCGGCGCGGATTCGTGATGGTATTATCGCGGGAGAGTGGCAACAAGTAGACTTATTGACGGCTGCTTCCATCCCCTGGAACATCGTTTTGAATGCGCAAGTGTAAGTTTCATAAAATAAACCAACACATAGAAAAAGGAAGATTTACGGACACGTCAGGAAGAGTACTACGAATGGCACAGAAGACTACCAACAAACATTCTGTCGGGGATGACCCGCGCTATGCGCAAGCGGTGCAGAATTATGAGGCCGGGTTGCGCGCTTTGCAGGAGCATAAATTTGACAAGGCGAAAGCCTACTTGCAGAAGGTGGTCGCCGGTCCGAGCAAGGAACTGGCCGACCGCGCCTCGGTTCACCTGAATGCCTGCAATCAACCGGAGGAAAAGTCTCCAACCCAATTCAAGACTCCCGAAGAACACTACGACTATGCCGTTTCGCTCATGAATGTGGGCGACTACGTAGGTGCGCGCGAGCATCTGGAAAGGCTGGTCAAGCAGGTGCCTAAGGCGGATTACGTCGCGTACGGACTGGCGGCATTGGACTGTCTCACCGGCCATGTGGAAGATTCCCTGCGCCACTTAGCCGAAGCCCTTCGCTTCAATCCCGCGCTGCGCTTCCAGGCAAGAAACGATTCGGATTTTCAGAATCTGGCTGAAGATCCGCGGTTCACCGAACTGCTCTATCCCGATCCCGGCACCGAGGGTATACCCCCGGGGGAGTTCGAAGAGGACCGTTGAGTCAAACCGAATCGCATACGTCGCTCGGCGCGCCCCAGAGGCCGCCTGCTGCGCGGCCTCTCCGCGTAGTCGCGATTGGGGGAGGAACCGGGCTCTCGACACTGCTGAAGGGCCTGAAGCCCTATGTCGCACTTCCCAGCGAGCAAACCTCGCCGTCCTGTCAGGGCCTTTCCATCAGTGACCTGAGCGCGGTGGTCACGGTCAGTGATGACGGCGGTTCCAGCGGCCGCTTGCGTAAAGAACTCAACATGCTGCCCCCGGGCGACATCCGCAACTGCATCGTTGCCTTGTCCCAGGATGAAGCCCTGCTGTCCCGGCTCTTTCAGCATCGTTTCAGCAAAGGTTCTGGGCTGGAGGGCCACAGCTTCGGCAACCTCTTTCTGGCTGCGCTCACTTCTATTACGAGCGATTTCGGAGAAGCGGTGCGGCTATCTTCTGAAATTTTGACTACCCGAGGGCGCATCTATCCCGCGACCACTTCCAACATTGAACTGGAGGCCCTGATGACCGACGGAACGCGGGTCCGGGGCGAGACCAAGATCACGGCCAGCAAAGGCCGCATCAAGGAGATATCTCTCGACCCGGCGGACGTCGAGCCGTTGCCCCAGACGCTGCAAGCCATCTCCAGCGCGGATTTGATCACCATTGGTCCCGGGTCGCTGTTCACCAGCCTGGCTCCAAATTTACTGGTTCATGGCATCGCGCGGGCCATCGTAGCTTCCCCCGCGCTGAAGGTATACATCTGCAACCTGATGACCCAGGCCAACGAAAGTCTGGACCGCACAGCCGCCGACCACATCCGCGCATTAGACGCTCACGCGCAGGCGCGCATCTTCGATTACGCCCTCATCAACACCAAGCCCGCATCGGAAGCGATGAGAGCGAAGTACGCTCTGGAAGGCTCAGCCCCGGTAGTGGTGGACATCGAAGCCATCGAGAAGCTTGGGGTGAAGCCGGTGCTGGGCGACTATCTGGAGGAAGGTGAGGTAGCCCGTCACGCCACTGGCCGCATCGCGCGTGACCTGCTGAACCTGGCCGTCGAAGCTGGCCCGCGCGCCTGAACCCGTTTTCCCTGCCCCAAGGCTGGATAATTTTCCTCCGCTGTGCGGCCGAGCACTGCCATTCCCTGTACGCTCGCGGTATATTGACTGAAATGCCGAAAACCAGAAAGCAGGTCACTCATCGCGGCGCCGAGAAACGCGTTGCCATCGCTATCATGGCAGCGGGCAAAGGCACGCGCCTCAAATCGAAGTATCCTAAAGTTCTGCATGAAGTCGGCGGGAAGCCGCTGCTGGCGCACGTCATTGCGGCAGCCACCAAAGTTGTCCCGGCGCAGCATGTGTACGCCATCATCGGCCACGAAGCGGCGCGGGTGCGCGAGGCGGTGGCACACACCGCAGTGAATTTCGTGCTGCAGGAAGAGCAGCGCGGCACCGGCCATGCCCTAATGGTTGCCCGCAAGGCGCTACAGCCCTATGACACCGTGGTTGTGCTTTCCGGCGATGCCCCGCTGATTCAACCAGGGACGATTGAGCGCCTGCGTGATTTTCATGCGGCTCACGATCCTGCTATGACCATCCTCACCGCCCGCCTGCACGACCCTGCCGGGTATGGCCGGGTCATTCGCAAGTCCGCCAAGAGCGCGGAAGTGCGCGCCATCGTGGAGGAAAAATCGGCCACGCCTGCGCAGAAGAAAATTCGCGAAATCAATTCCGGCTTTTACTCATTCTCGGTTGAGCGGTTGTACGAATTCATCGGTCAGCTCGGTACCGACAATCCGCACGGCGAGTTTTACCTGACTGACATGGCGGCTGTTTTTCAAAAGGCCAGACGGCCCGTGGTTGCGGTCGAGGCCCAGGACCCGCACGAGATTCTAGGCGGCAACACGCGCGCCGAGTTGGTTGAAATTGATCGGCATTTGCGCCTGGCCAAGGGCGTGACACTGATGGCAGACGGGGTCACCATCTTCTACCCCCAGACTTGCGTCATCGACGCCGATGTTGACGTGGCATCTGACACGGTCATCGAGCCCTTCGTGCAGCTTTTGGGGAATACGCGTGTTGGCAGCGACTGCCGTATCAAGTCGTACAGCGTAATTCGTAACTCTGTGATCGGCGATGGTGTAATGATCCTTCCCGGCTGCGTGATCGACGACTCCCAGGTGAAGGCTGGGGCAATTCTCGGCCCCTATTCGCGCCTGCGGCCGGGGAGTGAAATCGGCGAAGCCGCGCACGTCGGCAATTTTGTGGAAATCAAGAAGACCCGGCTGGGCAGACGGTCCAAAGCAAATCACCTCAGCTACCTCGGTGATTCAGAGATTGGCGAGGGCGTCAACATCGGCGCCGGTACCATTACTTGCAATTACGATGGCACGCTGAAACACAAGACCGTAATTGAAGACGGCGTCTTCGTGGGCAGCGATTCAACCCTGGTAGCGCCAGTTCGCATCGGAAAGCGCGCTTACGTCGGCGCTGCTTCCTGCATCACCGATGATGTTCCCGAGGATTCTCTGGCCATCGGCCGCGCGCGCCAGATCGTTAAGCAAGGGTGGGTGAAGGAAAAGAACGCGCAACGAGCGGGCAAGGCGAAATGACTACGCCTGGCCCGCGCTGGTGAGGGCTACAATCGCGTCATCAATGGTAGGAAACATCAGGAACAGCGATTCGACGCGGGTGATTTCAAACAATTTCATCACCCGGTCATTTACTCCGCTCAGGGCAACCTGCTGACCGGCTTTCAGCCGCGTCACGAACGTGCTCACCAGCGATCCCAAGCCCGACGAATCCAGATAAGGGACCTCGGTCAAGTCCAGGATTACAGTGTGGTATCTTTGTTCGCGCCGAATTGCACTCTGGAAGGGCGGTAGGTTCTCCAGCGTCAACGGGCCGCGCAAGCACAAAACTCCCGGGCCGCTGATTTCGCCCAACCGTTCGATTTCTAGAGATTCCGCCATGCCTCGGCAGATTTTAGTCCAGAGCTGCCCGCCAGGCAAGTACATCTGACCTTTGTGCGACGGCATTTCAACCGCCAAGGTGCGAGCTGGCGCACAGGGCTCAGCTTGGGGGCTGAAGTCAGGCCTTGAATGCTCAGAAATCGGGATCACTTGCGCCGTTGACGGACGCGAAATTCGAAGCTCACCACGCCGTTGTAATCGCGAAGAGCCAAAACGGACAGGTTTTTCGAGAGATAGTATTCCGCTTGAATGATCTGCTGCTGGGTCTGCGACACGCTGGTTGCGTAGGTGAGGGTCAAATTGTCTTTTACCTGCTGCTCGATGGTCACCGCCGGCGACGTAGTAGTGGGCGAGGTTGTAGTGTTCAGCCCCTGTGGATCGATCTTGATATGGCTAATTCCAAACAGACTCCGGCTGCGGTTGCTCAGCGCGGCATTCAGCGCTTCAGCCAAGGCCGCGGTGGAAGCTTGCGCCGCGTAGCTTTGTTGCCCGGTGGCCTGCAACTGGGCCGACTGTTCCCGGGTTTGGCCCAGGGCCAGCAGGTTGATAATGTCCGCGCTGGCCAAGGGCGGCTCAGAATGGTAGCTCATGTTCAGCTTGTCGAAACCGCCATTCAGGTTCACGGTGATGTCGTAGTACTGCACCCTCGTGCTCGCCTGCAGGTCGATCACCGGCGTGGTAGTCACCGGATTGGTGAAGGTCACTTCACCGCGGTCCACGCGATATTTGGCTCCGTTCAAACTGATCTGGCCATCGGTCACATCCGCCCGGCCTAGCACCACCGGTTTGGCCGCCGTGCCCCGCACTCGCAGATCGGCTTCTCCCGAGAGGCGCGCCGAGGCGGTCTGCAACTGCAATTCGGGCAGGGTGACGATGTGAACGTCAAGGCGAATCTGATTCAGCAAAGGATTAGTCGGAGGGAGAGCAGAGCTCTGGGCCGTGCTGGCGAGGTAGCTGGCAAAGTCAAATCCAGGTGCGAGCGCAAACCTGGTAATGGTGGCGTCTCCCGAAAGCGTGGCGGCGGAGGACCGGCCGGCAAAGCGCAAGTCCGTGCTCATCACTGAACTCACCCCGGGCAGATAGCGCACGCGCACGTCTCTTCCCTGCAAGGTCAGGTCGTAACTCAGTTGCGTGCCGTAGGTGGTGACGTAGCCGCCAACGCTAACCGTGCCGCCTCCGACCTGCGCCGTGAGCGTTTCGACTTGCAGACGATCCTGCGTAAACGCCAACGATCCGTTGAGGTCGCTCAGCCCCATGGACAAGCCATTGTAGGCAACCGCGCCATTCTGCACACGCACCTGCCCCTGCATCCGCGGCCGGGCCATCGTCCCATCCAGGTTGACATCCATTGCTACCGTCCCGGAGCTGGTGAAATCCGGATTGAAAGTCTCGATCAGTTGCAGGTTCGCTTCACCGCTGGCGTGCATCTTGAGAAGATGATCGCCGTTGAGCTGCAAGGCGCCAACCACAGAAAGGTCAGTTCCCGGTCCGGTGAGGCGCAATTGCTGAATGGTAAGCTCCTCGCCCGAGGTCGCGAAGAGAATTGGCCCGTTGTTTTGCACCCGAATGTGCTCCACGTCGGTAGACAAACCGCTGAGGTTGCCGTTCACCTGCAGCAGCCGAGGATCGCGCAATGGTCCGCGGATATGGATCTCGCCCTCGGTGGCGGAGCGGCCAGTGAGTTGGCCGCGAAGGTAGATTCGGAGCAGCGCATCGACATCGAGATGGCTGAAACGCAGGGCGATATCAGACGGCCAATCCTGTCGCAAGGTCACGTCGCCGTCAAGGTTGAGCGCCGAGTCCTTGAAGTCCGACCGCCCCGTCACATGCATGTCGGAGCCCTTGGTCACGGCGTTGAAGGTGTAATTGCCCGCCAGTTCGTGGTCAATCGTCAACCCGTGGACATGTGCCTCCGCATTCAGAACCGGTGCTTCCAGTGTTCCGTCACCCTGCGCGATAAAATCCATCTTGCCTTCCACCATGAGGCGCCTGTTCTGCAGGCCGGGAAACTTCAACAAGTCGAAGTTGCCACTCTTGGCGGAAAAGTGAAAAGAGTGCAAGGAAAAATCGTAGGTTCCGGCGCCGGTGATTGGAGCACCGTAATAAGTAAGCCTGACATTCTGCGCCGTGACCTGATGACCGCCAAATTCTAACTTCGACTCGAGGTGAGAAACCGACTGGCCGTAGATGACCGCATTCGTGATCTCGATCTGTCCCGTTCCTTGCGGCGATTCCCGGGTTCCGCTGGCTTCGAAAAGAAAGCTGGTCCGGCCGCTGACCGGATAGTCGTAGCCCGCCAGGTGCTGCACGGCGGTGATGTCGGCATCCTTCACGCTCAAGCGGACAGTGAAGGGGCTGGAAGAGATGAACTCCCGGTTGTACAGGCCGGCGCTTCCATCGAAGTTCACTGTGGTATCACCCTGGCGGAGAACGCCATTGTGCGCCGTCAAGCCGCTGGGTGAAAGTTGCACGTCCGCGGTTAGTGCGTCCCACTGGATCCGCTTTTGCGGAAACCGCGACGTTGCCGGCATCACAAAATCGAAATTCTGCGACTCCAGCTTCCCCGTGAACTGAATCGCGGAAACACTTCCCGTAGCGGTTCCTTCGAACCAGGCTCTGCCTTGTAATGTGACCGGGATTTGCTCCTGGTAGCCCAGGCCGGGCAGTTCCGCCTGCCATTCGGAAAGGTCGGCGGTGCGGAAGGAAAACCGCATGGCAGAGTGGGCGGAAAGCGTGCCTTGGGCATGAACTTCGGTCGCAGGCGTGGCGGCATTCAAATCGTGAATTTCCAACTCTTCCGGCGCACCGCGATAGGTTGCATTCGCGTGCCCGCGAAGCGGGAGTTCTCCCGCCCGGAAGTGAGCCGGAGCGGCCACATCCACAGTGAGTTCCGACTCCGCCTTGCGTGGACTGCCAATCCAGCGTGTGCGCAAGGCGCCGGTGGCGCTTCCGACAAGCCGCAACCGGTTAAGCGGACGGGCCGGCGAGGCCAGCGCAGAGGCGATCTCACCAATCTCCAGATTCTTCAAATGCAGATCGACGACTCCCTCTGGCTCGCCGGACCCCTTGCCTGATTTTGTTCTTGAGGTCAGCCAGTTCTTCACCTCGGCTTGGCCGCTGACTTCCCCACCGGCGATTTGCGCCTGGATCTCCGAGAAAGCAACCTGCCGGGAGTTGACAGTGAACTGAGCGCTTGCCGCTGCGCTACGCACCGGAAAGGGCGCGAACCGCCAGTCCAGATCGTTGAGCGCTATCTTCCCTGCCGTGGAAAAATCAGACAGGTTCCAAGCCCCAGTGCCTTCAGCCTGGAGCGTACCGCGGCGCATTTCAGGGCAGCGCGCAACCGCGCCCGCCTGCTCCAGATCCACCGTCAACTTGTAGGTCCCGCTGAGCGCTGGTTCCCGGAAGTTCTTCACATTTCCGCTGGCTTCAAGCTTGGAACGCTCCGACGTGAACACCAGGTTGTGCAACTCAAGATTGTCCTGGCTCAGCCCGAAGTGAGTTTCCAGCATCCAGGCCACAGGACGGAAATTCGCAAGCGTAGTCTCGGCCTTGCCCAGCCGCAAGTCGCCGTCATAACGGTGGCGTAAGAATGAGTATGCCAAGCTCGCGGAAATATCACTGGCAGAGAAATCGAGAGGAATTCGCCGTTCGTTCCAAACGAACGTTCCTTGGCGGACATCGATCCGGCCAATGGAAAAAGAAAGAAGCTTTTCAACAGGGTTCTGATCCGTCGCGTGGTTAATCTTCGGTTGGGGCTGGTTGGTGGTGCCATCCGGGTACGTGATGATGTGGATGACTGGAGCTTCGAGCGCAATTGAGTCGAAGCCCAGCTCGGCGCCGAGCACCGAAATTAACTTGACTTTCGCTTCCAGGCGGTCCACATGCACGAAGGGCGCTTGGTCCGCGGCTTCTCGACCGTGAATGGTCAGCTCAGAAACACTTACCCGAAAGCGGAAAGGGATGACATGGAAGCCGCCGACTTCAACCCGTCCTCCGGTAACGCGTTCCAGTTCGCCGACCAGCCGGTAGCGCACCATAGCCTGGAAGCGTTCCGTGGTAACGAACGAAACCGCGGCGGCCAGAACAATGACGCCGACTGCCAGCGCAAGCAGCAGGTGCCTCCACAGCTTTCGCCGACGCGGCCTCGCGCCGGGTTCAGTCATCGCAAATCTTCTCCTGCGCCCGCGGCTTCGGCTTCCTTTCTGATGTCGCTGCCGGAGCGCAGGTTATGCAGCCAGGCCACCAGCAACTCATTGACTTTCTGCTGAGTGAGCAACTCCTTGATCTTCGGTGTGACTTCGGCTAAAGGCACGTCGCCGGCGCCCGACTGGCGAAGTTGAGGCAGCAATTCCTGGTTGTAATAGCTCTTGATACTGCTGGGATCAACGTTCACATTAGGCCGCAGGTGCTCATCCACCAGACGCATCAGTTCGATCTCTGAAGCCACGCGCTGTTTTAATTCGGCGTCTGTGAATCCATATCGCGCAAGCAGCTTGCTCCATTCTTCCGGGCCATCCACCCCGGGGTATTGCTTGCGGATTTCTCCAATCTGGCGCGAGATTTCGTCGTCGGAGGCATGGCGAAAGTCGGTGGCGTTCATCTGCTCTTTCAAAAGCGCCTGGTCGATGAGGTGATCCAGAGCAGCCTTGCGTTCGTCAGGCGCAATGGCATCCAGAGGGCGGTTGTCCACCAGCGCCTGATACCGCACGGCATCGTCCCAGTCGCTTTGCAGGATGATCTGCCCGTTGACCGTGGCCACAATGCGATCCACCACCGCGCCTGCGCCTGCGAACGGCGGAGCCACGCAACAACCCACGAACAAAATTGCGGCCATCAAATGACGATTCATCAGAAAGTTTGACCAATACTAAAGTACACGTTGAAGTGCGACAGATGCTGCGGCACAAAATATGGAAGACTGGCCGGGCCGCCGTTGGTACTGCTGGCCGCGACACAAACCGGTGATTGCGCCTGTCCGCTCACGTTCGGCGTTGCTTGGCAACTTGGGAATGCTGGTGGATTTAGATTGTACCCGAAATCGAAGCGCACCGGACCAACCGGTGTCTTGTAGCGCACGCCAATCCCCACTGCATGGGAGACGTAGCTGAAGTCGCAAGGATTGGCTGAGTTCGGATTGACCGCGCTTGCCTGCAGACAGTCTTGCGAGTTCCTCTGCTTCCAGTGCAGCAAGTTATCCAGCATGGTGCGGCCGTCGGTGAAGACATTGCCCATGTCCTCGAACAGCGCAAAGCTAAGATTGTCCTGCACGTAGGGAAGATTCGCGGGCGGCAGCCGAAGTTCCACACTATTCACCAGAAGCGCGCTGCCCCCGACCGGAAAGCCCGTGGTTGGGTCGCGCGGGCCGGCTTGATTCAACCCGAATCCGCGATGGGAGTTGCCGCCGCCTGCGAACAAGCGCTCTGCCAAGGGAACCACCGTCGCTCCGGGACAGATGGTTTGCGAAGCCTCCGGACAGGCGAAGCCGGGAGGAAGGATCAGGGTGTTTCCGAAGGGGTTCTCCAGTCCGACTCGAATGGAGCGCGCGAAGACGAACTTTTTCTCCTGCGGACGGTTCCTGCCAAAGGCGTGATAGGTGGAGTTCTGAACCAGGACCTTGCTGAAGTCCGCTTCCGACCCGAAATAACTGGAGGCGACGCCAGCATCCACCGAGTTGTACGTGCCTTTGGTGGTTTCCAAATCGTTATCACGCGTGTTGCGCAGATAACTGAAGTTCGGTTCGCCCACGCGCACCGGCAGCGACAACAGAGGAATCTCCTCCGGACTGATAGCAATGTCGCTGGCTTTGACTCGCCGGTAAGTAAACCGGTAAACCATGGTGCTGGCTTTGCCAATCGTCTGCTGAGCCTGCACCGAGCCTTCCAGCCGGTCGGAAGTGAAAGTGGTGACATCCAGCGTGTGGTCGTAAAAACCCGTCACCGACAATTTCCACGCCGGGCTGTTGTTCCAGCGGGGATGCGTGTAAGTGATTAATCCTCGCTGCTGCAAGCCGCCGATATCGGCCTTGAAACCGATGGTCTGGTCGCGGCCACGGAAGTTCAGCCGGTTGATTTCCAGCGATCCTCGCGGGCTTACACCGGTCTGGCCTTTCGCCTGGTTGGTGCCCACTGCAGACGGCTGGCCGGTCTGAAACTCAAATCCAAAACCGTAGTTGAGGGTGTACCGTTTTGCCTCCTGCACGTTGAGCAGAACATTCTTGTAGGGCTCGTTGCCGCTGGGATTCTGCACGGCGCTGTCCACTTGGTTGAAGATTCCCAGATCGTACAGACGGCGCTGGTTTTCCAGCATGTCGACTTGGCTGAGTGGATCGCCGGAGTGCGTCTGGAGCTCACGCTGCGCGACAAAGGGTTTGGTGTGTTGCAAGCCGGAAACGTAAACCTGATCCACAAAAACCTGTTCGCCTTCGTGGATGGTGAAGGTCACGTCCATGCGGTTGGCTCTCTCGGCCGCAGGCGTGGCGGACGCCTCAAAAGTGGCGTGCGGAAATCCCCGGTTCAGGTAATAGTTCAGTACATTGTCCCGGTCCTGGGCAATGTAAGCTTCCGAAAACGGTTGACCGGGAGCCGTTTGGATTACTCCAGGGCGAAACTTGTCCTCCGGAAACGTGTGATTCCCCACCATGTGAAAAGCCCCAACCAAGGTTCGCGGCCCTTCGTCAATGTCGACTTCGAGCGCCAAGTCATTTTCCCGGCCAGCATAGTCCTCGATTAACTGGCTGGTCACCTTGACCTCGCGAAATCCGTTTGACTTGTAAAGCTCTTCAAATCGGCGCAGATCCTGGGCGAGCAAAGATTGGCTGTATCGCCCGTTGGCAAACGCCCGTCCGGTCTCCTGCACCCGCATCTGCCGGCGCAATCCGTCTGTAGGAAAGCTGGTGTTTCCCTTGATAAAGATTTTCGCCAGCCGGTGACGCGCGTGCGGGTCAATCACATAGACGATCCGCAGATCGGTTCCGTTCGGTTGAGTCTCCTTGCGAAGCGTAACCTTGGCGGCAAAATACCCGCGCGCCTGCATATAGTTGAGCAGGTTCTGCCGCCCTTCGTTCAGCAGATCGTCGTCCACAGCGCTCTCTTCAAAAACCGGCACATTCTGCTTCAGTACGCTGCGGCGCAACTTGTAACCCTGGGCAGTGATCTCCACCTTAGGGCCGGGCTGGATTTCCAAGACGTAGTCCACCCGGTTTGCCCCTGGCTGATACAGCTTGCTGCGGATGAACACCCGCGCCAGCAGCCGGTTTTGTTTCTGGTACTTCTTCCGCAGCCGGTTCAAAGCGTCGCTCACCCGCTGCGCTGAAACCAAATCTCCCGGATGCATCTGGGCGATGTCTTGCATTTGCGCGGCAGTGTAACCAGGGTTCCCGCTAACCGCGACTTCTCCAACTTTTGCCTGAGGCCCGGGATGAACCACAAACGCTATCGCGATCTGCTGCGTTCCTGGATCGGTTCGCTCCACCGTTTCCACCTGCGCCCGGTAGTAGCCGTTCTCCTCCATCAGCCGCTTGATGCTTTCTAAAGCTTGTTCCAGGCGACCGTGGTTGAACAGTTCGCCCAGTTGCAGCTTGGAAGCATCCACCACCTGGCCGGTGGTGGGGCGGGTGGGCAGCCCGAGTACGTCAATGCTCTCGACGAAGTAATTCGGCTTGGTCACAAAGGAAAGCACAACTTGCCCCTCCGAGGTGCGCTCGGCTTCCGCGCGGATGTCCTCGAACCGTCCCGTGGCGTAAAGTCGTTGCAGACTCTGCCTGATCTGTTCGCGATCCAGGAGCGACCCGGCCTGCTGCGCGATGATCTTCCGAAGCCAGTCCGCTTCTTTCGCGCCAAGGTCGGGGAATTGAACCTCTTTTACTGTCATTCCCAGATAAGGCGCGGCTATACCGGCTCGCGTCGGCGCCTGCGCGGTTGGGCTCGGAGGCTCTCCAACCGGGTCGCCGTCTTTCGATGGCGCCTCGGCCTGCGCGCTTTGTGCGGCCACGAGCATGAGCACTGCAACGGCCCGCAGGCTTCTCCTCAGGCGCAAATCAACTCCTCCACGAAAATGGTCCTGGTTATCAAGTTCGATGAAATCGCCGGTGCCGATGTTGCATTCCGCGCAGGCTTTGGCATCTCCCGCTTGAAACTGCTCCCAGTAACAGGTTCCTTGCTGCCGCTCATAATGTGCTGCAACCTATAATAATGGTTTGAACCCTCCGGACATGATGACGCCTGTGGAACTCGATGATCGCTACTCGCGGCAAGTGCTGTTCCGCGGCATCGGAGCCGATGGCCAGCGCAGGCTGGCGGCGTCAGCCATCGCGATTGTGGGTTGTGGCGCCACCGGATCAGCGCTGGCTTCCCTGCTGGCCCGTGCCGGGGTGGGCCGAATCCGCATCATCGACCGCGACTATATAGAGGCCAGCAATCTGCAGCGCCAATCGCTGTTCGATGAGGCCGACGCAGCCGAGTCCTTGCCGAAGGCAATTGCCGCAGCGCGAAGGATCGGCGCTTTCAATTCGCAAATTGCTGTGGAGGCCAAGGTCGCTGACCTGGTTCCTGCGTCGATCGACGACCTTCTCGGCAGCGTGCAGATTATTCTCGATGGCACCGACAACTTTGAAACCCGTTACCTGATCAACGACTACGCCGTCAAGAACAGGCTGCCTTGGATCTATACTGCCGCGGTTGGCAGCTATGGCGTCACCCTGAATGTACTTCCTGATCGCACCGCCTGCCTGGCATGCATCTTTCCGGAATCTCCCCAGGGGGCATTCGAAACCTGTGATACGGCCGGCATTCTAGGCTCGGCGGTAAATTTGGCTGCTTCCATCGCGGCCACGGAAGCGCTCAAGCTGCTGGTGGGCGCTGAGGATCAGCTTCGACGCACACTGTTGTCATTCGACGTGTGGTCGAATGAACGAGCCGAGGTCGCAGCGGACAAGCCGCGTCCCGGTTGCCGGGCCTGCGGAGAGCGTCATTTCGTGCACCTTGCTGGGGAAGGTCGTCCCTACATCACTTTGTGCGGCCGCAACTCGGTCCAGATTCATGAGCGCCATAGGCCCTTGGATTTCACCCAGATGGCCGACCGCCTAAAGCCGCATGGGATGGTCCGCTACAACGACTTTGTCCTCAAGTTCTGGCGTGAGCCTTACGAAATGACTCTTTTCCCCGATGGCCGGGCCATTATCAAGGGAACCAGTGATACGGCTATAGCCAGAAGTCTCTATGCCCGGTTTGTCGGGTCCTAATAAAAGCCGCACCCAGAGCCGGGTTTCGGTGTATGATGCAACCAGAACGGGTCCCGAGTGGGTGGCCCTCCCCCCACTAACACAGTGGGGCTCGATGAACGAATTTCCCGAATCCTGTGGAGGATGTATGCGCATTCTGAGTGCTCTCTGCCTGGTTCTTCTGCTCTGTGGTTTTGCCGCCGCTCAGGCCACGATCATTGGCGGATACGCCAGCAATTGGGGTCCTGCGTACGGCGTGTATCTGGCTGCACCTTTCGTCCCCCTCATCAACACTCCGCTCATCTCTCTGTCCAGCGTTGCGCCTTCCCCAGTGGGAGCCAGCAGCCACGCATTTGGACTCACGGCCGGCGCTACCAATTCCACGCTGTCCATTTCCACCCAGGTGCCGGTGAGTGTGTACACGCAGCCCGTATGGTACAACGCTCCGGCTCCGCTCGAAATGGCTGCCGAGCCGGCGCCTCAGACGAACCGGGAGCAGGTGGTGCGTGGGTTTGATTTCGGAGTTTCCTCCGACGGCGGAGGCATCGCTGCCCAGACTCCGCGCCCCGGCGAGGTTCGCAAAGCGGCGCGCACGTTTTCGAACCAGGATGCCGACCGCATGAACGAGACCAACGGCACCGTCAAATACCGCGGCAAGACGGAGCAGATTTAGACCCGGAGTGAAGACCTGTCATCTCGACCGCAGCAGTCCGTTCCGCAAGCGAAACGGACTGCGGAGTGGAGAGACCTGCTGTCCGAGTTCCCGCTAAAGCTGCATCAGCCCGCGCACCCTACCGCTGCGCCAGCGCCTCCAGCGTTGCAAAAAAGTCCGGATAAGAAATCGCCGCCGCTTCGGCTCCGCGAATCAGCGTGTCTCCCTGCGCACGCAACGCGCAGACTGCAAACGCCATAGCAATTCGATGATCGCCGTGCGAATCGAGCTCTGCGCCGTGAAGCTTCTGACCGCCAGGAATTCTAAGCCCATCTTCAAACTCATCCACTTCCGCGCCCATTTTCCTCAGATTGATCGCGACCGCAGCGATGCGGTCCGACTCTTTGACCCGCAATTCGCGCGCATCGCGGATCTCCCCGCCGTTGGCCGTGTACGGCGCAATGGCAGCCAGCACCGGAATCTCATCGATCAAAGCCGCAGCGTCAGCGCCCGCCAATGAGAATCCTTGCAACTTGCTGCCTTCCACTTGCAGCGTGCCAACCAGCTCTCCGTGGTGTTCTTCAAGTTGAGTAACCGAAACGCCCAGTCCAAGGCATGCCAGCACGTCCAGCAGACGCGCGCGGGTGGGATTCATCAGCAGGTTCGAGACTACTAATTGTGATTCTGGGAACAGCGCTGCCGCGCATAAGAAAAATGCGGCGCTCGACAAATCCCCGGGGATCAGCGCTTCGATCCCTTGCAGGCTTTGCCCGCCGCGAATGGCCGAAACCAGGCCTTCCTTGCGGAGTTCCGCACCAAAGGCTCGCAGCGCCAGCTCTGAGTGGTCCCGAGTGCGAACCGGTTCTGTGACGCGCGTTTCTCCCTCGGCAAAAAGTCCGGCGAACAGCACCGCCGACTTAACCTGCGCGCTCGCCATCGGCATTTTGTAGTCGACGGCCTTTAGCTTGCCGCCGGAAATGCTCAGCGGCGGCCGCCCCCCTTCGCCCGCTACAATCCTTGCACCCATGCTTTCGAGCGGCGCAACGATGCGCGCCATCGGCCGCCGGGAAAGCGATTCGTCGCCGACCAGCTTGCTGGTAAACGGCTGACCGGCCAGAATGCCGCTCAGCATTCGCATCGTAGAGCCGGAATTGCCGCAGTCGAGTTCCTCCGCCGGAGCGGTCAGAGTCGGTCCACGCCCATGGACGACCACGCGATTCTGATCGCGCTCCCACTCAATGCCCAGCGCCCGCAAGCATCCCAAGGTGCTGGCGCAGTCCGCCCCGGAGGAAAAATTGTCGAGCCTGCTTGTGCCATGGGCAATGCCACTCAGCATCGCGTAACGGTGCGAGATAGACTTGTCGCCCGGCAACTGCAACGTGCCGGCGAAGTTCCGCGCCGGTCGGATCAGCACCGTGGAGTCCCGGGTCATCGAATTCTACTATAGCGGATGCGACGATTCGCCCAATCTCTGGATCAGAAAGGGCCTACAGAATTCAGCAAACCAGTATCGGAATCCCTGAAAAGCTGGACTTGCCTGCGGGCACGTACGAAATAAAATTCGCGGTCCGCGATAATGCGAGCGGACTCATCGGCACCGTGAGCATTCCTGTTCAACTGAAGTGACCTGGGAAGCGGACGACGCCAATCGCTTACGCTCGCGCTTTCAGTTCTCTCAGCATGTCGGCCGGGATTTCCTTGAGCGCAAGTTGAAATTCAAACTTCGGAGTCTCGCTGCCGCGTCCCCAGCGGTTCACCTCCCAGTGTGCCCGGACAAGCTTTACGTCAGGCTGTGCGCTCAAATCCAGCAAGAGCGGATGCTCGCCGCGATAAAACTTCTGGGGAAAGCTGACGATCGGTTTGGCGCCCCAGGTGGCTCCGTCGGTCGATCCGTAAATGCTGACGTCGAGCGACTCCTGCTCGATGATGTCGGTGATCTCAAGGGTCAGGAGGAAAATGCGGCCGGTTGCCGCGCTCACGTCGACGGCAGGGCCGTCTCCTTTGGCCTGAACGGCGGTCTTCTGTGCAACCAGGAAAGTATCAATCATGACTCATGGATTCTAACAAAGCGGCTGGCGGAGTTCTATGTAGCGCCGGCATCCTGCCGGCTGTCAACCGCCCACCCGATCCGCAAACTGGCGCAACAGTTTGCCCACTTCTTCCGGCTGCTCCCAGGGAGAATAATGCCCGGCGCGGGTAATCACTTTCATTTCAGCGCCGGCAATATGCTGCCGCATGAGCTCAGCTTCGGCAATGCCGGTCAAGACATCTTCATCGCCCGTGACGACGAGCACTGGTACGTTGATGGTCTTCAAGGTTTCGACCGAATCCGGCCTCTCCGCCATTCCTCGTTGCACGGCAGCCACATCTCCCGCTGACATTTTGCGCATCATGAGCAGCGCACCCTCGACCAGGTCAGGCCGCGTGTTCAGCGTGGTTTTACCCAACAGCTTGGGAACCATGCTCTCGAAAAACGGCTCCGTTCCCCGCTCCAGCACGTCTGCCGCAGCCTGCAAGCGTGCGGCGCGGCCTTCGGGCGTATCCGCCGGCCCCTTGGTGTTGCACAGAGCAAGCCCAGCAACCCGTCCGCGAAAGCGCCGCCAGAATTCGAACAACACATACCCACCAATTGAAACTCCAACGAAAAGCGCGCGCCCAACCTCTTCCGCGTCCAAAACGCCCGCCAAATCCAGCGCGTGCTTCTCCATGGTTGCAGGACCTTCGCCAACTCCTGAGTCTCCGTGGCCGCGCAGGTCGGGAAGAATCACGCGATAGCGGGTCAGCAGCGCCTGCGCCGCGGGCTTCCACAGATCGCGGTGCGCCGGAAACGGGTGTAGCAGCACGATCGGCGCTCCGCTGCCCAGCACTTCATACGCGATCTCCGCGTCACCGCTTCTAATTTGCTTCATCGGGACGATCCAGAGCTGGTTTCACAAATAGGTTTTGGGTAGGGCACGGCTTCAGCCGTGCCGATTAGGGCCGCCACAGATGGGGGCTTTAGCCCCTGAGGGTCGGTTGGCAGTTTCGTGAAGGCACTTATGAAACCAGTTCTAATCACAAGGAGAAGTTTAGCAGGCCGCTGAAAAACTCTAATTTCGGGTCGTGCGGAACGCACTTCCGCCCCCGAGCTCACAAAGTCGCATGCGTGAAAGGGGTGAGCACGCACTTCACCGGCACTGCATCGTTACGAGTTGGGCTGCGTCACCTGCGGAGCCGCGCTTACTGGCACCGGCAGCGCCAGCGGCTCATTCGGAATGAGAATCCAGGCAACGATGTAGCCGATCAGGCCGAGGCAGGTCGGTATGAAAGCCGAGATCAGCCAGACCACCCGGACCAGGGTCACGTCGAGATCGAAATACTCAGCAAAGCCCGCGCACACCCCGGCAATCTTGCGGTTGGTGCGGGAACGAATCAGGCGTTTGCGCGCCAGCACCGCTACCACGCGCTTGCCGCAATAGGCGCAGACGTTGGCGTCGTCCTGAATTACTTTTCCGCAGTAGTTGCAGTACATGGAAACCTCCTCGCATGCTCTGACAGAATAGAATACGTCAAGTTCCACAAAAAGGTTCCTTCGAGCTATAGAGCCGGCGTGAGAACTGACCGCGTGTGAGGCGCAGTGGAACGGCACCCTCAAGAACCAGCCCCGTAGTGCGTGCGTGAGAACCTGATTCTTTGTGAGGCGGTGGAACCGATTCACAAAAGAACTAGCCCCGAAAGGGGCGAGCGATACTAGCCCAGCGCTTCAGCGCTGGGTAAAGTGAAACAAATGACCAAAGTCCCGGAGGGACGACCGAGTTCTCACGCGCACACGGTAGCAGCCCATGGTACAGGTGCGATTCGTATCAGGGCATGCCTTCAGGCATGCCGTAAGTGCTGCCTTATGAGTGCGCCTTTAGGCGCTGGACTTGGGCGCTCCAGTTTCACCACGGGCTGGCGGGGCCGGCACAGCTTAGCCCAGGGCGCAAGCCCTGGGTGAACGTGAGAAATGAACCAGTCCCGGAGGGACGACGCCGGTTCTCGCACACACTCTATAGTCCCGGCTGGGGACCTTGATTGAACCGACGTGCAAATGTCTGCATGTTGCGAGGAGGCAGATTCGATGTCAAGAACCACAGATGCACCCTGGGCGGAGCGCGCAGCCGGTGCCGTTGTGTTGATCCGAATTCTGGTGGGCTGGGTGTTCCTGTCCGAAGGCATACAGAAGTTTCTTTTCCCCGGCGCCCTCGGCGTCGGACGCTTCGTCAAGATCGGCATCCCCTGGCCGCAGATCATGGCTCCGTTTGTCGGCGTGGTCGAGATTGTCTTTGGCGCATTGTTGCTGGTCGGCTTTCTTACCCGGCTGGCAACCCTGCCTCTGATCATCGATATCCTGGTCGCCATCTACTCGACCAAGATTGTCGCCTTTGCCAAGTTTGGCTTCTGGGGAACGCTGCATGAAGCCCGCACCGATGTAAGCATGTTGCTGGGCTTGATCTTTCTTCTGTCGGTTGGTGCAGGGACGTGGTCGGTCGACGAGCTTTGGGGTGGGCGGTGAAGTCGCAAATCCCGGCCGACGGACACAGGCACCACCGGGATGGTGTATAACCCGCTCGGGCGGGGAGCGGACCGAAGAAACTGGCCATGCCGCAACCCGCTATGGACTCCCGCACCCGCCGGGGGTAAAATGGCCGACAGGCGCGCCGTTTCTGCCCTCCCGCCGGCAGCGAGAGAAATTCTCTCAGGAGATTCCGCCATGACACACCGTCGCTACCCAAAATGGATGTGGATGTCTCACCCTTGTTCGCGCGGGTGCCCCACCTTTTGCGGTTTTCGAAAGGTGGGAAAGGAGACTCTCGCCCTCCTCGCGTTCCTTGCCGCGCTCACCCTCCCTGCTTCCGCCGAGTGGAAGGAACAAGTGCTCTACAGCTTCCAGGGTGGCAGCTCGGACGGTTCGGTGCCCGCTGGTGGTGTTGTGTTTGACAAGAAGGGGAATCTCTACGGCGCGACGACCGATGGCGGGCCGGCGTCGTGCGCGCCGATTGGCGGTGCCTGTGGCACGGTATTTCAACTCACGCCGCCCACCCAGAAGGGCGGCTCCTGGACTGAGACGCTGATCTATCAGTTTCAGGGTGAGGCACAGAAGGACGGCAGCGTGCCGACCGGCGGGCTGATTTTCGATGCCGCTGGCAATCTCTATGGCGTTACGGGATACGGTGGCACGGGCGACTGCGTCCTCATAGGGGTCAAGGGCGGCTGCGGCACGGTGTATGAGCTGTCGCCGCCGACGCAGCAAGGCGGCGCGTGGACGGAGACCATTCTTTACAGCTTCCAGGGCGGCAATGACGGCTATGTTCCCTCGGGTGACTTGGTTTTTGACAAGTCAGGCAATCTCTATGGTTCCACCATCTTTGGCGGTGGAAAGGGAACAACCTGCGACTCCTTCTACCAGTACTGTGGGACGGTGTTCAAACTGAGTCCACTGAAGAAGCAAAGTGGCGCGTGGACCGAGAAGGTGCTGCACAGCTTCGCGGGGGTAGCTTCAGGGCAGTCGTCGGGTGACGGAGCCAATCCCAACGGCGGCTTAGTTCTGGATAGCAAAGGGGCCGTATACGGCACGACGTACTATGGCGGCAACAACCAGAAAGGGACGTGCGAGGGCGGATCTTGGGGAACTGGCTGTGGCATTGTGTTCAGGCTCATCCCGCCAACCAAGAAGGGCGGCGCGTGGACGGAGAAGGTGCTACACAGCTTTGACGGGAAGGATGGCTCCAACTCCGCTGCAGGCGTCATCTTCGATGGAAATGGCAACCTGTACGGCACAACATATGGTGGGCCAATGCATGGCTATGGACTGGTATTCGAGTTGAAAGGGCCTTCTGGAAAAGGCCATTCCTGGAGGGAAACGGTGCTGCACCCCTTCGGCGACGGAAACGATGGCGGGTACCCGAGCGCTGGCCTCACCTTCGACTCGATAGGCAACCTCTATGGCACGGCTTTTGGCGGAGAGACTCACGCCGGGGTCGTCTTCCGCCTCAAGCCTCCGGAGCCTAGAAACTCCTGGCCGCTTACCGTCCTCTACAACTTCTCAGGTGCCCCCGATGGGGACCATCCGACGGCGGCTCTGATTTTCGACCGGAAGGGCAATCTTTACAGCACGACCCAGTGGGGCGGGACTGGGCAGTCCTGCCAGGGCGGATGTGGCACCGTGTTTGAGGTAACGCCGTGAGAAAACAGAGGGACCGCGCAATCAACGATAAGAATGCAAGTCAGACTTTGAACGTGAGGAGAGAGACATGCAAGGAGCAATTAGGTTTATCTCTGTAGCGAAGTTCTTTGTAATCGTAACTCTGATATTTAGCGGTCACAGATCACTGCACAGGGATAGAAGCCGAGGTAGTGTCTTGTCATGCCGCACGGTCTCAAACGCTTTCAGCAGTCTGGGCAACCCCACTTCGTGACCCTTACTTGTTATCACCGGCAGCCGGGCTTCAATTCCCCTGAGGTCTACGACCTTTTCCCTGCAGTTTTGGAAAACATGCGCCGCCGGTTTGCCATGTACATCTACGGGTTCGTGGTCATGCCCGAACATGTCCACCTGCTGGTGAGCGAGCCCGAGCATGGATCTCTGGCCGATGCCATCCACTATCTGAAGCTGTCTTTCGCTAAACGCCTGCGTGGGCAGCAAAAAAACTCGTCGGTCGGCGCATTCTGGCAGAAGCGCTACTATGACCGGAACGTGCGCGACGAGCAGGAGTTCCGCGAGAAGTTACGCGACTTGCATCGTAATCCGGTGAAACGGGGTTTGGTGCAGGAGCCGGCTGAGTGGAAGTGGAGCAGCTTCCCGCACTATGCACTACGGAAGAAAGGCACAGTGGAAATCGAGTCGGAATGGACGGCGAGAGATCGGGAGAAAGAGGGGACCGGCGGGGCGGAGAGAATATTCCTAAACCCAGGTTAGCGTCCAAGATCAGGACGCGAACCTGGCCCACCTCTAATCCCCGCTGCTGCCCACGCCACGCTTTTGCTGGAACATCCGATACAAATGATGCACCGGCCCGGTTCCCCGGCCCAGCGGGTGAGCATGGCTAATCGCGGAGGCAACGTAGGCTTTGGCCAGCAGCACGGCGTCGGGCAGGCCGCGTCCCAGGGCAAGATGGCAGGCAATGGACGTGGCAAAGGCGCATCCCGTCCCGTGCGTGGAATTGGAGCGTTGCCGCGGCGACTTGAAAACTTCCTCTTCTATGCCCTGCCGGGAAGTGAAACTCAGCAGATCGATGGCATGATCCAGATGGCCTCCGGTCACGACGACTGCTGCCGCGCCCATCTCATGGAGCTTCCTGGCCGCAACCCGCATCTGGGCGGGGTTAGCCACCTCAAGGCCAGTCATAGCGGAGGCTTCGTCGATATTTGGCGTGACCACGGCGGCCAGCGGCAGCAGGCGCTCAATCAACACCCGTTTCCCTGCCGAATCCACCAAGTCGGCCCCGGAGGAGCTTTTCAGGATGGGATCCAGAACGACGTTGGGGTTTCGGCAGGCGTCAAGAAAGTCCGCGACCGCCCTGGCGACCCTGTCAGATGCCAACATCCCGATGTGGATTGAGGCAATTTCCAGGTCCGCGGCCAGCTCTGCCAGCGTCTCCCCGATCATTTCAGGGCTGACTGGCTCGACTCGCCGCACCCCGGTTGTGGACTGAACCGTCAGCGCCGTAATACAGCTCACGCCGTAGCAGGCATGGGCGGCGATGGTCTTGATATCCGCCGTAACTCCTGCGCCGGAGGAGGGGTCAAACCCGGCGATCGTAAGCACTACCGGCGGCGCTATTTCCATATCTGGCACTGTAACCCAAACTCTGGCGGATTCCCATTCGATCCCGGCGCTGACCGCGCCAGAGCTGCGCTGTCCGTTTCTTCGGCAGAAAAATGAGAGAGCTTGCCGTGACCGGTTGGCCGTAAGTTAATGATTTTACTCGACAAACGCGACGATCAATTCTAAGTCAATGAAAACACAGCACGAGCAACAATTTCGCAGTACCGTAAACTTCGGTGATTAACTAACTAATAAATACATAACTATAGCTGTGACAGCAACATATCTGCTATTAGTTAACGTTCATAGTAGGTTACGTGAGATATGTATAACTATCTAGTTAAATTAGGCTGCTAACTTTGTCATTGACAAGCAGCAGTCACCCCGGTAGCATTTGAGAATCATTGTCGACGATGGAGGGTTTGCAGTAACGACTTTACGAGATGCGAGGTGACTGAATGCGAGGATGTATAGCTCATGGACTGGCGACGGTCTTAGCGGTCGCTAGCCTGGGGGCGGCTCAGGGGCCAACCAGCTCAGGGTCGAAAGACGCCCAGAAGATAGCGATACGAAAGCAAGCCCGATCCGAACCTGGATCGCAAAAGAATCCCAAAAAACAATACCTTCCCTACCAAGTGGGCACCGCCTCCTGGTACGGGGAACAATTTGACGGACGCGAGACCGCCAACGGAGAAACGTACGACATGTACGACTTGACGGCCGCCCACCCAACCCACCCAAAGGGAAGCTGGGTCAGGGTCACAAATCTGCGTAACGGGCGAGTCATTAACGTCCGCATCAACGACCGAGGGCCCCTTATCCCCGGCCGGATCATTGACCTTTCCTATGGGGCTGCCCAAGCCCTGCGCTTCCATGACCGGGGCCTGCAGCGCGTCCGCCTGGACGTGGTGCAGCCGGAGGAACTCGCCATGCTGGAACCAGTAGCCAATTAGGAAAGCAGGCGGCCAGTCCAAATCTGGACAGCCGCACCTTCGACAAGCTGAGAACAGGCACTCGCCTGCCCGCCCAGCGGACTCCGGCGGTTGGCTGAATCATGGCCGCGCGGAGTTCGCCTCAGCAGTACCGCGCGCGGAGTCCATCGCTAGGGCGTGACTTCCAAAACCACTCCGTTGCCGTTGATGCCGCCGCCCAAACGGCGAAACAGCGCGTTGGTGCTGGTACCACGTTGCAGAAGCTCACGTTCGATTCAAGTCGTTCATAGAGCGCAGGTTAGCCCTCGGAACTCTGTACGCGAGTTAATGCAACGAGGTACTAGCCTGGGTGTCACCGCCGGTTACTTCAGCCGCACGCCGCCGACTACTTCCTGCATGTCGACGCCGTTGCTGCCGTCCATCCAGGCAGCGATGAAGGTGCTGTCGTCTCTCCAGGTGTTGCCGGTGTAATCGCCCATCCAGTAAGTCCCGTTTACGTTTGGGTCGGAGAACTCCTGCGTCAGTTGCCAGTTGGTCCCGAAGTGCTGCCCGCCGTCGTCGGAGAAGGCCGCGAATGCCTGATAGTCGATGTCGTTGGGATCATTCCGCCGATCCAGCCAACTCGCCCCGACCCTCCCAGTTGGGCTGACGGAGATCGCGGGGAAAAATTGATCGTGAGTGTCGCTTTTTGGCGCCAGATGCACAGGCCCCAACCAGGTCGTGCCGCCGTCGGTGGAGCGGATCACTTGCACCCGCAGGTAGCTTCCGGTCCAGGTGTACATCGCTACATAGAGATTGCCTGCGTATGGCCCGTCACTCGTGTCCGCGGCAATCACCGGATAGTTGTCCACATCGATCCCCGGATTTGTGTTGGGCAGCTGCCAGTAATGGGGCATCGCCACTGTTGCGACCTTCTGCCCCGGAGACCACGTGTTGCCGCCGTCGGTGGATTTGGACAACATCATATGAACCGTCGGGCAAAGCCCACCCCCTTCCCCGCGGTTCTTTCCACGGCAGCGCAGCCAGGCTATGTAAACAGTTCCGTCTTTGCCGACGGCCATGCGCGTAAAGTCATCTTCTTCCGGGTACTTCTGCACGGTATCGACTGCGGCTTGCGCCCATGTCTTGCCGCCGTCGGTGGAATGGGAAACCCAAACCTGGTTCCTGCTTTGATCCTGATCCAGCACCATCACCCCGGAGACATACAGGCTGTTCACCCGCGGGCTAACTGGGCTCGTGTCGACCGCCATAGCGGTGTCGACCGGGAAGGCGAAGCCAGGGCGACGCAGAGCTACGACCGGGTTGTCCCAATGGGTTCCATCGGTCGATTTCTGGACGGCGATGAAGCCGAACCCAATCCCCTCGCTATCGAAGTAGAAGCCAGCACCATAGGCAGCGCCATTTCGGTCGTACCCCACGGAGGGTTCAAAGGTCGGCCAATACACGCGCTGCTTGGTAATAATCGCAGGCATACAGTTGACAAGCTTCCAACTGGAACCGCCGTCAGTGGAGCTGTGGAAGCCCACTTCCGACGGTGGGGGACAGTTGACGTCAAGGCTGCCCAATAGCAGGCTCTTCGTACTTAGCGGGTTCGTCACGATCAGGGGATCGGTTACTATGCTTCCGCCCTCGGATGCCTGCACGGGCGGGAGCACGCAGGGCACAGGCGAGCAGGTGAGCACGTCCGGGCTCACGGGACCTGCCGCCTCGACCTGCTGGCCTTGGCTCCTCCCAGCCGCCAAGGCTGCGGCTAGGAGGACGAGGGCGACTGGTAAAACGCGAGGCCTGTTTTTCATGGTTGCCTCCCTACGGCAGACACGCCCCACCGTTGTTCACGTTGGTACTGCACAGCCCGAACACATCAACCTCTGTTTGAGTGGCCATGTACACCTGGCCGCTGAAAATTGTGGGCGGAACGAATTTTGTGAAGTCGCCAATTGTCGTCTGCACGTTTGCGCTGCTGTAAAGCGGGGTAGGCGATCCAAGATTGGTTGCGTCGAACGCGTGTAGGGCCGCGGGGCCGTCGGCGCCCTTACAGTCAGTGCCCGTACCTCCCGGGTTGTGGGAATTCTGGTGCTCTATCGCCTGCAGAAAACGAAAGTTGCTCCGGAAAGACGACCGAAAAGTAGAGCGCATAAACAGCCCCCAGAGACGGGAGCGCCACGAACGGAAGTTCCCGCCCACTGGGGCGGACGCTATCATCGTGCCCGGCACCTGTCAAGTGAAGTTGGATGAAATGTCGTTAGCACATGATATGTCCGGTTGGATTAGCAAGTGATCTGTCCGCTTTGCAGGCGGCGAGGGTGAGAGACCATGGGCAGCATGATCTCTTACACGCAGGCCGCGATGGAGCGGACGATG